>Ga0315273_10014004_pt1 | contig 10324 bp, 8 predicted proteins | sample YL17G02_0_MG_FD_205753 | JGI IMG/M metagenome (GOLD analysis project Ga0315273, IMG submission 205753) | Sediment microbial communities from Yellowstone Lake, YNP, Wyoming, USA - YL17G02_0 | ecosystem: Environmental > Aquatic > Freshwater > Lake > Sediment | place: USA: Wyoming | collected... | reverse complement strand
GATTTCGTGCGCATCTATTTCTCCACCCGCGCCCTGGACAAGCGCAATGGTAAATATCTGAGCCACATTGCATTCGTCGATATGCGGAAGAATCTGCGCGAGGTAATTCGCATGTCCGACAAAATAGTCATACCGCTCGGCGGGCTCGGTTGTTTCGACGAGCACGGGATCTTCCCGATGAACGTGCTACGCCACGGCGATACGGTGTATGGTTATACCTGCGGCTGGAATCGGCGCGTCTCCGTCTCGGTGGACACCGCCATCGGATTGGCCATTAGCAACGATAATGGTGTTACCTTCCAGCGTATCGGTGATGGGCCGGTGCTGGCGGCATCGCTGCACGAACCCTGCCTGGTCGGGGATGGCTTCGTGAAAGTCATCGGCGGCGTGTTTCATATGTGGTACATCTTCGGCACCGGCTGGAAAAGACATTCGCCCGATGTGCCGCCGGATCGCACCTACAAGATCGGTCATGCGGTCTCTGCCGACGGCATCAACTGGGTCAAGGAAGAAGCGCGGCAAATCATCGCAGACCGCTTTGGGTCAGATGAAAGCCAGGCACTACCGACGGTGATCGAGATTGATGGCCGGTATCATATGTTCTTCTGCTATCGACAATCATTCGATTTCCGCAAGAATCGCGAACGCGGCTATCGCATCGGCCATGCCTGGACGGACGATCTGGTGAATTGGACTCGGGACGACGAGAATCCGCTCCTCGATGTCACACCGGGCGACTGGGATTCCGATATGTTGTGCTACCCCCATGTGTTCGAGTGCGATGACAAGGTGTACATGCTCTATAACGGCAACGAGTTCGGACGCTATGGATTCGGGCTGGCGGTATTGGAGCGATGAGCGCTGCAGTAGAATATCTATCGAACAAGGCATCCGGAGCAGAGATCGCCCAACATCTGTCGCTTTGCGATGTGGATTTCATGCCGCCCTTGAGCAGTCGGGTCGCGATAATAGACTATGCGCAAAAGATCGCAAGCAAGGCAACCAGGTTCGAAGCATGGTCGGGCGGCACACTGATCGGTTTGGTAGCGGCATATTGCAACGACCAGGAGAAGCGCATCGCCTACATTACCAGCGTCAGCGTGTTGCGCGAGGGGAAGGGCAAGGGCATTGCTGCGCGCTTGATAAGCCAGTGCGTCGAGCACGCGAGAGCATTGGGTATGCGGCAGATTGGTCTGGAGGTGGCGAGCAACAATACGCCTGCCATCAAGCTGTATGAAAAAATCGGTTTCGTTGCGGGCAAGGCGAACCCGCCATTCATCAGAATGAATCTATATTTGAAAAGCGGTGAAGAACATGAATGGCAAGCGTGACTACAATGTCGAAATAAAAGATACGAACGATCACAAGTACGCTTACAACTTTGACTTCGACGTGATGCACCCATACATGCTCAAATCGTTTGAAGCTTTCTTCAATAAGGGCAGCCTGCTTGAACTGGGAAGTTTTAAGGGTGACTTCACCAGAAGACTCCTGCCCTACTTTGATGACATCACCTGTGTCGAAGCCTCGGATGTCGCCATCGAGGAAGCCAGAAAGAAACTGGGTGACAAGGTTACGTTCGTCAACTCGCTCTTCGAAAAGGCGACCCTGCCCAAGCGTTATAACAACGTCGTGCTGACTCATGTGCTGGAACACTTGGATGATCCCGTGCTGGTGTTGAGACGCATCAACGACGAGTGGCTGGCAGAGAATGGCAGGTTCTTCCTGGTGTGTCCAAATGCCAATGCGCCTTCCCGACAGATCGCGGTGAAGATGGGATTGATCTCTCATAATGCTGCCGTTACCCCAGCCGAGGCCGAGCATGGCCACCGATGCTCCTACACCCTGGACACTTTGGAGCGAGACGCTGTGGCGGCGGGGCTGAAGGTGGTTAACCGGTCGGGGATCTTCTTCAAGGCATTGGCGAACTTCCAGTGGGATCGCCTCTTGCAAACGGACATCATCTCCAAGGAATATCTGGACGGGTGCTACAAGTTGGGGCAGCAGTATCCGGATTTGTGTTCCAGCATCTTTCTGGTGTGCGAGCGGGGCGAGACGAAATAAGCCAACGAACACGAATGTCGCTTAAGAAGAACATCCTAGCCAGTTACCTCAGTCAGATATACGTCACGTTGGTTGGAATCGCGATATTGCCTCTGTACATCAAGTACATGGGTGCCGAGGCCTATGGCTTGGTGGGTTTTTTCGCCATGTTGCAGGCCTGGTTCAATCTCTTGGATATGGGCCTTACACCCACCATGGCGCGCGAGACGGCTCGCTATCGGGGGGGAGCAACGGACGCACTCAGCTACCGCCGCCTGGTGCGGGCACTTGAAGGTGTGTTTCTTGCGGTGACATTGATCGGTGGCGGAGTCATGTTCGCCGCTTCCGGTTATATCGCCGCAGACTGGCTGCGAGCGGCACAGCTATCCATTGCCGAGATAGAAACGGCGGTGCAGCTCATGGCGGTCACTGTTGCCCTGCGCTGGATGTGTGGGCTGTATCGCGGCGCAATTAGCGGTTCCGAGCGGCTGGTATGGCTTGGGGGGTACAACGCATTTATTGCTACACTGCGTTTTGTCGGGGTGCTGCCGGTGTTGATATTCATCGGAACGACGCCGACGATATTTTTCATCTACCAGTTCGGCGTGGCTGTGTTGGAGCTGGCAGGGTTACTGTCACAAGCCTATTGTCTGTTACCTCCTATCCCTCAAGGCAAGCGGTTGCCATGGTCTTGGGCACCGCTCAAGCCGGGGCTCAAGTTCTCCCTCACCATCGCTTTTACCTCTTCGGTGTGGGTAATGGCTACGCAGACCGATAAGCTGGTTCTTTCCAAATTCCTGCCGTTGGCCGAGTACGGCTATTTCACGCTTGCGGTGCTGGTGGCTGGTGGCGTGATGGTCATTAGCGGTCCCATCAGCGTAGCGATCATGCCGCGTATGGCAAAGTTGGAAGCGGAAGGCGACCATGCGGGTTTGATAAGTGTTTACCGCCAGTCCACGCAACTGGTTGCGGTGATTGCGGGTGCAGCCTCCATCACTGTGTCGTTTTGCGCCGAGCCTCTCCTGTGGGCATGGACGGGCGATAAGGTCTTGGCCCACCAAGTCGCGCCAATTTTGATATTGTACGCCATCGGCAATGGCATTTTGGCAGTCTCGGCGTTTCCCTATTATCTTCAATATGCCAAAGGGAACCTGCGACTGCACCTGATCGGTAATGCAGGATTTATCGTGCTGCTGATCCCTACCATCATTTGGGCTGCCAGCCAATACGGCGGCGTGGGTGCGGGCTATGTTTGGCTAGTAATGAATCTAATTACTTTCGTTGCGTGGCTACCGCTTGTTCACCGGAAATTCGAACCAGGCTTAAATTTGAATTGGTACATTCAAGATGTGCTGATTATAGGTTTGGTTTCCGCGATCGCGGGCTATTCCCTAAACAAAATTTTTCCTCACACCAACAACCGCTGGTGGCAGGCTGGTGCGGTGATGGGATTTGGACTTCTGGTCATGCTGGCTGGTGCGTGTGCCTCGTCCGTTGTGTGGGAAAAAACAAATTTGAGGCTTAAACAGCGGTAAATGAGACTGGAAGGATACGTTTGATGCGAATAGAAAAAGCGCCAAAAGTATCCGTGTGCGTTATTACCTACAACCATGAAAAATACATTCGCCAGTGTTTGCAAAGTATTGTGGATCAAGAGACGAATTTTGGTTTTGAAGTAATTGTCGGGGAAGACAGCTCAACAGATGGCACGCGAGCGATTGTGCAGGAGTTCACCAATAAGTATCCGAGTGTTATGAAGCCAATATTTCATGAGGTGAACGTAGGCGGGATGCAGAACTATTATGACGTACATAAAACTGCAAGGGGTGAATATATTGCGCACATTGATGGAGATGATTATGCTTTACCTGGAAAACTTCAGATCCAAGCAGATACTCTTGATAAAAATCAGCACCTCAACATAATATGGCATCGAATGGAATTTTCCAATGAGAAAGGGATCCATAAGCCACACCCCTGCGCAAGTGCTCCGTTTATCAATAATAATATTTCGCGAGAAGATTTATTCTTATATGGACCCTTTGGTCAGCATAGTTCAACGATGTATCGTCGCAATAATATGGTTGTTCAAAAAAATAGTTCTGACATAATTGACTGGCAACTGTCCATAGAGATAATCGGAAATGGAAACGGCATAATGCTACAGGAGGTACTTGGCGGTTACAGAGTGCATTCCCATGGAGTGTCTACAGGGGCAACGGCTAATCAGAATACTCGAACTCTCCTTTGTAACACTCAGATTCATTTAATGGAGCGCTTTCCTGAATATAAGTCCACTATCGCTCTCCGGGCACTATTTGTTGCTATAATGGATTTTATCAAGCTCAAGGGATATTTTAATAAATCATTGGGCGTTTTTATAAAATCAAGAAGGTTGCCCAATATAACTAAAGCTCGGAAATTAATTCAATTCTACCGATATTCAAAACTACCTCCGGAATTCAAATGATTCACAGGTCAATTGCCCTGAATTATAGAAATAAAATATTAACAATGGATTTATTTCCCTACGTCAGTATGTTGTTATTTATTACGGTAATATTATTTGGACATTGGTTATGGTAACTGTACAATTCCCAGTATTCACATTGCTGTTTATATCGCTAAATCTACATATATTAAGAAATCTGCATCCTTTATACCTTGTTTTACCCGCCGTTTTATTTTGTTTATTATTTTTTCTCCAGTTCATTGCTGCTAAAAAAGATAAAAAGATATCGAGAAATATAATGCTCTTTCCGTTTATTCTCTCACTTCTTTTTATAGTTTTGTTGAGTTGTGTTTACTTAATCTTTGGATTATTTTACAATAGTATTGATGAAGTATTAATAGGTGCGTCGCGATTATTTTTGGCACCACTGATAGCCTTCGTGGTATCGAAAATGTTATGGACCAAAACAAGAATTGAAAAGATACTATTAATATTTTCGCTGATTGCTGCTGGTGGTTCACTTACGCTTCTGTATCAATTTTTGTTTGGGGAAATTACTTGGTTTGCTGAGTCTTCAGCACGAGCGGGTTTTGCGCGTTATGCGTCATTATTCGGAAATTTAACTGCTATAGGTATGGTCGCAGCAATTGGTATAATTACAACACTGTTTGTAGAGAAAATTAATGTCCTCCTGAAGTCATTACTGCTTACCAGCTTGCTCATTGGGCTTGCATTGTCCCTTCAAAAAGCATCAGTTGCTAATCTTGTACTAGCATTGGGATTGTCGCTTCTTTTCGCGGATCGCGAACGGAGAGCGAAGATAGCCAAAATTATTGTCGGTGTCGCATTGATTATATCAATTGGGCTATCATTCTTGCCGGAGATTCAAAATATCGCTTTAGCCACCATCCAAAATTTTCGCTTTGATGAAAATATAGTTCAAAATGAGGATGATACTGTAGGTGTAAGCATTATGCGGCGCACGATGGATTTGCCTTACGATGCAATTTCTGCTTATGGTTATGAATATTTACTGACTGGTGTTGGAGTTATAGGCAGTGCGGGTACACTTGGATTTCCAGAGGCTCCAAGTACTCATAATAGTTTTTCTGATAGCATATTGACAGGAGGAGTGCTGAATCTTACTGTGATGCTCTGTCTCCTTTACCTGATGGGGCGTGAAGTAATGAGGCCAATCCCAAACGTATCGGTGTTAAGTAATAATCAATACGCTTGCGCACGCGCTGTATACTTTTTAATTGTGCTTAACCTTCCTTTTGTAAGTGGAATATTATTTCAGCCTAACTCCGCGTGTTTGTTTTACTTTTTTATGGGACTTGCATCAGCAGGATATTTTCGCGGCGAGCGGGTGCGTTACCTGGCAACAACATGATTTCTGATAACATTGGGCAGCATGATTATATGGTTACTAGAGGAAATGGGGTTGAACTTACAAAAAGAGCATTTTATAATCACCATTGGCAGGTTCCTGCATGCTGATGATGTGTCTGTCAGATTCCAAACTGTAAAAAGTCAACAGCTCGTATTTGAACAACCAGCCATATGAGTGACTAGTGATGATTGAATTTAATGTACAGTGATCAATATGTAATGAGGAGTCAAAGATGTTTAATGATAAAGTATTATTGATAATAGGGGGTACTGGATCTTTTGGCAACGCTGTTCTTAGGCGCTTTTTAAATACCGAAATCAAGGAAATCCGTGTATTCAGCCGCGACGAAAAAAAGCAGGAAGACATGCGGATCAGCTTGGCCAATCCCAAAGTCAAGTTCTTCATTGGAGATGTACGGGATTTTGACAGCCTTCTTTACGCCATGGAAGGAGTTGATTACGTCTTCCAGGCCGCGGCCCTGAAACAGGTTCCCTCCTGTGAGTTCTATCCGTTGGAAGCCGTCAAGACCAACGTCCTTGGAACCGAAAATGTTCTCAACGCCGCCATCGATAAGGGAGCCGAACGGGTCATTGCCCTGAGCACCGATAAGGCTGTCTACCCCATCAACGCCATGGGCATCTCCAAGGCCATGATGGAAAAAATCGTTGTCGCCAAGTCACGCTTCGTCGATCCGGACAAGACCACCCTCTGCTGCACCCGCTACGGCAACGTTATGGCCTCACGCGGTTCGGTTATCCCCCTTTTCATAAAACAGATCAAGGAAGGCAAACCGCTGACTGTCACCGATCCCAACATGACCCGTTTTCTAATGTCACTGGACGATGCCGTCGACCTGGTGTTGTATGCCTACCAGCATGGCCAGCAAGGCGACACCCTCGTGCAGAAGGCCCCGGCCTCGACCATTGGCGACCTGGCGCGGGCGCTGTTGGAACTTTTCAAAGCCGATAACGAGATCAAGGTTATCGGCACCCGCCATGGCGAAAAACTCCATGAAACCCTGCTGACCCGCGAGGAAATGGCCCACGCCCAGGATCTTGCCGGCTATTACAGGATCCCTGCCGATAACCGGGATCTGAACTACAACAAGTATTTCGTCGAAGGGGAAGAAGGGCATTCTCTGGCCGAGGACTACAACTCACACAACACCGAACGCCTTGGCATTCCCCAGATCAAGGAAAAACTGCTCCACCTGGGACTGGTGCGGAGCGAACTGGCGGAGTGGCAGGGGAAATGAAAACTGTTCTGATCACCGGCGCGGCCGGTTTTGTCGGCAAGAACCTGGTCGCTGCACTGGAACGCCGCGACGATGTGCGGCTGATCCTGTTCGACTTGAATACCGAGCCGGCCGTCCTCGATGCCGGCTTGGCCGAAGCCGATCTCATTTATCACCTGGCCGGGGTCAACCGGCCCAGGGACGTGAGCGAGTTCGTGACCGGCAATACCGGCCTGACCGAGCAGATGTTGGACCATCTCGCGGAACTGGGGCGCCGGCCTACCTTCGTCATCTCCTCCTCTGTTCAGGCCGAACTCGACAACCCCTACGGACGGAGCAAGAAAGCCGCCGAGGACGCAGTACTGGAGTTCAACAACAAGACCGGGGCCCCGGTCTGCGTCTACCGCCTGCCCGGGGTATTCGGTAAGTGGTCCCGCCCAAATTACAACACGGTAGTCGCCACCTTCTGCCACAACCTCGCCCGTGGGCTCGACATCACCGTCAACGACCCGAACCGGGACATGGAACTCGTTTACATCGATGATTTGGTGTCCGCCTTCCTGCAGCATCTCGATGGTCCCGATCCTGCCCGAAAGCGCTACAGCGTTGGCCGGACCTTCCGGGTTACCCTGGGGGAACTTGCCGAACGAATCCTCCGGCTGCATGCCATCCGCAAAACGTTGACGATCCCCGACCTGAGCGACGAACTCATGAAGTGCCTGCATGCAACCTACCTGTCGTTCCTCCCCGAAGACGGCTTCGGCTATCCGGTCAAGCTCAACACCGACAATCGGGGATGGCTCTTTGAACTGATCAAGTCCGAGCACTTCGGGCAGATCTTCGTCTCGAAAACCCTCCCCGGCATCACCCGCGGCAATCATTACCACGACACCAAGCTCGAGAAGTTCTGCGTCATCCAGGGGCGGGGGGTGATCCGCTTCCGGCGGATCGATTCCGACCGGATCCTCGAGTACCCGGTGGATGACCGGGCGATCAAGGTGGTGGACATTCCCCCCGGGTACACTCACTCGATTGAGAACACCGGGGAAGGGGAGATGATCTGCCTGTTCTGGGCCAATCAGATCTTCGCCCCCGAGAGGCCGGACACATACTTCAATCCAGTGATCAAACAGGGGTGAAGGGGAGGTTTCGGTGAAAAAAATGAAAGTCATGACGGTCGTCGGTACCCGGCCCGAGATCATCCGCCTGTCCCGGGTGATGGCGGCTCTCGACAAGTACACCGATCATATCCTGGTCCACACCGGCCAGAACTTCGATTATGAACTGAACGAGGTCTTCTTCTCCGACCTGGAGATCCGCAAGCCGGACCATTTCCTCAACGCCGCCGGCGCCAACGCCGCCGAAACCATCGGCAACACCATCATCAAACTCGACCCGGTGTTGGCGGAGGTGCAACCGGAGGCGGTGCTGATCCTCGGCGATACCAACAGCTGTCTGGCGGCCATCCCCGCCAAGCGCCGCAAGATCCCGATCTTTCACATGGAGGCGGGGAACCGCTGCTTCGACCAACGGGTGCCGGAGGAGACCAACCGCAGGATCGTCGACCATATTGCCGACATCAACCTGACCTACAGCGACATCGCCCGCGAGTACCTGCTGCGGGAGGGGTTGCCGCCGGACCGGGTGATCAAGACCGGCAGCCCGATGTTCGAGGTGCTGAACCACTATGCCCCCAAGATCGACGCTTCCGATGTTCTGACCCGACTCGGGCTGCAGGCTCTCGACTATTTCTTGGTCAGCGCCCACCGCGAGGAGAACATCGAGTCGGACCGGAATTTCGGCAACCTGGTGAAGATCCTGAACGGATTGGCGGAAAAATATGGCAAGCGGGTCATCGTCTCCACGCATCCCCGTACTCGCAACCGTGTGAACAAACTCGGCGTGACCTTTCACGAGCGGGTGGAACTGCTCAAACCCCTGGGCTTCTGCGATTATGTCCATTTGCAGAAGAATGCCCTCGCCGTGCTGTCCGACAGCGGCACGATCAACGAAGAGTCCTCGATCCTCAACTTCCCGGCGCTGAACATCCGCGAGGCTCACGAGCGGCCGGAGGGGATGGAGGAGGCTGCGGTGATGATGACCGGGCTCGAGGTCGAGCGGGTGTTTCAGGGGTTGGCGATCCTGGCTGACCAGAAACGTGGTGTCGAGCGCACTCTTAGGCCCGTGGCGGATTACTCCATGCCGAACGTGTCGGACAAGGTGCTGCGGATCATCCTCAGTTATACGGATTACGTGAACCGGAATGTGTGGAAGAAGCAGCTCTGAACGGTGATTTCATCAAAACGGATCTCAGTGGGCATTGATTGGCAAATGTATTAATCCTTTCCCTTGTATTTCCTCCAGATAGTGTATCGACCGCCCAGATCATGGGCGAACTTGGTGTGGATCTGCAGGCGGCGGGGCACAAGGTAACCGTCCTCACGACGACCCCGCATTTCAATCGGGATCCGGAAGCTGAATTGCGGCAACCGATCCGGAATCACTGGGGTCCGATTCTTCGGAGGAGCGACTACCACGGAATCCCCGTCTACCACACCTTCATGCCCAGAAAGGGTAAGAGCATACTCCTTCGTCTCCTGGGATGGACCGGGTTCCACCTGATCAGCGCGGTTGCCGGAATGACCACGGTTTCCCGGCCCGACGTAATCATCGCGCCATCGCCTCCTCTCACGGTCGGACTGTTCGCTTGGTTTCTCGGGAAATTCCACGGGGCGCCCTTTATATACAATGTGCAGGAGATCTATCCCGATATCGCTGTTCGGCTGGGTGCTCTTCGGAACAGGCGGGTGATCGGTTTGCTGGAGCGCCTTGAACGGTTCGTCTATCGGAAAGGAGAAAAAATCGCCGTCATCGCGCCTCGGATGCGCCAGCGGTTATTGGAAAAAGGAGTGCCTTCCGACAAGGTGGAAGTTGTGCCGAACTTTGTCGATATCGGCGATTTGTCCCCCCTGCCCAAGGACAATGATTTCAGCCGTCGGCATGGGATTCAGGGAAAATTTATCGTCAGTTATGCCGGCAACATGGGCCCGGCGCAAGGGCTTGAGAGTTTCATCGATTCCGCCGGTGTATTGCGGGATGAGACGGGGATTCATTTCATGATGATGGGGGACGGGATTCTGAGGGAATCGCTCAAGGAACGTGTTGAAAAACTGGGGCTCAACAATTTTACTTTTTTACCGTA
>Ga0315273_10014003_pt1 | contig 10325 bp, 14 predicted proteins | sample YL17G02_0_MG_FD_205753 | JGI IMG/M metagenome (GOLD analysis project Ga0315273, IMG submission 205753) | Sediment microbial communities from Yellowstone Lake, YNP, Wyoming, USA - YL17G02_0 | ecosystem: Environmental > Aquatic > Freshwater > Lake > Sediment | place: USA: Wyoming | collected... | reverse complement strand
ACGAGCAGGATGTCGAAGCACACAGGAGGGTGGTGGAGCAGGTCATGAGGGAGCACAGCGTACTCCCTGTTGCCTATGGCATGGCCTTCAGAAATAGAAAGCTCTTGCAGATCGCTCTTGGCACAGGCTACCGAGCCATGAAGGAGGCCTTTGAGGTTGTCGATGGGAGGGTCGAGCTGGGAATCAAAGTCATTCTTCCCAAGGATTCAGAAAACGGGATGGGTTTCAGAAAGGAGGAGTGCAGATCGGAGTTCCTCCAGAGCCTTCGGGAAGTATCTGCTGACTCCAAAGAGCTGCGAATCTTCAGCGACCGATTGGTGCTCAACGCGGCATTCCTGGTTAACCGAGAGGATATGGAGAATTTCTCGGAGCAGGTGGACATGCTTACATCGAAGTACGAGGAGCTTAGGGTCCAGTATTCAGGACCCTGGCCCGCCTACAATTTCGTGAATATCCACATCCTGGGCAAGAAACGCAAGGGGTTCAGGTAGATGTTCTTTCTGGACGACCTCCTCCTCAGGTCACTGGGGGTAACCCTTCCCGGCTTGGACTTGATCTGGATGTTGGAGCAGCTTCAGAGTTTTGCGCACCGGGAGCTGTACAACCCTGAAAAGATCAAGGACCAGATCAAGGAGACTAGGCTGCTCTACGAATTCGGAGAGATGACTCGAGAGGAGTACGAACAGAAGAACTCAGAGCTGATGCGCCAGCTCAGGCTGGCGGAGAAGGCCGAGAATATGAACCTGGGGATGAGGACGGACCTCCTTGGATAATTATGGCCGAGAGGGAAGCCTCCAAGGGATGTATAGCTGCAAAAATTGGAGGCATCCTCCAGCTTTTGCGGGAAATGGAGGAGAAGAAGGAGATTGAAAGGCCACTCTCCGGGGCCATTGAGGGGCCTTTCTTCTCCAAGGCGGTCTACGGCGGCAAGGTGAGGATAGGGATCGAGAAAGCGTTCCGCAAATCTGCTTCTTTGATCAGACCGGAAAAGGAAAAGGATTCGGAGGGATTGGATGGCTCGAATGACGCAGAAAGTCCTGGAGAATAGGAGAAGACAGCATGCCTTCGTGACCGCTCATAGGAGGCGGATCAGGGACGAGGTCAAACCGCAGCTAATGGCAGCGAAACGGGCTTGGAGCGACGCCTCGAAGGAGGATAAGCTGAAGATCAAATGTAAGTGGCATGCTCAGAGGAGCCTGGTCCAGGAAACGCAGAGAGATCAGAAGATCAAACACAAAGTCCTGATCCAGTCCCACAAAAGGAGAATCAAGGCGGAGCTTGCCGGACGCGGATAGGTTGGAGAATATGACGGGATTAGCGCCAAGCAGCAGGAACCTGGCAGATGTAGTAGAGCGGATCCTGGATAAGGGGCTGGTGATCAATGCGGATATAGCAGTCTCCCTGGCGGGCACGGAGCTTCTGGGGATAAAGATCAGGGCCACCCTTGCATCTTTTGAGACCGCAGCCAGGTACGGCCTGGAGTTTCCATCGGGAACGAACTTGAATGCGGCCGGCTGGAAGGAGGTTGCCTCGCCCAAGGCCTACTGCCCGGAGTGCGGCAACAGGAGGGAAGAGGACCTGTTGGTCAGGAAAGGCTGCCCTATCTGTGGCTGGTCCAGCTCTGTCCTCGGCCTGCCTGTTATAAGGCCCGGCTCTGAGAAGTACGATTGATCGCAGGGGAGGAGACCATGACGAAGAAGCCCAATGATAAAGATGAGATGATGAAAAAGTACGAGGAAAGGATAGCGCGCTTGGAAGAGAATATAAAAGAGCTAGAGGGGGAGTCCAAGAAACAGAGAGAGGAGATCCGCGTAGAAGGAATTGTTGAAAGCGTGGTGGGCCAGTTCATCCCCGGCTTTGGCGGCATAATCAAAGCCCTGGAGCAGTCCTCGCCTGAATTCAGGAAGAAGATTGCCGAGACCGATGCGGAGATCGGGCACAGAATCGATGTGGGATGGTCCAGCAAGCCGGTCATTGATTACCATATATCCACCCGGCCGATTAGACGTGGCACAGGCAGGGCGGCATCGAGAGGGGAGCGGATAACGATGCCGGAAGCTACTCATAGGGAGCCGATAGTGGATGTGCTAGAGGGAACGGAAGGCCTGACGGTCATAGCTGAGCTTCCGGGAATCGCCGAGGAAGATTTGAGGATCAACCTGAAAGGAGATGTCCTGGAGATAAGTGCAGGCCAGCTCTCCAAGAAAATAGCTCTGCCTCGTGCTGCCGAGTCCATCTTGGAAAGGAGCTTCAAAAACGGCATCCTTTCGCTCAAGCTAAGCTAGGTGCAGAATGACGATAAACCTGGATGAGGAGAACCTCAAAGAGGGCCTGCTTGGCCTCGTGGTGGCCTTGGTGGAGATCATCCAGGAGCTGCTGGAACGGCAGGCTCTGAGGAGGATTGAGAGCGGGAGCCTCAGCGAAGCCGAGGTGGAACGGCTTGGGGAGGCTCTCTATGAGCTAAAGGAAGCTCTGGATAGGATAAAAGCCGATAACGGCATCGAAGACGCTGTGAGGTCCGTCAGGGACGGCCTAGACCAGGTAGCAGAGGACTTGACAGCCCCGTTCCTCAGCCGGCCCGAGGAGTGCTGAAACATTGGAGGCTGCAAGGTACCTCTACTCTGTAGCCAGCACCGGCATGGCAGAGAAGCTGGGAAACATAGGAATAGAGGAGAAGCCGGTTTACACTGTGCCTTACAGAGATATCGCTGCCGTAATCCACTCCTGTGAGTCCAGGCCTTATGAAACCGATGATGAAAGGCTGGCCGAGGAGTGGGTTCTGGAGCACGCCTACGTAATAGACCAGGCCACGACCAGGTTTGGAACCGTCCTGCCCGTCTCCTTCGACGTGATCTTAAAAGGCGATGATCTGGCAGTGAAGGATTGGCTTTCTCGGAACTACGTAAGGCTGAGGCAGGAACTGGAGAGAGTGAAGGGCAAGTCAGAGTACTCCGTTCAAATCTTCTATGATTATGATGAAATGGCTTCTAGAGTTCTGAGAGACAATCCCGATTTGGAGGGCCTCAAGAGCAGGCTGGAGAAGGAGCCCAAAGGAAAAGCTTACCTGCTGCAACGCAGCCTGGACATGAAGCTCCAGGATCTAGTCTCCTCGGAGACTAGCAGGCTGGCAGATCGGTTTTGCTCCGAGATAAAACAGCTGACAGAGGATCTCAAGGTGGAAGACAGGCGGACCTGGAGAGAGGAGAGGTTCAGGGGCAAAAAGCTTCTTGCCTCCTACTCCTGCCTGGTCAGCAGGGACAATGTGGAACGGCTTGGGGAGGCTCTGGAAAATATCGACCGCCTGGAAGGCCTGTCCGTGAGGTTCACTGGCCCCTGGTCTCCTTTCAGCTTTGTGAGCCTGGAGGCCTGATGCGACCTGAAAAAGAGAGCTGCCTGGTTGAGGTTCTAGACCGGATTCTTAACAGAGGCGTGGTCCTGAACGCCGACTTGATCATTTCTGTAGCGGGAGTTCCTCTCATAGGCCTCAACCTGCGGGCGGCGCTGGCCAGCATGGAGACCATGCTGAATTACGGCCTGATGGAGTCATGGGACAAGAGCACCAGGGATTGGCACGCTCTCCACGGAAACGCGAGACCTCTGGAGGACGGAGAAACGCTGGTCTTAAAGGCTTTCGGATATCTCTGGCAGGAGCAAGGAATCCTCAGCTGCTGGCTCCCAGGAACCTGGTACCTGACTGACAAACGGCTCTTCTTGTGGAGGCCTGAAAAGGCCGTCTTCGAGGTGCCTCTGCAGAGCATATGTCTGCTGAAGATAGATGATGCGCCCTCCCTTGAGCGATCGGAGATGGAACTAGTTCACTCTGGAGGCTCTGCGCGCATCTACATCGCCCAGCTGGAGACGTTCAGGAGGACCCTGGAAAAGGCCATGAGAACCACCAGAGCGCTGAAGGCCTGATAGCTCTAGTCTAATAGCTTAACCTCTATGTCTTTGGGGAGCCTGGGAATGACGTCGTGGGATGCACCTATGAATAATAGCCCCGTCTCTCCGTCCCCCAGAGTTGTGTCGATCGATCCGGCTATAAAGGCATCCCGCTCCTCTAGCAATTTATCCTTGACCGAGTTGTAACTGGCTTCGGCTTCCCGTCGCTCCACATCGCTTTTCGCCTCCATAAAAGCTTTGATGTAGTCGTATTCCTGCCTCAAAAGCGTCGGGCTCTCTGTAGCCTCAATCCTGGCTCCTTGGTCCATAAGCTTCTGGACGATCTGATAATTCCTGCTCCCCTTGGCTGCCGTCTCTCTGACTATTCTTTCCCCCAGCGCGCCAGCGCAGGGCAAGCCATCCTGATAGATGTGCAGCCCCTTCGAGTCGAGGCCCAAGAGGTCTACCTCCGTCTCCACCTCGTTCCAGAACTGCTCTATCCTCCTTTGGTTCTCCTCCCAACGCTGCCTGCCCATCCTGGCAACCCCCTCCTTAACCAGGTCTTCCCGAACAGAGCCCATATCAAAGGGGGTGTGCACTATTCTTATCACTATCAGCATTCTCATAGGATCTCTTCCAGCTCTAGCCCGAGTTTGGCGCAACTCAGTCAACTACCCTACCCTGAAGGGTGGGGTTTCCCATTTCATCGCCAAATTTGCATCACTGATGTGTGATGTAGAGGTTTTGGTTCTATGGGTGCTACGGGCTGTTCCATCCCTGCGATGAGTATATTTCTGGAAGCATTATAGTCCCTGTCGCATGAGAACCCGCAATAAGGTAACTCATGAACCCTATCCGATAGCTCTATATTCACAATGCTTCCACAAGCAGAACACCTTTGAGTGGTATTCCTTGGATCTGCCTTTAATAGCCTCGACCAGCACTTTCAGCCCTGTACGAAAGCATGAATATAAATTTGGACCAGGATGCATCATGGCATCTCACCGCTTGGCCGCACTCCGTATAGGCCTTGTGACATGGATAACCGGTATCATAGAAGGCCACGGGCGCTTCTTTCGTGTTCTGCCATGTCCTGTCGCTAAAGAGAGATCTATTCTAATCATTGAAGATCATCACTTCCATTTTATTCTCCCGCCGAACACCTCAGGCAGGTCAATAGCGGCGCAAAGGCGACCCATTGTGGCGGGGTGAGATAGGCCACTATTTAAGGGCTTTCCCCAAGCAAAGGCATTTTTCCCGATTATCCCGACAAGCCCTGCGGCATCAAGTCCTGCCGTTTCCGGTCTTTGGGCACACGCGCCAGCACAGAGTCGTAGTCTCAGGAAGAGGGAGGTGGGCAGTCTTGGAGCGCGCCATGATTGGGGATTTTTGACAGCGCCAGTGACATGCAGATCTTATCACCTTGAGCGTCTCTCTCCAGTTCCAGGACTTCTTTCTGCAGGGCCCTTCTCTTCTCGGGCGATCGTCCCGTGCATGGAGAAAATTCTATAGCATTTTTTCATGCAACGCTCCCGCTGGCTGCCGCCCTGGGCAACGTCGCGCCAGAGGATATCCCTGGCACATATTCGCAGGCCGCGGAGAGCCCTTACCCTGTAGTGGTGATGGGGGGGCCTCTGCCCAGGCCAGACCACAGACGCCGTGGCTGCTCTGCTGGCAGAAAGAGTTCGCGCAGATCGCTTGATCGTTGCCACCTCTGTAGATGGAGTCTACACTTCAGATCCGGAGAAGGACGCTACAGCCAGGAAGCTGGACAATATGACGCCGCGAGAGCTGGTGCGCCTGGCCATGGAGACGGAGATGCGGGCCGGCCCCAGGTCTCCCGTTGACCCCCTGGCGGCCAAGATCATAGAGCGCAGCTCCATACCCTCGGCCGTGGTCCTGGGAAGCATTGTCGAAAATTTAAGGAAAAGAGCCCTGGGCGGTCATAGCGGGACTGAGATCACGCATGGGTGAGTGATTTTATCAGGTCCCGGTGGTTTACCACACCCCAGATGTTTCCATTCTCGGATATCACCAGCTGGCTGGCTCCGGTCTTCCCCAGCATCTTTATAGCCTCGTAAATGGGCTCCTCGGATTCGATGGTCAAGAATCCGCGGGTCATGATCTCCTTGACCTCTACATTGGCTTTGCCATCGGCTACTGCCTTGGCGATATCTGCCAAGTTGATCAGTCCCGGGGAGGTGTCATCCACCAGGGCCTCTTGCACCCCGTTATGCACTAGAATCCTGGAGGCCTCCTGCAGGGATATATTGGGGCTTATGCGCACTGCCCGGCGGGCGATTCTCTTGACGGGGACCTTGGGAACGGAGATAATCTCTTTTATCTGCAAGATCAACCTGCTCATGGTGTCGTCCCTTCCCACCACCTTGCCCCGCAGGTAGAGCTTGTTCACCGGGGTGGGCCCGACCTCGATCTCGTCTCCCACATCGAAGTCCCGGATGTTGCCGATGATTCGGATCACTCCATTGCATTGCTTGGAGTTCATGACCTTGTCGAAGACTATCTCCGAGGCCGAAACGCCTTCCACTGTCACGCCGTTCCTGACTACAGGGACCACCGCCTCATCTCCGCCGTGGTCCAGGTTCAAGACCTGATAGGCGTCTCCGATGGCTTTGTAGCCTCCTTTGGGGCCCGGCACTCCTTCCACCAGTCTCAAGACCTTCAGGTATTGCATCTGATTCCTTATGGTCCCTGGGTTACGGTCGATCAGCTCGGCAATCTCCTCACCTTTAACCGCCCGACCTTCGCGGCGATGGATGTTGATCAGCGCGATTAGTATGTCTCTATGAACTGGCGTTAGATTCATATTCTATCGGACATCTATCATGATTAACCTCCTATATATATTTATTGTTTCGAAACAAAAATAAAAATAACTGAACCCTATCCACTGTAGTCCCAATACCCGCGCCCAGGCGTAGGCAAGGAGCCTCTGGAGCCTGCCATCCCATCTCTTTGGTGAAAAATTTGTAGAAGTTGAAAGAGATGTGCAGGTTATCTCCATCGATCTAAGTCTTGGTATCTCTGCTTCTTGGCTCTTAGCAAATCATTCGTTATACCCTCAATCATCTCGTTCTCAACTTCTAGTTCCTTTAATTTGTCCGCGATACAGATCAGCAGCTTTTTTGGCGTTACTGGCTTTACCAGAAATCCGTCTGCTCCCCAATTCAGAGAATTGATTGCATTATCCAGTGTGGCATGACCTGTAACCATGATGTTCTTTGTATCTGGATTGATTTGGTGAAACTCTTTTAAGAGTTTGGTGCCATCCAAATCAGGAAGCCTGATATCTATTAACGCCAGGTTATAGTAGTCGGCTTGAAATTTCTCTATGGCTTCCTGGCCACTTTCGGCGGTGCTTACCCTGTACCCTTTGAGTTCCAAGATAGCCGAAAAGCTCTTGAGAATTCCCTTATCGTCGTCGATTACTAGTATTAACTTCGTGTCCATGTTTTCCTATCCTGTGGTATCTCGATAGTTATTTTAGTTCCTACGTTCACCTTGCTGGTAACGACTATATTTCCTCCATGAGCCTCCACCAGACGTTTGCAGATAGCCAGCCCTAAACCTGTGCCTTTGGCCTTGGTGGTGACTATGGGCAAAAATAGTTTGGGGATGTCCTCGTTAGGTATGCCCATTCCTTCATCTCTGACAGTCAAGACGATCGATTCTCCTTTACGGATGGCAGTTATCGTTATTTGACCTCCCTTTGGCATGGACTGGATCGAATTGTTGACCAGGTTTACGATCACCCTTTTGATCTTTTCGGGGTCGATGGTGATCTCTGATAGTCCATTCTCCACTTCAATAGAAACTTCAACATACTTAGGAATTAGTAAAACAGATAGTGCATCGCTGATTAGCATATGGATATCTGTTTCTGCGAATTTGAGATTCAGCGGTCCGCCATAACACTGGAGATCTGATAATATCCGGCTCATATAGCTGCAGCTCTTCTCGATATCGTCGAGGATCTCGACAATGCTGCGCCGACCCTCTAGCGATGACGTGTCTGCCGAAGTCAACATCTCCTTGGCCAAATATACCATAGATACTATAACCTGAAGCGGGTTTCTAAGGTCATGGCTGATCATGGTAGCCGTCTCACCTATGGCTGCCAGGCGGTCAGCTTGCTGGAGTTGTTTTGTGCGCGCTTCGATAATCTCCTCGAGGCGTTCAGAATACTGTGTGAGCTTTTCCTCGGCCTGCTTGCGCCCGGTGATGTCAGATACGATAATCACCACTCGCCAGTCTGGAAATGGCAATGAGATTGCCCTTACATCGGTCCAGATCTTAGTGCCATCCTCTTTAATCACGCCGACTTCGGCGTTTTGAGCTATCCCTTCTTCGGCTACAGCCCTTGAGCTGGGGAATTCCTCAGGGGGACACTCAGATCCGTCCGGCCTAAGATATTTCCTCTTCCTAAACTTTCCCTCCCGCAGCTCTTCTGCGGTGAGATCCAGGGTCCTCTCCAAAGCAGGATTCACATAGATGACCTTCCTGTTCTGATCTAGGATGGAGATCCCCGCAGGCAGCAGCTCGAAGAGGGCCTTCAATTTATTTCTGCCATCAATTAGCTCATCCTCAGCCTTCTTGCGCTCGGTGATGTCCACATTGACCTCGGCAACGAGCCATTCTCCCGCTTTGTTCTGGAACGGGATAGTGGTAACCTGGATGGGAAGAGAGTTCTCCTTTACCAGAACTTCCTCAGTGACGGTTGGGGATTTGGTATGGAGCGCCTTTACTATCCCACAACCGGGGCAAGGTTGGTCGCTCCCCATAAAATAATCGTAGCACTTGCGCCCGGTCGGATCTCCGTAGACCTTTTGCCACTCTGAGTCTATGTAGCGGATATTAAATTCAGCGTCGATTATGTCTAGCCCAGTTTTGGTTGCACCCAGGATGAACTCGATCTGTGTCTTGAGGGACAACAATTCATCTTCTCCACTTATGCGCTCGGTGATATCACTTGTCGTGCCAAAGACGGTAATTCTGCCGTCCTTACAATAAGCCGAACCCTTGGAACGGACCCATAGTGTCGTGCCGTCACCCTTTCGCAAACGGTATTCTGCGGTTATATCCTTCTCACGCGTTCGTATCCCCTCGGAGAGTATCACCTGAAAAGTCGGCAAGTCATCGGGATGAACATAGGAGAAGTATTTGTCGAAGCTGTTTCCGATGGTGCCATCAGGCAAGCCCAGCATCTTGTCCGCAACCGGCGAGATATAGGAGCCGACGTGCTCTCCGATGGTATTGACTTCATAGTGCCAGACGATATCGGATATCATCGAGACCATCAGCTCGTACTGGGCTTTGCTTTCTTCCAGAGCGTGCTTGGCTTCCCGCAAGATTTCTTCAGCTCTATTGGGGTCAGTGAAGTCAATGCTCATGATCATCCCTGAGGATAGTTGAAGAAGATATGTCTTTGGGAATATCTGTTCTGATTTGCAGTCCCGAAACCTTTGACTTTATATACGCATCTGTTTTCGCCGACTCGGGGGTACAGGGCTAATTATTATATCCTGTGATGAAATAACTTGCTACCAGGACAACTTCAGCAAGACTATTCCTGTCACAGGATACTACTACTAATTTACATCAAAGTATGTGTTTAGCTCCTCTCAATCAGCATCAGTAAACCGATTTCATGATATCATGCATGGCCTGTTCCGAAAGGCTAATTTCAAGCAGCATGGCAACAGATACCGGTTTAGATTTGGGCGAATTTGTTGTTCGTTTTGCCTTCATCGAAAAAACCAGTATCAGGCGAACAAACATAGGGAGCTAAACACATACACATCAAAACTGGCACGTTACCAAAAATTATCTACTGACAACTAGTATTAGAGATCGTAATCAATAATACTCAACAATAGTAAGTATTATTCTTTACTATATCAATATATATTAATAGATCATGATAGATTGGTCATGAAGAGTGCACAACAGGAGGCCTATTATTGGATTCAGGCAACCCCATTACTTTAAAGAGAAATTATTGGTGTATGGAAATGACAGGCAAGAAACGAAATCTGGCTTTGGCGGGGATATTGATCCTCTTGTTGGCGCTAACTGGGATCGCCCTTGGGGATCTCCCGCCGTCAATAGATATGAGCGTAACCAAAATCGCCAGGAATGATTCGCATTCCAGCATACAGGAAGTACCCGCAGGGTCGAAGTTCTACTATAACATCAGCGTGATAAATCCGGATCCTGCCCATCACGCTGTTGATGTAGTGGTCACTGATAAGCTTCCTTATGATGCAGTCTACGACTCCGCAGAGGCCCAAGATTCAAAGGGCTTACCATTAGGGAACGCCACTATTCATAAGACCGGCGATCTGCTTTACGTCAACTTCGAGAAAATTCCCAAAGGCATGTATCCGCCGATCCAAATTTGACCCCTCGCGCCGATCCGATTTTGA
>Ga0315273_10014001_pt1 | contig 10325 bp, 8 predicted proteins | sample YL17G02_0_MG_FD_205753 | JGI IMG/M metagenome (GOLD analysis project Ga0315273, IMG submission 205753) | Sediment microbial communities from Yellowstone Lake, YNP, Wyoming, USA - YL17G02_0 | ecosystem: Environmental > Aquatic > Freshwater > Lake > Sediment | place: USA: Wyoming | collected... | reverse complement strand
TGCTCACCCGACTTGGCATCAACCCCGAGCTTGATCGCCACATCCACGGTCTCATCGAACTTCGCGGAGGCGCGTTCCTTCACCCGCTGAAGCGCTTCCTCAGGGGAGTAGACCTGCTCTTTCTCGAGCCCCGCCACCGCGGCGGTAAATCGCTTGCCGTGTTTCATAGCCGTCCTACCCTTCGACCTTGAGGCCCATGCTCCGGGCGGTGCCCTCGACGATCTTTACCGCGGCCTCGACATCGTTGGCGTTGAGGTCGCGCATCTTGAGCTGGGCGATTTCCTTTACCTGAGCCGCGGTGACGGCGCCAGCCGTGGCCCGGCCGGCCTCACCCGACCCCTTCTCAATGCCGGCCGCTTTCCTCAGCAACTGGGAGGCGGGAGGCGTCTTCAACTCAAAGGTGAAGGAGCGGTCCTCGTAAATCGTCACCTCGACGGGGACGATGGTGCCAACCTGCTGCGCGGTAGCCGCGTTATAGGACTTGATGAGCTCCATCAGGTTGATGCCGTGGGGGGCGAGAGAGGGGCCGACCGGAGGCCCGGTCGTCGCCTTTCCCCCATTGATCTGCAGCTTGACTATCGCTCTAACCTTCTTCGCCATCGCCCACTCCGTCAGTCCAACTTCTCGACGTCGGCGAAGTCAACTTCCACCGGCGTCTCGCGCCCGAATATGGAAACCAACACCTTCAGTTTTTCGCGCTTGACGTCCACGTCCACGATCTTCCCATGGATGCCGTCGAACGGTTCGGAGGTAATCCGCACTGTCTCGCCCAGCTGCCAGGCCGCGCGGAGCGCGGGCGTCTCCTCGCTCACCGTGCTCAGAAGCCGCTGGACCTCCTCGGGTTGCAGCGCCACCGGCTGCCGATCCGGCCCGACGAAGCCCGTCACTCCTGCGGTATCGCGTATCAGGTGCCGGGTCCGGTCGTCCAGTTCCATCTCCACGATCACGTACCCGGGGAAGATCTTGTGCTTGCTGACCTGGCGCCGCCCGCGGCGAGTGCCGCGCAATTCCTCTTCGGTTGGGACCAGGATGCGACCCACACGGTCGCCCAGCCCCATGGAGGAGGCGCGTCTCTCTATGCTGACCTTCACCTTATCCTCGTGGCCGGTGAAGGTGTGGACTACGTACCACTGCTTCGGCATATACTCTCTGCGCTCTCGCGGCCCGGCTGTCCGCCTACCGCGCCCGCCTCAGTTGCTCGTGACACCCGGATCAGCCATGGCCGATCCGGCGGGCGGCCCGTCACTGCGGGAACAGCGGCCTGGTGACCTCCACCAGGATCTTGTCCCAGAGGAAGATGAACATGCCCACCACTAGAACTACGACCACTACCAGGCCGGTCATCTTCGTCACGTCCTCACGGGTCGGCCAGATGACTTTCTGCAGTTCCAGCCAGGCATCCCGGAAGAATGTTTTGATACGGGCGCCGCGCCCGGTTCTGGCTACCGCCACACGCCGCTCCTCTGCGACCGCCGTTACTACCACAGGGCCCCGACCCGGCCATCACCACACGGACATGACAGCGCTGGGGAGCGCCGTCTGGACCCGCGGAATGCCAGCATACGATGGCAGGCCCGGCGGGACTCGAACCCACAACCACCGGTTTTGGAGACCGGCGCTCTACCAATTGGAGCTACGGGCCTGCATCTCTGCAGCTTGGCGACGCACGCCCCGAATCACGGGGGGAAGCCCCGTGTGGGACGCGTTAGGAGCGCCCAGCCCGCGCCGTGAGCCCTGTCTCTCTGTGCTCCGTATGCTTCCGGCACGCAGGACAGTACTTGCTCAACTTCATGCGGTCCGGGTCGTTGCGCTTGTTCTTGTAGCTGGTATAGTTCCGGCTGCGGCACTCAGTGCACGCCCACCAGAAGCCTCTGTCGTGGATCCGGCTCTGCCGTGGCAAGGCCGATACTCCCTTCAACTCAAATGGGGCCAAGAAAAACCGAGCCAGCCGCCAATTCCGCTCGAGCTGGCTCAACCCTGGGCTAATGTATCACATCACCCCAGCGGCGTCAAGTGTGCCTGCCCCGGCCGACCTGAGACGCCGCATCGGATGGACCATCCGCCTCGCACTACCCCTCCTGCCCGCACAGCGCCCGCACATAGCGCGCATTCTCAGCCACCTGGTCTCGGTACTTCGGAAACATTCCGACCACTACCGCATCGGTCGGCTTGATGCTCTCGAAGGCGTAGGCGAAGGCGCGTTTGGTGTCATCGGGCGTGAAGGTGTTGCGGGTTGCGGCGAGGATCTTGAAGCCCAGGCAGGGCTTTTCCACCTGGCGCACCACCGCGGTCATGAGGGCGGGGTCGCCCGCCTGGTACTGCTCCTGGGCGTAGGAGTGCTGCTGCACGGCCGGCGCGGTCTTATAGCCCCGCGCCAGGTTGTAGAAGCAGGACATATAGAAATCGGTCTCCCAGCCCTTTTCCTCGGCATATTCGATCACCTGGGGGATGTGGGTGCCGATGCCTGCCGGCAGGCCGTGGTCGTGGATCGCCTTCAGGAAGTCGCGGACCTGGTCGATCTTCCCCTCATGCCAGGAGTTATCGGTGTGGGTGCCGTGGTGGTAGATGGCGATGGGCTGGTAGGACGCGATCTGGTCGATGTTGGCGAAGATGTCCCTGAATTCCGAAGCAGTCTGGGCGATCCACTGCATCTGGCCGCCGTTCTCGCGGTGCTCCAGGTACATCCGCATCTGGTGACGGTCGCCCCGGGACTGCACGGTGTTGATGCCGTGGCGCCAGCACTCGTCTAGCACCTCCTGAAGCCTCGGCATGGTGTAGTGCCGGAGCATGTCCCAGTCCATCTTGGAGCTCCAGTGCGAGATCCCGCTGAGGGGATTGCCTCCCACGATGAGGCGGGTCACGTCGGCGTTCCCGATCCTGATGGTCGGAAGCATACTGCTCCTCGTTTCCCAGCGCGGTAGTGCCACCATGGTATCTCTACCCCGTCGGCCGCTTCTCACCTGCCCGATTGCTCCCGTTGGCGCGCCAGAGGAGGCCGGACCGATCGCGGCGAATCTTTGTCGCGCGCGGGGGAGACTTAGCCCCTTGTGCTCGGCATTGCGAAATCACGTCGCTCCTGGGGATGAGGGCCCGCCATGCGTCCACACCTGATTCTGATCCACCCTCCCACGCTGCTCGACCCGTGCACGGTGAAGCCCCGTCACACTCTGGCCTCGGCCACGGTGGCCAGTTCCGCACTCTTCGAGTACCATCCGCTGGGGTTCCTGACGCTCTCGGAATATCTTGGGCGCTTCGGCATCGACACCCGGATCATCAATCTGGCCGCAAAGATAACGAAGAACCCACGAATGGATGTGCGGCGGATGGTTCGGGGTCTGCGGCCGCTCGCGTTCGGAATCGACATCCACTGGCTGGTGCACGCCGACGGAGCGATGGAGCTGGCGCGCATCTGCAAGGAGGAGCATCCGGAGATCCCGGTGATCATGGGGGGCTTCAGCGCCTCCTATTTTCACGAGGAGGTGATCCAGTCTCCCCACGTGGACTACATCCTGCGGGGAGATTCCACCGAGCAGCCCTTGCTCGAGCTGATGCGCGCACTGGAGTCGAAGCAGGAGCCCTCCGCCGTCGCCAACCTGACCTGGAAGCGGGATGGCGAGGTGGTGGTGAACCCGCTCACCTACCAGCCGGAGCTACTCGACATCAAGATCGACTACCGGCGCGTGGTCAAACACGCGCTCCGCTATCGCGATCTGCGCGGCAGTCTGCTCACCGGGCACCAGTGGCCCGCCTACGCTTTCAACATGATCCTGTTCTGCCGCGGGTGTGTGATGAACTGCCTGACATGCGGGGGCAGCAATCGGGCCCTAGGCCGGGAGAAGCTGGCGGTCAGGGACCCGGAGGTGGTGGCGGCGGAACTCGTCGCCAACCAGCAGCTCTCGCCGTTCCCGGTGGCATTCCCGGGCGACCCGCGCCAGCATCAGCCCGACGCGTTCATCGAGGCCCTGCGGCGGAGGAAGCCCACTCGCGCCCTCAGCTTCGAGCTGTTCTGGCCCGCGGGCAAGGACTTCCTGGAGAAGATCCTCAGCATCGGGCCTCCGGTCGAGTTCCACTTCTCACCGGAAAGTCACGATGAGCAGTTGCGGAGGCGCTTCGGGCGGCATTTCAGCAACGAGGAGCTCGAGCAGGACTTGGAGCTGATGCTGAGCATGGGGGCGAAGGCCTTCATGTTCTTCGTGATCGGCATACCAGGCCAGACTCGCGAGTCGGTGTGGGAGACGGTAGACTACGCCGGGGGCCTGCTCAAACGCTTCAACGAGCGCTACCCGGGGAAGCTCGACGGCTACATCTCCCCGCTCGTGCCTTTCATCGACCCCGGCAGCCCCGCCTTCGAGCATCCAGAGGAGAACGGCTACCGGCTGTTCGCCCGTACCCTGGCCGAGCACCGCGCCCTGATGCGCAATCCCGACCTGAGGGACGTGCTGAACTACGAGACCATCACCATGTCCCGCGCCGAGATCATCGACATTGGGGTGGAGGCGATGAGTCGGATGCTGGACATCCGCGAGCAGTGCGGGCTGCTCAAGGGGAAGTGGCTGGAGAGGGATCGAGCGAAAGTGCGAGAGGCGCAGCGGCCGGCCGAAGGTTAGGCGGCCGCCTCGCGCCGCTCTGGAATCACGGGCGGTCGCGCGTCCGCACTTATGCTATAATGCCGTGGTGATCGTGCTAGACGGGGAGCTAGCGGTGCCCTGCACCCGCAATCCGCTATAGCGGGGTTGAATTCCCGTCCGAGGGCGTGTCGTTTGGGGTCCGTGGGGGCGTAAGCGGTGTTGACGGTCGGGCCCTGCGCAGCGGATTCTTTGTGAATCCCGTCAGATCCGGAAGGAAGCAGCGGTAAACAACGGAGTCCGGGTGCCGCAGATCGTCCGACCCGAGCTGGCTGCGTTCATTCCGCCCGGGTGGCACGTTCGACGGCGGGTGCACGATCACTTTTCCTGCTTCTGAGGAGGGTATCGGGTGACGCGTCACACGCGGAGCGCGGCTGGTCACGTCCATCGCGCCTCAGACGCTCCGGCAACTTGGACTGCCCCTGGCCTCTGCTCACTTGCCCTTGGGCCGGTAGATGCCACCGGGTAGCTCTTAGAGGTAGAGGCGTTCAGCCCTGCGGGGCCTCACCCACGGCCTCCAGCAGCATCCGCTGCTCCTCCGGCACGGGCGTGATGCGGTGGAGGAGGCGGGCTTGCTCGCGGGCTTGCTCCAGGTTCCCCTCCTCGACGTACAACAGCCCCAGCGCGGCCCGGGCGCGGGCGGCGAACCGCTCCGCCGGCATCTCGCCCGGACGCAGGCCGGCCTCGATGACGGAGATGGCGTGCTGTCTCTGGGCGAGCGTCTGGAACTGATCGGGCTGGCCCAGGTAGAACCGGGCCATCGACATGGCGCGAAGATACCGCGGGCGCGGGTCGGTCGAGTCTACGGCGATCGCCCGGTCGTAGGCTTCGATGGCCTTGGGAGTGGACTGCGGCAAGAACGCTCGCCCCCATCCCTCGGCGATGCTGGGGAATGCTTCCCAGTACCGATCCAGAGCCGACCGTTGCTGAGGGGTCATGTTCACCGCGCTCTCCCACGGCCTGGCGCGGCGTTGGAGCATCTCGCCTAGGTTCTTGATCCCGATGGCGGTCGCGATCTCCACATCAAACTCGACGTAGGGCAAGTCATCTCGGTTCACCTGGGCCGAACTCGTGTAATCGGCCAGCGCCTTCCCATCGAGTAGGAGCGTGCTCAGCATCCGCGCGGGGTCGTCTAGCTGCACCTCCGCAAGATCGCGCTTCACCGCGGGGAGGGCCATCTTCGCCGCCAGCGCACGCAGATCGACCTTCAACGGCTCGGGCGTGGCGATCAGGGCGGCGTGGAAGGTGTTGCTGTACCAGAGGGTGACGTTCGGGAAGACCGACCGAAAAGTCGCGGCGAGGGTGCTGAACCGGCCCATGTTCGTCGGCACCCAGGCGCAGACCACTCCCCCTGGGTTGAGCTTGCTCTTGCATAGCTCGTAGAACTCGCGGGTGTAGAGGTAGGGGCTGAAGCTGGGGTTGATGGCGTTGAACGAGATCACGTCGTAACGTTCGTTCGTGGTCAGCAGGTAGTTGCGCCCGTCCTCGGGGAGGAAGCGGAACTTGGGGTTTGAGAGAATGCCCTTGTTCTCGGAGACGAAGTACTCGGCGGCCTTACGCTCGGCCGGCACCAGCTCGACGCAGTCCACGCGGTCCACCGGATACTGGGCGATCGACCAGGCAGTGGAGCCGAGGCCAAACCCGATCACCAGCGCCTTCTTGGGGTTCTGCGCCAGCAGCATAGGCACGTGGCCCAGCATCTTGTGCACCACCACGTCGTCGTAGTCGGTGGCCGCGGTGGTGTCGCCATTCAGGTTCAGCTCCCGGCGGCCGGCCGGGTTGGTGATCACCGCCAGCGAGGCCTCGGGGCCCTCGTTGTAGTAGAGCACGTCGAGGTGCATGTTGAGGAAGTCGGACCAGTAGAGTATCGGCGGGCGAGGGTGCCAGGAGAGGCGCATGCCAATCAATAGGGCGAGCACTGAAGCGATGCCGACGGCCGTTTTCAGCGCTGGACGCCAGCGGCCCCAGGCAAGAGCGACGATCCCGAGGGCGATGTTCACGGCAGCGACCGCGAGCACCCCGCGCTGTGCTCCCATCCAGGTCAACAGGCCGAACCCGGCGACCGCCGACCCGATCACGCAACCCACAGTGTTGGCGGCGTAGAGCACGCCGAGCCGGCGGCCGAGCCGCTCCACTTCGCTGGTGTAGGCCCTGATCACCAGGGGCGTAACCGCGCCCATCATCAACGTGGGAACAAGCATCAGAGCGAAGGCGGCCGCGAAGCGCGGCGCCGTCTCGCCTTCGCCGAATACCGTTCTGGCGGCGGCGCTCAGAGGCAGCAGCCGGCCGATTAGGAGCAGGAGATAGGTTGCGGAGAGGCCGATGGCGAGTTCGAGCAACCCGAAGACGGAGAGTCGATCGCGAACTCGGTCAGCAAACCGCCCCAGGGCGAAGCTTCCCAGGGCGAGGCCGACGAGGAAACAGGCCAGGATGGTGGTGAACGCGTAGATGGTCTGCCCGGTGAAATAGACCAGCACACGGGTCCACAACACCTCATAGGCGAGAGAGGTGGCGCCGGCGACCGCGAATCCAACCAGGAGCAGCCAGGCGGGAGCGGGGTGCTCCGGTTGGTGCTCGGCGCGAGAGGATCCCCGGGCAGCAGGCTCGGGCACGGGCTCGGGGAGGCCGCGGGCCAGCCAGATACAGACGAAGCCGACCAGCAGGTTAAGGGAGACGGCGACACGGGTGGTGTCGGCCGCACCTAGCACGCGCAGCAGCACGAACCCCGCGGCGATGGTGCCCAGCACCCCTCCGATGGTATTCATGCCGTAGAGCAGACCAACTCCGGCGCCGATGCGCGCCCTTTCGCGCACCCAGAATCGACTCATGGCGGGAAGTGTGCCGCCCATAAGGGCGGTGGGCACGAGCAGCACGGCGAAGCAGAGCAGATAGCGGAGGGTGACGAAGGTGGCCGTGCCCCGAGGGAGTGACCGCGCCAGCTCGATATAGACGCCGTTTACGGCGTCAAACGCGTGCGGCAGCAGGAAGGCGCTGGCGCCTATGCCGAGTTCGAGTGCGCCGTAGAATGCCAGCGGCCGCCGGCTGCGGTCGGCGCGGGCGCCCAGCAGCGCGCTACCCAGCGCCAGCCCACCCATGAAGGCCGCGAGCACGGTGGTGATGGCCCCGGTGGTGACGCCGAAGATAAGCGAGAGTTTCTTCGTCCAGATCAGCTCGTAAGCGAGGCCGGCGAAGCCGGAGAGGGTGAAGAGGCCGAGAATCAGCGCGGCGCGACCGGAGTCAAGGCCGGCCGGCACGATGCTGGCGGGCGCGGGTGGCGCTGCTTTCTGCTTGCCGGACGGCTTGCGGGGCGGTCGGGTCACGTGCCGGGGCGCTCCATGTGAAGGTAACGTTCACTCTCTCCAGCCCCGGCCGAGTCTTGTCCTCGCGGCGGGGTTAGCGAGCGGGCCGCGCTCAGAGGGCCCGCACCAGGTCCTCGCTCAGGATCGTCGGGCACCAGTGCTTCTCGATGAACTCGATCACCAGTCGCGTGCCCTCTTCGTGGTTGACGTAGGGGCGCATGGCGGGGTTGTACATGGTGTCGGTCAGGTCGCGAGCGAGGGCGATGTTGACGCCCCACCGCACCATCTGCTTAATGGCGAAGGAGCGATGAAGCACGCACATGTTGGTGTGCACGCCCATGATGACGACTTGCTCTATCTCGCGGTGGCGCAGGAAGCTGTAGACCTCCTGTCCGCGGGCGGAGATCGCGTCCTCGTCCGCGATCTCGATGGCGGAGTGCTGCCTGCTCCAGGCGGTATACCAGGCCGTCTCTCCCGTATCCGACCCCAGGTCGGAATCGTCTATGGGCAGCGGCGGGTCATCGTGGGGCAGCGGTTCGGGGAGAGCCACCTCGGGGAGGTCCAGTATGCGCTTCCGGGCCGGGTGATCGGCGTAGAAGTCGATGACATCCGAGGGCGCGTGGATGATATGCACACCGAGGGAGCGGGCGGCCTTGACCACCTCATTCATCTGCCCCACCATTTCGTTGAGCCGCTCGACCGCGCCGCGGCACCAGTGGTTGTCCCAGACATCGCAAAGCAGGATCGCGACCTTCCCGGCCGCGATCGATTTCGTCGTGACGGCGGTTTCCCAGTAGGCCCGATTGCGGTCGTTGCGCTTCAAGATCTGAGTGCGCAGGTTCAGCCGCAGCTCTTTGCCCTTCGCCATCTCACCTTCCCTCCAGCAGCGACATCGCCATGATCTCCTCCGCCACCTCCATCGTCTTCAGCGCGTCGGAGAAGTTGGAGCCGGGCTGCTTGCCGCTCTTCACGCAGTCGATGAACTCCCGATGTTTGGCCTGGAAGCCGCCGTACACCCAGATCTCGTCGCTGCCGGCCACCTCCTTGGTGTCGTACTCCACTCCCTTGGTGTCGCCCTTGGCGTAGAGGCGCCCCTTGCCTTCGTGCTCGGCGTCCACGCGGATGCCTGGAGCATGCATCTCCACGCGGAAGGTGCGGCTGCCGCTGGACCAACTCGTCAGCATGACCCCGGTGGCATCGTTGTCGAACTCGAGGAGGGCGGCCATGAAGTTGGTGTCAGGCACTTGCACGCGTTTGGTGAGGCTGTGGATGTGCTCGACCTCGCCGCCGCACATCCAGCGGAGGGTATCGATGGCGTGGATGCCGTCATCGGTCATGCGATCCCGCGCCTCGAAGTAAGGCTTGATCTCGAACTTGTAGAACTGACAGACGGCATGCACCATGGGGCCGCGCTTCAGGCACTCGTTGCGCAGCTTCACCACCATCGGACAGGTGCGACGCTGAAAGCTCACCTGGGTGATGCAGTTGTGCTTGTCTGCGAGGTAGGCGAGGGTGCGGGCCTGATGGATGGTGATCCCCATCGGCTTCTCGATGTAGAGGTTCAGGCCCTGCTGCAGGCACCAGACCCATAGGGGGTACATCTGGTCGGGATGGCCGATGATATAGATGGCGTCGGGCGCCAACTCCTCGACCATCTTGCGGTAATCGGAATACCGCTTCTCGATCCCATACTTGTCGGCGGTCTCGCTCAGCCGCTGCTGGCTGAGGTCACAGATGCCCGCAGTCTCCACGTCGGGGAACGAGGCCAGGGAGGGATAGTGGACGTAGTTCGCCATCGATCCCGCTCCCACCACCGCCACCCGCATCTTCTTCGTCTTGGCCGCCCTGGGTTTGCTCGCTCTCGCCATCTTCACTCTCCGTGCGCTCGATGAGGCCTTCTTTGCCCTGAGGCGGCGATTGTCCTCTGCCGAGGAGGTCCAGCGACCCTCGCAGAAGATGGTGCAACAGGGCTACGGAGGGCCACGCTATGATACTGCGCCGTGTAACCATGGGGGCGATCATCTTGTTCGCCGCGCTCGTCGTGCCCGCGAGGGGCGGGGGTTCGCCGCTTCTAGCATCCAACGATCCCGGGAGGTCAGCAGTGAACGCGTCGCTGTCTTCGGATTCCCTCGAAATCCCGCAGCCGGACCCGCGCATTGCCGCGGGCGCCTGGAAGGGAGCATTGGGTCAACACCCACTCCTGCTGGGGCCGACCGGTTACATTCGCGAGATGGCCAAGACGAAGCCTGGGCTCTACCGGGAGCTGAAGTCGAGCGGGCATCTGGAGGCCAAGGGCATCGTCAACGCAGTCGAGGGCATTCCCCGGGAGGAGATCGAGGGGCTCGTCAAAGACGCGCTCTCGGAACTCGACCAGGGGGTGACGAACCTTCATCAGGACACC
>Ga0315273_10014000_pt1 | contig 10326 bp, 6 predicted proteins | sample YL17G02_0_MG_FD_205753 | JGI IMG/M metagenome (GOLD analysis project Ga0315273, IMG submission 205753) | Sediment microbial communities from Yellowstone Lake, YNP, Wyoming, USA - YL17G02_0 | ecosystem: Environmental > Aquatic > Freshwater > Lake > Sediment | place: USA: Wyoming | collected... | reverse complement strand
AGTCCTTGTCGAATACCGAAGCCCCGGCGCGTGACGTTGCTCCGGCGACGACGCGCGAGCCGGTCCCCTTCGGCGAAATCGAGACCCTGATAACCTTGTGAGCAGTGTAGAACGACACGAAGACTCCGAACAGTATCAGGCCGAACCCGATGTACACAACAGGCAGACCCGGATTCTTCGACACTTCGAGGATCGTATAGTCTACCGCCCGCGCCAGAGCGATCGTGTAGCCCTTGTAGTCTGCGGACCCCGACACCGGCACCCAGCCAAGCGGGGTCCAGGCATGGCGCTCCTGGTGTTCAGAGTCGTTTACCATTATATTGGCGGCCGGGTTGAGCGGCATGTCGGTCGCGTTCAGCATCTCCCCGCCCACGTAATCCGGCACTATGTTGTGAAGGTAGATAGTCAGCTTCTTCCCGCCGAGTCGGATCTGCCTCATCGGCTCATCGGAGCTGGGCACGCCGTACATCAGCCCCTCGGGGCTGTTGACGGTGCCGACTTTGTAGCTGACCTCCGTGCTCTCGCCGTCGGGAGACGTGACCCTCAAGATCAGCCTTGCCAGCCCGTAGCTCGACTGGTAGAAGGATGTTCCCTTGTATGTGAGGGGGAAGTTGACGTCCACGACCTTCTCCGCGGCGAGCTTCGCGCCGTCGTAGACCTCGAGACGGCTCTCGTAGCCCGTGGCATGGTGTTCCTTGTCGTGCCGGACGGTGAAACTGCGCAGCCCCACGGTAAAACCGAGCTTGGCGAGCCCCTGCGCGTGGTCCTGGGCCGCGGGGTCGGAGAGGGGCAAGTAGGAGTCAGTGCGCTCCCCCTCGGCGATCATCACCCGGCCGTGCGAGCCCAGCAGACCGCCCGCGATCGCCCCGGCGAAGATGACCAGGATGCTCACGTGCGTGAGATACGGGCCCCAGATGCCGAGCCGTCCCCTGGTCGCGTAGACGGATGTCGCATCGGGCGACTGGTCCTTTGTCACGCGGTAGTGCCTGCCGCGCAGCGCGGCCACCACTTTCGAGGCCACATCATCCGGCGACCCCACAACTGTCATCTCTTCCGATCTCTGGAGGCCCGCGACCTGCTCCGAATCCGCAGACACGTTTGGCTGGAACGTGCGCCGCCACGCGATTCCGAACCTCTTCGTGCTGCATACCGCCAGGTTCAAAGAGAATAACGATAGCAGCAGCACATACCAGCCCGAATGATAGAGATCGGTCAGGCCCAGGCCGCGGATGATGGCGTATTTCGCCTGCCCGTAGGCCTTGATGTACTCCTCGGGCGACGCGTTCTGCTCGATAATAGTGCCTGCCACCGACGCCGCTGCGATCAGAAGCAGCAGCACAATGGCGGTCTTCATGGAGCCGAAGAGGCTCCACAATGCTTCCAGGGCCCCTATCTCTTTGGCGCTGTCGGCGCCCTCACGGGCCGTCTGATTGTCTGCCATGGTATTCTTCTTCAGATGATGCGCTCCCGAATGTGTCCTGCGGAGATGTGTAGCTGAGTATTCTTACTTCAGGAATCCGACTATTCCTTTGGCCAGTGTCGAGATATCCTCTTTGCGCTCTTCTTGACTTCAACGAACGCGGCCCCTCCGGCGAGCAGGCAGCGGGTCTGGACCTGATCGTGGAAATGCTTTTTGTAGGTGATCGTGTCTGGTTTGACCCCGGCTGCGTCCTTCAGGAGCGCGGGCGGTTGCGGGCTCAACAAAGGTCAGTCCGGGTGCGGTTGACGGCGCCTCCGGCTTTTCGCCATGTCCCGGCACGGCCGTCGCTTCGGACGACGCCACCTCCGAGCTCGCTTTCAGGCTGGCCACGATCTCACTCCTAGAAACGGCGAGCGACCTCGCCATTGCGTCCACGGCCTGCTTCGAGAGCTTGCCCAGCGGCGAGACCCTGCCGATATCGAAGATCTTCACGCTGTCGGCCCCTGTCTTGCTGATCGTGGCCGCCCAGAGTATCACTGCCGTACTGGCTTCCACCAACCGGGCGCTGAACGAAATCGTAGGTTATCACAGTGTTGGTTACGATCCGGCCCGCGTCGGCGTTCCGACTGACGGTGCCAAAGGGCAAAACCGCGACCCTCAACCGATGGCCGGCGCCATTCTTGACGAATATCTTCGCCGATGGTCCGCCGTCCTCGTGCCGGCTCACACGCGCCCGTGCCGTCCGGCGAGCAGGAGGCATCCCAGCCGCCGTCCGGCGCTCCCGCAGCCGCGCCCAGGGCGAAGAGAAAAGTGGCTATGATCACAGACTTGCTCAGCGTTCTAAACACAGTGCTCCTCCGTGGGTCCCGACTCGATGGCGCCCGCCGCAGTTCGCATCTGCCACCGCGCCCATCATTACCACTAGACCGCAGCCCCAACAGCCTCCGCAACCCCCGCACCCCAAGGAAGAGGCGTCTCTTGACATGGGCTGTGAAGACTGTCACAATATTATTAGGGGCACAAGCCGCGCGCGCCGAACAGAACAGCTAATGCAGTCAGAGAATGCCACGATGCCTCAGCACGGCGAAGGGCCGTCCCGCCACAGCGGGGAGTTCACTCCCAGAATGGTCTTCTGGGAGCTCACGAACGCGTGCAACCTGAAATGCGTTCACTGCCGCGCCTACCCCGTGGAGGAGACCTCCCCCGACGATTTATCGACCGAAGAGGCCAGGCGCCTGATCGACCAGATCGCCTCGTTCCCTTCGACTGCGCTCAGGACAGGCGCGAAGCCGGCCATCGTCCTGAGCGGGGGGGAGCCGCTGGTGCGGCCCGACTGCCTGGAGATCGCCCGCTACGGCGCGTCGAAGGGCCTGCGGATGCTGCTGGCGACTAACGGCACCCTTCTCACGGCCGAGAAGGCGCGCGAGATAGTGGACGCCGGCATCCAGCGCATCAGCGTGAGCATCGACGGCGCCACGGCGGCCTCACACGACGAGTTCCGCCGCGTGCCCGGCGCGTTTGAGGCGGCCTGGCGAGGCATCGAGAACGCCCGAGCCGCCAGCCTTTCGTTCCAGATCAACACGACTGTCTCAAAGCACAACATTGACGAGATACCTGACATCCTCGATCTCGCGGTCAAGCGAGGGGCGGTCGCGCTGCATCTTTTCCTGCTGGTTCCGACGGGATGCGGCAAAGAAATCGCCGACGAGGAGATGATCGATCCGGAGGAGTACGAGCGAATCCTTGGCTGGTTCTATGAGCAGTCCAAGAGCGTGCCAATCGGCCTCAAGGCGACCTGCGCGCCTCACTACTTCCGCATCGCGCGCCAGCGCGCGGAGGCCGAAGGCGTTGAGCTCCCCGCCCGGTCCAATGGCCCGGAGGGAATGACCAAGGGCTGCCTGGCTGGCTCCGCCGTGTGCTTCGTCTCGCACTGCGGGGAAGTCTTCCCGTGCGGCTACCTGCCCGTGTCGGCGGGAAACGTCAGAGAGCAGGACTTCAAGGAGATATGGGAGAACGCCGAGGTATTCAGGGTCCTGCGAGATGAGGACAACCTGCAGGGCAAGTGCGGCTGCTGCGAGTATCGCCGCATCTGCATGGGCTGTCGGGCGCGAGCCTACGCCTGCACCGGCAACTACCTCGCCCCCGAGCCCTATTGCGTCTATGAGCCGAGGCGCGCGCGTACGGGTCTGCGAAGGCAATCCATAATGGACGAGATCGACAAGCGCCTGCTGAATATCGTGCAGACCGACTTCCCTATAGCGCGCCGGCCTTATGAGGTCCTCAGCGGCCGGCTGGGGATCTCGGAGCAGGAAGCGCTTGGCCGCGTGCGGGCCCTGGCCGAGTCGGGCGTGATCCGGAGGATCGGGCCGTCGTTTGATTCGAGGAGACTGGGCCACGTGAGCACGCTTGTGGCCGCGAGGGTGCCCAAGGAACGGCTCGACGAGGTGGCCGGACTCGTCAGCTCGTTTCCCGAGGTCACTCACAACTACGGGCGCGAGTTCGATTACAACCTGTGGTTCACTCTGATCTGCGAGAGCGAAGCTCGGCTCGGGGCGGTGCTGGAGGCGATCAAGTCGAGGACGGGCCTATCGGATATGCGATCACTACCGGCCGTGCGAACGTTCAAGATAAGGGTGGAGTTCGAGCTCTGATGACCGACCGGCAGATCGCAATCATCCGAGCGCTCCAGGACGGGCTGCCTCTGTCCGACGACCCGTTCCAGGAGGTCGCCGAGAGGGCCGGAGTCTCGTGTGAAGACTTGCTGTCACAGATAGAAGCGTGGAAGAAGGACGGAACCGTCCGCCGCTTCGGGGCCATTCTGCGCCATCAACGCGCCGGCTACGCGGTCAACGCGATGGCGGTGTGGAACGTGCCGGACGGCCAGATCGACGACTTCGGCCGGGCTGCGGCGGACCTCGTGAGCGTGAGCCACTGCTACCAGCGGCCAAGCTTCGAGGGGTTCGACTGTAACCTTTACACGATGATCCACGGCGCGTCGCGCGAGGACTGCGAATCCGCCGCGCGCCGGATCTCCGAGCGGACGGGCATAACCGACTACACGCTGCTCTACACGACCGCCGAGTTCAAGAAGACCAGCGCGGTATACTTCCGGGAGGGCTCAGGGAATCTCCATCACGAAAACACGAAACAAGAGAAAGCACGGAAGGGAGGGGAAACCCAATCGCGAAAGCCCGAAAACTAGAAAACCAGAAATCCATTCTCGGCTCCCTTTCTACCTTTCTGACTTTCTGGCTTTCGCGATTAGAGTCCCTTCCGTGTTTTCCCGTCTTTCGTGCTTTCGTGATTGACTCCGAATCAGGAGAGAGTAGTTGATAGGAATCACGAAACTCTACTGCGGGACCGCCACAACCGGCGATCCGTTGAGATACGGACGGCGCAGCTCGGGCATGCCGGCCCACCTGCTCCAGTTCTCCGAGGACAAGAAACCGATCGTGGTCTGGAACTCGACCCGCCGGTGCAACCTGAACTGCATCCACTGCTACGCGGACTCCGAGAATAAGAGCTATCCCAACGAGCTGTCCACCGCCGAGGCGCAGACGATGATCCGCGACCTGGCGGAGTTCGGGGTGCCCGTGCTGCTGTTTTCGGGCGGCGAGCCGCTTGTCAGAACGGACATGTACGAGAACGCCGCTCTGGCCAGGGAACTGGGAATGCGCCCGGTGATTTCCACGAACGGCACGCTGATCACGGAGACGGCGGCGCGGACCATCAAGGACACCGGGTTCGGATACGTCGGAATCAGTCTGGACGGCATCGGCGAGCGCAACGACTTCTTCCGCGGCAAGACGGGCGCCTTCGAGGCCGCAATGCGCGGGTTCGACAACTGCGTCGCCGTCGGGCAGAAGTGCGGCCTGCGCCTCACCCTCACCCGCCACAACTACGAGGAGCTCAACGCGATCTTCGACTTCATCGAGCTGCACAAGATCAACCGCGCCTGCTTCTACCACCTGGTCTACACAGGTCGCGGCTGCGACATGCAGAAGGACGACCTCTCTCACGAGGAATCGCGCAAGGCCGTGGACCTGATCATCGACCGCACTGCCGATTTCCACCGGCGCGGGCTGGACGTGGACATTCTGACTGTTGACAACCACTGCGACGGGCCGTATCTTTATATGCGCATGCTGCGAGAGGGCTCGCCCCGGGCGGAGGAGGTCCTTCAGCTTCTGAAGTGGAACGGGGGGAACAGTTCCGGGATCGGGATCGGCGACATCGACAACGAGGGCAACGTGCACGCGGACCAGTTCTGGTGGCATTACTCGTTCGGCAACGTCCGCGACCGCAAGTTCGGCGATATCTGGATGGACACCTCCGACCCTCTGATGGCGGGCCTGAAGAACCGCAAGCCGCTGCTAAAGGGCCGCTGCAGCAAGTGCAAATGGCTCGATATCTGCAACTGCAACTTCCGCGTGCGGGCGGAGGCCGTCTACGGCGATGTCTGGGCGTCCGATCCGGCATGCTACCTGACGGACGAGGAGATCGGGATCGACGAATGTTGAATGTTGAGAGTTGAATGTTGAATGAGCGTGCGCTCCCTCAGCATTCAACTCTCAACATTCAACATTCAACACCTGAGACACTATGGCAAAGGTCTATCTCGTAGGAGCTGGCCCGGGCGATCCGGGGCTCATTACGGTCAAGGGGCTGGACTGCGTCCGGAAAGCGGACGTGATCGTCTACGACAGGCTCGCGCACCCATCCCTTCTCAATGAGGCCCGACCCGGCGCCGAGCTCATCTACGCCGGCAAAGCCGCGAGCGCCCACGCCATGCCCCAGGAGGAGATCAACCGCACCCTCGTCGAGAAGGCCAAACAGGGCCACGTCGTAACGCGCCTCAAGGGCGGCGATCCGTTCGTGTTCGGGCGCGGCGGGGAGGAGGCGGAGGCGCTGGTCGAGGCGGGTATCGAGTTCGAGATCGTGCCTGGCGTCAGCTCCGCAATCGCCGCTCCGGCCTATGCGGGCATCCCCGTCACTCACCGGGGCTTCTGCTCCGCGCTCGGTATCGTCACCGGCCACGAAGACCCGACCAAGGCCGAATCCAACATCAAGTGGGACAAGATCGCGACCGGGCTCGACACCATCGTGTTCCTGATGGGCGTCGAGAACCTGCCGAACATAGTCGCCGAGCTGGTCAAGAACGGTCGCGACCCCTCGACGCCGGTCGCGCTGGTCCGCTGGGGAACGCGCGCCGAGCAGGAGACCGTCACCGGCACACTCGCCGACATAGTGGACAGGGTGAAGGCCGCGGGGCTGCGCTCGCCCGCGGTGACGGTCGTCGGTGAGGTCGTCGCCCTCAGGGAGAAACTCCGCTGGTTCGACAACAGGCCGCTCTTCGGCAAGAGGGTCCTGGTCACGCGCAGCCGCGATCAGGCGAGCGCGCTCTCGGACGCCCTGCGCGAGCAAGGGGCGGAGCCGATCGAGTTCCCAGTCATCAGGATATCGCCGCCCTCGAGCTATGCGGAGATGGACGCGGCGCTGGTCGGGATGGAGACCTACGACTGGCTGCTCTTCACGAGCGCGAACGGAGTCAGGGCAACTATCGACCGCCTCGTCGAGTTGGGTCGGGACGTCAGATTCCTGGCCGGTCCGAAGATCGGCGCTATCGGGCCGGCGACCGCCGAAGCTTTGACTTGCCTGGGCGTGGGTGTTGACTTTGTCCCCTCCAGGTTCGTTGCCGAGGTCGCGGCCGAGGAGTTCCCCGAGGACCCGGCGGGGAAGCGAGTCCTCATTCTTCGCGCCGAAGAAGCGCGCGAGGTCCTGCCCGAGAAGCTCGCGGAGCGCGGGGCGGTGGTCGATGCTGCCGCCGCCTACCGGACCGAGATCGAGGACTCGGACGCCCATCGCGTGAGGGAAATGCTCGCCGGCGGCGAGATCGACATGATCACCTTCACCAGCTCCTCGACCGTCACCAACTTCGTCAAGCTGGTCGGCGAGGACGGGTCGCTAGGCCTGCCGGAAAGCGTGAAGATCGCGTGCATCGGGCCGATCACCGCGCGCACAGCCGAGGAGCACGGCCTGAAGCCCGACATCGTCGCGGAGGAGTACACAATCGAGGGACTCGTCGCCTCAATGGCAGCCGCCCTGGTCCCGAGCCCGTAGTATAGGGGCCCCGTTTGTCCAGGGCCTCCTGTCGGCATTACCTCTCCCGGAGAACTGAACAGTCTCGAATCCGGTTCATTCAACGCTTTCCCGGTGTCCAATTGCAGTTCATCCCCCGATGCGACTGTGTGCGTAACGTCACAGAGTCCTTTCCCTCACTATACCTCGACAGTGGCCTGCACTGATCCGGGCGTCACGCGTCGGGGACGGGCTCCGTGGCCGCTTCGGACTCTCGGACGCCGGGGCGGGTCGCGTCCAGCTTCGCCTTTTCCAGGGGGTGTTCTCGCTCCATCTCGGACTCAGTGAGCGCGCCTGAAAGCCAGACCGAGCTCATCGGGAAGTGCTCGGGGTCGAAATGGGTGTTGTAAAGATGCCACATCAGGATGGCAAGAAAGGCCAGCAGCGCCTCGTCGCTGTGCGCGATGTAGGCGACGCCCAACCCGAGGTCGGTCAGCCGGTTGCCGAAGAACACCGGGAACCACAGCACCAGTCCCGAGAGCACCATGATCGGCATCCCCCAGTAGACGGCGAAGTAGTCGAACTTCTCCTTCCAGTTGAACCGCGCGTACTGCGGCGGGTCCTTTCGCAGACCCGCGTAATGCCTAATTGTGTCGAAGAAGTCGAGAAAGTCCTTCTTTCCGGGCCACATTGTCCAGGAGTGAAGCGAGAAGGCCGCCTTCCTCCACAAATATAGCAGGTATATGCCGTGCCAGAGCCAGGTCGCGGTCATGACAATGCCCGCGATGCGGTGCGCGATCCGCGCGCCGGCAAACCCGCCGAATAGAATGTGCAGGTGATGGGACCAGCCGACGTGCGCGAACTTCAGCGGCATGCCCGTCAGAACAAGCACCACGAAACTGGCCACGAGGCAGATGTGCTGCGCCCGCTGGGCGGGGCTGAATCGATGGTAGAGCCTTTCCTTTTTCCTCGGCGGCTTCTTCCGCGCGAACCACACTGCAAACGCCGCCGCCATCAGCGCAAGGCCGGCGGCCCAGGCCCATTCACTGCCGGCCAGCCTGCCGACGGCCATGGCAAACCCTGCAATCATCGCGCAGAAGCTCGCCGCCACCAGCACGGCCACCATCCGCCCCGACCGGGGCGCAAAGTTGGCGCCGAAGACCTTTCGTCGTAAGTCGAGCGCCACTACTCCCACCAGAAGCAGCATCACGCCGAGCGTGAGTGCCTTGAAGAGGAAGTCCTCGGCACGCAAGGCAAACGAGCGTTCCATCTTCAGCCGCAAATGGTTCGCGCCCGACATGCAGAAGTTCATCTTCGCGCCAGGGTGGCACTTCGAGCACATCTTCACCATCTGCGGGCTGCTGCATGTCGTTGGCGAAACGAGTTCGTGATATCCGTGGCAGTCGATGCAGGCCGCGGCGTCCTCTTTTCCGAACCGCAGCAGCGCCTTGCCGTGGAAGCTCTGCTCGTATGACGGAACCGCCTCCGGACTCTTCCCGTAGCGCCCCATCAGGTCCGCACGCCGATGGCACGAACTGCATAGTTCGGCTTCGGACTTTGTGCTCTTGCGCCCGATGGGCTCGATGTCGTGCGGGTTGCCGCTGTGGCACCTGACACAGGTCGGGTGGTCGCCGGGATGCTTGTCGGGACGGCCGTGGAAGCCTGCCGCGATCACGTCGGCTGCATCCGAGTGGCACTGCGCGCAGTTCGCCGGCGTCGGGATGGCAACGGTCTTTGCGATCTTGCCGTCCGTGGTGAAGGGGTTCGTCTTGGGCAGATGGCAGGAGAGGCAGTCGGCCGCTTCCGGGTCCGGCTTCGCCACTGACCTGTTGAAGTGCAGGGACTTTGCCTGAGCATCGACGTCGTGACAGTCCCCGCAGGTCTTTCTGATGCTCAGCTTGTCGATCTGCGATGGCTTCAGCACGGCGCCCGATTGCGCGCGCATAGTGATATCCTCGCCTGCGACGGCCGCCACCGCACGGAGCGCAACAGCGACGAAAGCCACGTAGTATATGAGCTTACGGATCGGCGTATGCCTCCTCCCAGGTTTGTTCACTTACTCTACAATATCGGAATTGCCGGGCTGAGTCAAGGGTCGCCGGACAAATTAGTGCAATAGATCACAAAGCCATTCACACCCAGGCCGAGTTGTTGGATGATGGCTTTATTTGACTCTGCGGCCGGTATCCTCCCGGCACAAGCTTGAGCGTTCTCGAAGGAGGCTCTGGTGAGACTGTCACGCACCGATCGGATCGTTGCAGCGGGGCTCTCGGACCCAACCGCCCCCCCGCCGCCGGGCAAGGTAGAACAGGAGGTTACAGGCGGGTACGGCCAGAGCGGTCAGCAGAAGACGATGAAACGGCAGGCGAGACGCGATCGCGACGCGCGAGATGAGTATCGTGGCCACGACCCCGGCTGTGTTGCGCGATCCGTCAAGTTTGGTAGGTCGGACGGGACTCGAACCCGTGACTCTCGCCTTAAAAGGGCGATACTCTACCTGCTGAGTTACCGACCCGCGTTCCTATCACGAGATTATACCACGCTCGGCGAGCCACGGTCAACGGCCCGAAGCGGGTGTAACAGTTCAGTTCTACGCACACGACTATGCATCGGACGGCTTTCTGCGCCGATGCGTAGTCGTGCGGGAGAGGTATGCGTCGGGGCAAACAGCCTCCCGACGCATACCTTTCCCGGAGAACTGAACAGTCTCAAGCGGGTGTTGGGTGTTGGGGGCGGGGTAACGCGAACGGCGTAGTGGCCGGGCTCAGTCCCGGCCTGGCACTAGTGTCGAGGGCCGGGTCTCGCGTCGATGGCCGTTCAAACACTGT
>Ga0315273_10013999_pt1 | contig 10326 bp, 10 predicted proteins | sample YL17G02_0_MG_FD_205753 | JGI IMG/M metagenome (GOLD analysis project Ga0315273, IMG submission 205753) | Sediment microbial communities from Yellowstone Lake, YNP, Wyoming, USA - YL17G02_0 | ecosystem: Environmental > Aquatic > Freshwater > Lake > Sediment | place: USA: Wyoming | collected... | reverse complement strand
CAGGTCATCATCAGCTCTTATACGCGTGAGGCAGGGGTGAGAAACCTGGAGAGGGAGATTGCAGCCGTCTGCCGCGGGGTGGCCAAAGATGTGGCCTCCGGGAATAATAAGGAGAAGGTGATCATCACTCCTGAGCTCCTCCATAAATTTCTCGGGCCGGTCAAGTTCTTCCCTGAATTGGCGGAGCGAACCTCTGAGCCGGGTGTGGCCACGGGGCTGGCCTGGACGCCCACCGGAGGAGATATCATCTTTGTGGAGGCGACGAAGATGAGAGGGGAGAAGGGATTGACATTGACCGGTCAGTTAGGCGATGTGATGAAAGAGTCTGCCCAGGCGGCGCTGGCCTATGTGCGATCGAAAGCAAAAGATCTTGGAATTGAAGAAGACTTCTTTGAGAAGCATGACATTCACATCCATGTCCCTGCGGGCGCCATCCCAAAAGACGGGCCCTCGGCCGGAATCACCATGTTTATCGCTCTGACCTCTCTTTTGACAAACAAACCTGTCCGCAACGATGTGGCCCTGACCGGAGAAATCACCCTGAGAGGCCTCGTCCTTCCCGTAGGAGGGATCAAGGAGAAGGTCCTGGCAGGAATGCGGGCAGGGATCAGGACGATCATCCTTCCGAAGAAGAACGAAAAGGATCTGGAGGAAATTCCGGAACATATCCGAAATCAGTTGAACTTTAAGTTTATTCAGAGGATGGATGAGGCGATCGAACTGGCCCTCAAACAGCCCGAACTGCAGAAGCCGGAACACGGGGCATTGACCATTACGGCCTGATCATAGTGTAGCGCATCTAACACCTTTTTACCCCGGTAGAAATAATGCACCGCTGGAATTTCTAACGGGGTTTATACACCCCGTTCACCCTGAGCCGTGAGCTTGTCGAACGGTCGAAGGGTTCCGTTCATGGTTCGACATGGCCTGTCCTCTCCGAGCCAGAGGCTCTCCCTCCGGGGCAGAAGCCCCTCTTGGGCGGAGCCTGAGCCGGAGGCTGAGCAAACCGTTCGTCCCTTCGAGAGCCTCAGGGTGAACGGTTTTTCCCGAATGTCCTGAGCGAAGTCGAAGGAAGGGCTCACCACGAACGGATTGTAAAGTGATTATTGACGCACTACAAGAGCAATGAAGTCCCGTGGATTTTCCCAAACTCAGAAATGTAATTATCTTTCCTGTTCAGAAGTCGGGCCAATCCCTGCTCTGTCTTCAGGACCCTCAGAATATTAGCGACAAGGCCCTCTTTCTGCCCCCTCCTCTTTACTTCATCGTCTCCCTCTTCGATGGTCGTCATTCGATTCTGGATATCCAAGCTGAATACATGAGGAGATTCGGAGAGTTTCTTTTTACAGAAAAGATTGAGGAGATCATTCATCAACTCGATGAAACTCTTTTCCTCGAAGGGGAGAAATTCCAGGAAGCCCTGCGGCAGAAAGAGGAAGGGTTCAAGAAGGCTTTTTTTAGAGAGGCCGCGTTTGCCGGAAAGAGTTATGAAAGAGAACCCGGGAGGCTAAAGGATCAACTTCTTGGGTATTTTACCGGGCCGGAGGGTCCGGGACCGCTTCCGGAGAGAAAAGAGATAAACCCCGTTAGAAAGGACGGGGCTTTATACCCCGCCCTTTCTGAAAGGTATTCAAATTCCGATTCACAACTTCATCCCTGCCTTAAAAAGGCGGGGCTTTCTAACGGGGTAAAGGGATTGAAAGGGGTGATTGCCCCTCACATCGATTTCCAGCGAGGGGGTTCCTGTTACGCCTTTGCCCACAGGGAGGTGTGGCAAAACCGTTTGCCGGACTGCTTCATCATCTTTGGGACGGCCCATACCCTGATGGCCCATCCTTTCTCTCTGACCCGAAAGGAGTTTATTACCCCGCTTGGCCATTTAGAGGTGGATCGCGAACTGGTCGATGCGATTCAATCCCGATGCCCTGATGACCTTTTCGTGGGCGAGGGGATCCATCGGGCCGAGCATTCCATTGAGTTTCAGTGCCTCTTCCTCCGATATCTCTATCCGGAACCCGCTGCGGTCAGGATCGTTCCCATTCTGAGCGGATCATTCCATGAGGCGATTGAGAGAGGAATTTCGCCGATGGAACTTCCGGCCATCCGTCAGTTCATTGAGGCCATCAAAGAATCAGTATCCTCCCTTGGAAGAGAGGTTTGTTATATTGCCAGCGCCGACCTCGCCCATATGGGCCTTCAGTTTGGTGACCGAGAGGGAATCGGAGAGTATGATCTCCGGATCCTTGAAGAGGAAGACAGGGAGATGCTAAAACATGCCGAGAGAATGGATGGAGAGGGTTTCTTCTCTTTCATTTCAGGGGAACAGGATCGAAAGAGGATCTGCGGACTGCCGGCCATCTATGCGATGCTCAAGGTGATGGAAGCAAAAGAAGGCAGACTCCTCAAATACGGTCAGGCGTTCACTCCGGAGACCCAATCCGTCGTTTCCTTCGCCGGCATGGCCTTCTACTAGATTTCGGATTGTGGATTTCGGATTGCGGAATCATTAGAAATCGAAGTAAGGTCTTTAATTCCGAAATCTGCATTCCGAAATCCGAAATTGAGATCAGGAGGGTTTCTGTTTGATTCTGTCAATAGCGGGATAGAGTGCCGAAAGTTTGGACTCGATCTCCTGCGGAAGGTCCAACTGGAGGTGGAGGATCTTTTCTCTGAGGAGGGCCAGGGTTCCTAACTTTTCGCTTACCTCTTTGGGCGTTACACGGCTTAATCTTTTTGTTACCTCTTTAATCTCTTCATTGAGAAATTCGACCAGTTTCAAAATTTCCAGGACCCTTTTCTGGGGCATCCTCGTTCCCCTCCTTCTCTCTTTGCTTCCACCCTACCAGATTTAAAAAGGGATTTCAAGAAGTTTAATTTCCCTATTCATTTAATACATCCTCGTCTTCAAAGGAAGAAAGACTGTGCTCCCCATCTTCTTCAAACTTCTTGATCCAACTGTTCACACGGCCCTCACCATAAGCCTTTTTCCATCCTGCCACAATTTGTTTAACCGGAATATCGGCAAAGATTCCTTCGAATGCCACATATTCCATAAACTTTTGATTTTCCAAATTATAAGGCTGGAATAGAGAGTCTTCACGGCCATTAAATTCAAGCGGAGATACGTTATGCTTTCTGCAAAGTTCCCTGTTAAATGCCGGGGTGGCTTTTACCCACCTGCCCTCAAGATAAAACTCTACGAAACCATGTGAGACAAAAAGGTCGGTTCCGAGAAAATCGATGAGTTGTTTCGTTGCAAGATGATTCCGGACTGTCGCAAGACCCACACGGGAGGGAATGCCGCAAGCTCTTCCAAATGCACAAAGAAGCGATGCCTTCGGCACACAGAAACTCCTGCCCCGTTTGAGCACATAACTGGCACGATAATGTTCGGGCAGATAGAAAGGAGAGTAGGGGTCATAACGGATATCGTCCCGGACTGCCAGATAGAGTTTTACAGCCATCTTCACGGGTTCGGTGATTCCTGCAAGCACCTCCCTTGCATAATCCCGAACCCTCTTATGGTCGCTGTCGATGATGGTTGTGGGTGTTAAAAAGGGTTGAACATTTTCTTCCATTTTCCTTCTCCCCTATACGACCTGAAATGACCACTCTCAGTTTAAGCCATAACCTGAACCAGTGCAATCCCCCGAGGAAGCCTCTCCAATTTCGTGACGACAGAATGGACTCCAGAGGGGTAGGCGGACCTGCCTACCGGCCCCGGTCCCGACCGAGGGCGGGGCAGGCAGGCCAGACTCCGAAATCTTTAGGATTGCGGATCATTAGACGTTTAAGGGAAACTTTCGTAGTCAATGAAAATGAGGTTTTTATTGCTCTTGGAGCATCCGGAGTCAATCCTTAAGCGGTGCCGCCCTAAATCTTTCTCCACTGGCCCGCCTACCCTTCTGGATTTGGCATTCCCATGGATTTCTATCACGGGAAAAGAGATGCTTACATCCCCCCGAGGTTTTATTGAGATTCTTCATCGGATGTGATATGAGAATGAGTCATTAGAAACGGAAGGAGTTAAATTACGATGACACAGACTTTTTCGGTGAAAAGTTCGAAACAGACGGAGCTTATCGATATCACCCGCCCGGTTCAGGAGGCGGTTCAAAAGGCCGGAGTCAAGGAGGGCCTCTGTGTGATTTTTACTGCACATACGACCGCCGCGGTGACGATCAATGAAAATGCCGATCCCAGCGTCCCGAGAGATATTCTGATGGAGCTCAACAAAATCGTTCCCTTCGAGGACCGATACCAGCATACCGAAGGAAATTCTTCAGCCCATATCAAGTCTAGCCTCGTCGGATGTTCCCAGACCCTTTTCATCGAATCAGGGAGGCTCCTCCTCGGGACCTGGCAGGGAATTTTCTTCTGCGAATTCGACGGACCCCGGAACCGGCAGGTCTATGTCAAAGTGGTAAAGGGATAGAATGGATCGGGAAACACTTCTTGAGGAAGTGGAAAAGATTTTAGATCAGGAACCTAGGCTGATTCATCTTCCTCCCCAGGGAAAGGTTGTCTTTGTGGGGGATACCCATGGAGATCTCGATGCTTCCGAGCAGGTCCTCCGCCATTACCTGAAGAAACCTTATCGAATCGTCTTTTTAGGGGATTATGTGGATCGAGGGGATGATTCCGAAGAGAATATCAACTATTTGCTTCGCATGAAGATTGAACATCCGGAAGACATTTTTTTACTTTCGGGAAATCATGAAGGGCATATGGTCAAAGAGCTACGCCCTGCCAATTTCTGGGAATCTCTTTCTATCCAGGAAAGGAAACAATATGGACGGGTCTTCTCAACATTGCCCCTCTGCGCCACTTCGGCCAATGGGTTGGTGGCCCTTCACGGGGCGCTACCCGAGTTGGAATCCCTTAAAGAGATCGATCAGATAGAGTGGGGAGATTCAAATTGGGACAGGATCGTCTGGGGGGACTTCGTGGGAACGGAGGTCGAGAGCGCAGGCGATCTGTGGGGAAGGCCCCAATTCGGGGGAGCCTATTTTAACCGGTTGATGGAAAGGTATCGGAAAAAAATACTGGTGCGGTCACATCAACCCCATGCGCCTTCATTGATGTTTAAGAAAAGGTGTATTACCATTTTCACTTCACAGGCCTATCCGTTGTCCCGGACGATTGTGATCGCCGATCTGGAAAAGGAGATCCGGGACGCAGGGGATGTGATCATTGAGAGAATATAAATACGAAGCACGAAATTCGAATTTCGAAACAATCTCAAATGACCTAATCTTAAATGTTCAAAACAAATAAAAGTTTAAGACATTTGGATTTTGAAAATTCGTATTTGTTTCGGATTTAGATATTCGAATTTCGGATTTTAAAATATGGCCGGTTTCTTCATCGTTAAGAATAGAGGTTAGATATAAAGGATGCCTAAGATCATCTCTTTTGATATGGATGGAACGCTGGTTGATCCGGAGTTCACGGATTGGGTTTGGCTCCACGGTATCCCTTCTCTTTATGCGGAGAAGGCAGGACTATCCTTCGAAGAAGCCAAAGCCTATGTGGTCAAGGAGTATAAGAAGGTTGGAGAGGGAGCAATTGAATGGTATGACATTAAATACTGGTTCAGGCTCTTTCAACTTGATCAGACATGGGAGACCTTAATGGAACATTATGCAGACAAGATCAGCGCCTATGAGGATGCCCGTCACATTCTGGAGCGTTTAAAAGAGAGGTACCCTTTAGTTCTTACCTCCAATGCAGGAAGGGAGTTCATCGATATTGAGATGGAAGTCACAGGCATGGGAAGATATTTCAATCGCATCTTTTCAGCCACCTCTGATTTCCAGGTGGTGAAAAAGACAGCCCAATTTTATCAACGAATCTGTGAAATCCTCAAGGCGGAACCCGGAGAAATCGTCCATGTCGGCGACCACTACGAATTCGACTATCTCGTTCCCCAGTCTCTGGGGATTGAAGCGTTCTATCTGGACCGCTCGGGAAAACAGAATGGGGACTCGGTCCTCTCAGACCTGAGAGATCTGGAGAAGAAGCTTCATTAAGAGCATTATCATTGTAACGACATCCTTGTAAAATCCCTCCTAACCTCCCTGCCTACCGGCCCCCTGCCTGCCGGCAGGCAGGCGGTCCCGACCGAGGGCGGGGCAGGGCAGGCTTTGCCCTCCGGGTCAGAGACCGCTCTCTCCGAGCCAGAGGCTCTTCTGAGCCGGAGGCTGGGTCGGAGACCAAAGGGAGGCGAAGGGAGATTTTGACTGGAGATGTTAATTCAATTTTAAGATTGTTAATAACTATCGATCCAATACCGGGATGAAGACAGATATGGGAATGAAGATCCACTGGGGGTGGGTTGTCCTCGCTTCAAGTTTTATTACCCTCTTTGTTAACTACAGCATTCGAATTGGTGCCTATTCCATCCTTCTACCCGAAATGATTAAAGACCTTCATCTCAATCTGACCCAGGCAGGGATGATTCGGTCGGCTTATTTCTTTGCCTACATCCTCTTTTCGCCCCTCATGGGCTGGCTTACGGATCGCATCGGCGGAAGATGGGTGGTCAGTTTCTTCTGTCTGTTTTTAGGAATCGGGACCTTTCTAATGGGGAAGGCCTCGAGTCTCTTCACCGCCATGATTTTCCATGGGATTGTGGGGATTGGGGCAGCTGCAATGTGGACTCCGATTGTAACGTTGATCCAGAAATGGTTTGGAGTCACACGCCGAGGGGTTGCCTTGGGCATCCTTTCCCCCAGTTACGCTCTGGGTTATGGATTGATGGGAATCCTTCTACCCCTCATCGTCAACGCATATAGCTGGAGAATGGGTTGGATTCTCCTGGGCATCTCAGGGTTGGCTCTGGTCGGAATCAATGCCTCCCTTCTGAAAAGCGATCCGAAGGAGGCAGGATATCCTCCCTGGGGGGAGACTCCGGAGCCGATGAAACGTATCGAACCCTCTTCTTCTTATCGTTATCGGGACATTTACAGAGAGAGATGTTTTTGGTTAATTGGACTCTCCTACTTCTTGATCTCGGCCGGAACCTATACCATTACAGATCTCATTGTCACCTATGGAGTGTTGGAACTGAAGATTGCTTATCCCATCGCATCCGCCTTCATCACTATTCTGGCATTCACTGGCATCGCAGGGGGGATGATCCTGATGTTCCTCTCAGATTTTATCGGAAGAAAGAAATCTCTTATAATAATACACTCCTCGGTGGGGTTGAGTATCCTGGGAATTCTTTTGGCTGGCAGCCGGATCATCCCCCTGCAGATAGGAATAGGAACGTTTGGATTCTTTTACAGTCCCATCTGGCCGATGTATAGCGCGTGTGCCAGAGATTATTTCCCCAAAGAGGTTGCAGGAACCGTTGTCGGACTGATGACAATCTTTTATGGCACCGGAGCGATGCTTGGGCCCATTCTGGCAGGCCGAATGGTCGATCTGACCGGGACTTTTCAATATCCTTTTCTATTTGGGGCCTTCACTTCCCTCATCGCCGTTCTCTTATTGGGGTTTCTGAGGGAGCCCACAGAACTCGGAAAGAGAGGAGATTGAAAGAATTCTTCAATTTGTGGTAGTATTTTGACGGTTGATTCAAGACGATGAGGAGGAGCGCATGGCATCCAACCCAAGGATATTGGTTGTCGATGACGAGATGATTGTCTGTGAAAGTTGTCAGCGGATTCTTGAAGAGGAAGGGTTAGAGGTGGAGACCGCTTTAAGCGGGGCGGAAGCCCTCAGGAAGATGAAGGAGAATCCTTTTGATATCGTCATCACCGACCTTAAAATGCCAGGAATCGATGGCATGGAAGTACTCCGGACATTGCGGAGAGAGTATCCGGATACGATTGTGATCATGATCACCGGTTTTTCCACAGTGGAGACAGCGGTCGAGGCCATGAAGTTGGGAGCCTTTGACTATATTCCCAAACCTTTTACTCCCGATGAAGTCTCCATCGTTGTGAAGAAGGCGATTGAACAGAAGAACCTCCTTCTGGAAAACGTCTATCTGCGGCAAGAACTGCGGGAGAAGTACGGATTTCATAACGTCGTAGGGAAGAGCAAGAAGATGCAGGAGATCTATCGGATCATTGCAAAAGTTGCTCCGACGGATAGCACGGTGCTGATCAATGGACAAAGCGGCACGGGTAAGGAACTCATCGCCCGGGCCATCCATTTCAACTGCGCGAGAAGGGATAAGCAATTTGTGACCGTTGACTGCGCTGTCCTTTCTGAGAATCTGCTGGAGAGCGAACTGTTCGGTCATGTCAGGGGATCCTTCACCGGTGCGGTGACGACCAAGCCGGGACTTTTCGAGGTGGCCGATGGCGGAACGGTCTTTCTCGATGAGATCAGCAATATCAGCCTGGCCATTCAGGCAAAACTCCTGAGGGTATTGCAGGAGAGGGAGTTTACGCCCGTTGGAGGGACAAAAGCCAAAAAGGTTGATATCCGGCTCATTGCCGCCACCAATAAGGACTTGGAGAAGATGATCAAAGAGGGGACATTTCGAGAAGATCTTTATTATCGTTTGAACATCGTTCCCATTTATCTTCCTCCCCTGAGGGAACGCCATGAAGATATCCCTGCCCTGTCTGTCCATTTTCTCAAAAAGTATTCCGAGGAAATGGGAAAAGCGATCAAAGGGTTTACCCCTGAGACGATGGAGAAATTAATGAAGTATCCATGGCCGGGGAATGTGAGAGAACTGGAGAATGTCATCGAGCGGACGGTCGTGATGATGGATGAGGAAATGGTGCGGGTTGAGCATCTGATCTTGCCCGGCCAAGAGGAAAGCGAGGCGATGGAGAATCTGGTTCCGGTGACCAGTGAAGAGTTGAAGGAGATCAAGAAGCAACTGAGGGAGAAGGCCGTGGAGGATATAGAGAAGGCGTTTGTCATCAAAGCCCTGGAACGAAATCAATGGAATGTGACAAAGACAGCCGAAGAGGTGGGGATGCTCCGGCCGAATTTTCAGGCGTTAATGAGGAAGTATGGCCTACGGGCGAGAGAAGAATAGGAAATTACCAATGGGCAATGATCAATTATCAATGACCAATAAGCAAACAATGCTAATGAAGACTAAAACAATTCGACTTTATAAAGTCATCAATGGTTGATAAATTGATAATTTTTTAAATTGAGAATTGATAATTGACCATTGCTTGTTGATAATTGGGGGTTTGTGTGTCGGACTTTTTTAAATGGTTGATTCTGGGATGGTCTATCGTAGTGGTTGGGATTGCTTGCCTCGGCCTAATCTTAGTTGTCAAATACGGAGAGATAAAAAAGATTGAAACAGATGATGTAAGCCTTTGTTTTATCATTGTTTTTTTCTGCTGGCTCATTCCCATCATCGCTTTCTCCATTCTTGCCCGCACATTAGGATTCTAAAAAATTTAACTGTATATTTGTTTTATATTTCGTTAAAAATCAATTGTTTCTGCTAATTAGTGAATTTTTGCTCAAATTGTATTCCACAAAATGTATATTATAAATATACATTAAGCTTGCCATTTTAGTTTTTATATTTTATAAAATAAATTAAATTATAATTAAATCATATAGTTAATGATATCACGATTTGAGGTTTAACGTTGGCACACGAAATGCAATAATAATCGCGATGCAAGTTAAAAGGGGGAATAAAAGATGGAAAAAGGATTTAAATTTTTTAGGACCGGCTTGATGGTTGCGCTCGTCAGCCTCATTTCCACACCCGCGTTTGCAAGGTCGGTCAGCTTGAAGGATGCAGGAGCGGCTCTTTGGGTTTTCATCATCATCGGAGCGATTATTGTTCTACTTCAATTAATACCAGCGGCGATTCTCTTCTTCACTTTCATCGGTACGACCACAGGCCTGATCATGAAAAAGAAGGCTCCGGAAAAGGCAACAGCCGAAGAAAAGATGAGCCTTCCAGGATATAAGCTTGCAACCGTGGAGAAGTAGATTAGAATTGAGACTACCTCTAAAAATGTCATTCCTGCGAAAGCAGGAATCCATAAGTTTTTGAGATTACTGGACTCCCGCCGGAGTTTATCCCGTACTTGTTACGGGGCGGGAGTGACAAATTGGGAATTATTAGAGGTTCCCTTGAGAGTTATGAGTTGAGAGTTGGAAATTAAAAGATCAAGAAACAGGAACGGAGCAGAGGATGGATAGAAAGTTGAAACGGGTTCTAATCATAATGATTTTCGCCCTGGTTACAGCCATTGCTCTCTTCTCTCTGGGGATCGCCTATGCGGGAGGGATCAGAGGAATCGGCCTGTTGGGGATATGGTTCTTCCTTACCTTTGGGATCATTGTGGTTTTAGCCCAGTTGATCCCGGCAGGTAT
>Ga0315273_10013998_pt1 | contig 10326 bp, 10 predicted proteins | sample YL17G02_0_MG_FD_205753 | JGI IMG/M metagenome (GOLD analysis project Ga0315273, IMG submission 205753) | Sediment microbial communities from Yellowstone Lake, YNP, Wyoming, USA - YL17G02_0 | ecosystem: Environmental > Aquatic > Freshwater > Lake > Sediment | place: USA: Wyoming | collected... | reverse complement strand
GGCCGACGGGCACGACGGCGACCAGCTTGGCCGGGGGCTCTACGCCGAGCAGCTCCTCGATGGCGGGCGCCGCCAGCACCGGAGCCGTCATCCAGCACGACCCGTAGCCGAGGGCGTGCGCCGCCGTACAGAAGAGCTGGACGGCGGCGCCGATGCTCTGCAGGTCGGGGCGGGCGCGCAATCTGTCGCGCTCCTCCACTCCGAGACCGCGCGCGAGCAGCATCTCGTCGGCGCGCGAAAGGTAGGGCAGGCCGAAGACGGCCATCACCAGCGGCGCTTCGACGAAGAACGTCGCGTACACGCGCAGCGCCTTGATCTCCTTAGCCTTGCCGGCGAGCTCCGGCCAGGCGGCCATCTGGTCGATGGCCTCGTCGACGGCCTGGCGCATGGCCGCCTGCATGACGACGTCGTCCACGGCGACGAAGCGCCACATCTGGGCGTTGCCGGCGTTGGCGGCGCGCACGGCCAGCTCGACCATCGCCGTCACGTCCTCGCGCGGGACCGGGTCGGGGAGGAAACGGCGTACGCTGGCGCGACCCCCGACGGCGCTCTGGAGTCCCGCTTCGGCGAGCCGTCGTGTGGCGTCGGCGTCCATGAGCCCGTCAGCCGCCCGAGATCGGCGGGACCACGGAGAGCATGTCGTCGTCCTTCAGCGGCGTGTCCAGACCACCGAGCGCGTTGATGTTGCGCGCGTTCAGGAACACGCCGGCCCACATCCTGCCGTCTTCGCGGAAGACGCGCGGCTTGAGCCGCGGCTCGGCGGCGATGGCGAGATCGAGCGCTTGGGCCACCGTGGTGGCCTCGCAGGCGATCTCCCGCTCGCCGCCGGCCGTAGTCATGCCGACGGGCAGCTTGACGTAGGCCTTAGCCACGATCACACCTGCAGTTGCTTGTCCATCTTGTCGACCTTGAGGTCGACGGCGTACACGTACTTGTTCTGACAGAACGCGATGCACTGCGGTTCGCCGCCGCAAAGATCGCACTTGAACGCCACGTGGCGGTCGGGGTGCTCGTGGATGACGTCGGTGGGGCACACCTTGTAGCACTCGCCGCAGTTGGTGCACTTGTCGTCGTCGACGATGAGGACGAAGCCCTCCACGGAGTCGCCGACCTTCTCCTTGTTCTCGAAGTAGCCCTTGGGCGTGACGGTGATGCGCGTCGTCACGATGGCGTCTTCGGGGCACACCTCCTGGCATTTGGCGCAGCCGGTCTGCAGGCAGGTGTGGCCCTTGATCGCGGCCGTCGTGGGATTGCACTCGGAGTACAGGCGGGCGACTGACGGACGGTAGCCGGACTCGTGGTTCGCCGAGCACGCCAGCTCGCACATGTGGCAACCCGTACACTTCTTCTTGCTGATCATCACGTGGGGCATCGGATTCCCTTTCTAGAGGCGGACGTCGACGCCGAGCTCGGCGAGTTTCTCTTCGGTGGGCACACCGTTCTCGTCCCAACCGCGAAGGCGATAGTACTCCAGGGTCTTGTCGGCGAAGACGTCCTTACCGATGACGCGCCCGGCTGAGGGACCGCTCTTGTGCGGCCGGGTGAGCAGCAGCTCCGGCAGGTAGTCGTCGGCGGCGGTCATGCCCTCGCGAAGATTGAAGAGGCGCCCGAGGTTCCAGACGCGCTCACCTGCGAGGGCAAGCTCCTCCTCGTTCACGTCGCGCTTCCAGACGTGCTTGAGCAGCTGGCTCATCTGGTCGAGGTCGATGGCCCAGAAGTCGCACCAGATGCCGAGGTACTTCATCGAGGAGAAGTTCTGGCCGTTGATGTTGTAGGCCGCCTTGCCCTCCATGGTGTCGGCGGGCTCGTCGCCGGTGATGATCTCGTCGCCCACCGGATACGAGCGCATGTGGCAGCCGCCGCGATCCGAGGTCGAGTACGAGAGGCTCATGCCGAACGTGCCGCGCGGGTCGTAGCCCGGCAGCTCCAGGTTCTTGACCTCCATGGCGAGCTCAGGGGCGCCGTACTTCTCGGCGAGGTGCCTGGCGCCCAGCGCCAGTTCCTCGCCGATGCCCGTCCGAGTGGCCATGAGCTCCGGCGCTCTGAGGTAGCTCTCGACGTCGCCGAAACGCACCCCGAAGTCCTTGATACCCTTCTCGGTGAGATCCATGGCGAGGCCGAGCACCGAACCGCTCGAGATGGTGTCCATGCCCCATTCGTCGCAGAGTTCGTTGAACTTGACCAGGGCCGCGATATCGCCGATACCGCAATTTGACCCGCAGAGAGCGATGGTCTCGTACTCGGGGCCCTCGCCCTGCACCATCTTGCCGTCCTGTTCCACGCCGTGGAAGTTGCGGCAGGCGATGGCGCACTGGTAACAGGCACGCTTCTTGAGGCGTATCTTCTGGAACGATTCCGAGTTGATGTTGCCGGCGTCCTCGAACTCGCCCTCCGACCAGTTGCGCGTGGGCAGGGCGCCGGCGCCGTTCACGAGGTCGACGAGGATCGGCGTGCCCTCCTCGTGGACCCAGTAGTTGTCGTCGGTGAGCACGTGCTCATCGTGGATGCGCCAGACGTCGGCGAGAAACGCTTTGGGGTCGCCGACGCTGACTGTGCCGGTGCCGCGGACGGCAATGGCCTTGAGGTTCTTGTCGCCGAGGAGGGCGCCGTGACCGCCGCGGCCGGCCTTGTGATACTGGTCGGTGGAGACGCACGCCCAGGGCAGCTTCTTCTCGCCGGCCGGGCCGATGGAGAGCACCTTGGCGTCGGGGTCGAAATCGTCGCGCAGCGCCTGCTCGATGGCGGAGGTCTTCATGCCCCAGTACGTGGGCTCGGCCGGGCGGAACTCGACGACGTCATCCTTGATCGTGACGACCGTGGGCTTGGCGGCGCGGCCCGTGATGATGATCATGTCGTACCCGGCGAACTTCATCTCGGGGGCAAAGGAACCGCCCACGTAGCTGTCGTTGAGGACGCCGGTGACGGGGCTCTTGCAGCCGACGATCAGACGGGATGACGTACTGACGTTCGTGCCGGCGAACGGCCCGGTCACGAGGAAGACGGGGTTCTCGGCCGACCACGGGTCGAGGCCCGGAGGTATCTCGTCCCACATGTAGCGCAGCAGCAGTCCTTTGCCGCCGATGTAGAGGCCAGCCCAGTCCATGTTGAGCGGCTCTACCGCGGAGGTCAGAGCGCCCATGTCGATCCTGAGCACTTTGCCTTGGTAGAAGTCCAATGCGTCCTCCTCAAGACGTTCTACGATATCTCTGCCGTTCCGGCCCCTGCCAGACAGCGCGATCGCGCCGGCGGGAACGGTGGGATCACAAGCCTCGCCATTCTAGCCATGTGGCTGTAGCGGGGCAATTTCGCGCCCGAGGCGCACCCGACGTTCGTCCGGCTGCGCTGACTAATCACGGCCGGGGGCCTCGGGCAGGTCCCTGATGTTCTCGGCCGCCTGCCACTTGCTGTAGTTGTCGGCCATGGCGTCGAGCAGCTCCTTGAGGAAGCGCGCCGAGAGGTTGACGCGGCTCACCACGACGCCCTGCATCTCGCCGGGCTCCTCGCTCTCGTGGTCCAGGCGCACGAAGGTGATCGAGAACTCGTAGTCCGAGTGGCTGACGTTGGCGAAGTTGGCGTAGACGCCGGCCATCATCTCGGGGGTGGCGTGCAGGTTGATGTGCTTCTCTTGCTCCTCCATGGAGCCTCCTGTTCAGCGGTGGATACGGTGGGCGATGGCGGCGGCCATGCCGCTCGTGCCGGCGGTGCCGCCGAGGTCGTAGGTCACGTCCTTGCCCTCGGCCACCACGGTTGCGATGGCGTCCTCCATGCGCCGCGCCGCGGCGTCCTCGCCAAGGTGCTCGAGCAGCAGGACGCCCGAGCGCAACAGCGCCGTGGGGTTGACCTTGTCCTGGCCGGCGTACTTGGGGGCGCTGCCGTGGACGGGCTCGAACACGGCGATGTCCTCGCCGAAGTTGGCGCCCGGCGCCACGCCGAGGCCGCCGATGAGGCCGGCGCAGAGGTCGCTGACGATGTCGCCGTACAGGTTGGGCAGCACGAGGACGTCGTAGAGCTCCGGCTTCTGGACGAGTTGCATGCACATGTTGTCGACGATGCGCTCCTCGAACTCGAGGTCCGGGTACTGCGCGGCCACCTCGCCGGCGACGCGCAGAAAGAGCCCGTCGGTGCACTTCATGATGTTGGCCTTGTGCACGGCGGTGACCTTGCGGCGGCCGTGCTTGCGGGCGTACTCGAAAGCGAAGCGCACGATGCGTTCGCTACCCTTGCGGGTGATGATCTTGATGCTCTCGGCGGCGTCCTCGCCGACCATGTGCTCGATGCCCGCGTAGAGGTCCTCGGTGTTCTCGCGGACGACCACGAGGTCGATGTCCTCGAAACGGCTGCGCACGCCCTTCATCGTCTTGGCGGGGCGCAGGCAGGCGTACAGATCGAGCTCCTTGCGCAGGGCCACGTTGACGCTGCGGAAGCCCGTGCCGACGGGCGTCGTGATGGGGCCTTTGATGGCCACTTTGGTGCGCCGGATGGAGTCGAGGACGTGCTCGGGCAACGGCGTGCCGTACTCCTGCATCACGCCCAGACCGGCGTCGTGGACTTCCCACAGGATCGGCACGCCGGTCGCGGCGATCACGGTCTCGAGGGCGGCGGCCAGCTCGGGGCCGGTGCCGTCGCCCGGGATCAGGGTGACTGTATGGGTCATGTGGCTCCTGCGGTCTCGAAGGTGACGGGCTGAGCGCGCCCCGCGGGGCCGGTCAGCCCTCAGGCAGCGCGAAGCCGCCATGCTTGTTGACGTGCGCTACCAGGCCGCCGTCGTCGAGGATGGTCACCATCACCGGCGGCAGGGGCACGAACGGGATGCTGGCTCCGGTCGTGAGGTCGCGCACCTCGCCGGCGGTCAGGTCGACCTCGAGCTCGTCTTGCTCGCCGATGCCGCTCGTATCGCACTGCAGCACGGGCAAGCCGACGTTGATGGCGTTGCGGAAGAAGATGCGCGCGAAGCTCTGCGCGAGGACGGCGCCCGCGCCGGCGAGCTTGATGATACGCGGCGCGTGCTCCCGGCTCGAGCCGAGGCCGAAGTTGCGCCCGCCCACGACGAAATCGCCGGGCGCCATGGACGCGGCGAACTCCGGACGCGCGTCCTCGAGGACATGCTTGGCCAGCTCGGGGAGGTCGGTGCGCAGGTGGAACAGGCGGCCTGGAGCGATGTGGTCGGTGGAGATGTCGTCGCCGAAAAGCCAAGCCTTGCCGCGCCGCAGCTCCTCGCTCACGTGATCCATTCCTCCTCGTGGACAGTCACGCTGTTCATCGCCACGCCGGGCTCACGGGCGCGCATGGGGTCGCGCTCGGGGATCGCCTCAAGGACGTCCATGCCCTCGATGACGCGCCCGAACACGGTGTGCTTGCCGTCCAGATGCGGCGTGTCGCGATACGTGATGAAGAACTGCGACCCGTTCGTGCCCGGGCCGGCGTTGGCCATCGAGAGGATGCCGGGCTGGTCGTGCTTGAGCGCCGCGTGGAACTCGTCGGCGAAACGGTAGCCGGGGCCGCCGCTGCCGCTGCCGGTGGGGTCGCCGGCCTGGGCCATGAAACCCTTGATGACGCGGTGGAACGTGACTTCGTCGTAGTAGCCGTCGCGGGCGAGGAACACGAAGTTGTTGACCGTGGTGGGCGCCTTGTCGGCGAAAAGTTCGATGGAGATGTCGCCCAGGTCGGTGCTGATGGTGACGGTGTAGCGCTTGGCGGGGTCGATGACCAACGCCGGCGGTGCGTCGTACTGCTTGGCCACGGTGGCCTCCTTTCTAGAGAAGTTCGCGGGGATCGGTGATCTCGCCGGCCACGGCCGTGGCGGCCGCGGTGGCCGGCGAGCCCAGATAGATGGACGCCTCGGGGTTGCCCATGCGGCCGTGGAAGTTGCGGTTGGCGGTGCTCAGGCAGACCTCGCCGTCAGCCAGGATGCCTTCGTGGATGCCGACGCAGGCGCCGCAGCCGGGGTTGGTGATGACGGCGCCGGCGTCCCAGAACACGTCGAACAGGCCCTCGGCCGCCGCTGCCCGCGCCACGGCCTGCGAGGCCGGCGTGACGATGAGACGCGTGTGCGAGGCGCGGCGGCGCCCGCGCAGCAGGCGTGCCGCCGAACGCAGGTCGGCCAGCCGGCCGTTAGTGCAGGTGCCGATGAGCACCTGGTCGACGCGGGTACCGGCCAGCTCGGCCGCCGGCGCCGTGTTGTCCACAGTGTGCGGCCGGGCCACCATCGGGACCATGGCGCCGGCGTCGAGCCCGACGAGGCGCTCGTAGGCGGCGCCGGCGTCTGCGGCGAGCGGCCGCCAGGCCTCCTCGCGACCCTGGCCGGCGAGGAACTCGCGCGTCGCGTCGTCGCTCGGCATGAGACCCGCCTTGGCGCCGGCCTCGACGGCCATGTTGCTGAGCGTGAAGCGGCCGGGCATCGGAAGGCCGTCGATGCCCGGCCCGCCGAACTCGAGCGCCTTGTACGTGGCGCCGTCGGCGCCGAGGGCGCCGATCAGCGTGAGCATCAAGTCCTTGGCCTCGACGCCGTCGCGCAGCTCGCCGGCGACCTCGATGCGAAACGTCTCGGGGACGCGCAGCCAGGTCTGGCCGCTGGCCATGCCCACGGCGACGTCGGTGCTGCCCATGCCGGTCGCGAAGGCGCCCAGGGCGCCCGCCATGCAGGTGTGTGAGTCGGCGCCGATGACAAGGTCGCCGGGCTTGGCGTAGCTCTCGGCGACCCTCTGGTGACAGACGCCCATCTCGACGTCGCTGAGCGTGGCGCCGGAGGACGCGCAGAAGGCTCTGATCGTCTTCTGCGCGTTGGCCAGCTCGCTGCGCGGCGCCGGGGCGGCGTGGTCGATGAAGAACACGCAGGTAGGCGCCTTGACGGTGACCACGCCGAGCTCCTCGAGCTGCTGGATGGCGAGCGGCCCGGTGCCGTCCTGGGCGATGGCCACGTCGACGCCGGCGACGACGATCTGCCCGGGCACGACCGCGTGCAGACCGGCGTGCGCGGCGAGGATCTTCTCGGCGAGGGTGAGAGCCGTCACGAAGGCGTTCCGGCGGTATCGACGGCGGGCGTCGCGCCGCCGCTCAGGCCGTTGCCCATCGGCACGGCGTCGCCGAGGCGCGCCAGATAGTCCTGGTAGATGTACATGAGTTCCTTGTCGAACAGCGCCCGCTTGAGCTCGATCGCGGTCTTTCGCACCAGGGCGAGGACGCCGTCGCAGTCGGCCTGCGTGAGCTCCAGGCCGAACTCCTGGAACTTGCGGTAGATGGTGCGCGACCCGGAGTGTTTGCCCACGACGATCTGGCGTTCGAGGCCGACGTCCTCGGGGGCGAACGCCTCGTAGTTGAGCGGGTTCTTGATGACGCCGTCGGCGTGGATGCCGCTCTCGTGGGCGAAGACATTGGTGCCGACGATGCTCTTCCAGGCCGGGATCGTGCGCGCCGAGGCGGCGGCCACGTACTCGCTGAGTTCGCGGAAGCGGCTCGTGTGCAGACCGACGTCCACCTTGCCGAGGTACTTGAGCGCCATCACGACTTCTTCGAGGGCCGCGTTACCGGCGCGCTCGCCAAGGCCGTTGACGGTCGTGTTCACGTAGGTGGCTCCGGCCTTGATGCCCGCCAGGGCGTTGGCCGTGGCCATGCCGAAGTCGTCGTGGGTGTGCATCTCGATGTCGAGCCCACCCTCTCTCTTGAGGAACGTGATGACGTTGAAGGTGTCGAACGGGTCGAGGATGCCGAGCGTGTCGCAGAAACGCAGGCGGTCGGCGCCCTCCTCCTTGGCGGTCTGGCAGAAGCGCAGCAGGAACTCGAGGTCGGAGCGCGAGGCGTCTTCGGCGTTGACCGACACGTAGAGGTTCTTGTCTTTGGCGAAGGCCACGCACTCGCGGATCTGCTCCAGGACCCACTGCCGCGACTTGGCCAGCTTGTGCTCGATGTGGATGTCGCTGGCCGACATGGAGATGGCCACGGCGTCGACCCCGCAGTCGAGAGAGTGCTTGATGTCGGCGATGACGGCGCGGTTCCAGGCGAGGATGGAGGCGTCGAGTCCAAGGCCGACGATCTCCCCGATGGTCGCCTTCTCGTCGCCGCCCATGGCCGGGATGCCCACCTCGATCTGGTGGACGCCCACCTCGTCGAGAAGCTTTGCGATGCGGATCTTCTCGTGGTTGGAGAAGACGACGCCGGCCGTCTGCTCGCCGTCGCGCAGCGTCGTGTCGTCGATGCGCACCGCCGGTTCGGCCGGCCGGGCTCGGGCGATGACGAAACTGGAGAGGTCGCTGGTCATGAGTACCTACCTGTCGACGCGGGTGCCGCCACGCGCCTCTGCCCCGTGGACGGCGCTACCGAGGGACGTGCCTGCGCTGTGAGAGAAGGACGACGCGCGCTGCTGGACGGCAGCGCGGCTGCAAGACACCTGCATTGTCCCACACGCCGGCGCGGGCAGGCAAGGAGGCTCAGCCGGCCAGCGCCTTGCGCAGCAGCTCGTTGACGAGCTGCGGGTTGGCGCGTCCGCCGCTGGACTTCATGACCTGGCCGACGAAGAAGCCCAGCACTTGCTGCTTGCCGCCGCGGTACTGTTCGACCTGAGCCGGGTTGGCCGCGACGATCTCGGCGACGATGGCCTCGAGCTCGGAGGTGTCGCTGATCTGGCCGAGGCCGTGCTTCTCGACGATGTCCTCGGGCTCGGCGCGCTCGGCGATCATCCGCGCGAAGACGTCCTTGCCGGAGCTCGTCGACACGGTGCCGTCGGCGACGAGCTTCACCAGCTTGGCGAGGCGCTCGGCGGTGACGTGGCCGTGGCCGGCCTCGAGGCCGGCGGCGTTGAGATGGGCGAGGTACTCGCCCATCGTCCAGTTGGCCGCCGGCTTGGCGCCGGCCCCCAGCGCCACCACCTCCTCGTAGAAGGCGGCCAGCGCGTGGGAGCTGCCCAGCACGCGGGCGTCGGCGCGCGACAGGCCGTACTGCGACGTGAAGCGTTCCACGCGCGCCGCCGGGAGCTCCGGCTGCGTCGCGCGCAGCTCCTCCACCCAGGCCGGGTCGATGACCAGCGGCACCAGGTCGGGCTCGGGGAAGTAGCGATAGTCGTGGGCCTCTTCTTTGGAGCGCAGCGGGGTCGTGATGCCGGTGTCGGGGTCGAAGTGCAGGGTCTCGAGCTCGATGCTGCCGCCGGCCTCGATGATCGCCCCCTGCCGCGGGATCTCGGCCTCGAGCGCCTGCTGCAGGTAGCGAAAGCTGTTCATGTTCTTGAGCTCGGTGCGCGTCCCCAGCTCGGAACTGCCCTCGGGCCGCACGCTGAGGTTGGCGTCCCAGCGCACCTGGCCTTCCTCCATGTTGCACTCGCTCACGCCCAGCTCGATGACCAGGTTGCGGAGCTGCTGCAGGAACTCGCGGGCCGCCTCCGGCGACGGGATGTCGGGCTCGCTGACGATCTCGATGAGCGGCGTGCCGCCGCGGTTGAAGTCGACCATGGAGTAGTCGGAGCCGGCGATGCGCCCTGCGTCACCGCCCGCGTGCACCAGCTTGGCGGCGTCCTCCTCCATGTGCACGCGATTGATGCGGCAGCGGAGCTTCTGTTCGCCGACCCAGTACTCGAACCAGCCCTCGACGGCCAGCGGCTCGTCGTACTGGCTGATCTGATACGCCTTGGGCAGGTCGGGATAGAAGTAGTTCTTGCGGTGGAAGATGTTGCGCGGCCGCACGCTGCAGTTGAGCGCCAGGGCGATACGCGTCGCGTACTCGACGGCGCGCTGGTTGACCACCGGCAGCGCGCCCGGGTGCGCGAGGCACGTGGGGCAGGTGTGCGTGTTGGGTCCGTCGCCCTTGGTGACCTCGCAGGCGCAGAACATCTTGGTGCGCGTGTCGAGCTCGACGTGCATCTCGAGGCCGATCACCGGCTCCCAGGCGGTCACGACTGCGCGTCCTCGGGCGAGAAGGTGACCGGCGCTTCCGTCCGTGTCTCCCCAAGCGCGCCGGCGCCCGAATCGCGGAAGGTGGGCGCCGGCGCGAAGCCGATGGCGCCCTCGAGCGCGTGGGCGGCCTGCAGGATGCGGTTCTCGCTGAACGCGGGGCCGATGAGCTGGAAGCCCACCGGGAGCCCGTCGCTGAGCCCGCACGGGATGCTGATGGCGGGCAGGCCCGCGAGGTTCACCGGGATGGTGCAGATATCGCACTGGTACATGGACAGCGGGTCCGCGGTCCGCGAACCGGCCTTGAAGGCGACCGTCGGCGTGGTCGGCGAGGCGATGAGGTCGACGCCGGCGAACGCGGCGTCGAAGTCGCGGCGCACCAGTGTGCGCACCTTCTGGGCGCGGCCGTAGTAGGCGTCGTAGTAGCCGGCCGAGAGTGCATAGGTGCCGA
>Ga0315273_10013996_pt1 | contig 10327 bp, 9 predicted proteins | sample YL17G02_0_MG_FD_205753 | JGI IMG/M metagenome (GOLD analysis project Ga0315273, IMG submission 205753) | Sediment microbial communities from Yellowstone Lake, YNP, Wyoming, USA - YL17G02_0 | ecosystem: Environmental > Aquatic > Freshwater > Lake > Sediment | place: USA: Wyoming | collected... | reverse complement strand
TCAACCTGAAGCAAGACAAGTTTCACGGAGAATGGAACTATACCATTCGACCGCAAGCGAAACGGTAGGTTGTAAATGTTATTTTGCGTCGTTTACTTATGTACCCAGCGCTGGAACTTGCAGAAAGCCGGGTGAGGACAATCTCGGGCGTCCATATCAGGGACCTCATCTTCTACAATGATGGCAAGACTGAGTTTTGGCGTGACATGCGTCAACGGTTCGAGGCAAGGCAGCCGGTTTACGAACTGAAGAATGTTCAGTCCCTCGATCCTGACCACGTAGACCAGCTTCTTCGCTATCTTGGAGACGAATTCGGTCGCTTTGGCGTGCTAGTGTCCAGGAATCCAGCACCGGCCTCGGTCCTACGTAACACGGTAGACTTGCACTCAGCGAAGCGTATTGTCATCTTGTGCTTGGACGACCGCGATATTGAGCTGATGCTTGCGCTTTTCGAATCCAAGCGTGACGGGACAGAAGCAATCAAGAAGAAATTCGTGGAATTCACGAGAATGCTTCCAAGATAGGAGGAATCAGAATGACAAAGAAGCGAAACAACATTCCAACCGACGCGGAAATTGAGCGATACAATTACCTTTCGCCGATGCTCGACTCTGCCCTAGAAGAGATGAGGGAGTTCGCAAAGAAGAAACAGGATGGCATTGTCAGCGCTACTAAGATCAAGTTGATCAACAGACTGCTCAAGGACCTGAAAGAAATACTGGGACGCGAAGCGAGCGCGGAGTATCTGGATATGCTTGATGAGCAACAATTGCCCCAAAACAGCGACGCGGTTCTCGTGCTTGGGCAATACCGCGCCGCATTGGACAGTTTCAGAGGGAAGCACTTTGGCCACGTCTACAGCAAGAACCAATGGCTTACACGAGAATTATTGGAGGAACACGGCGGCGCGTAAGCCACTTCGGTTGTCACTGCAATGTGCGGCTTAGGGCCGATTCGGTCAGAATACGCAGGGGCGATTCGAGTGCTTGACTGATGAAGTTTCTCAGATATCATAGCCGCAAGACGTAACAACACAATATGATATCCAGATAGTTTGTCTGATCTCAAGACCAGCTTGGTGGGGCATACGGTTGGTCGTGTGCTCGCGAGTATCCGATGAGTATCGGATAACGCTCCGCGTCTCTCGCATTAGCGTCTAGCTAGTTCTTTCTTTGGTTCTTTCTTTCCTACAAGAAAGAAAGAACGTTCTCTGTTCTTCCTCCTCTCTTTGGGGGATGTTCCCCCCTTCCTTGGAGCGCCCATCAAAAGAACAACTGGCCGGTCAGGTATTCAATACGACGGGGGAAAAAATACCCTGACCGGCCAGTTGTTCGGGCGCTCTGAGGAAGGCGGGCACGATCCTACGAAAGCCTTCCGACATGCTCGCCAAAGGAGTGATTTTGAGAAATGGTCGGGGCGACTGGATTTGAACCAGCGACCCCTAGACCCCCAGTCAAAAAAAGTGCATGAACCACAAGGAACGCCAGTATACAGCAGTAGACTTCAGTATAACGTTAACTTGCTATCAGCAAATAAGATACAGCTACACATGCAATTTCCTCTTGACTCCTGTAGTTCCTTGCGGTATACTCATATTGTGACCCCGGTGTGACCCCAGAAAGCAACCCACACAGCGATGGAGTACGCATGAGATGAGAGCCAAACTTACGAACGCATGGCTCGCGAAGCTGGTGCCGCAGCGGACCCGGTTTGAAGTGCATGATGATGGCTTGCCGGGCTTTTCAGCGCGGGTGTCGCCAGATGGAAGCGTGGTCTACTACGCCCGGTACCGACTTCCTGATGGCCGTCAGGTGCGTATGAAACTGGGTTCCGGTTCCGTACTGACGCCAGCACAGGCCCGCGACTTGGCCAAGGAAGCCCTTGCAGATGCCGTAAAGGGCGTTGACCCGGCAGAAAAACGACGCCTTGCCCATGCCCACACCCTCAAGACGTTTCTCGAACAAGAGTACGAACCGTGGTTGGCGGCGAACCGGAAGGCCGGCGCATACATGGCCCAACGCATTCGGGTTGGCTGTGAATCCTTCCTCGGCAAGCGGCTTGTCGAAATCTCGCCGTGGTTGGTGGAGAAGTGGCGGGTGAAGTTCGCGAAGAACCACGGGGCCGTCAATGCCAATCGGGTGCTGGCATATCTGAAGGCGTGCCTTGGTCGTGCGGTGGAATGGGGTCACTTGAAAGAGAACCTATTGCATAAGGTGAAGAAGTTTAAGGAAGACCCGCATCCAAGAGTTCGCTTTCTCTCCTCCGATGAGGAACAAGGCCTGATGAGGGCGCTTGATGACCGTGAAGACAATATGCGGCGTGAGCGGGATAGCCACAACGCATGGTGCCGAGAACGGAACCGTGAGGCGTGGCCGGATCTTCGGGCCGGGGCCTATGCGGACCATCTTAAGCCCATGGTGTTGGTGAGTCTGAACACAGGCCTGCGCCGTGGCGAACTGTTTTCCCTTGAGTGGCGAGACATTGATCTTGACAAGAAAATCCTCACCATCCGGGGGGCAAAGGCCAAGAGCGGCGTTACGCGTCATGTGCCACTGAACACAGCGGTTCTGGAAACGTTACAGACGTGGCGGCGACAGACGCTCGTAAACGGATTGGCGTTTCCCTCGAAAGACGGCAAGCGTTTCGATAACTGCAACAGCGCGTGGGAGAAAGTCCTGGAACAGGCCAATATCTCGGATTTCCATTGGCACGATATGCGCCACACCTTTGCCTCCAAACTCGTGATGGCGGGCGTCGACTTGAATACTGTCCGCGAACTGCTGGGCCACAGCGATATTAAGATGACCCTGAGGTACAGCCACCTTGCGCCAGAGCATAAAGCCAGAGCCGTCGAGAAGATTACCTTCCAGTCTTCCGACAACATTGTGCCGCTACCCGTTGCGGAAAGCCGGAACGCATGATTCCGCTTTGCCCATGGACTCGGTGAACCACAAACTTCGCACGATTCACCGTTACAACCTTTGTTGCACTCGCCCAAAGGTCAACGCGGAAGGGTGCTTAAAAGGAAAGAGAAGGCTAGCAGATTGGCTGAGAATCCGGTCAGTCTATCTTTTCGCCCGAATAGTCGTAAGTCGTTGGCTACCAATAAGTACAAATCTCCAGGAACCACGATTCATCCGGCTCCGGACAAAGCCTTCAAGAAGCCGGCTGTTCCTTGGACGACCTTTGTTCATGCGATGCGATTTCTTCACAAAACGCATCTAAACTCTCCGGGGCATTCTGACAGCCTATGTGCTCGTATTCATTCACATGGGTAGCCGCAAGGTCCACTGCAGCCCCGCAACGTTCAATCCGCCCGGCGACTGGGTCATGCAAAACCGCAACACCAACATGTGGCTCGACGACATTGACGTGAAACCACGTTTTCTCATTCATGACCGCGACCGGAAATACCCCGGCGAGTTCAAGGCATTCTGGAAATCAGAAGGTGTCCGAAGCATCCCCATACCACTCAAGGCACTGAAGGCGAACGGCGTGGTCGAACAGATTCGCCGACACAAGGAAGACGGGGTTTACAGGATGTTCACATTCTTTCGCACCCTGAAAGAACACGTGATCTACGCTCGGGTCTTCCGGAGGATTGCGGAAGTCCGCCAAGCCGTCGGGGAATTCGTGCAGCGGTACAACCAGCAATGGTGGGTTGAAAAGGACGATTTCTTCAGCCTCTCTCAGACGCGCGAAGCTTGGGCGCTGAAGGCGCCCGCATGAACATGTTACACTTACATTCGCCCTAGGAAACGGAAGCGGGGACTGATAGCGGCCTTATCACGCCCACGCACGATGTGGATTATTCGATCAGAGATGAACAGTTGGATGTATTTGTGGGCTCCATCAAGGCATGCAGCTACTGAGAGTTCACGAATTATGCAAACTCCCGAACTCGGTCTGTATGTTTGCGTGCTAAGACAGGCAATACTTTGGGGTTGAAAGGATAGAGCAAGTGCTTAGCCCGAGACACAGTCAGCCCGACCCACGAAGCAGAACGTACGTCTACCCTACCCGCATCGTGTGGCAAAGCGACGGCGGTGCGATGCCGGAGCATAGCGACCGTTTGATATTCACCTTTCGCCACCAGTCTACCGTGCAGGGACAAGACGGCTGCACCCTTCGGCACGATGGAAAAGCCTGCGGTTTCCTACTTGATTTCGGGCGGGAACTTCACGGAGGTATTCAGGTAATAGTCCGAAAGACTGCGGGGAACCAGCCCGTTCATCTTCGTGTTCGTTTTGGCGAGTCTGTCAGCGAGGCTATGGGAGAGCCAAACCAGGACCACGCGATTCACGACACGGTTGTCCTCGTTCCCTGGGCTGGAACTGCCGAGGTAGGTAGTACCGGGTTTCGTTTTGTGCGAATCGACACTGTAGACGAGGGTGTATGGATCGAGGTACTTGCCGTCCGCGCGGTATTCCTGCACCGAGATCTCGAATACAAAGGCGCTTTCGAATCCAGCGACGAACGTCTCAACCGCATTTGGCAGACCGGCGCCTATACGGTGCATCTCAATATGCAGGATCACGTCTGGGACGGCATCAAGCGTGACCGTCTCGTCTGGATCGGCGACTTACACCCCGAGACGATGGTTATCAGTTCGGTCTTCGGCGAAAACGAAATCGTGCCTCAAACTCTGGATTTCGCGCGTGACGAAGCCCCCGTGCCCCAGTTCATGAACGGGATGTTCTCCTATTCGTTGTGGTGGGTCATTATCCAGCGCGACTGGTATCTCTATCACGGCAATCTGGACTATCTCGAAGAACAACGCAGCTATCTGCTGGCTCTACTCGATTTGATGAATGGCTACAACGAAAGTAACCTCCCCGCAGGTTTTCTGGACTGGCCGACTTCGCCCCACAAAGAGGCCGTCCAGTCCGGGCTTTGTGCCCTCGTCTTACTGGCGTTTCGCGCCGGTGCGCAACTATGCGAAGCACTGGGGGAATACGCAATGCGTCTTGTCTGCGAAGCCGCCGCTACCCGGTGGGCGGAACGCCCCCCGTCTCACTATGGCGTCAAGACTGCCGCGGCTCTAATGGCCTTAGCCGATATGCTCCCCGCGGAGAAGTTGAACACTGACGTGCTGGCTTGTGAGCCCCTGCGCAACATCTCCACTTTCTACGGTTATTATGTTTTGCAGGCGCGGGCGCGGGCTGGTGACTACCAAGGGTGTCTCGATGTGATTCGACATTTTTGGGGCGCCATGCTCGACTTCGGTGCCACCACATTCTGGGAGGATTTTAGTCTGGACTGGACCCGTAACGCGGCGCCTATTGACGAGCTTGTGCCTCCCGGGAAGGCGGATATTCATGCGAACTTTGGGGATTACTGTTACAAAGGCTTGCGTCACAGTCTGTGCCACGGTTGGGCCGGTGGTCCCACAGCCTGGCTCAGTGAACACGTTCTCGGCTTCCGTCCGTTGGCGCCTGGTTGCCGACAACTTCTCGTAAGTCCGCATCTCGGTGACCTTGAATGGGCCAAGGGCTCGTTCCCCACGCCGCACGGCGTCGTCCACGTGTCGCACAGCCGTCAGACAAACGGCGAGATAGCGACGGAGGTCAATGCGCCTCAGACGGTCGAGGTTATCACAAGCCGTCAGCTATCGTAGCCGTCTCCAACGGGTCAGCGTGTACGTCTCACAACTACAAGCCAAGTCATGTGCTCCGCGCGATGGGGTTGTCGCAAGGCACCCCGAACATCGGGTACAGGCCCTCACCTTGGGCATCGATGGCCGGCAGGATCGGGCACTCGTCAGCCAGGACACACTCGTCTTCCCCTTCACCTTCACCCTCACCTTCGCCCTCACCCTCGCCACCAGAGATGACGGGGTCACCGGGGCCGCCCAGTTCGGCGATCTGTTCCGGCGTCAACGCCGTGTCCCAGACGGCCATGGTGCTGACGTCCATGGGATTGTTTTCCTGGTCATTATCCTCAAAGAAATGGACGACACGTGCTCCGGCGAGCAGCGAGAGGCGGTTGTCCTGCGGGGGATTGGGGATTGGGTCTCCCGGGGTGACATAGGGGAGCATTTGACCGCCGTTGAAGTACACCTAGCTTCCTTGGTCAACGGGCTTGTTCATGACGATAACGAGCCGCATCCACGTATCGTTGGGCAACGATCTGGCGATTTCAGTGGGACCCTGGGGTAGGCAGGCCCAGTCGCACCAGCCCGTGCCACCTTTGGGATGAAAGAGGCCGCTTGAGCTGCCTATCCACAGGTCCCCGTCCTGCGCGAGCCCGCGGGTATTGAAAAAGCAATACCAGGACTTGTCGCCCGGCGACGCCCGAACCAAGTTAAAGCGTCTTTATCCGACACTTGATAGTTGACTTGACGCTAGTAGACACGGTCCAGGATGCCATTGGCGTAAGTGCAGGGATGGTCCGGGCTGGGATACCGGATGAATTCGACGTGACCATCCATGTACAGCACATTGGCGCCGCCCGGAATGTGATGGAACTCGAATGAGTAGCCGCCCGGTTCAGAGATCGCGTCCCACATGACCGGGAAGGTGCTCTGCGCCTGGGCGCTTGCCGCGGGATTGTTGATGTCCGTGATCGCAAACCGCTCGACACCCTCCCGAAGCCGATAGACCGTGTTGCCGCCGCCCGTCCCCTGGATCACGATTGGCCTGCCCATGAGGCTCTCAATCCGGGTGAACGTATCCCCGTAGTAGCTCCGTACAGCAGCGTCGAGGGTCGCGGGTTCGCACATGTCGACCAACGCAAGGTCGTTGTCTATTACCTGGAGCGCGTTCTGGCTTTCGAGAGCAGTCTTCACAAGGGTCGCCGCAACCGCCGTGATGAACACGTCGACATTCTCGGCGGCGTAACCGTAGTAGAGATAGCTCCGATCGTCGAATTCCTTGGGATCCAGTTGGCCGTAGTTAGGGGAAGATGGGTTCTGGGTGTACCATTCACCACCCTCACCTAAGTACTCCTCCGGATCTGAAGTGGTATCCGATGGACAGAAGTAAATGTGCATGTCTGACAAGTACTCGGGGTAGAACGACGCGCCATACGGGGCGGCCACGAGACCATAGTTGCCAGGATCATCGTAGTTGTCCTCGGTTGTTATCCGAGGAAACTTCTGCCCTTGGGCCTCATTCGCATACATCTTGAAGACGAGGCCCCATTGCTTAAGGTTGTTCTGGCAGCTTGCCCGGCGGGCCGCCTCACGGGCACGCGCGAGCGCTGGCAATAGAATTGCCGCGAGAATTCCGATAATGGCAATTACCACCAGCAGCTCAATCAGTGTAAAGCCCTTTCTGTTATCCATGGTTCATCCTCCTTTTGTTATGAAGACACTTGTCTTCCTCTAACGCGGATTTCTCACAGTGTCATTGGGAGCCTCAGACCGCCTTCGGCGGCGATTCGCAGAAGAAAGTGCGGCAATTCTGCTACGCATAGTGCTAAATCCGATCACTTTCTTAGCAGCGAAGCGAAGCAATCTCCGAAACCCGTGACTAGAAGCCTGCAATGATGGCCAGTAAGCCCGAGAATCCACTGCCGTAAGTACCCTCTGGGTCGTCCTTAACCGGGTACGCGACTTTGTACTTGATGAATTCGGTGTGGCCGTCCAGGAACAAGACGTTGCAACCGCCCGGCACATGGTTGAAGATCTGGATGCCGGACGCCGCACTGGCCCCGTGAACCCCCGCAGCCCATCCACCGTAATTCTTGGACGTATCGCCCCATGTGTCCCACTGGATCGGGATCTCGCTCTGTGCCTTGGCACTTGCTGCCGGGTTGTTGATGTCGGTGATGAAGAACCGTTCGATGCCTTCACGGAGCCGGTAGATCGTGCTCGAAACCGACGAGCCGTCGGCTTCAGTCGCATTCTGTGCCGTCACGTCCAGGTCTTTGTCGCGCTTCGGGAAGTCCGATATGATGCCGGGGATCGGGCAATCGCCCGCATCCAACACAACGTAGTCGCCAGCCAGGTACAGCTTGACCGCCTCCAGGTACCATTGGCCGCCTGCAGCCATGCCCTGGGCTGGTGTGTGTGTGGCAAAACCCATGTAGAGATACGACCGCGGGATGGACGCGTGCAACTGTAAACACATCGGCGTGATGGTCCCTGCCACAAGCCCGGCCTCGATTTGCTGCTTCGTCGTATCGAAATCCGGGATGCCTTCCACGCTGGCGTACAGACTGCTGCCGCTCTTTGACGGACACATGATGAGGTTCAGGTCGGTAAGATACTCCGGGTAGATACACCGCCCATCGGGACCGGCAAAGCCCGGGTAGTCATTCAATGCCAAATTGCACATGGGCGGATACTTGCTGCCCTTGGACTCGTTTGCATACATTTTGTAAACGAGGCCCCACTGCTTGAGGTTGTTCGCGCACGAAGCGCGCCGCGCCGCTTCACGCGCTCGAGCGAGCGCCGGCAACAGGATCGCCGCAAGGATGCCGATGATTGCAATCACGACCAACAACTCGATCAACGTGAACCCGCGTTTCCTACAGCCTATGGTGCACATGTAAGTACCCTCTTTTTAGTTTCTTTGCCAGCAACACATACGCGGGAAGCGTAGATGTTGCTGACAAAGTAATCACACCCTTGGCTTCGGTTGCGGCTACACCGCCTTAAGAATCTCCGTCATGAGTCTTGCGCGGCACGCCCACTGACCCCGGCCGTGTACGGGTCCCGCCCGACCCTTTGTTGAAACTCGATGCTTCGTGGTGTTTCGTGGCGCCTTGCCTGGCGCCACGAAACGCCCTGCTAAATCTAAAAGTCTGCTGCGTTCCCGCGCGGCCTACTTCCTGCGCACACTGCGTTTGCCGGCCAGCATGCACGCGCTGGCCAACAGCACCAAACCGGTCACACCGGCGGCCGGCAAGGCTGGGTTCCCTTCCCAGAATGGGCCGGGTGTGCTCGCGGCATTCACGTATTCGGCGCGACCCAGGCCTAGCGAATCGATGCTATCAAGTTCCTCAAGGTTGGTCTCCCCGTCGCCGTCAAGATCGCCGGTAGCCGAGAACGGCTCGTCGAGCGCTTTCCCCGGAATAGTTACGACGTGTGCTCCGAACATCCCTACGGCGCCCACCAGCTCGGCCGCCTCTGTGCTGGTTGCGGCATACGCCGCCAGGAAGTCCGCATAGGGCGCGGAAGGCACTCCACCCAACGCCAGTGCTTTATTGTAATTGAACGCGGCAATGGCCTCGCAATGGTACTGCGCATCCGGATCGCACAAGGAACGGGCGATAAGCGCGACCTCCCAACTGTCCGGGATGCCGCCGCCGTCGAAGTCGTTGGTCGCATAAGGCACCGCGAACAGCGCGTCCAAGGCCTCACCTTGGGCATCGATGGCCGGCAGGATCGGGCAGGCGCCACTCAACACACATTCGCCCTCGCCTTCTCCCTCGCCTTCTCCCTCACCCTCACCCTCGCCTTCCCCCTCTCCACTGCCCAACCCAAGGGCGTCGATGATATATTGGTCGCGCTTGGCCGAACCGGGACCGCCCGAGCCCGCGATCGCGTCGTATTCCTGGTGATTCGTTAGCTCGTCCCCATCGGCATCACCGTCCTCCGAGAGGTAACCCGACTGCGTCAAGTCATAGTTATCCGGGTCGACCGTCACGCCGAAATAGGCCATCGTCCCGTCGACGACGAACCCTACGGATGGACCGTCACCGAGCGTCATCAGCGCGGCCAACATTTCGTACCACTCGGGATGGCCGGCCATGTCAATCGTCATCCGAGCGAGATTGGTGGTCCACGCCGCGTGTACCCCGGTATGAAGCGGCGAATCCGCATCAGCCAAAATCATGGACATGATCACCAGTTCGTCGCTGTCCAGAATCCCATTGTTATTAAAGTTGCCCACCGCCGCCGCCGTGGGACCCCAAATGCCGTTCATTATCGCATCAAAATCCACCGTCACGGCGTCGGCAGCCGCCTGCCCATGGAGGGCCACCGTTACCGCAAGAACAAGCGCAATTGTAAAAAGCGTTTTTCCCATGACCGTTTCCTCCTATGTTAGTTGCAGCCCAAAAGGACCACATCCATACCAAGCCCTGCCTTCCTACATGGCCTATTCGCGGAATTGCCGAGATCGTCCCATCCCCTTTGCGCAACCGGAAACGAGAGGATTCACCAGCCCCTGTCGAGCCAGCTCCTTACCCATAGTCTGTTTACCCTTAGTTTCTTTGTCAGCAACACCTACGCGGGAAGCGTAGATGTTGCTGACAAAGTAATCACACCCTTGACTTCGGTTGCGGCTACGCCGCCTTAAGAATCTCCGTCATGAGTCTTGCGCGGCACGCCCACTGACCCCGGCCGTGTACGGGTCCCGCCCGACCCTTTGTTGAAACT
>Ga0315273_10013995_pt1 | contig 10328 bp, 10 predicted proteins | sample YL17G02_0_MG_FD_205753 | JGI IMG/M metagenome (GOLD analysis project Ga0315273, IMG submission 205753) | Sediment microbial communities from Yellowstone Lake, YNP, Wyoming, USA - YL17G02_0 | ecosystem: Environmental > Aquatic > Freshwater > Lake > Sediment | place: USA: Wyoming | collected... | reverse complement strand
GAAAGGGCTGAAGGCGCTGAAGGGATAGTTCCTCCCTCTCGTCTCGTTCAGCCGCACGGGCGCCAGACATCACATCGGTGGTGGCCGGCGCCCCGGTTGTTGGCATGAACGAGGACAAGGCCACACGATTCCATCGGCTCCGTCGCCGCGCGGCCATCGTCGCGGCGGGCTGGTCTGCGCTCCTGCTTTCGTTGCTGCTGGTGACGGGTTGGTCTGGCCATGTGCGAGACTGGGCTGCCAGTCTTCTCGCCACTGGCGGGTTTCACCATCTGCGGGGCTGGGCCACCAATCCTCTGAACGCTCCGGTCATGCCCGATTTCGTGTTCGTTCCGGCAGTGGCCCTTCTCTACGCCGTGGCCGTGGCACTCGCTCATGAAGTGGTCGCGTGTCCGCTCGCCTTCTTTACCGGGTTTGTGCTCGAGCGGCGATACGGCCTGTCGCGGCAGATGCCGGGCGAGTGGTGCCGGGACCATCTAAAGGCGCTCGGGCTCGGCCTCCTGTTCGGCGGAATCTCGGCCGGGTTCGTCTACCTCGCGCTGACCCTCTGGCCCGATCGGTGGTGGCTGGCGACCACGGCGGGTGCCGTGATCGTAAGCCTCGTCCTGACATGGCTGGCGCCGGTGTTGCTCATCCCTCTCTTCTTCACGGTGACCCCCTTGCGGAACGACTCGCTCCGCGAGCGGTTGACCGCGCTGGCCCAGCGCGTTGGCGCGGGAACCATGGGCATCTATGAATGGCGGCTCAGCCAGAAGACCTCACGCGCGAACGCGGCGTTGACCGGGTTCGGCCAGACGCGGAGGATTCTGCTGTCGGACACGCTGGTCGGCGATTATTCGGAGGATGAAATCGAGGTCATCCTCGCCCACGAGTTGTCGCATCACGTGTCTCACGATGTCTGGCGGGCGCTCGTGCTGGAGGCCTTGGTGGTCGGCGTGGGATTCTGGGCTGGCAACCAGGGTCTGCGTCGGTCGATCGGGTGGCTCGGCCTCGGCGGCGTTGCCGATGTGGCTGGGCTCCCCGTGCTTGTGCTGACAGCGATGGGTGTGTCGGTGCTTGCCCTGCCACTCGTGAATGCCATCTCCCGGTGGCACGAGCGCCGCGCGGATCAATTCGCGCTCGACACCACGCGAAACCCGGCCGCGTTCATCAGCGCGATGAAACGGCTTGGCGCGTCCAACCTGGCCGAAGAGGATCCCTCGGCGTTTGCGCGGCTGTTCTTCTACACCCATCCACCGCTGGGCGATCGGTTGGGCTTCGCACGGCGCTGGGCCGCCCGGCAACTGGACCGCTGAACGCAGGATGAAAGTGGGGTCGGACCTATTTTCGCCGTCATCACCAAGATCAACTGCCGGGCGACCTACTCCGACTTCAAGAAATTCGACAGCGGGGGCCGGGTCGTCGGGGTGAAATAGCGCCTGCACGCGGCAATGTCCGCGACTCGTCCCGCCAGCGTCTCGTCTCGGAGCAGTGGTGTTGCGAAGGACAACCGCTGGCGTCTCGCCTCAGTAGCGGGATTCGATGCCAATCGGGGCCCGAGAGAAGGAGCTTGAGAACTGTAAACTAGTGCTTTATGTTTCTCACTCATGCGATACCTGCGGCGCCAACTGGAAGCGGAGGTTCTGAAAGCGGTCAGGCACTTTCCGGCCGTCGTCCTGACGGGACCCAGACGGTCTGGCAAGACGTGGCTCCTCCGCCACGTGTTCCCAAAGGCCAGCTACTTCCTGCTCGAGGATCCCGATATCGTCTCTCGGCTTCGGGCCGACCCGCACGGATTTCTCGACGCCGTACAGACGCCTGGCTGACGCCATGAGAACGACGCGGCCGGCCGGGACTGCCGTGGACATGTTCCTCGTCCACGAGGCGCCGACTGCGGGCACCACGACACAGGCCTTGGCGCCTGGCGTTCGGGCCGTTGCGTGGCGAGATTTCTTCGACACCTGGTAACACCAGCGCGGCATTCGACAGCCAGGCGTGCCCGTGAACGCGGGCGCACGACTTGTTCCGACTTCAAGAAGGCAGGAACCCTACCTCTGGCGCGCGGTGACAATCAGTTCGCCGCGCGTGTTCTTGCAGTCGGCGTCCTCGCTTGTCAGGTTGCAGTAGAACGGGAACGTGCCTGCCCGATCGGCCTGGAACTCGAAGGTGATGGGCTTTCCCGGTGACGCCCGCTTCGCGATCCGGTAGGCGTCGATGGTAAAGCTGTGCGGCACGTCTTCGGCCTCCAAGGTGACTTTGATGACGTCGCCCTGGGCGACCTCGATTCGGGTCTGGGAGAACTGGTGCTTCTTGACCTTGATGACGAGTACGTGGCGAGCGGGATCCTGGGCGTCGGCTGCGCGCGTGCCGCCGACGGCCACGGCGCCTGCCAGAGCCAGGGGCACGATCAGAGCCAACAGCCGGCGAGCCAGAACCTGTGATGTCATCCGCAGCCTCCTCTGATTGAGACGCATAGCGCACCCAAACAGTTGCAAGTACGGATCTTACCGGTTCTCGCAGAAAAAGGGGTCGGACCCCATTTTCGCACCCGGCCGGGCGAGAATGGGGTCCGACCCCTGATCTGACTACCGCTGGCGATCCCGACCGCCGCGTGGAGGCCCTCCAGGCCGGCCACCGCGTTCGCGATCGTGATGCCCCGCGTGGCCGTGGTCCTTGTGCCCCGGCGCTCCGGCGTCAGACGGCCCGGCCTCGCCCTGTTCACCGCCACCCTCACCGGCAGGCCCGCCCTCTTCCTCGAGCAGCGCCTTACGGCTCAAGCGGATCTTGCCGGACGGGTCGATGTTGATGACCTTGACGAGCAGTCGCTGGCCTTCTTCGATCTCGTCGCGGACGTTCTGGACGCGGTGACGCGCGATCTCCGAGATGTGCAGCAGACCGTCGGTGCCAGCCATGATCTCGACGAAGGCGCCGAAATCCGTGATGCGCTGCACGGTGCCCATGTACGTCTTGTTGAGTTCGGCCGTCGCCGTCAACTCCTGGATAATCGCAATCGCCTTGCGGGCCGACGCGTCGTCGGCCGACGCGACGTTTACCTGGCCGTCGTCCTGGACGTCGATCTTGACGCCGGTTCGTTCGATGATGCTCCGGATCATCTTGCCGCCCGGCCCGATAACGTCCCGAATCTTGTCGACCGGGATCTTGATGGTGACGATGCGCGGGGCGCACGTCGAGACGTCCGCGCGCGAAGCCGCCAACGTCTGCGTCATCTTCTCGAGGATCTCGAGACGGCCCTTGCGGGCCTGCGCCAGCGCCGCGGTCATGACCGCGGTGGTGACGCCGGTCACCTTGATGTCCATCTGCAGGGCCGTGACGCCGTCAGCGGTGCCGGCGACCTTGAAGTCCATGTCGCCGTAGTGATCCTCGGCTCCCGCGATGTCGGTCAGCACGGCGTACTTGCCGGTCGTCTCGTTCATGACGAGGCCCATCGCGATGCCCGCGACGGCCGCCTTGAGCGGCACACCGGCGTCCATCATCGACAGCGACCCGCCGCACACGCTGGCCATCGACGACGACCCGTTCGATTCGAGGATGTCGGACACCACGCGAATCGTGTACGGAAACGTGTCCTCCGCCGGAATCATCGGCAGCAGCGCCCGCTCGGCCAGCGCGCCGTGTCCGACTTCGCGACGGCCGGGGCCACGCAGAAACGCCACTTCGCCGACCGAGAAGGGCGGGAAGTTGTAGTGCAGCATGAAGCGTTTGTAGACTTCGCCGTCGACCATCTCGATCTTCTGCTGGTCGTCCGAGGTGCCGAGCGTCGTCGTGACGAGCGCCTGAGTCTCGCCGCGCGTAAACACGGCCGATCCGTGCGTCCGGGGCAGCAGGCCGACTTCCGACCAGATCGGGCGGACCTGGTCGAAGGCGCGGCCGTCGAGCCGCAGTCCGCGCTCCAGAATCTCGTCGCGAAGGACCTTCTCCTTGAGTTTCTTGAAGATGACCTTGGCCTCGGTCTTCCGCTCGACTTCCTGGTCCGGAATCGACGCGAGGAGGTCTGCCAGCACCTGGTCCACGCGTCCGAGGTACTCGAGCTTGCCTCGAGTCCGCATGGCCTCGCCGAGCGGAACGTAGATCTTCTCTTCGACCTCGCGGTAGACGTCAGCGGCGATGGTCTTGGCCTGGACCGTCGTCTTGGGCTTTCCGCACGTCTTCGCCATCTCGTCGATGGCGTCCACCAATTCCTTGATGGCCGCGTGCGCCAGGTCGAGCGCCTTGACGATGCGCTCCTCGCTGACTTCCTTCGCACCGGCCTCGACCATCATGATGCTGTCGCGCGTGCCGGCGACCACGATGTCGAGCAGGCTGCGCTTGCGCTGTTCGTAGGTCGGGTTGATGACCAACGCGTCGTCGACCAGGCCCACCCGGACGCCGGCCAGGGTCTTCTGAAACGGAATGTCCGAGATCGCCAGGGCCGCCGACGCACCCGTCAGGGCGAGCACGTCCGGGTCGTGGTTCTTGTCGGCCGAGAGCACCAACGCGATGATCTGTGTCTCGCGGCGCCAGCCCGTCGGGAACAGCGGCCGCAGCGGACGGTCAATCACGCGGCTGGTCAGCACTTCCTTCTCGGTGGGTTTGCCCTCGCGCTTGAAAAAACCGCCAGGAATCCGCCCCGACGCATACGTGCATTCTTTGTAGTCGACCGTGAGCGGCAGGAAGTCGATGCCGACGCGTTCGTTGGCGGACGCGCACGCGGTCACCAGCACGACCGTGTCGCCGTAGCGGACGATGACCGCGCCATTCGCCTGCTTCGCGAGCTTGCCGGTCTCGATCGACAGCGTCTGCCCGCCGAGCGTGAGTTCTTTCTTATGCATGATGTCTGTCTTTCTGCAAGGGAACCGTTGGTCCCAGATCTGCTGTCGTGGAATGCGGACTCCGGGCACGAGACGGCGGCCGGCGGGCATCACGTGCCAGCCGGCTTGCCACCTACTTGCGGATACCGAGGCGCTGGATCAGCGTGACATAGCGCGCGGAGTCCTTGCGCTTGACGTAGTCCAACAGGCGCCTGCGCTGGCCGACCAACATCAGCAGGCCGCGGCGTGAATGATGGTCCTTGGCGTGGACCTTGAAGTGATCGGTCAGGTAAGTGATGCGCTCGCTCAGGATCGCCACCTGGACTTCGGGGGATCCGGTGTCGCCGTCGTGCGTCTCAAACGACTTGATGAGATCGGTCTTTCGTTCTTTGGTCAGTCCCACGTCAGTCTCGCCTCCACGAACGGTCCAGATCCGCGTCTGTTGACGCGGCCCGGTCCCGCCGTCACGAAATTTCTTACGCCTTCAAAACGAATATGTTACACCAGCACGACTGTTGGATGCAAAACCGGCCCAGGCACGTTGTCGGCGATGGCGTCGGCGATGGCCAGCAGGGCGCCGTCTGGTCCGACCAATCGGACCCGATCCGGCCATGCGTGCCCGCCCGGGGGCTCGCGAAGCTCGGAGGGGCCAATGTTGCGCCCATGCCTCACATACTGCACCCCGATTTCGGTGACGGCCACGGCCGGGAGCCCAGTCAACAGGCTGTCGAGAGGGACCATTCGCGAGAGCAGCGAGGCTCGCTGGTCCGGCACGGCGTCCAGCGTCACCGCCGAATCCAGGCCGAATACTCCACTTCGTGTCCGGCGCAGGCTTTCCAGATAGGCGCCTGTTCCCAGCGTGACTCCGAGGTCGTAGGCGAGCGACCGGACGTAGAAGCCCGCCGAACAGGTGAGACGGATGTCAACCAGGTCGCCATCCATTCCCACAACCTCCACGCGATGCAGCGTGACGGCCGACGCCGGGAGCTCGACGGCGATCCCACGCCGGGCCCGCTCGTAGGCACGCACCCCTGCCGTCATCTTGGCCGAATAGGCGGGCGGAACCTGCATCAAGGGGCCGACAAAACTCCGGAGGGTGTCGCCGACCGTCTGTTCTGAAGGCCGGATGCTCCCGGGGGGAGCCTCGAAGGTGACCGATCCGGTCACGTCGTAGGAATCCGTGGCGCGTCCCAGCCGTATCCGGGCGTCGTACTCCTTCTCGGCGCCCGAGAAGAACTGAGCGAGGCGTGTGGCCTGCCCGACCACCAGCGGAAGCACGCCGGTCGCAAATGGATCCAGCGTCCCCGTATGGCCAACCTTCATGTGTCGCAAGGCCCGGCGCACGACCGCCACCACGTCGTGAGAGGACATGCCGGCGGGTTTGTCGAGAACCAGGATGCCGCCGCGGTCAGAGGCCCTGCCCGCGGTGGCTCGCAGGTCCGCCTGTGCCTCAGTCCCTGGACTCATGAATCTGGCGTGGGATCGATTCGCGCGGGACCGTGCGCCGAGTCGCCGCGATCATCAGAGATCAGGGTTTGAAGAGTCCCCTCCGGTCCGTCATTCCGGCGAACGCCGGAATCCAGGGCTGGACCCCGGCTTTCGCCGGGGTGACGAAGAGGTGGCTGAGTTGACAAGATCAAGCCCATAGCAGATGCCTATTCACTGGCGCGTCCGGCCGCCGGGTGTGCGGCCAACTCTGGAAGGATGCGTGCCAGCACGGTCTCGCGAACGTGGGACAGATCGCCGGCAATCGTACAGCCCGACGCATTCTTGTGGCCGCCGCCGGAGAAACTGCGGGCGACGGCCCCGACATCGACGTGGCCCTTTGAGCGGAAGCTGACGCGGTACGTGCCGTCTCCAGCCTGCTTGAAGAACACCGCCGCCTGGATGTCTTTCACGCTCAGCGGAAGATTGATCAGCATGTCGCTGTCTTCTGGTGTCGCCCCGGCCGCTGCCAGCGTGGCATCGTCGAGGTGGAGCAGGGCGAGGCGTCCGGACGCCTGGATGTCGAGCGACTGCAGCACCGCGCCCTGCAGGCGCAAACGGCCGAGCGTCGTGCTGTCGTACAGCCGCCGGGCAGTGAGGACCGGGTCGGCGCCGGCCGCAACGAGCCGGCTGGACATGGCGAAGGTCCGCGGCGAGACGCCCGGATAGCGGAAGGATCCGGTGTCGGTGACGATGGCGACGAACAACTGCGTGGCCATTTCTGGCGTCACTGGGGCACCCAGTTCGTCGATCATCTCGAACACCATCTCGCCAACGGCCGCGTAGGTGCCGTCGAACCAGCACGCGTTCCCGTAGCCCGAGTTGCCCTGGTGATGGTCGACGTTGATGACGACGCAATGATCAAGACCGCCGAGCCCGGTGCGTTCGAGATCGCCGCACTCGAGCGCGACGAGCGCCTCGGTGTCTGCCGGCACCGTCTCGGCCACCACGATGTCGGACACCCCGGGGAATTCGGTGAGCGGCGCCGGCACCGGATCGCGGTTGATGACGCGGGCGTCCTTGCCGATGGCCTTCAGGGCGCTGGCCAGCGCGAGCGCCGATCCGATGGAATCACCATCCGGGCGGACATGCGACGTGACCACGATCCGCTGATAGCGGCGTACCTGGTCGCAGACGTCCCGACAGGGGGTGGCACTACTGCTCATGCGGGGGCTCTTCGTCCTGGGCGGGGCGGTCGCGGCTGGCCTCTTCTTCGTGGATCTGGTGGAGCAGTTTTTCGATCCGGTCGTGCTGCTCGACCGACTGATCGAACCGGAACTCGATCTCGGGCATGCGACGAAGCGTCAACCGGCCCGCTAGCTGATGCCTGACAAACGGCGTGGCCCGGAGCAGCGCCTTGGCCGTTTCCTTGCGCGCGGTCTCGTCGGTCATGGTCGTGTAGTACACCCGGGCGATCTGCAGATCGGAGGTCACCTGAACCCTGGTGATTGTGATGAAGCCGATCCTGGGATCGTGCACCTCGCGGGCGACGATCTCGCTCGTCTCCGCGCGGATCTGGTCGCCGAGCCGATCTGGTCGAAATCCCTGTGCCATGCCGTGCTACCTGAGAAACTCAACGTCCCTGCGGGTGATCAGGCCGGGCTCGAGGCGCTCGATTTCGCTGGCGACCGCCGCGAGTTCCCGTTCGGCCTGGTGTTCCGACGTGGACACGGTCACGATGCCGAGGCCGGCGCGCTGCCAGAGATCGTGATGCTCGACCTCGGCGACGGCCACATTGAACTTCGCCAGCCGATCCTTGAGTCGCCTCAACACCATACGTTTGTCCTTGAGCGACCCCGAACCGGGCAGGAAGAGTTCGACAGACAAGAGCGCGACAACCATGGCGGTGTCTCGATGGTCAGGCGTCCGCCGGCGCTACGCGGTCGTGAGCGGCGCGACCTTTTCGATCATGTAGACTTCGATCACGTCGCCGACTTTGATGTCGTTGAAGCGCTCGAAGCCGATCCCGCATTCGGCTCCTGACTTCACCTCGCTGACATCGTCCTTGAACCGGCGCAGCGATCCGATCTTGCCCTCATGGACGACGACATGATCGCGCAGGAGCCGCGACTGCAGATCCCCGGTGCGCGCCACGCGACCCTCGACGACCATGCATCCCGCGATGGTGCCGAACTTGGGCACCTTGAATGTCTCGCGCACTTCGGCCGATCCGACGCGCACCTCGCGGAAGGTCGGCTCGAGCAGACCCGCCATCGCCTTCTTGATCTCGTCGGTCACGTGGTAGATCACCGAGTGCTGCCGGATCTCGACGCTCTCGCGCTCGGCCAGGTCGGCCGCGTTGCGGTCCGGCCTCACGTTGAAGCCGATGATGACGGCGTTTGATGCCGACGCCAACAGCACGTCCGATTCGTTGATCGCGCCAGCGCCCGAGTGGATGATGCGGATCTTCACCTTCTCGTCGGACAGCTTGCCGAGCGTGTCGGCCAGCACTTCGGCCGAGCCCTGCACGTCGGCCTTGACGACGATGGGCAGTTCCTTGATCGCGCCGTCGACGATCTGCTGCTTGAGCGACTCGAGCGTCAGACGCGACGACTTGGCGCCGAGCGCGCGCTCCTTGGCCTGCGTCTGTCGGAAGCTCACCACCTGGCGCGCCTTGGCTTGATCCGCGATGACCTGGAACGTGTCGCCTGGCTGCGGCAACGCCGTCAGGCCCAGCACCTCAACAGGCGACGACGGACCGACCAGCTTGAGCGGGCGGCCGCGGTCGTCGAACAACGCGCGGACTTTGCCGATGACCGATCCCGCGATCACCGTGTCACCCACGCGCAGCGTGCCGTTCTGGATGAGCACCGTGGCAACAGGGCCACGTCCTCTGTCCAGCTTGGCCTCGAGCACGGCGCCCTGGCCAGGGGCCTTGGGGTTGGCCTTCAGTTCTCCGATGTCGGTGACCAGCAGAATCATCTCGAGCAGCAGATCGATGTTCTGCCGTTTCTTGGCCGAGACCGGCACGGTGACGGTCTTCCCTCCCCACTGTTCGGGCATGAGGCCCAGGTCGGACAGGTCCTTCATCACCCGATCCGGGTTGGATTCTGGCTTGTCGATCTTGTTGATCGCCACGATGATCGGCACGCCGGCCGCGCGCGCGTGGTCGATCGCCTCGCGTGTCTGCGGCATCACGCCGTCGTCGGCCGCCACGACGAGGATGACGATGTCGGTGACGCGGGCACCGCGGGCTCGCATCAACGTAAAGGCTTCGTGACCCGGCGTGTCGAGGAACACCACCGGCCGGCTGTTCACCACGACCTGGTAGGCGCCGATGTGCTGGGTGATGCCGCCGGCCTCGCGCTCCGCGACCTTCGTCTCGCGGATCGCGTCGAGCAGCGTCGTCTTGCCGTGGTCGACGTGGCCCATGACGGTCACAACCGGGGCACGCGTCACCCGATCTTCTGGCTGGCTGTCCTCGGTGCCGACCTCGATGACTTCTTCCTCGAAGGTGCGCATCTTCACGTCGGCGCCGAATTCGCGCGCGAGCGACGTCGCCATCTCGGTGTCGAGCGTCGTGTTGATGGTGATCATGATGCGCCGGTCGAGCAGCTTCTTGAGGATCTCCTTGGCGCGGATATCAAGCTTGTCGCTGAGATCCTTGACCGTCATCCCTTCGGCCAGCGTGATCGTGCGTGTGACCGGTGGCGGCGTCGACTCGATCGCGGTGGTCGGCAGCGAACTGTCGCGGCTGGGGCCACGCCGGGTCGTTCGTCCCCCTGGGCGGCCCATGGGCCGGCGCGGAGCGGGCCGTCCGACCACCGGCCTGGGAGGAGCCGTCGGCGCGCCAGGCCGTCCGCCAGGCATGCCTGGCTGCTGCGTGCGCAACGGCTGTGACGGCAGGGGCCGTGGGCCTCCAGTGACGGGTTGTCGTGCGCTGTACGGTGGTCTCAGCGCTGGCCGATCCGGTGTCGCCGTGCCTGGACGAGCGGCCATCGGGGGCTTCGCCGCGGCCGGCGTCGCCGGCACCTTGGCCGCGGGCGTGGCCGCGGTTCCTGTCGCGGCCGCAGGCCGTACCGGCGGCCGTGGCGGAAGCGGGCGAGCCACAGGCTGGAG
>Ga0315273_10013994_pt1 | contig 10328 bp, 9 predicted proteins | sample YL17G02_0_MG_FD_205753 | JGI IMG/M metagenome (GOLD analysis project Ga0315273, IMG submission 205753) | Sediment microbial communities from Yellowstone Lake, YNP, Wyoming, USA - YL17G02_0 | ecosystem: Environmental > Aquatic > Freshwater > Lake > Sediment | place: USA: Wyoming | collected... | reverse complement strand
CAGGTCGAGCACCCCGTGACGGAGCTCGTCTACGGCGTCGATCTCGTCAAGGAGCAATTCCGAATCGCTGCCGGCGAGCCTCTCTCGATCCGGCAGGCGGACGTGGAGATCCGGGGGCATGCCCTGGAGGCCCGCCTCTATGCTGAGGACCCCACGGCGAACTTCATGCCTTCGACGGGTCTGATTAAACACTTGATGCTGCCCGAGGGTCCCGGAGTCCGAAACGATATCGGGATATATCCAGGCTTCGAGGTCCCCATCCACTACGATCCTCTTTTGGGAAAAATGATCGTCTGGGGGGAGGACCGCGAGACAGCTATCCGGCGGTGCAAGCGGGCGCTCGAAGAGTATCGAGTGGATGGAATCGAGACAAATATCGAATTTCTCCTCTGGGCTCTCGACGAACCTGCCTTCGTCGAAGGAAGCTACGATACGACATTCGTTGACCGGCACTTCAAACCGAGCTGTCTTCGGCACAGGCCCGACGACCTCGAGCTCGCTGCCATCGCGGGGAGCATCACGGCCTACCGGAACCTGGAGCGGATGAACCTCGGCCGCAGGCCGGAGGCGCGCGAGAATGCCTGGCGGCGGGCCGCCCGCGCGGAGGGACTGCGAAAGGCGCGCCCGGCAACGCCTCTGTCCCGGGGGGCGAGAGGCCGGTCATGAAGTTCTGGGTGAAAGTCGAATCCGAGGAGAAGCGGGTCCAAATCGAAGAAACGGGGGGGGGCCTGTATTCCGTCGAGGTCAACGGACGGAAATGCGTCGTCGACTGCCGGGCCGCGGGGCACCGGGATCATCTCTCTCTCATCATCGACAACAGGTCGTACCTCGTCGAAAGCGCCCCGGTCAGCGTCGACGAGGGCGCATACTATGCGAAGATCGCCGGCCGGAGATACAACCTTGAAGTCTTCGACGAGCGGCTCATCGCCGCCCGCCAAGCGAGCGTGCGGACGAGAAAGGACGGCCCTTGCATCATCCGGTCTCTGATGCCCGGGCTCATCGTCGATGTCCGAGTCAGTCCCGGCGACCGCGTGACCGCGGGATCGGTGGTCGTGGTGATGGAAGCCATGAAGATGCAGAACGAGCTCCTTTGCGAGGTGGACGGGATCGTCAGGATCGTGAATGTCAAGCCCTTGGACACCGTGGAATCCCAGGCCCTCCTCCTCGAGATCGAGAGGACAAAATGAGCGGAAGTCAGAAAAGAGAGCGCAAGGCTTCGTTCGAGACGCCCTCGGGCATCCCTGTCCGGGCTGTCTACGGTCCGGCCGATGCCGTCGAAGGCTGCGACCAGGATGACATCGGCGGCCCGGGCGAATTCCCGTTCACCCGGGGCATCTATCCCAGCATGTACCGCGGCCGCCCCTGGACGATCCGGCAGTATGCGGGCTTCGGGTCGGCCAAGCAGACCAACCAACGGTTCCGCTACCTTCTGGACAAGGGACAAACCGGGCTCTCCGTGGCCTTCGACCTGCCGACCCAGATCGGCTACGATTCGGACGACCCTATGGCCGAAGGCGAGGTGGGTCGCGTCGGCGTCGCCATAGACTCGATCGAGGACATGCGGGCCCTGTTCGAAGGCATCCCGCTCGACAAGATCAGCACCTCGATGACCATAAACGCGACGGCCCCCGTTCTCCTTGCGCTCTACGTGGCGCTGGCCGATGAACGGGGTATCGACCGCCGACGTCTGAGCGGAACGGTCCAGAACGACATCCTGAAGGAGTACATCGCCCGCGGGACATATGCCTTCCCTCCGGAACCCTCGATGCGGCTCATCACCGACCTGTTCGCCTGGGCCGCCGAGAATGTGCCCGCCTGGAATCCCATCAGCATCAGCGGCTATCACATTCGCGAGGCGGGATCGACGGCCGTCCAGGAGGTCGCCTTTACCCTCGCCGACGCGATCGCTTATGTCGAGGCGGGGATCAAGGCCGGACTCGACGTGGACGCCTTTGGGCCGCGGCTGTCGTTTTTCTTTAGCGCACACAACAATCTCCTCGAGGAGGTGGCGAAGTTCCGGGCCGCCCGGCGGATGTGGGCGCGGATCATGAGAGACCGTTTCGGCGCGAAGCGGGCCGAGAGCCTGCTCCTCCGTTTCCACACACAGACGGCGGGCAGCGCCCTCACGGCCCGGCAGCCGGAGAACAACGTTGTCAGGGTGACCCTTCAAGCCCTGGCCGCTGTGCTCGGTGGCACTCAGTCGCTCCACACGAACAGTCTCGACGAGGCCCTCGGCCTCCCCAGCGACCGCGCCGCCCGGATCGCCGTCCGGACCCAACAAATCATCCTCGAGGAATCGGGCATCGCCGATACAGCCGACCCTCTCGGGGGGAGCTACGCGATCGAGGCGCTCACCAAAGAGGTCGAAACCCGGGCGGCGTCCGTCCTCGAACGGATCGAGGGCCTGGGCGGGATGGTCAAGGCCATCGAGCAGGGCTTCCCGCAGCGGGAGATCGAAGAGGCGAGCTATGCCCAGCAGAAAGCTATCGAACGTAAGGAAAAAAAGGTCGTCGGCGTCAACGACTACATCGAAGACGGCGAGATCTCGATCGAGGTCTTTTCCGTGGACTCCGAGATCGAAAAGGAACAGGCCGCCGAACTTCGGAAACGGAAAGCCGCGCGGGACGGGTCCGCGGTCGAAGCGGCCCTCGCCGAGATCGACCGGTCCGCCGCCGGGAAGGCCAACCTGCTGCCGCCGATCTTGGAGGCCGTGAAGAGATCGGCTACGGTCGGAGAGATCTGCGCCGCCTTGGCCAAACGCTTCGGACGCTACCGGGAAAAGGCGCGTGTTAGGTAAAGGACGATGAAGATCGATCACATCGCCATCGCCGTCGAAAAACTCGACGAGGCCGTCGAGCTCTATGAACGCATCCTCGGACTCGCGGTGACGCGCCGCGAGCGGGTAGCGGATTTCGAGGCCGATACCGCGACATTCGAGCTGGCGGGGGCGGCGATCGAGCTTGTCCAGGGGACGAGCGAGGGATCGGCGATCCGGAAATTCGTCAAGGCCCGCGGCCCCGGGATCCACCATATCGCCTTCGCGGTCGAGGACATCGATCAGGCTCTCGCGGACCTCAAGGCGAAGGGGGTCCGACTCATCGACGAGACGCCGCGACGGGGGAAAGAAAATTCGCGGGTCGCCTTCATCCACCCCGAGTCCACGCAGAAGATTCTTTGCGAGCTCGTTCAGCCGGCGCCTGAAAAATAGAACGACACGCTCAACCGCAGGGGCTTCGCGGGCCGTCCCCTGATGGTCAACGGATCCTGGCCCCCGCACCGGCCGGCTCGGCAAGTGCGTCGGCGGGGCAAAGGCGGCTCCGGCGCAGGCCGCGGCCAGAATTTCAGGCCGATCGTCAAGCGATGTCGCCTTAGGTTTTTCCAATCGGGATGATATAATGGAGCCGGGCGGTCGACGCCCTGAGCGGCATCGTGAAGAACAAACAATCGAAAAGAAGCTCTACCGCGCTCGATAGGATGCGTTTAACTGCGGCGTTCCTGGCGCTCGTCCTCACCTGCCTGGCAGGGGTTCTCCGGGCCCAGGAGTCCGCCCTCCTGGTGTCTCCGGGCAAGCTCAGCAAAGCCCACAGCGAGTACGCGGGCCTGAATAATTGTCAGAAATGCCACACGCCCGGGCAAAAATCGGTCGACGCGAAGTGCCTGGACTGCCACGCGGAGCTGGCCGCCCGGATAGAGGCCGGCCGGGGCTTTCACCGGGACAAGAAAACGGGCTGCCCGACGTGCCACCCGGACCACCAGGGGCCCGACTTTCCGCTTATCGATTGGCAGCCGCGTGAATTCGTTCACGCGAAGTCCGGCTACGGCTTGAAGGGGAAGCACGCCGAAGTCACGGATTGCCACAAGTGCCACAATGCCCGCAATTCCCCTTCAGGACAATCGGAGGTCACCTATCTCATCAAGAGCACCAGCTGCGCATTCTGCCATGAAGACGTCCACAAGGGGCAGTTCGCCAAGGACTGCGACGCTTGCCACGGGTTGGACGTCCCGCTCAAGGAACTCAAGTTCGATCACTCCGTAGCGGCCTACGCGCTGAAGGGGGCGCATCAAAACGTTCCTTGCGATAAATGCCATCCCCAAAAAAAATGGACGGGATTACCTCATGCGAACTGCCTGGACTGCCACCGTGATCCGCACAACCCGACTCTGGGAAAAACATGTACGAAGTGCCATGCCGAGACGTCGTGGAAAGTCACCTCATTCAAGCATGACCAGACGAAGTACCCTCTCCAGGGGAAACACGTCGGTCTCAGGTGCGAACAGTGCCACCGGGGCGGCAAACTGGAGAAAATCCCCTTCGCCTCCTGCCGGGATTGCCATGCGAAGGATCCCCATCAAGGCCAGTTCGAGAACGACTGCGGAAGCTGCCACAACGTCTCGGGCTTCAAGCCGGCGACTGTTGACCATCAGAACACCCGGTATCCGCTGACGGGGAAGCATGCTCCGGTCGCCTGTGCGAAGTGCCATATCGCCAAGGGAAATAACGTGCCGGTCCTCTATAAGCCGATAAAAACCTTGTGCGTGGATTGTCACAAAGACGCCCACTTCGGACAGTTCATCAAGGCCTGCGAGCAGTGCCATTCGACCCTGGGGTTCGACAGGGGGACCCTCGGTTTCGATCACCAGAGAGATTCCTCATACAAGCTGGAAGGGGCGCACGCCCCCCTGAAATGCGAGGCCTGCCACAATAAAGAGAGCGCCCCATTTCCGGCCGGCACGGGCGAAGCCGTCCGCTACCGGCCGCTGTCCCAGGAATGCGTCTCCTGCCATCCGGATTTTCACGTCGGCCAGGTGGGAACGGATTGCCGGAAATGCCACGACGTCGTCCGTTTCAAGCCGGCTTCCGGATTTGCCCACGAGAAGACCCGGTTCTCGCTAAAAGGCCTTCACGAAGCCTTGGCCTGCGACAAGTGTCACCCGGCGGTCAAAATCACCCTGGCCGGCAGGGCTATTGATTCGCCGCGCTACAAGCTGAGCGAAACGAAATGCTCCGACTGCCATAAATCCTACGAGCATTCCAGGACGGCTTACCCCCTGACCGGCAAGCATGCCGCGGTGGATTGCGGCAACTGCCACAACGCCAAGACTCCTCATCTCAAACGGCTGAGGGACGTGCCGGAGGGGAAATTCACGTGCAAAGACTGCCATGCCACCAGGCATCCCGGGAAACAAGAGAACTGCGTCGATTGCCATACGACCAAGACCTGGACCACAGATAGATACTGACCCGGCTCCCGGTCTTGGCTAGATTTCTTTTTCGATGATACGGATGCCGATGCCCTCGAGCAAGGGAAAGGGCAGTTCTCCGCCGACCATGACGAAGACGTAGTCGTTCTCGATTTCCCGTTCGCCCTTGGGCGTTGCGACGGCCAAGGATTTCGGCTTGATCTCCCGGACGGAACTTTCGAAGAAGGCTTGGACACGGCCCTGCTCGATGGCGGCCATGATCTTTTCCCGGTTTATGCCCTTGGCTTTCGGGAACCCGTCCCCGCGGACGACGAGGCTGACACGGCACTGCTGGCTGAGGAGAGCCAGGGCCGATTCGATGGCGGAATCCCCGGCGCCCACGATCGTGATGCGGCTTCCGGCGAACTCCGCCGCATCGGTCAGGGCATAGAAGACCTTGGGTGAGTTTTCGCCCGGGACGTCCAGCCTCCGCGGATTGCCACGGGTTCCCAGAGCCAGGATGATCTTATCGCAGACGAAGTCTTTTCCGGAAGCCGATACGACAAACCGGTCCCCGTCTTTTCTGACCGACTCGAGCTTGGCCCCGGTCGTGATCGGAGCCTTCGTTGTCCTCAGGATCTTGCCCCAGACCTCAAGAAGCTTTTCCCGGGTCGTGTTCCCGATCCAGAGCGGGCCGTACAACGGCATATCGACGGGCTCGGCCATCACAACTTTTTTCTTGGGAAAATTCTTGATCGTGTTGGCCGTGTCATCTTTTTCGAGGCAGACGGAGGGCAGGCCGAATCTCCGGCAGCTGAGAAATGCCGAGAGCCCCGCCGGCCCCGAACCGATGATCAGGACCTGAGGGACCTTGTCCGGGAAGACGTCCTTCATGATATGGTTCAACACCGCGCGGCCTTGATTGATGGCCTCTTTTATAAGTCCGGCGCCGGCCAAGGAGCCGATCACGTAGATCCCCTTGATATTGCTTTCGAAATTCTCGTCGATGTCGGGGACGCGAACCTTCATCCCCTTCCCGTACTCGATCATCAAATTGGCGCCCAGGGGACAGGCTTTTTCGCACTCTCCGCAGCCGACGCAGGCCAGCGGATTGACGAGGGTCGATTTCCCATTGACGAGGAAGAGGCTCTCTTTCCGCCGGCACGTCAGGACACAGGTCCCGCACCCCACGCACATGGATCTATTGATGGCCGGATGCATCTTCTTTCCGGAGGGATGCTGGGTCTCGATCCGGCCGATCTGCTCCTCCGTCAACTTCGAAACGGGGATGATCCGGTTGACGAGCTGCTTGGACTTCCGTCTTTTTTTGATCTCCCTCCGGACGAAGGGGAGCAGCACGACGAGGAAGAGGAGCGCTCCGATCACGAGCAGATAGAGATTTTCGGGGATCAGAGTATCCACGCGTTCCCCATTTTCACGCTGACGTAGATATGAATGGCCAGGATCAGGAACATGAGGATGACGAAGGGAACGTGGAAAAGGTGCCAGTAGTAGAGGATTTTCTGGGTCTTGTCCAGGAACTGCTTCCGCCGGATCAATTTCTGGCGTTTCAGAACGAGGTCCAGCAATATCCGCCGTTCACCCGAGCCCAGGGCCTTGGTTTTCTTCAGGGCCCGGTTGAACGTGGCCCGCAATCGGGAGCCTTCGCTGAGACTGCGCAGGAGCCCGGAGGGCGTCGAGCGGAGGCTCGTCTCGAAAGCGGCCATCCGGTCCCAGAAAGGGTGCCCGCGGGAAATCCGTTTTCTGAGCTCGTAGGCGATGCCGATCTCCTCCGCTTCGAGTTCGATCCGGCTGAGCTCCGTTCCCGAGATGGAGCGGGGGATGGACTGATAGACGTACCGGCCGACGATGCCGCTCGCGACGACGAGGGCCATGGACCAGAACGAGACGCCCACGATCCCGGAGAACTTAAACGCCGTGTGGAGCAGGACGAGGGCCGGCCCGGAAATTCCGAGAAAGATGTGGACCTCGAGCCAGTCGTTCGCATTCCCCCATTTCCACATGAACCGCAGCCGTTTGCGCAGAGAATAGCCGAGGAGCAGGATCATGAAGAGAGCCCCGAGGATGCCCAGGAAATGGCCGACGGACCCGCTTTGACGAAGGACCGGATGCAGGGGGAGCCGAACCCTGCGGCTGGAGGGTGCAAGATAATAGGTTCTTCCGAATACGAAGAGGCCGGCGATAGCCAGAAAAAGTGCGATGTAGGCGGCCTTTACGCCGAGCCTCAATTTCATGATGTCGCCGCGGCTTATTTCTTCTGCTTCTTCCCCGTGATGTCGGCCTGCCCGTACTGAAGCGTCACTTGGCCCGAAAGGCTGTCCCCGTCGATGGCCGCGGTGTAATCGAGCGTCATCGTGTTCACGGTCACCGTGAATTTGACGGTGCTGTTCTCGAAGGTCAGGTTTTCCATCTTCGACGTGCCGCTGGATCCGGTGTACTTTCCCTTGAGTACGCCGTCCTCGAGGAAAAACTCAAAGATGAAGGTATAGGACAGGCCCTCCGCCTGGGCTTCCCAAGTCCCCAGCAGCGCCTCGTATTTCTGGGACGGGGTCTTGGTTTGAGCGGGGGAGAGGACTGTCAGCAACATGATCGTCAGACCCGTCAAGAGCATGGTCCACGATTTAAATCTTTCGGTCGTCATTCGTTGTTCACTCCCTTCCGGAATAGGATGCACATAAGCCTATCCATTATCCCATTCCGCCCGGCCGGCATCAAGTGACGGTCGATATTGCTTTCTCTCCCGGCGCCAAAGCGGCCGGGGCGGGCCGCCGCGGTCCACTTCCGCCGCGAAGGCTCGTCCCTTGACATCCGCAGCTTGAAGATCTCATTTTTGAAAAGGTCTACATCAGAAAGCAGACCACCACGCAATGTCACAACCCTACCTCGCCGTGAGCATCTCCGTGTAGGTGGCGTTTTGGCGGATCTGGTCAATGGCGTTTTGGGCGTAGATGCCGACGCAAATGCCGTCCTTACGCCCGATGTGGTTGAAAGCGTATTCAAAACCCTCGCCGGCGGCGAGCCGGCCGGCGGCGAGGATCTTGTAGGCGATGACGGGTTTGGCCAGTTGAGCGATCGTCGCGACGGCCTTCTCGCGCTCGGCGGGGCTGTAGTCGCTCGTTTTAGAAGCGTTGTACATGCATTGGAAATAGAAATCCGTCGGGAACTTCCGCCGTTCGAACTCAGGATGGACCTCAGGCCAATGGGCGGCGGCTCCCGCTGGCAGTCCTGCTTCCCGGATGCGATCGATCCAGGTTCTGAGGACATCGAAGTTGCCCTTGCCATACTGTTCCTCGACCCGCGCGCCCTGGATGAAGATCGCCTTGGCCCCGGCCTTGACGGAGCGGTCGATCTCCAAGAGCATTTGCTCGGGGTTCCCATGGCATTGTGAGATCCAGATCTTGAGCCGGCCCCCGCGTTCCGCGTAGCGGGTCCAAAGCTTCGTCCAGCGTTCATCGGGGGGGCTGGCCACGGCCGTCAGCCCGCACGCGGCCGCCTCATCGAGTATCTGGATGATCCTCTCATCGGTGTGGTGCCGCCTCATTTCTTCGTCGAGCTGAGGCGATTTGTGGGAATATCCCCAGAATGGATTGGAACCGAGGATCAGTCGTGAAACTTCGAGCGTCCCCAGGCGCACGGTGGGGAGGCCCGCCGGCGATCCCGTCCGATCCGACGCCCCTGACAGGGGTTTCCGTGCGGCCGCCGCGCCGCCCATGGCCAATGCCGCTCCCGTCTTCAGAAAGTCGCGTCGTCTCACTCTCGCCTCCTTCTCGAAAAATGCCGGCTTCCTTTGCTCAGGCCTTCACCCGCATGAGCGCGTAGGAGAGGAAAATCACGACGTCCGGCAGGAAATGGATGAGCCAGGGCCAGGCGATGCCCCTCGTCTCGAGCATGCTCTTCCCCAGCAGCCAGGCCAGGAAGCCGGTCATCAGGGCCCCGACGAGACCGGGCGGCGACCCGTTCAACCAATGCGCTAGGCCGAAGAAAGTCGCGGTGAGAAGGAGTATCTGATTCTTTCCGACGATCTCCGTCAGCGTGGCCAGCAGTCCGGCGCGAAAATAGACCTCTTCGGTGAACGCGTTGATCGCCGCGAAGAGAAGAACCGCCGGCAGAAGCGGGAGGGCTTTGACCATGGTCGCCTTGGATGGCGCGATGGCCAGGAGCGTGGGGATCAGGACGGCCAGCGCGGCGGCGCAGGCGAAAATCCAGCCGAAAGTCTTCCACGATCCCCCTGCCTTGATGCCCAGCCAGCGGACGGGCTCGATGGGAGCGTCCAGCCGGCCCCTGGTCATGAAAAACGCCCGCCGGTCGCGTTTCAGGGCCCAAAGGACGGCGATGACAGCCAGGGCGACGCCGACGTCCAGGACGTAGAGAGCCATGAAGCCCTTGAAGAACGAAGCGCCGGGACTGTTGAAATGTCCCTGGAACCAGGCCGTGGACCGGATGAGCGACGTCAGGCCGAAGGCCAAGAAAAACATAAACAGAACCAGACCATAAGATCTCAACCGGCGCAGGGCCTTCACAAGCAGGGTTATTCCAAGGAAGCCGGCTAAAAATACGACCTTGCCCCAGAAAAGCGAGGCGGGGACCCGGCCGGCGATCGTATTCCAGACGATATCCGGAAGGTCCGAGATGGCCAGGATGACCACCCAAGCCGTGACGATCAGGAGCCGGCGCGCGTCCCGGGCCTGGACCGATAGTTCCTCGTTCACCGGCCCGCGCCCTTCTCGAGGCTCCGGTAGACCAGTTCCAGCCACTGGGGCGCTTTCATGAATCCGTTGGCCCAGGCCGCCAAGCTATCCGGCACGCCCGCGGCCTTGATCTCGTCCAACGTCTTCCCTGCCTTCGTCTGTTTCCGGACCAGTTCGGCGGAATCGGAAAGCATGGCGCGGAAGGCTTTGAGCTCGGCGATGCCGGCCAGCGGGCCGTGGCCCGGGATGATCTTGGTATCTGCCGGCAGAGCGGCCAGGATAATGTCCAGCTGTTTCACCCAGTTGTCGATGTCGCCGCCGTTTGCCACGTCCAGGAACGGGAACATGCCGTTGAAGAACATGTCGCCCATGTGCACGACCTTCAGACCGTCCAGGAAGACCACGGTGTCCCCGTCGGTATGGGCGTGAGGGAAGTGG
>Ga0315273_10013993_pt1 | contig 10329 bp, 6 predicted proteins | sample YL17G02_0_MG_FD_205753 | JGI IMG/M metagenome (GOLD analysis project Ga0315273, IMG submission 205753) | Sediment microbial communities from Yellowstone Lake, YNP, Wyoming, USA - YL17G02_0 | ecosystem: Environmental > Aquatic > Freshwater > Lake > Sediment | place: USA: Wyoming | collected... | reverse complement strand
CTGCGGGAGGGCGAAGCTCCCGCTGAGCCGCGTCCGCTGCCAGCGGTTCCTCGGTGGGCTGGTGCGACACTGCCATCGCGCCGCCGCCTGAGCCGCACCAACGGCACTCGTTCGCTGCACGCGTGTCGTCGGCCGTTCGTCTTGCCGCCACTGCCCAACGTGCGCGTCCGTTGTCTAACCGCCCCTCGTCAGTCGCTCGGCACTCACCTCTCGGCCTCGACGGACGTGGCCCCGGCAGCCCGAAGCAACCACTTCAGCGCGTCCCAGGGAAACGGCCAGTCGCGAACTTCGATCGCGATTGCCAGGCAGTGCGCGTCCGCCGCAATCCCATCCCACCAGTACCAGTATCTGTTCTCTGGGCGGAACCAATACAGCCACTCAGACATGGACCATGCAGCATCGTGCACCAGTGTGACCTTCTGTTCATAGGGAAGCTTCAGGTACTCCTTGAGTTCCTCGGCCGACGGTTCGGGAGCAAACCTACTCACCAACCATGCGGGCAACGACGCGCTCCAGTGTTGCCGATCGATCCCCGCCTGATCTGGAGGGCTAGCGCATAAGGCCTCCAGTATGTCCTTGACGCGTTCCAGCACCAGCTCCGAGTTCCCGGGACAGCGAGCGATGATCCGAACGGTGCCCATGTGGCCAGGCTGCTGCCCCGGTTCAGGGCCCCATCGGATACGTTGGAGTTCACCTCGACTCATGGTTCTACCGTTCCGGTCCCCTGGGGTAATTAGGGACAGGCACCCATTTCTCCAGTCCTTCCTTGCCTCCGGGCTGTTCGCGAACTGCCGCCGCCGGTCCTGATCCCACGCCATCGTAGCACCCAGCCTCCCCCGCGACCACGGCAGCGCGCCAACCCGGCGCACCATGCTTCAGGCCAACGTCCAGCACGCCGCACCGACGCGTGGGCCTCGCACTACGTCCGGCACCGGGGCTGGATGCTGCGTCGGCCGGCCGGCATGGAGCCCCGGCGCTACGACCCCGCACTTCCGCCATCCGATCGGCGTCGAGTTGGACCCCGGCTCGCGGACCCGCGCCGACGTTCCGATAACCAACATGCTCAATTAGGTCGCGCGCGCACGCTCACCTTGGGCGCCTTCGGCGGACAGCCGCCTAGCGGCACGATTCTCGGACCTCCGGCGATCCACCGTCTCGCTACACCACCAGCTTGTACCCCACCGCGTGCGCCGTCAGGATGTGCCGCGGCTTCGCAGGGTCCGGCTCGAGCTTGCGCCGCAGGCTGACGATGTGGTTGTCCACCGTGCGGTCGGCCGGGCCCCCGCCGACGCCCCAGATGCGCTCCAGCAGCTCCGCCCGCGGCACCGCCTGCCCCATGTGCTCATGCAGCACGCGCAGGATTTCCGATTCGTAGTAGCCCAGCGGCACTTCACGCTTGCCCGTGCGGACGACCTGCCGCACCAGGTCCACCTCGCGTCCGCCGACGGCGAACCGGCCGCGCGGCGTCGTGGCGAGCTGCGTCGCGCGGCGCAGGGCCGCACGAACGCGGGCCAGCAGCTCGCGCAGGCTGAACGGCTTGGTGACGTAATCGTCGGCGCCCAGCTCCAGCCCGCGGACCTTGTCGATCTCCTGCCCGCGGGCACTGAGGATCAGGATCGGCATGGTGTGGCCCGCCGCGCGGAGCCGGCGGCAAACGTCGAACCCGTCGATGTCGGGCAGCATGAGGTCCAGCAGGACGAGGTCCGTCGCTTGCTCGTCCACGAGCCGCAGCCCGGCCGCGCCGCTGGCGGCATGGACGACGACGTACCCCTCGAACTCCAGGTTGTCGCGCAGCGCCAGCGCCAGGTCGGGCTCGTCCTCGATGATCACCACGCGCGGCATGTCACGTCCTGACGCTCGCCATGTGCAGCACAGCGATCGGCCCGAAGATGAGCACGGGCAGCGCCGTGGCCAGCCGCATGTACGACCCCTCCACGGAGGCGCTGTGCGCGACAAAGGCGAAGCCGAAACACAGTCCGCCCAGCAGCAGCGCCTTGCCCCCGGCGATCAGCACGTTCGCCGGCTCGCGCGTCAGGAAGAACGGCACGACGAGGAGCATCAGAATCCAGCTCAGCAGCGGCTGCATGAAGCGGATATCGCGGCTCTTGGCGATGGCCGGCTTGTTCGGCAGGCGGCCGCCCTGGAGCAGCGCGTTCATCTGCCGGATGCTCATCAGCCCCGCCCACTGCGCGGACTGGCGCAGCAGGATTTGCTCGGGCGTCAGCGTAAACGCGTACTCCGCCAGCGGTTGCCTTTGCAGCGGCGCCCCCAGCTCGCCGCCCGCGAACACCCCGCCCAGCAACAGCCGGGCGCCGCGCTCCAGCCGCCACGTGTGGCGCTGTGGGTCGTAGTAGGCCGCGTCGGCGCTGATCAGGGAGCCGGGCGTGGTTGGCGACGGGGGCTCGACGATGTAGACGCCTTTGAGCCAGCCCGCCTGCGCGCGAAGCTCGTTGGCCGACAGAATCGCGTTGTGGTCGTCGCGGACGCAGTCCACCGCGCTGACGCGCGTGCCGCCGATGTCGTCGTGATGGCGGGCAATCTTGTCGGCCAGCCGTGGAACGAGCCATTCGCTGTTGCCCATCCACAGGCTGACCAGCACCACCGAGCACAGCAGCGCGGGCACCGCCAGCCGTTGTAGCGGCAGCCCGGCGGCCACCAGCGCCGTCATCTCGTTGTTCTTCAGCATCATGCCGAAAGTGAACGACGCCGCCAGCGCCATCACCACCCCGCCCAGTTGCATGTAGTACAGCGGCAGATTGCAGCCGTAGTAGTCGGCCATGTTGGCCAGGATTTGCCGGACAGGCAGGGCACGGTTCTCGGTGAACTCGTCCAGGTTGAAGAGCAGGTCGCCGAAGATATACAGCCCGACGCCCACCGCCAGCAGCGTGACGTAGCTGCCCACGAACGTCCGGATGATGTAGCGGTCCGTGGTGGTCATCGGCGCACTCCGACGCGGAGCATCACACCGTCAGCCGCCAGCGCCAGCAACAGCCCGCCCCACGTGACCGCCGGACCGAGCGCCGCCAGGTGCGCGTCCTCGGCCAACTGCCGGCCCAGCACCATGAGGATCATGACGCTGAAGAACGGAATCAGCGCCAGCGCGAAGGCGGCCAGCGCCCGCGACCCACGGAAAATCACGCCCAGCGCGGCCCCCATCAGCACCGTGACCAGCGCACTGGCGGTGTACCCCAGCCGGAAATGGATCGTGCCGACCACCTTGCGCTGCTCGGTGCGCACGCCCTTCTGGAGACCGGCGCGCTGGTCGGCCAGCTCCGCGCCCACGGGCAGCGGCACTGCCGGGTCGATGACCTGCGCCGGCGTGTAGCGCGCCGCCTCCTCCAGCACCTCGGCGGGGGCGCGCACGCGGTCCAGGCTCAGCGTGGGCTTGCGGCGCGGCTCGCCGAGAACGCCGCCGCGCGCGTCGTACTCCACGACGTCCTGCTCCCCGGTGCGGATGAGCCGGATTTCGACGACGACGCTGCCCTTGGGGAGCGGGACGGCGGTGAGCCTGATGCGCGGCGCCTCGTACTTGGCGCGGAGTTCGCCGCGCGGCTCGCGGACGACGACCTGTCCGGGCTCCAGGATCAGGGCGCGGCGCTCCGCCACCACGGCCGTACACTGGATACGGTACTCAGCGCCGTCGTCATCGAGCAGCACCAGCTCCCGGCCGTCGCCCAGGTGCGCAGCGCAGTAGCGGTAGAAACGCTCGCACGTGAACTCCATCAGAAATCGCCGCAGCTCGTCGCGCTGCTTCGGCACTTCCCACGGCGCAGTTCGCCAGCGCAGCAGATCGCGCAGGTCGGCCGCAGAGAGGCGGAACGCGGACGGGAGCGGCAGCGCCAGGGGCCCGATCTGCTGCTGATCGACGGTGACGGCGCTCTGCCCCACCTCGAAGTCGCGCGCGTCGCGTACGAAGAAGGTCAGCTCGACCGGCGTGGTGCGCGTGTCAAAGCGGCAGAGCCCGTAGCGGGCAGCCGCGAAACGGACCAGGGCGCCGTTCGTGCCCACGTGCAGGAACGTCGGGCTCGTGATGAGCAGGTATTGCAGGCCCTTGCCGGTCTCAAATCCCTTCTGCGTCAGCGCGCTGTCGGCGACGCCCTGGGCGTTCTCCGCGGTCAGGGTGTAGTGGTCCCCGCTGTCCTTGCCCTGGTAGTGGAAGAAGCCGCGGTTCCCGAGGTGCTGCGTCACCAGGTCGCGGAGGTTGTTGCGCGCAAAGGTCTCCAGGCGTTGCGCGAAGCTCGGGATGATGATGTTGGCGAACACCAGCGTGAACGCGGACACAAACACCGCCAGCAGAATCGCGGACAGGAACAGCCGGTGAACATTGATGCCGGCTGCGCGACACGCGGTCAGTTCGTTGTCCGCCGACAGCCGCCCGTAGACCATCGTGGCCGCAAACAGGGCCGCAATGGGCATGGTGAGCGTGATCACAATCGGAACCAGCAGCGGGATGAAGCGGAAGACGTCGCCGGCCGACACGCCCTCGTAGCTCACGATGTTGTACAGCCCCCCGCCCATCGTGAACAGGATCGTCAGCGCCAGCAGGCTCAGCCCGAAGATCTTGAGCAGCTCGCGCAGAATGTAGGCGTGCAGAGTAACCATTAACTCCGTCCGGGCTGGACGTGGCGTGGCGACCTCCGCTCCGCCGGCGGGCTGACACTCGCAACCATCGGGGCCACTCTAGTGCGGCAGGGGGCAGTGTCAAGCTCGCCGGCGGCCGCGCGCCCGTCGCGACGCCCCGCAAAGCGCAGCGGGCGAGCGCGCGGCGCTACCCAGCCCGCGGCGAACGCTTCAGGACCGCACCGCGCGAAGTCTGGCCGTCGAGGCGCACTTCGAGCGGCTGCGCCAGTTGCACGTGCCGCACGAAAGCCGTCTCGCGCACCGCGGGCTGCGCCGCCAGCCAGCTCCAGTCGATGAACCCCTGACTCGAGTACGGGTTGACCGCCAGGTACGCGATCCCGAACGAGGTCAGGTTCTGGAAAAAGTGGCTGCCCTGCGAAAGCGGCACGATGAAGTCCTGGAGCGTCGTCTCCACCAGCACGCGCGCCGCGCAAATCTGGCTCCAATTCACCGGAATCCCCAGCCAACTGTGCGATGAGCCCCACCGCCCCGGACCGATCAGCACGCACGCCCGGCCGGCGGCCAGCAGCCCCGCATTCAGCTCGCCGATCTCGGCCGCGATCGCCGGCGTGCGCGCGGGATCGAACCGCTCCGGCTTGACGTAGAGGATGTCTGTCAAGCCCCGCATGACGCCGTTGCCCAGCGCGTGCGGACTGTAGCACAGCAGCTCCTCCGGCCGCAGCTCGCCCAGCTCGACTCGGCCCCCGCCTGCCCCGTCGCCGCACGGCCGAATCTGGAGCACGGCCAACTCGGCCGGCCGCGGGTCCAGGTCGACCGCGAACTCGATCTCGACCGGGCTGTTCATCCCCGACCGGCCGAGCGCGAGCAGGCGGCGGAGCAGCGCCGCCAGCGGGAACACCTCCGACTTGAGCAGGTGGGCGAACGTCACGACGCGCACGCCCGCGCGCTCGATGCCGTCATGGAAGCGTTCGTCGTCGGACGACCAGACCGAGCCGAGCAGCGCCAGCGTGCCGTGCCGTTCCGCATCCTGAAGCTCGAGGCGGACAAGGCCCTGGTCGGGGTCGATGCTCGGCCGCCACGGCGCATCGCTCAGGTCGATCGCGTAGAACGTGCGTTGCGACTGGTTGATGAACTCCTCGCCGTCGCCCAGTTGGGGCAGGACGGCCGGATGCGCGGGGCAAAAGCGCAGCGCCAACCCGCCCTCCATGACCGTCTTGCCCAGGCCGAGGGCCACGGCCGCGACGCCGTCCTCCGCGCGCATCGGCCCGAACGGGTAGAAATTCTGGGAGCGCGCCACGCCCGCGAACGTCGGGTAAAAGCAGCTCTCGTGCCGCGACCCGACGATCGGCTGGAGGATGACGGCCATCTTCTCCTCCTCGATGCGGTGCGGCGTGGCCTCCAGGTAGCGCCGCGCCGCGCTGAGGAAGGCCGAGGCGTACACCAGCTTGATCGCGTCGCGCAGCCGCGCCTGCCGCACGCGGGTGTCGGGCTGGTTGTTGGGCAGCATCAGCGTGGCGTACACGCCGGCGAACGGGTGGTACTGCGAGTCCTCCAGCAGACCGGAGGAGCGGACGGCGATGGGCCCGCGCTCGATGTCCAGCAGCACGCGGACGTCCTGACCGACGTTCTCGGGCAGTCGGCCCGCGAGGAAGGTGCGCGCGATGCGCTGGTCATCGCTGGCGCACAGGTCGCTGAGGCGAATGTGGTTCAGCTCCAGGAACTCGTCGAACACGTCGGTGCCGATCACGACCGCGCGCGGCACGTGTACGTGTACGCTCGGGAATTCCAGGTCCAGCTTCGTGCCCGCCAGCAGGGCTTCCCCGAACGCCAGCCCCCGGGCCTTGCCGCCCAGCGACCCGCCCCCGATCCGCGCGAACCGGCAGCCCGCGTCGAAACGCTCGCGCGAGAAGTCCTCCACCACGCCCCGCCGGTTCTGACGCATCGCCTCCGCCAGCCCGCGGATGATGTGGCGGCGCAGGGCCTCCAGGTCGCTGAACTCGGACACGCGCCGCGGGCGCATCCGCCGCGCCAGGGCGAACTCGGTGCGCGCCCGAATCCAATTGGAGAAGTGGTTGCGCCGGGCATGATACTCGATCGACTCGGCCGGCACGTCCCGCAGCACGCGGGCCATGGAGCGCAGATCGGCCGCCCGCGCCACCTCGCGCCCGTCCGGCATGCGGAAGACGAAGTCGCCGAAGCCGAAGTTATCCAGCATGAAGCGGCGCACGTCGTCCAGCAGCGTCGCCGAGCGCTTGTGCAGGAAGCGCGCCCCGATCTGCTCGGCCAGCCCGCGGTTGTCCGGGTCGGACGACTGGAGCAGGGCCGGCACGTCCGGCGCGTCGGCCCGGATGTGGCGGATGAAGTCGATGCCCGCCTGCGGGTCGATCTGGCCCCCGCGCGGAAAGGCCACGTCGGCAATGACGCCGAAGAGCTGCTTGCGAAAGCGGCGGTGCAGCTCCAATCCCTGCTCGTAGGTTTCGGCGACGAGCAGCTTGGGGCGGGCGCGCAGGCGGAGCAGCTTGTCCATGTGGTTCAGGCCCTCGGCCATGACGGCCCGCGTCTGCTGGACGAGCTGGCTGTAGACGATCGGCAGGAGCGAGGAGCGGAACCGGATCGAGTCCTCCACGACGATGATGACGCCGACGTCCCCCACGCGCGTGTCGTGCTCGGCGTTCATGCGGTCTTCGAGCACCTTGATGATGGCCAGGAACAGCTTCGTGTCCCCGTGCCAGACGTACGCGCTGTCGATGTTGAGCGATTCGTGCTGCCGGGACAGCCGGGCGTATTCCCACTCGGACGCGATCAGCAGCACGATCGGCAGGCTCGGGTTCAACTGGCGCACCGCGTGCCCGAAGCGGGCAATGTCCATGTCCCCCAGGCGCAGCATCGTGATGACCAGGTCGAACGCCCCCCCGCGGATCGCCGCGAGCGCCTCTTCGCCGGTCGAGACGCGCGTAATGCTCGGGCTGTGCGTCAGGCCCAGGTCCTGGTACTCCCCGTCGACCAGCTCGGTGAGCAGCCCGTCCTCTTCGAGGATGAACGAGTCGTACGGGCTCGAGACCAGGAGCAGTTCCTGGATGCGGTGCGGCATCAGGTTGGGGAAACGGCCCAGCCGCCAGTCGTGACCGGCGGAGCCTTTGTCCGCCGAAGGTTGCGGCGGTCGGTCCTGAGTCGGGGCGGTCGCCATAAACGCTGGTTTCGACAAGGTCTTATGTCGGGCCACCAGAGTATACCCCGCGGGCCGGGGTGGCGACGAGGGTCAGCGGCCCGCGCTCATCGCAACCGGTTCGCCCGCGCGACTGCCGCGGCGCTCGTTGCGTTTGACAGGCGCCGGGCCGGCGGGTATCTGTGCGACCCAAGCTGGGCCTGTTGTGGAGAAGCTGATGTTGCGGCGGTCTGTCCGGACGCAGGGGGCTGCCTTGTTGGCACAAGCGCTGCTGTGGGGGCTCGCGGTGATCTTAGCGGGCTGCGCGGAACGCGCAGCGGGAGCGACGCCGCTGTCTGGCGAGGTCAGCGCCACACGTGTGTCGGTGCGCAGGGAGACCGGTGCGGTGTTCGCCTACCACTACCTCGACGTGCCGTACAAGCCTTATGTGGAGCAGCTCTGCACGCCCGCCGGCGTGAACGTGGTGCGCGACTCGCCCGCGGATCACAAGCACCACCACGGGCTGATGTTCGCGCTGAGCGCGGAGGACGTGGACTTCTGGGGTGAGGAAGGTCAGCCGGGGCGCCAGGTGAACCGCAAGCTGAGCGGCCCCAGTTTCCCGCAAGCGGACGACGTCGCGGTCGGCGTGCTGTCGGAGCAACTGGATTGGCTGGGCAGCGCCGATCAGGTCTTGCTGACCGAAGAACGCACGCTCCAAACCTACGCCGGTGCGGGCATCGACGCGACGTTGCTGACCTGGCGTTCGCGACTGACGCCGGCCGCCGGCAAGGCGTCCATCACGCTTTCCGGCGCGCATTACGTCGGCCTCGGCATGCGCTTTCCCGCGTCGCTCGACAAGACCGCGACGTTCCTGAACGCCAGCGGCCAGCCCGGCGAGATCGTCCGCGGCGACGAACGCGTCGTGCGCGCGAATTGGTCCGCCTGCACCGGCGACGTGGACGGGCACGCCGTCACTGTCGCCCTGTTCGATCACACGGATAACGCGCGCCACCCGGCGACGTGGTTCACGATGCGCGACCCGTTCGCGTATATGTCCGCGACGCTCAACCTCTGGAAAGAGCCGCTGACGATCAAGGCCGGCGAGCCGCTCGACCTGTGCTACGGCGTCGCGGCCTGGGACGGGCGCGTCGAGCCGGCGAAGATCGAAGCGATGTACCAGCGGTGGCTGAAGATTCGCGGACGATGAACGTGGGCCACGGCTCTGTGGGCAGTGGCCTGGGATTCCACCGCGGATACGGAAGTGGCCGAAGCGCACTGCTGACACAGCAGTGGCACACATGGCAGCGGCGCACGCACCAGTGCTGCACGCTGCGAGAGTGGAAAGGAGTATCATTCGTGTCCAACACGCATCAACCCTCGGACCTGGATCGCCTCTTGACCCGTCGTCAGCTCTTGCACAAGGCCGCCGCCGGCGCCACCGTCGCCACCGTCGCCGCCATCGCCCCGCGCCTCGCTTTCGGGCAGGCGGCGACGACCGCCGACCGCCTCGGCGTCGGCTTCATCGGCGCCGGCGGCCGCGCGAGCGCCCACTTGCAGAACGTGCATTGGCTCAAGACGCAGGCCAACTACCCCGTCGACATCGTCGCGGTCTGCGACATCTACCGTCCGCGCCGCGAACGCGCCCAGAAGGGCTACAACGCGCCCAAGGCGTACGCGGACTACCGCGAGTTGCTCGCGGACCCCGCCGTCAACGTCGTCTGCATCGCCACGCCCGACCATCACCACGCCCCGCAGGCCATCGCCGCGCTCAAGGCCGGCAAGGACGTGTACGTCGAGAAGCCGCTCACGCACTGGCGGCAGTTCGAGCTGGCCAAGGAGCTGGCCGCGACCGCGGCCAAGTCCGACCGGATGCTGCAATGCGGCACGCAGTGGCTTTCCTGCTCGGCCTGGAGCCAGGCCCGCCAGCTCATCAAGGAGGGCCGCATCGGTCAGCCCATCCAGGCGCAGACCGAGTTCTTCCGGCTCGGCGACTGGGGCGAGGCGGGCATGCCGGTCGATGACCCCAAGGCGGAGCCGGGGCCGGACCTGAACTGGGAGGCGTTCCTCGGCGACAGCCCGAAAAAGCCGTTCACCGTGAACCGCTACTTCTGCTGGCGCCAGTACGAGGATTACGCCGGCGGGCCCGTGACCGACCTCTACCCGCACGTCTACGCCCCGCTGGCGTACGCGCTCGACGTGCAGTTCCCGCAAACGGTGGTCGGCACCGGCGGCATCTACCGCTACAACAACGGCACACGCGAGGTGCCCGACACGTTCAGCCTGCTCATCGAGTATCCGCAGAAGATCAGCGTCGCGATGATCGGGACGCAGGGCAACCCGTACAGCACCGGCGCCGGCGGCGACCCCGTCTGGGCGCCGATCATCCGCGGCTGGGAGGGCACGCTCACGTTCACCGGCGGCGAGATCGTGTATCGCCCGATCGACGAGGGCAAGAACAAGCCGGAGCGCATCGCCGTCAAGGAAGGCATCGACGAGATTCGCTTTTGGCGGAACTTCCTCGACGCCTGCCGGTCGCGGAAGCGCGACACCCTGCTCAGCCCGATCGAGCTGGCGTACCCCGTGCAGACGGCCCTCATCATGGG
>Ga0315273_10013992_pt1 | contig 10329 bp, 5 predicted proteins | sample YL17G02_0_MG_FD_205753 | JGI IMG/M metagenome (GOLD analysis project Ga0315273, IMG submission 205753) | Sediment microbial communities from Yellowstone Lake, YNP, Wyoming, USA - YL17G02_0 | ecosystem: Environmental > Aquatic > Freshwater > Lake > Sediment | place: USA: Wyoming | collected... | reverse complement strand
GATTCTGGAACGCATACTTCGCCGTCTTCGTGTTACTTGGATCCAGTCCAGCCGCCCATGCCTTCGCCTTGAGAGTCTTGTTCGAGCTGATGGCGATCGTCCCGCCGGATGCGATGATGGTGGACCCCGTGTCAGGCTCGGCCCCATTGGTCGTGTAGCGGATGGTTGCGCCCGGCGTCGCGCACGTGACGGTCACAGTCTGCGCGGATGCGTAGACTCCACCCTCGGGGCTGAAGCTCGGCGTGAGCGCCTGGTTGATACCGACCTGGAACGTTATCGTGTCGCCGGGAGCTCCAACGTTCGATATGTCCAGTCCGCCGTTCGCGCCGGAGGTCAGGAAGCTCTTAGGATTGGTGTAGTCGTTGATCTGCGTCCGACCGACCGAATCGCTGAGATGCGCTGAGGTCGGCGTGCCGTTCGATGACGTAGTCCCACCGGGTCGGTAGATGTACAGTTCATCCGGCGGACCGTCGGCATTCCCATTGTACGCCGGGTTGATCCGGTATACGATGAGTCCCGATCCGGGGATCGAGCTTTCAAAAGTGCCGGTCTTCTTGCGGTACTCGACCACGAAGAACTCGGTCGCTGAGTTCGGCGAGGCGATCTTGTAGCAGTTGTTCGTGGATGAGGTCAGCGGATGGAGCGTGTATGTGCCGGCCGCAGTGATCTCCGGGATCGAGCTGATCCAGCCGCCGTACTTGTACTTCATGTAGGCGGTCATGTGCTGCGGCGGGTTCGTGTCATTCTCCATCAGGTCCCAGGTAGATGCCGGCTTCAGGTATCTCTGGGACTCCGTGTAGTGGTAGAGGTCCGGCGCGCCGAGCGCGTGGAACATCTCGTGCGCGAGTACACCGACCGCCCTGCTGCCGAACATCCAGTCGCGAAACTGCTGGTTGAAGATCCACACGCGCTTCCCGTTGATGTAGACCGTGTCGCCGCTGAGCGTGCCGCAGCAGGGCCAGAGCAGGTCGGCCCAGGCATCCGATGTGCCGGAGAACATGTAGCAGACATCGTCAATGTTCCCGTCGCTATCCCGGTCGATGTTCAGCGATGTCGGCACCTGACTGGCGATGCCCTGAGCCGCGTTCTTGAGCAGCGCGGTGTGGCGGGTGTTCCTCTCAGTGCCGTTCGCGTAGCCGATCGTGTTCGTCGCGCTGTACGGACGATAGTACCCTCTGGCGTGCGAGTCCACGTAGGAGACGACCATGCCGCTGGACGGCGTCGGGTAGAACGTGGAGCTGACGTCGAGCTGGCTGTATGATGCCTCGCGGTAGTAAGCGCGCATGGAGTTGACGCCGGCCCCGACGTTCGTGAGCAGCCCCTGATACGTCGTGATAGGATCGCCGAACTCCGACTCGCCGCTGAACCGGACGAAGATCACGATGTTGTTGAGCGTGGTCATTCCCGGTGGGGGTGCTGCCATGATGCGCGATTGCGGCATCCCGAAGGCGGACAGGCGCTCCTCCCGGTACTCCAACAGCCTCTTATCCGACGGAACGACATTCTTCTCGAGCTTGAGCTTCGCCGGGTCCGCCTTGCCGACGACATACGCGGACGGACCGATGTCATCGCCGGCCCGGATCGCGTAGACGTAGCAGCCGGTCTTCGCGTCCTCGACGATCGTGTAGCCGTCCTTGTCGTGGACCGAGCGGTAGAACTCATCGCCGCTGACGAATGCCTCGATCGTCTGTCCGTCCGGCTGCACGAACGTGATCGGCATGTTCTCCACGTAAGCAGCATAGAGAGCCGATGAGAGGCAGAAGACGAGCGCAAGGCATGCCGGGATGAGCAGTCGGCGGGCCGGATGGTACTTCATGCGGGCCAACTCCATTGCATAACGAGGGATTTGAGATAGCGCAAACATACACCAGGTATGTTCCACAACCGCCTGTCTGACTAACATGTTACCGTATAAATGCCGGTTTCGTCAATGTTGAGCTTGTTTTCCCGGATGCCACTCAACCGCGACGCAGGGGAGTCGGAAGCGCATGGCGAATACCTGGACAGAGATGGATTCGTCCGTGAAGCAAGTCGCGCTCGTGAATCCGAACCGGCTGTGGCCGGGAGTTGCTCCTGTCGCGCTCGACTACCTGGCGGCCGAACTCGACCGCCGGGGGATCGGCGTGCAGATCCTCGACCTCTGCCACATCAAGAGGCCCCTCGACGCCATCCGCTCGTTCCTGAGCGAGAACAGCCCCGACCTCATCGGCGTCTCGATCCGCAACATGGACGATGTCGTCTACAACTGCTTCCTCGCCCGGGAGATGAAGACTCTCGTGGACGAGATCAAGCGGTGCACGAATGCACCGATCGTTCTGGGCGGAAGCGGTTTCTCGATCGCTCCGGAGTTGATGCTTGACTTCTTCGATGTCGATCTCGGCGTTGTCGGCGAGGGCGAGCAGGCACTCTGCCTTCTGTCTGACCTGTCTGACTCGTCCGACCTGTCGGACGTGCCCGGATTGATCCGCCGCACTAGCGCGGGCATTCAGCGGAATCCACTCGGCTGCGCGGACGCCGGCTGCCTGCATGTCTCAAAACGCGGGTGGATACAGCACTGGGACTACATCACAGATTGCGGGAAGAAGGGCAGCGCCGGGGTCCAGACTAAGCGCGGGTGCCCGAACCGGTGCATCTACTGCGTCGTGCCGAACATCGAAGGCCGGACGGTCCGCCAGCGCGACCCGAAAGATATCGCTCAGGAGATTGAGAACCTCGCGGCCGCCGGGGTGAAGCGGATCTTCCTCGCCGACAGCGAGTTCAACTATCCCTTGGAGCACGCGATGGGCGTCTGCGAGGAGATCATCGCGCGGGGACTGCCGGGTCGAGTCACCTGGCAGGCGTATGCGTCGCCGGGGAACTTCGACGTCCGGCTCGCGAAGTTGATGAAGGAGGCGGGCTGCGACCTGCTCATCACGACGATCGACAGCGGCGACGACTCGATGCTCGAACGGCTCGGGAAGCCGTTCCGAACCGAGGACACGATCACGACCATTCGAGCGATCCAGGAGGCGGGGCTGAATGCGCCGTGCTGCCTGACGCTCGGCGGACCGGGCGAGACGATGGAGACTCTCCTGAAGACGCTCCAGTTCGCCAAATCACTCAAGCCGGCGCGCGTGACCTGGGGCGAGCCGCCGGGACTGCGCATCTACCCTGATACCCCGCTCGCCGACATCGTGCGCGAGGAGGGGTTCACGCCGTCGAACCGCAACCTGCGGGGGAAGATCAGGGGCAACGAGGACTTCCTCGAGCCGGTGTACTACATGTCCGCGGGGATGGGCGTCCTGATCCCCGTGATCCAAGCTTGGCGCAAGATCGGCGAGTGGCACCACAGGCTGGTTGCGGGGAAACACGAATAGCACGAATGGACGAATGATGGGGGAAGAACCGGCTCGTTCGTGTGCCCAGGCTTTGGCGAACAGGCGGTAGGTCATGCTGCCAAGAGGGCTGCACACAAATGGGGAAGCTTTCTCCCGAGGGAGTGACGTGTCGATTTCCACTGAGTTTACGTCTGTTGATACGCAAGAAGGAATGGATGAATTCCTGTGGCTCGTGAGCGGCTTCCACGATGCGTTGCTGCGCGAGGTAGGCATTGTTGCGCGCGGCTATATCGACCCAGATAGTGAGTTTTACGACGATGTCGCTCCTAGTGACATTCGTCTGGTGATCCATTCCTCGTTTCCAGAAACACCATACGTCGAGATCATAGTTGAGGAGCTTCAAAAGTTCAGGTGGGAATACGGGTGGGACTTGGATCCGGCAGAAGGCATTGTCGCCGAAAGCGAAGTAACTCTTGTGTTTGGGCAACGCCCGGAGAGTTTCATCGTCTCCGGAAGAAAGATCAGATACCGGATACTGGGGCGTGAGTTCTTGGGCAAGAAACTCCACGCTGTTCAGCAGATCGTTGAGATCGACTGTGATTGAAGGCAAGCTGAACCGGCACGACCATGGCATTTCCCTACGAGCCACATCTGGACTGAGCTGAGCTACGTGCATACATACATGAGACACATACTCGCGATTCTACTGATCCTGATTCCAGTCACATGCCGAGGTGAGGCGATGAATATTCCGAACGATTTCCCACGGTTTGCGGTCCCGGGCTTCGAGAAGCAGATGGGGAGTCTGCGAGAGCTTTACTGGCTGCATTACCCCGGAGCCGGCCCGAAGGCGACACTCTGGGACCCGTGGCTCCCGACCCCATCGCTCTGGCCGGCGGTCGAGGGCTCGGCGGAGGCGTTCCGGCAGCAGTGGAACGACACGCTCAGCAACCGGATCATCGACAAGGACGGCTACGTGGCGGTCCATCAGCACGCCTCGATCGCCCATCCGCTCGGCTGGCCGTTTCCCTACTGGCATGGGGGGGTCGGCGGATTCGGCTGGCACTTCTCGTTCAAGGATACAGTCGGCGATCACTGGCGTCCGGCGAATCTCAGCACCACAGAGGGTTGGAAGACTCGCGGGGTCGAGGACAAGGGCATCGGCGAGTATGGATGGGACCTCAGGCTGACCGAGCCGCACGCAATCATCACCACGCCGGAGCACGAGATCGACACCCTCCAATCGCCGTTCCTGCAGCTCAGATGGAAGGCATCCGGCCTCGGGAACGCTCAGCCCTTCGTCGAGTGGACGACCAAGGATCAGCCGCAATTCGGCCCGGACCGGCGGATGTACTTCGATCCCTACGAGGGCACGGTGATCACCCACCTCGTCATCCCAATGTACAAGCACTCCAAGTGGAACGGGCATATCACCCGCCTGCGCATCGGCTTCGGCAACCCGAGACCGGGCGCTGAGTTGACGGTCCAGGCGTTCTTCACGACCTACGACACCCGGCACGACATCAACAGCCAGAACTACGTCATCGGCTGCTCGACCTACTTCAACTGGACCGGCGACATCAACTTCCTGCGCCGGAACGTCAACCGCATGCGCACCGCCCTCCGATACGTTATGACCGAGCATCAGGCGCTCGAGAAGAAATTCGTCTTCAACACCTGGGTCGGCCACGACGGACGCAGCGGCCTCAGGTTCGTCGACGGCAAGAAGGAGATCGCATATGGGCACGGGATCGGCGACAACTACTGGGATATCGTCCCGTTCGGCTACAAAGACTGTTACGCGAGCATGATGTACTACGCGGCGCTGCTCAGGATGGCGGAAATCGAGCGCGAGGTCCGGGATCACCCTGAGTGGAATGTGCCCATCGGGACGCTCGCCTTCGAGCCGGATATGCTTATCAAGCACGCGGCGGAGGTCAAGACGGTCGGCAACAAGATGTTCTGGAACCCGAAAACCGGGCGCTTCATCCCCTGCATTGACGCGGACGGGAAGATCCACGACTACGGGATGACCTCGCCGAACATGGAGGCGGTCTACTACGACTTCGCCACGCCCGAGCACGCGCGCTCGATCATGGCCTGGCTCAACGGCGATCGAATCATCAAGGATGACACCGCTCAGGGCGCGGACATCTACCATTGGCGGTTTGCCCCGCGAGGGACGACTAAGCGGAACACGGAGTACTACTTCTGGGGATGGTCGGCGCCGGAGTCGCTCGCATGGGGCGCTCAGGTTCAGGACGGCGGCGCGGTGCTTGGATGGAGCTACCACGACCTGATCGACCGGGTGCGCATCCTCGGCCCGGACAACGCATGGGCCCGACTGCAGGAGATCATCCGCTGGTTCGATGAGGTGCAGGCCTCAGGCGGATATCGGAAGTACTACGACGGCTCGCGGGAGGGGACTCTCCAGGGCGGAGGGACCGCTGGCGGGCTCGGGCTCGACTCGGAGTTCTTCGAGAGCGTGCTCGTCCCGCAGGTGATGATCGACGGGTTCCTCGGGTTTACGCCGATGGTCGACGGCTTCGGGCTCGATCCGAAGCTTCCCAGCGCCTGGCCGGAACTGGCGATGGACCGCATCCACTGGCACGACCTCATCCTCCGCGTGAAGGTGACGAAGGACTCGATCGAGGTTTGGCGGGGCGGCGAAACCCTGGAGGGCGAGGCTCCGTCCGAGCCGCTCTTCATCCGGATCCCCGAGGGCGACTGGAAGGTCTCCTACCTCAGCTCCGACGGCACGGAGCGCCCCACCTCGGCCCAGAGGCGCGCGCCCGACGGGGCGTATGAGATCCATTGGGCGGGTACAGACGGCGTTCGATTCACGAGGCAATCTGCAGGCGATTTTCGATGAAACTTTTTTGGCCGCTCGTGCGTCTATAAGGTGGAGAAGAGGGCCACCCGTGCTCCGAGCCGCTGGCACTCATACATCGATACGGCGTCAGCAGACTGTCACCTCCCTTGACGTCGAGGGTACACAGGCTGAGGCATCTGCGGTTTTCGAGCGCGATCTCTTCTCCCCAGGGGGCAGGAGTACAACTCCTGCCCCAACTTATTTGTGGTGCCCCAACTTATTGGTCCGGGTTCTCCCCACTAGTCCATTCGTCCCATTCGTGTTTCCCCACGTTGACAGTATCAACAGCCCGGTGATAGACTTGGAATCGGAATGGAGGCTCACCGATGATTCTGGTCACAGGCGGCGCGGGGTATATCGGCTCGCATACGGTCAAGCTGTTGCTCGAGAACGGCCGCGAGACGGTCACTTTCGACAACATGGAGTTCGGCCACCCCGAGGCAGTGGTCGGCGGCGAGATCGTCCATGGCGACCTGATGGACATCGAGTCGCTCAACGAGGCCTTCAATAAGTACCCGATCGACGCCGTCGTCCATTTCGCGGCCTATGCGTCGGTCGGCGATTCGGTCATCAACCCGCAGAAGTACTTCCGCAACAACATCAACGGCGGCCTGAACCTCCTGGGGGCGATGCTCGATCGCGGCGTCAAGCGCATGATCTTCTCGTCCAGCGCCTCGACCTACGGCGAGCCGAACTACATTCCGATGGATGAAAACCATCCGCAGAATCCGGTGAACCCATACGGCGAATCGAAGCTGATGTATGAGAAGATCCTGAAGTGGTACGATGTGGCCTACGGGATCAAGTCGGTCTGGCTTCGGTATTTCAACGCATCCGGCGCGGATCCGAGCGGCAAGATCGGCGAGGACCATTCGCCGGAGGAGCATCTGATCCCCATCGTGCTCCAAGTCCCACTCGGCAAGCGGGAGAGCGTGAAGGTCTTCGGCACGGATTGGGATACGCCCGATGGAACGTGCCTCCGCGACTACATCCACGTGAACGACCTCGCAGAGACCCACATCCTGGCCCTGAAGGCACTGGAGCAGGGGGCTCAGTCGACCGCGTACAACCTCGGAAACGGCGACGGCTACTCGGTCACGCAGGTGATCGAGACGGCGGAGAAGGTCGTCGGCCGCAAGATCGCGTGGGAGCCGGCGCCGAGGCGTCCGGGCGACCCGGCGCGATTGGTGGCAGGCTCCGAGAAGCTCCGCAAAGAATTGAACTGGCAACCGAAGTTCCCGCGCCTGGAGGAGATCATCGAGACGGCCTGGCGCTGGCACGCCGCACATCCTAATGGCTACGCGGGCTGATATGGAGAACCACATGAGCAAAGATAACAGTCTCACTCGGCGGGATTTCATGAAGGCGGCCGGAGCGGCATCGATCGGGCTTGCGCTCAAGAGCGAAGCTGCGGCCGAGGAAGCCGCCTCACCCGAGAAGCGGCCGAATATCCTGTGGATCTGCACCGACCAGCAGCGGTTCGACACGATCGCCGCGCTCGGGAACAAGCACATCCGCACTCCGAACCTCGACCGCCTGGTCTCCGAGGGAGTCGCGTTCACCCATGCCTTCAGCCAGAATCCCGTGTGCACGCCGAGCAGGGCTTCGTTCCTGACCGGCAGATATCCCCGCACGACCGGCGCGCGCCAGAACGGCCAGTGCATCCCCGAGGACGAGGTGCTCGTCACGAAGATGCTCGCCGATCAGGGCTACGACTGCGGGCTCTCCGGCAAGCTGCACATCTGCCCGTGTCACAAGCGCGTCGAGCATCGGATCGATGACGGCTACCGGGAGTTCCACTGGAGCCATCATCCGCACCCGGACTGGCCGGAAAATGAGTACATCCAGTGGCTCGAATCGAAGGGACATCAGTGGAAGGACGTCTACCCCGGTCCGAAGGGCAAGCATGCCTACCCGGGCGTCCCGGCGGACCTGCATCAGACGACGTGGTGCTTCGACAAGGCGATCGATTTTATCAAAGAGGACCGGCAGGGGCCGTGGCTGATGAGCATCAACTGCTTCGATCCGCATCACCCGTTCGACCCTCCACAGGAGTACCTCGACCGCTATGACCCGGACACGCTCCCCGATCCCGATTACGTCGCCGGCGAACTGGCGGACAAGCCGTTCTTCCAGCGCATAGATCACGACGGCGCGTATGGCGGGATGCTGCTCGGGTTCAGCAAGATGACCCCGAGGGAGCGCCGCGAGGTCACCGCCGCTTACTACGCGATGATCGAGTTGATCGACACCAACGTCGGGCGGATTCTGAAGATGCTCGACGACACCGGCCTGCGGAAGGATACGATTGTCATCTTCCAGAGCGACCACGGTGAACTACTCGGCGATCACGGCGTCTACCTCAAGGGGCCGTACATGTACGACTGCTCGATCCGCGTGCCGCTGATCGTCTCGTGGCCGGGACATTTCAAAAACGGGCTGAGAAGCGACGCCATCGTGGAACTGGTCGATCTCGTCCCGACGCTGCTGACCGCGGCGGAGATGCCGATCCCGGCGCGAGTGCAGGGCGAGTCGCTCTTCGATCTTCTGACCGGCAAGGCCGATCCGCACAAGCACAAGGATTATGCCTACGCCGAATACTATGCGTCTCAGCCGTTCCACGAGAGCTTCCCGCCCGATCCGCTCCTGACCATGGTCCGCACACGCGAGCACAAGGTGGTCGCATATCACGGCATCGAGGACGGGGAGTTGTACGACCTCGGGGCGGATCCGGGCGAGCACGAGAATCTGTGGAATAGCTCCGAGCACACTGACCTGAAGCGAGACCTACTGAAGAAGTGCTTCGATGCGAGCGTGCTCACGATGGATCCGCTCCCGGAACGCATCGCACCCTGGTAGACGGTGAGGAGGAGAGCATGACGACCGACAACCACATTACCCGACGGGAGTTCATCAGAAAAGCCGGATGTGTGTCCGCCGGAGTGGCGCTTGGCCTCTACTCACCTCTTTCGGCTCAGGCGGCGGATGAGCGGCCGAATATCCTCTTCGCCATCGCCGACGACTGGATGTTCCCGCACGCCGGCGTCTACGGCGACAAGGTGGTCAAGACCCCTTCCTTCGACCGTGTAGCGAGGGAGGGTGTGCTCTTCACCAACTCCTTCTGCGCGGCCCCAACGTGCACCGCATCGAGAGCCGGCATCCTCACCGGGCAGGCGGTCCATCGTCTGGAGGAGGGCGCGAACCTCTATGGGTTCCTGCCGAGCAGGTTCAAGGTCTACCCCGACATCCTGGAGGCTCAGGGGTACTTCGTCGGCCAGACCGGCAAGGCGTGGGCGCCGGGCAGCATCGATGGGAGCGGCCGAACGCGTAACCCGGCCGGACCCGGGTTCGCGGATTTCAAGACTTTCATGGAGCAGGCCCCCAGGGACAAGCCGTTCTGCTTCTGGTTCGGCAGCACGAATCCCCACCGGCCATATGAGAGGTACAAGGGCCAGGCAGCCGGGATGAAGATGGAGGATGTGACCGTTCCGCCCTTCCTGCCGAATTTCCCCGAGGTACGGTCGGATATCCTTGACTATTACGAGGAGGTCCAGCAGTTCGACGCGCAGGTTGCCGGATTGCTGAAGGTCCTGGAGGAGTCAGGCCGGGCGGAGAACACGATCGTTGTCGTGACGAGCGACAACGGGATGCCGTTCCCACGCGGGAAGGCGAACCTCTACGAGGCGGGCACTCACATGCCGCTCGCGATCCGATGGCCGGCGAGGATCAGAGGGGGGCGAAGAGTGCGCGATCTGGTAAGCCACACCGACTTTGCGCCCACGTTCCTGGAAGCGGTCGGTCTGAAGCCCGAGCCGGATATGACCGGTATGAGCCTGCTCGGAGCGCTGACGAGGGGCAAGCCGCTCGATCGTGACGCGATCTTCACCGAACGTGAGCGCCATGCAGATGTGCGAGCCGGCGGGCTCGGATATCCATGCCGAGCCGTTCGCACGAAGGATTTCCTCTACATCCGCAACTTCTTCCCCGAACGCTGGCCGGCCGGTGACCCCGCTGTCGGCGGCGATCCGAAGCGGACCTTCGGCGACATAGATGGCGGTCCGAGCAAAGATTTCGTCCTCAAGAATCGGGATGACAAGGCTGTCGCGCCATTCTTCAAGGCCGCCTGTGACAAGCGTCCTG
>Ga0315273_10013991_pt1 | contig 10330 bp, 9 predicted proteins | sample YL17G02_0_MG_FD_205753 | JGI IMG/M metagenome (GOLD analysis project Ga0315273, IMG submission 205753) | Sediment microbial communities from Yellowstone Lake, YNP, Wyoming, USA - YL17G02_0 | ecosystem: Environmental > Aquatic > Freshwater > Lake > Sediment | place: USA: Wyoming | collected... | reverse complement strand
CGTCCATCGGCGCCGCGAGATCGACGGATTCAGGTTCAGTTCACGAAGGTCAGCCGCAGCCGGTGGGGCCGCCGGCCGGCGTCAGGCGGGAGCCCGCCGGCGCTCGGCCGCGCGATCGACCGCGAGAGCCGTCAGCCACCCGGTGACCGAGGCGAGCACCGCGATGGGCAGGGTCTGGGCGATGCCGCCCCCGATGACGAAGGCCGCGAGGACGACTCCGGAGATCGGAAGCCTCAGGCCGGCGGCCCCGGCCGCCGCCACGCCCGCGACCACGGCGGGCGTGGCGTCGAACCCGGGCAGGACGATCGCGAGGAGCGCTCCGAGCCCGCCGCCGATGGCGACGGTCGGGAAGATCGGCCCCCCCCGGAAGCCGGCGCCCAGCGAGATCGCGTAGGCCGCCACCTTGGCCACCATCGCCAGGGCGAGCACGCCCGCCGAGGTCTCGGCCACCGTCTCGGGGAGCGTCGTCTGGCCCGAGAAGAGGACGAGGTCGACCGGCTGGTCCGTGACCGCGCGGAAGATCACGGCCAGCGCGCCGACCGCGAGCCCGCCCGCGACGAGCGCGGCGATCGGGTGGCGCGCCGACCGCTCGGCCACCCGCCTCGCGACGGGCCGCGCGATCGCGACGGTCACCGCGATCGCGACGGCCGCCACGAGGCACCACGCGATGTCGACCACCCGGACGGTCGCGTATTCGGCGAGCGACGGGGCGTGGATCGAGGCCTCCCCGAGTCCCGGCCAGTCGGCGATCCCCGTGAAGGCCAGCGCGCCGGTCCCCGCCGCGACGAACCCGGGCGCGAGGGTCGGGACGAGCGCCGGGGCGGCCACCGTCCCGCTGACGGCGACGATCTCGAGCAGCACGAGCGACGACGGCAACGGCCCGCCGAGCACGATGCTGATGGCGGCGAAGGCGCCGGCGAGGCCGAGGAGCTTGGCTCCGTCGCCCTCGGCGCCGACGAGTCGCGCCACGAGCAGACCCAGGGCGAGCCCGAGAGCGATCAGGGGCGCCTCGGGGCCGAGCACCAGCCCGAAGGCGAGCGTGGCGAGGGCGGCCAGGAGGATCCCGGGCAGAGTCGAGAGGGGCAGCGGCGCGAGGCTGAGCCCATCGACCGGCGAGTGGCCGCCGCGCCCGGGCAGGCGGACCACGGCGGCGGCGACGATCAGGCCCCCCAGCGCGGGGAGCACGATCACGTACCAGGCCGGGGGCTCCGCCCAACCCGCCGCGTCCGGAAGGTCGACCCAGAGTGCCTCGCGGAGCCTGTCGGTCAGAGACGTGAAGGCCGCGGCGGCGATCGCGACCGGCATCCCCATGAGCGCGCAGATCGCGATCAGGCCCAGGTACCCGCGCGACAGCACCGGGGAGTCGGCGTGGAGACCCGGCGGATGGTCGTCCACGGAGCCCCTTTCGTCGCGATGCCCGGCGCCCGCGCCGAGCGCAGCGCGCAGCCTACAAGGCCAGGGCGCTCCGCACGGCGCCCTGAACCGGCTCGCCGAGTGTCGGGTGGATGTGGAAGGCGTCGAGCAGCGGGTCGGCCGACCCCGCCTGCATCGCCACGACGACCGGGTGGATGAGGTCGGCGGCGTGGTAGGCGAGCACCTGCACGCCGAGGATCCGCCGGTCGGCGCGGTCGACCACGGCCTTCACCAGACCCCGCTCCTGGCCCCAGGCGCGCGCCTTGCCACCCGCGAGCTCCCGCGTCGCCGCGCCCACGTCGTGGCCGGCCTCGCGCGCCGCGGCCTCGGTGATCCCGACGCTCACGAACTCCGGGTCGGTGAAGATGGCCGCCGGCCCGTGGTCGGGGTCGACGTCGTGGGCATCGATTCCGAGCGCGTTGGCTGCGGCGTCGCGCCCGAGCGCGCGGGCGGTGTGGGTGAAGGCGCCGAACGGCGGGCCGAGCACGTCGCCCGCGGCGTAGTGGCCCTTCTGCGAGGTCTGCAGCCGGGCATCGACCGGCACGCCCTTCGGGCCGCCCTCGACGCCGGCCATCGCGATCTGCAGCGATTCCACCGACGAGGCCCGCCCCGCCCCGAGCAGGATCGCGTCGCCGTCGAGGTCGCGCGTGGCGCCGTCGGCCGTCACCGCCAGGCGCACCCCGTCACCGCGCCGGCTCGCGCGCTCGACCGCGGCGCCCAGGATCAGCTCGATGCCCTCCTCCGCCAGCAGCTCGGCCAGCACCTCACCCATCTCGGGCTCGGCGCTCGCCAGCAGGCGCGGCGCCGCCTCGACCATCGTGACCGGCGAGCCCAGGCGCGAGAGTGCCTGGCCGAGCTCCAGGCCGATCGGCCCGGCGCCGATCACGAGCAGCCGCTCGGGCAGCTCGCGCAGGAGGAGGACGTCGGCGCTGGTGAGGTAGGGGGTCTCGGCGAGGCCGGGAATCGGGAGCTCCACCGGCTCGCTGCCGGTCGCGATCACCACCCGGGGCGCCCGCAGCCGCTCGCCGCGGACGACCACGACGCCCGGTTCCTCGAAGACCGCCTCCCCCATCACCAGGCGCAGGCCGGGGAGCGACTCGAGGTAGGCGCGCGCGCCGTTCGCGCCGCGGTCCACGATCTCCTGGACGCGGTCGATCACCGCTCCCATGTCCACCCGGAAGCCGTCGACCGCCACGCCGTAGAGGTCGGCCGTCCGCACCTCGTGGGCGATCTCGGCGCTGCGGATCAGCGCCTTGCTCGGGATGCAGCCGCGGATCGGGCAGGTGCCTCCGATCCGGTCGCGCTCGATGACCGCGACGCTCGCCTCGGCCTCGGCGGCCCGGGCGGCGGCGTTCATGCCGGCCATGCCCGCGCCGATCACGATCAGGTCGAAATCGGCCACCGCGCTAGCCTATCCCCGCGTCCGGCGCCGCTACGGCTCGACCGTCACCCCGCGCCAGAAGGCCACCCGGTCGGTGATCTCATCGGCCGCCGGCTCGCGCTGTCGACGATCAGGTCGGCGCGGAGCGACTCGACGGGGAAGTGGTGGTTGCCCTCGACGACGACGGTGTCGTCGCTCTCGGCGATCGCGGTGCCGTTCCAGACGGCCTTCGGCAGGGCGGATCCTCTCGCGTGGGTCCGCCCGTCGTGGCAGCGACACCGCCCTCACCGCCGGGGATCCGGGCGAGGTGGTCGTCAGCCGACGCTCCGGCTATCGTGCTCGTTACCACGGAAAGGAGGTGGTCCTATTGCATAGTGACTGTGGAGGTGGCAGTAGCTAGGGGCGTCCCCCCGAAGCGCAGCTGCAGCCAGGGGGTGTGACCAACGCCCCTCAGCCAAACCTCTTCTGCCACCGGGGCCCGGGACGGCGCACTTCCGTCCCGGGCCCTTCTTTCTGATCGTCCCGGCCCCCATCGTCTAGCGGCCCAGGACACCGCCCTTTCAAGGCGGCGGCACGGGTTCGAATCCCGTTGGGGGCATCCCCGATGGGGAGACGGAAATCCCCGCTCCGACGGGGTTTTCTGGTTCAAGGTCGATCGGCAGAACCGCGCACCATCGGGCATCCGCCGACACGGGATGGTCACGTGCTGGTCACGAACTCGGGCTTCGGGACCCCGGGGGGGTGGAGGGGGGTGGGGTGCCGCGATGGGGGGCGGGGGTCCTTCTGATGGGTACCCTTGGCGCCACGCACGCGGACCATTTTCGGAATCCAGAATGCTGCGGTTCCGGCGTCTAGCCTCTCGCCGGCGTAGCCTCGCTCCGTGACCCGAGACCCCACTGTGAGTCTGGCGGTGGCTCCGTCTGGGGCCACCGCCAGTCTGGTGCGGATCGTCGTCGTGACCCGTGGCCTGACTGACCCCTTGGGTGTCCTTGACGGGATGTGTCCGGCGGCGCTCGGCACCGGTCTGGTGCCCGCTTCGCTGGCCTGTGTAGGAGCCTGTCCGCTCGATGAGCGTGACCCATCACAGTCCTGCCGCGCGGTTTCTCCGCCCCAGGCCGGCGCCGTCCCCCAAGCGAGCCTGGAGGTGACGGAATGCTGGCACAGACCCTGGACGTCGTCATCGGTGTCGACGCTCATCGAGACGAGCATGCGCTTGCGGTGGTGGACTCCCTCGCCGGTGGGGTGCTCTATGAGTTCTCGATCAGCGCCGACCGATCCGGCTAGCGACGCAGTACTAGCGACGATCGATGCCCTGGGCGTGGGCGCGCGCAGCTGGGCGCTCGAGGGATGTGGCGCCTACGGCGCCGGGCTAGGCCGCCATCTGCTGGGCGCCGGCGAGCGCGTCATGGAGATCGACCGGCCCGAGCGCCGTGGCGAGCGTACGGCCGCCAAGTCGGACGCGCTCGATGCCCTGCGCGCTGCCCGCACCGCCCTGGCTCGCGCCCACCAGAGCAGTCCCCGCGCCGACGGGAGCCGGGAGGTGCTTCGGGTGCCGATGGTCGCACCGGGGTGGCAACAGGGTGGCAACAAGACCGGCAGAGACGAGCCGAGACGGACCTGCCTCGGCCGGACCGAGATCCCGCTCGCGAACGACCTTGCCGACAACGCGACCGGATGAACACGACGGCACTGCTCGCCGACCTCGACGACCTGGTGCAACTTCGTCGAATCGGGACGGCTGGCGGCTCGCGTGTCGACCCGAGGGGAGACGTGGCCGCCCTGTCCGTCCTCGCCGCCGGGCAGGCCTTCGGCGAAGGGCTAGCAGCGAGCGCAATCGAGGTGGGCTGCGCAGGTCTCGCGGTCTTTGCCAGCATCTGGCTCGTGCGGGCGCTCACGCAGACGATCGACCCCGGCTGACCCCCAGCTCGGCGGCCAGCTCGTCGACGCGAGCAAGATAGATCGGCGCGTCGAGTTCGCTCAGAAGGACGCGAGCCGCGTCCAGCTCGACGCGCGCGGCGGAGCCCTCACCGGAGGCGTGCCCAAGCCTCGCCAGGTCCATGTGCGTCACCGCGAGGTCGAAGCGGCACCCCATGCGGCCGAAGGCCGAGCGCGCCTCGTCGAGGCGGCCGCGCGCAGCCGCGAGGTCTTCGGTCGCCAGGGTTACGCGGCCAAGAGCCCTCTGCGCCACGGCGATGGCCCAGGGGTAACCGACCTGCTCGCTGAGGCCGAGGGCACGGCGGGCGGTCTCCGTGGCGGTCGCCGGGTCGCCCGACCAGAGCTGGGCCTCGCTCAGCCAACCGGTGAGCCACGCGGCCAGACGGCCGTAGCGGAACTCCGTGAGCAGCTGAATGGAGGACTGGAGCAGGGACGCCGCCTCGGCATGGTCGCCCTTCTCACGGTAGCTGAAGCCCAGAAAGCCCATGCTGTAGGCGCTGTTGAGCGGATCGGGGGAGCGCTCCAGGCTATCGGTACCCTCGGCGATGGCGCGCTCCCAGTTACCGCGCGTTGCCTCGTACCAGGCGATTTCCCACCCGGCGTAGCTCTGCAGGCGGGGGTCGTCCCGAAGGCGGCCGATCTCCTTCGTGCGGGCAACTTTGGCGAGCGCCTCCTCGAAGTCGCCCGTGTTGACGAGGTTCTGCCCGATCCAGGCGTAGGCGTGACCGAGCCACCACCACTCGTCGGTGCGCTCGAGGGAGGCGGCGGCGGTGCGCCCGTGCTCCGCCCCCTCGGCGAACCGGCCGAAGAAGAAGGCCTCCCGGGCGAGGACGTAGTGCGCCTTCCCGAAGGTGGCGACGTCGCCCGAGCGTGATGACTCGTGGATGGCACGGGCGATGCTCGTCGCCACCCCGTCGCTGTCGCCGGCATGAGCGTGGGTGTGTCCCAGCCACATGTAGAGACGCCCGGCCACGTCCGCGTTCTCGAGCCGCGTCGCGCGGGCCTCCACGGCGCGGAGCGCGTCGAGACTCTCGTCGAAACCGCCCAGGAAGTAGAGCGAGTACACCAGGCGCAGGGTGAGCTCGCAGGCCTGCCGGTCGCGGAGGTCGGGCGGCAGGCCGTCGACGTGGCGCAGCGCCTCGCGCAGGGCCTCGGCCGCCTCCGCGTGGGCGTAGCCCTTCACCGCCGACTCGGCGAACAGGCCGAGGTATTCCACGGCCTTGTCCGATCGGGCGGTATGCGAGTAGTGGTGAGCCAGCCGGTCGTAGACCTCGCCCAGACGATCCGCGTAGAGCGCCTCGTAGGCCGCGCCTGCGGCCTCGTGCAGACGGGCCCTCCGGCTCGAGAGCAGGCTCTGGTACGCGACGTCCTGGGTGAGGGCGTGCTTGAAGACGTGCACGGGCTCGCCCTCGCCGCCCTGTTCGTGGATGAACTCCAGGCGCCTCAGCTCCGCGAGGTGGGGCTCGAGGCCGCCGGAGCCGCTCCAGACGGCCTCGAGCAGCCGGAGCGGGAACTCGCGTCCCAGCACCGAGGCGGTCTGGAGCACCCGCCGCGGTTCCTCCGCCAGCCGATCGACGCGCGCCCGCAGCACGTCGTGCACGCTGCCGGGCATGGGGTGCTCCGGGCCGCTGGGCGCGTCCTCGAGCACGGCCTGTCCCAGCTCCTCCAGGAAGAAGGGGTTGCCATCCGCCTTCTCCACGATCGGCTCGAGCGCCTCGGGATCCGCTGCCCGCTCGCCGAGGACGGCGCGCAGCACCACGAGGCTCTCGGCCAGGGTCAGCCGCGGCAGGGCGAGTTGAGTCGCATATGACGCCTGCATCCAGGGCGCCTGGTATCCCGGGCGATAGGTGCAGACGAGGGCGAGCGGGGCACCCTGGATGTTCTCCACCAGTCGGGCGAGGAACTCCTCGGACACCCTGTCGATCCAATGGAGGTCCTCGACCACCAGCAGTAGGGGCCGGCGGCGGCTGCCGGTGAGGCACATCGTCAGCAGGGTCTCGAAGGTGCGCTGCTTGACGGCCTCCGGGGTGAGGTCATCGGCCGCCCGCTCGTTGCGGAGGCCCATCATCCGCAGCAGTAGCGGCGCGCGGGGCCCGGGGTCGATCCCCAACTCCGCCAGGCCGAAAGCGATCTTCGCCTCGACCTCGGCGGGCGAGTCGCCGTCTGCGATGGCGCAGTTGGCGCGCACGATGTCGATGAGCGGGACGTAGGGGACGGCAGAGCCGTAGGACAGGCAGCGCCCCTCCAGCACGGTGAGGCGCTCGGCGGCCAGCGAGCGGCGCAGCTCGGCGACGATGCGCGATTTGCCCATGCCGGGCTCGGCGACGACGCCCACGACCTGGCCGCGGCCGGAGGCGGCCTCGGCCACCAGCTCCTGAAGGGCGGTGAGCTGGCGCTCGCGTCCGACGAAACGTCCCATGGGCCGCGAGCCGAGGCCCTCCAGCGCCGAACGCCGTGGCCCGAGTCCCAGCACGCGGTGCGCGACCACGGCCTCAGCCCGTCCGCGAATCGCCACGGGGCCGATCCGCTCGCAGCGGACGTACCCGACCACCTGCCGGGCGGTCGCGTCGCTGATGAGGATGGTGCCGGGCTCGGCGATCGACTGCAGGCGAGCCGCGACGTTGATCGTGTCGCCGATCGCCGTGTGGTCGCCCTCGGGGTCGTCGCCGAGGCTGCCGACCACCACCGAGCCGCTGTTGAGCCCCATCCGCACCTCGACCGGCTCGAGCCCGGGCGGCGTGAGATCGCGCAGCAGTCGCCGCCTCAGCGCGAGCGCCGCGAGGACCGCCCGCCGCGCGTGATCCTCGTGGGCGGTCGGCACCCCGATCAGCGCCATAAAGCCATCGCCCATGAAGCGGTCGATGGTGCCGCCGTAGAAGCGCAGCTCCTCGAGCGCCAGGTCCGAGTACCGGCTGAGGAGCGCGTGCATCGCCTCGGCGCCGATCCGCTCGGCGATCGACGTCGAGCCGACGATGTCGCAGAAGAGCACCGTCACCGGCTTGTGCTCGCCCTCCGCCGCGTCCGGAGCCGGCGTCCCCACCTCGTGGGCAAGCGCGCCTCCGCAGTTGGCGCAGAAGCGCTTGGCGGCATCGGCCGGCTCACCGCACTCCGGACATCGGCGGCCGAGCGCGGCCCCGCAGTCCGGGCAGAACCGCGATGCGGCGCCGACGTCGGCGCCGCAGCCGGGGCAGGATGCGCTCACGGGCCGCACGGTAGTCACGGCCCGAGCGGTCCGTCAACGCGCGGGCGCCAACGTAGGCGCACTGGCGCGCTCCCCCGGGCGGGCGGGGGATGGAAGCCCCCCGCGCCCGCGACTCCCAGCCAAGTCTCACATTGTGACGCCGACTCGACCGATACCCATGCCGAGCCAGGTCGCCTTCACCGAGTTCGCGATATCCCCGCGCGATCCATCCCGGATGTGCCAGACGACGCCAACAAGCGCCCCTGAGCTTCGGTCCCTTCGCCCTCTCGAAAGAACGCAGGGACGAGACACGGTTTGCATCGGTTACGAGGATGGTCGGGTCGGCGGGAGGCGCCATAGCCGCGCGGTGAACTACCCGACTGGCCTGGTCTCCTCCCGCCGCCACTTGGAACCGTGCATGAGGTTCTCCCCCACACGGCTCGCCGCCATCCTTCACCGCCGGCATTCGGCTTCTCCCGCCAGCCCCGGTTGGGCCGGGGCGCGATGACGCTGCCATCGAGGCCGCCCGAGCAGCCCGGGAAACACGCCCGCCCGACGATTCGTAGCTTCGACCGAGACGACGTCTCAGCCGCGCCGGCTCCTGCCGACGCTGCGCGCAGACGCCGAGAACCCCCGAACGCCGGGGTTGACCGGAGGGGGCCGGACGGGCGATGGTCGCCCCCCGGCTCCTTCCCCGGAGGCCCAGATGGCCCGCCCCAGCCCATCCATGGCCGTGGCGCTCGCGGCGCTCGTCGTGGCCGCTGCCGGTTCGGCGACGGCCGCGTCGCGCCAGCTCTTCACCGGCGCCGACGTCAAGAACGCCTCGCTGACCGGTGCCGACGTCAAGAACGCGTCGCTCACCGGCGCGGACGTGCGCAACGGCTCGATCGGTGTCGGCGACCTCGCGCCGGCGACCCGCACGGCCATCGGCGCCGCCGGCTCACCGGGGCCGCAGGGCCCGCCGGGCCCGCCCGGGGCGGCGGCGGTCGCCCCGCCGACCCCCCTGGCGAGCATCGGCGGCGACGTCCAATCGATACCCAACGTAACGGACACCGAGGTCGCCTGGACCGAGACCACCGTGGGGATCGACTCCGAGGATCCGGACGGAATGCACGACAACGTGGTGAACCCCGGCCGCCTCACCCCTCCGTCGCCGGGCTTCTACACCCTCCAGGTGACCGTCGCCTGGACGGCGAACGCCACAGGCGACCGGGAGCTGAGGGTGCTGCGCCGCCTCGCCAACGGCACCAAATCCTCCCCGGTGGCGCGCGAGTCGGCCGACGCCTCGGCCCTCACCCAGAGCGCGGGCTTCCTCGTGCGCATCGACCCCGGCGACTCGGTCGCGGTCACGGCTCGCCAGACGAGCGGAGCGCCCCTCAACCTCGTGCCGATCCAGATCAGCCTCGTCCGCTCCGCGCCGCTTCGCTGATACCGGCCCCGCGCCCTCCCAGCCGCGCGCGGGGTGCGACCCCAACTACTCCGGCGCCTGCATCCCTCCGTACCCGCCCGACGTCAACTGCAACGAGATCCCGGATCGGAACTCGGGTTGTCGGGGAGGACGTGCACCACTTCGACGTCGATGACGACGGGAGTCGCATGGCTCCGTGGCGAGGGTCGCCGCCGAATTCGCCGTTTACCGCGAGGCCCTGCGCGGCGGGGTCCGCCAGACCGAGATCGGCGTTGACGCCCAAGGCCGGCAGCGACTCTAATGGACCGACCGAAGGGAACGGTCTCATTGGCAGCGCCTCCGGGCGTGGCGGGATTCGGGGCCGCGGCGGCGACAGGTGGCCTTGGATTCAAGAACCGAATGATGAAGGGACGTCAGCGTGTCGAACATGGGGAAAACGCACATCATCATCATGTGGACGGTGGGCGCTGATGACGTGGCCGAAGGAGATCGCTTCTTCGCCAGCCACGGGGAGTGGATGAAGGGGCACCCCCGCGAGGGCGATACGGCACTCCTGTCCTACAGCATCTCCAAGGGCCCGGAGCTGTCGAACCCGTTGGACCCGAGCTCCGAGCCGACCGGCAACACGATCTTCGTGCTCGATGAGTTCTACGAGTCGCCGGCCGGCGTCGCCAGGCACTGGCAGGACGCGATCGGCAACTGGCAAGACCTGGGCGCCTTGGTGGAGTGGAGTGCCAAGGGCAAGGTGGCGACGCTGCACAGCGGAACGGCCGTCCAGGCGCTCTGGTAGGCGCCTGACTGATTCCGCGCGGTCACTGGCTATCGCGGGCGGTACCACCCGCGCCGGGTGCGCCGCAAGCGTGCGCCCTTGCCCATCGCCAGGCCGTTTCCCTGGCGATGCGCCCGTCGCGCATCTCGAAGATGAACACGCAGTCGTAGTGGTAGTGCGCCGCGGCCATTCCATGATCGCGTCGTCGTGGAACACCTCGTCCATCACCGACACGTTGCGCCG
>Ga0315273_10013989_pt1 | contig 10330 bp, 8 predicted proteins | sample YL17G02_0_MG_FD_205753 | JGI IMG/M metagenome (GOLD analysis project Ga0315273, IMG submission 205753) | Sediment microbial communities from Yellowstone Lake, YNP, Wyoming, USA - YL17G02_0 | ecosystem: Environmental > Aquatic > Freshwater > Lake > Sediment | place: USA: Wyoming | collected... | reverse complement strand
CTGCCCCTCGCTTGCGTGCACAATACCCTTCCACCGCCTGCAAACATAGAGCGGCATCAACAGGTGAAAATCTGCGTAGACATGGCTGGCAAAGGTGAGTGGCGCCAGGCACGATTCGGCCACATCAATGGTAAGTTCTTCCCTCATCTCACGGATAAGAGCTACTTCGGGTCGTTCACCAGCCTCGACCTTACCTCCTGGAAATTCCCACAGGCCTGCCAGCGTCTTGCCCGGTGGCCGTCTGGCAATGAGCACGCGGCCATCGGCATCGACAAGTGCCACAGCGACCACCAGAACGGTACGCATCAGCTGCGATAGGAGCCGTTGATGTCGACATAGCGATGAGTGAGATCACAGGTCCACACTGTGGCCTTGCCGGAACCCACACCCACATCAGCTTCGATTGCGATCTCGCGGCCCTTCATATGGGGCATAATCTCTGCTTCCTTGTAGGCCGCATCACGCATCCCATTCTTGGCCACCTGGATACCACCGATCCGGATGCGAAGCCTGTCGCGTATAGCCTTCTCGCCAGCCTTGCCGATGGCCATGACGATGCGGCCCCAATTGGCATCCTCACCGGCAATAGCCGTTTTAACCAGCGGCGAATTGGCAACCGACATTGCAATTCGGTGTGCGGCCTTGTCTGTTTGTGCTCCTGTTATGGAAATCTCGATCAGCTTCTCGGCACCTTCGCCGTCACGGACAACCTGCTGGGCCAGATCCAGGCAGATGCCGTCAAGCGCCTTGGCAAAGGGTTTCAGCCGCGCATCGCCAACCGATTTCAGGGCCGCAGGCGCAGGTCCCGCCTTACCGGTTGCAAACAGCAGAACAGTGTCCGAGGTAGAGGTGTCGCCATCAACCGTAATGCAGTTGAAGCTCAGGGAAACACTCTTAGTAAGTAGCCCCTGCAGTGTCTTTGCCGGGATCGCCGCATCAGTAAAGATGAAAACCAGCATGGTCGCCATATCAGGCGCAATCATGCCCGAACCCTTGGCAATGCCATTGATGGTCACGGTCTTGCCGGCATATTTCACGGTTGTCGTTGCGAGTTTGGCAAAGGTATCCGTCGTCATGATGGAACGCGCCGCATCATACCAGCAATCGGCATTCAGGTGTGAGACGAGTCCAGGCAACGCATTCACAATGGGCGCAGGATCCAGCGGCTCTCCGATCACGCCGGTAGAAGCCTGGAAAATTTCCCGCGGTCTGCACTGCAAGGTGCTGCTGACGGCCTTGGCCACCGCCGTCACGGTTTTCACACCCGCCCGCCCGGTAAAGGCATTGGCATTGCCGGCGTTGATCACTACGGCCCGCGCCTTGCCAGCCTTGAGATTATCCGCACACCAGTCAACCGGTGCAGAACGTGACTTCGAATTGGTGAGGCATCCTGCCACCGTCGTGCCGGGAGCTGTCACCGCCAGCAAGACATCCGGCCGATTCTTGTAACGTATACCTGTCTCGGCAATGGCCAACTCGACTCCGGCGATGGGCGGCAGGTGCGGAACTTTCTGTGGTGCCAGCGGAGAAACAGGATGCGCCATATGCCGCCCTCAGATGTGTTGGTGTATTATTCCGGAGCCTGCAAATCACCCTTGCCAGTCGAACCACCCGTGGAATCGACAGGCGGCTCAGCGACCACATCGCCATTCTGCTGGTCCTGCATGGCCTTGCGCTTGGCAACGGCCTCAGCCGCATACTTCTTTAGTTCTTCGTCAAGCACTTCAACCTTGGCGGTCTTGCGCAATTCGTCCATGGTCTCTTGCACCTTCTTGCGCAAAAGCACGTTGCGGATGGCGGACTTGACCTGGTCAAAGGGCTGTACCGCTCCCATTTTTCGGTCTTCAACCTTGATCACATGCCAGCCAAAATCGGTTTTGACGGGCCCGGAAATCTCGCCCACCTTCAGCGCAAAGGCCGCCTTAGAAAATTCCGGCACCATTTCAGGTGCGGTGAAATAACCAAGATCGCCACCATAATCCTTGGAACCGTCAAGACTGTATTTTTTGGCCAGGTCTTCAAATTTTTCGCCAGCCTTGATCCGTGCGATGATGTCCTGGGCTTCCTTCTCGGATCCTAACAGAATATGCCTTGCCCGCACGCGCTCGGTTTGCGCCACTTTTGCAGATTCCTGGTCATAGGAGGCCTTGATCTGCTCGTCTGTCACCTGCGGCCTGATTTTCTGGAAGAAATAGGCATCGCGCAATGCCTTGGCCTGGTAGAGAGCGAGGCGGCGCTTGTATTCTTCGGTATCTGCAATGCCTTCCTTGACGGCGAGTTGTGCCAAGAGATGGCGCTCAACCAGGAATTCCACCACGAAGGGATAACGCAGCTTCGGTGGCAGGTCGGGTAGCTGGCCGATAATGTCATCTGTCGCCATTTGCACTTCCGAAATCTTGATTTCGTGGCCGTTGACTATGGCGATGGTCTTGTCTTCGGTGGAGCCCGGGATGACAGGGGTAGGTGCAGTTTGTGCGTGCACGCCAATCATTAGTGCTGCGCCGAAAAACCCAGCGAGAATGGTAGTCTTCAAATAATATTGAATGCTTGGCATGAAACCCATCGTCCAAATTCTAATCAAAAGGCGAAAACCGGCATCCGCCACAGCGCTCAATGACCGTTAAAAAAGGCGAGAATAAGCCAATTATTCTAACTTTTTTACAGTAAAAGGCACAAAACGAACCGCACATTGGTCTGGAAGCGCTAGCTCCGCAAGAGGGCAAACCAGCAGAATAGAGACCTGTTGCAGGGTGGCAACACATTGCAACATCGCCTTCCAGCCCTTAATTATTTGGTTTGATAGGATTGTGGCTGGTCGCTGCGCCCATAACTATCTCTAGACCTTTGCGAAGTGAAGCCCTATCAGGCTCCAATTCTCGAGGCCATTCTAACAGTACATTCCAGCTAAGGAACGAATCACATGCTCGGACTGCGGTCGATCGCGGCAAAACTCTTCGGTACAACCAACGACCGCAAGATGGTCAAATACCGCAAGCCCGTTGAAGAAATCAACCTTCTGGAGGCCGAGCTTGCAACGCTCAGCGATGCTGATCTGCGCGCTCGCACAACCTTCCTCCGTACCGAAATCGCCGCTGGTAAGACCGTTGATGACCTGCTCATCCCTGCCTTTGCCGTGGTGCGCGAAGCGTCCAAGCGTGCGCTCGCCATGCGACATTTCGATGTGCAGATGATCGGAGGCATGGTTCTGCATGATGGCGGTATTGCCGAAATGAAAACCGGCGAAGGCAAGACCCTGGTGGCGACACTGGCGGTTTACCTTAATGCGCTGGAATCCAAAGGCGTGCATGTGGTCACCGTGAATGACTACCTCGCCAGGCGCGACGCGGCCTGGATGGCCAAGATCTACGAGTTCCTCGGCCTGACAACGGGTGTCATCGTGCATGGTCTGTCTGATGATGAGCGCCGTGCGGCCTATGCCTGCGACGTCACCTATGCCACCAATAATGAACTGGGTTTTGACTACCTGCGCGACAACATGAAGTACCATTTGAATGAAATGGTCCAGCGCGGCCATCACTTCGCGATTGTCGACGAAGTGGATTCGATCCTGGTGGACGAGGCCAGAACGCCACTTATTATTTCCGGCCCCCTTGATGACAAGTCCGACCTCTACAACACGCTCGACAAGTTCATTCCGGAACTTGATGCCGACGATTATGAACTTGATGAGAAGCAGCGCTCGGTCACCCTCACCGAGAAAGGCAACGTGCATCTCGAGCAGGTGCTGGGTGCGGCCGGCCTTCTGCACGGCGACAATCTCTATGACGCCGAAAACGTCACCGTTGTTCACCATGTCCAGCAGGCGCTTCGCGCCCACAAGCTATTTCAGCGCGACAAGGATTACATAGTGAAGGATGACCAGGTCATCATCATCGATGAATTCACCGGCCGCATGATGCCAGGTAGACGTTATTCCGAGGGCCTGCACCAGGCCCTTGAAGCCAAAGAGCACACCGCCATCCAGCCGGAAAATGTGACGCTTGCTTCGATCACCTTCCAGAATTACTTTCGACTTTACAACAAGCTCTCCGGCATGACCGGCACGGCGTCCACAGAAGCAGATGAATTCATGGACATCTACAAGCTTGAAGTCATCGAAATCCCGACCAACGTGGCGGTGGCGCGCAACGACGAGGATGATGAGGTTTACCGCACCACGCGCGAGAAATTTGCAGCGATCATTGAAACCGTAAAGGACGCGCGCGAACGTGAACAGCCGGTACTCGTTGGCACCACGTCCATTGAAAAGTCAGAAACCCTTGCCGCCATGCTTAAGACGCTCGACGTGCCGCACAATGTGCTGAATGCGCGCTATCATGAACAAGAAGCCGCCATCATTTCCCAGGCGGGCAAGGCCGGTGCGGTCACGATTGCCACCAACATGGCCGGCCGCGGCACCGACATCAAGCTCGGCGGCAACCTCGACATGCGTGTGGCCACTGAACTTGCAGAGGTGCCCCCCGGTGCCGAACGTGACAAACGCATAGCTGCAATCGCTGCCGAAATAGACGCAGACAGGCAAAAGGTGCTGGCCGCCGGCGGACTCTTCGTCATCGGCACCGAGCGCCATGAAAGCCGCCGCATCGACAACCAGTTGCGCGGCCGTTCGGGCCGCCAGGGCGATCCCGGCCGCTCGCGCTTCTATCTCTCCCTTGAAGATGACCTCATGCGCATCTTCGGGTCCGAGCGCATGGACTCGATGCTGCAGAAGCTTGGCCTCAAGGAAGGTGAGTCCATTGTCCATTCATGGATCAACAAGGCTCTCGAAAAGGCACAACAGAAGGTTGAAGCGCGGAATTTCGACATCCGCAAGAACCTGCTGAAATTCGACAACGTGATGAACGACCAGCGCAAGGTCATTTTTGAACAGCGTATCGGCATCATGAAAGGTGAGGACGTCTCTGAGACGGTCGACGACATGCGCCACCAGGTGATCGACGACCTCGTGGCCAAGCACATGCCGGAGAACACCTATGCCGAGCAGTGGGAAACCACGGCCCTGCGTGAACGCCTGCGTGAAGTCATCGCCATTGACTTTCCCATCGAAGACTGGGCCAAGGAAGAAGGTATCGCCGAGGAAGAGATCCGCGAGCGTGTCACCAAGGCGGCAGACGAACTCTATGCTGCCAAGCGTGAGAAGATCACGCCCGACATCATGCAGCAGGTTGAGAAGGCCGTGGTGCTGCAGACCCTTGACCAGCTCTGGCGTGACCACATCGTCACCGTCGAGCAGTTGCGCCAAGTCATTCATCTGCGCGGCTACGGCCAGCGCGATCCGCTCAACGAATACAAGACAGAGGGCTTCAACCTGTTTGAAGCGATGATCTCGAAATTACGAGAAATCTCTACCGCACAGGTCATGCGTGTTGAAATCCAGACCCAGCAGCAAGGTGATCTGCTTCCCGACGAGGATGAGCTGCCCATGATGGCGGCCCATCACATCGATGCCACATCAGGCGAAGATGAAGTCACAATAGCCGCCATGCCGATGTTTGGCCAGGCCGCCACAACTGTGAGGGCAAATGTAGATCCCAGGAAGCCGGAAACCTGGGGTAAGGTTTCCCGCAACGACCCCTGCCCCTGCGGATCCGGCAAGAAATTCAAACACTGCCACGGCACGTTTGCCTGAGGGCAACCTCAAGCCGCACTTGAATAACTCATCACCCCCATCATACCGGAATTCATGTGGTAGAGGTGGTGGCAATGGAAGGCCCAGTTGCCGGGATTGTCGGCATCAAAGCGGATGGTGACAGATGTAGACGGTGGCACCAGCACGGTGTCGCGCAGGGCGCCTTGAATGGCCATGCTGCCGATGGCCACCACCTTGAAGTAATGTCCGTGTAGATGCATGGGGTGTGCCATGCCGGTCATGTTCTGCAGAATGACCTCTATGCGCTCGCCTTCGCGAACGCTGAAAAGCGTATCATGCATGGACGGCTTGCCATTGAGACCCCAGGAATAACCGTCTTCACCTCCTGTAAGCTGCAAGACTTCCGTGCGTGTGACAGGTTCATGGGGGAGTTCAGCCACCGAGCGCAACGTCATCTCCAGATTGAGGCCGACAGCCGGCGCAAGTTCTCCTTCTGCAAACTGCTTTATGATTGCGGCGTCCTGGGTTGCAAGCACGATTCCGGTGTGCAGCCTTTGACCCTCAGGCCTGAATAGGATGGGCCAGGCACTGGCAATGGGCGGAATTTTCAGCCGGATATCTGCGCGTTGTGCCATGGCCAACGGAATAACCGAGGCCGTGACTGGAAAGATCGCGTTACCATCAACGGCGATCAATTGCCCTTCCAGGCTGCCGAGATCAATCCACATGTTGCTAGCGGCCGCCGCATTAATGATGCGCAATCTGATGCTGCTGCCCTTGTCCACAGCCACGACTTCCGGATCGGCTAGCGTCCTGTCATTGGCAAGGTAGGCATCGAACGCCACGTCATTGAGCATGTCAGACATCGCCATGCCCGACATGCCATGTCCACTGCCACCTTTTTTCAGTTCGGCGAGGATCTCCTTGGGGTCACGGAAGGTAAAATCATGCAGCATGATGACGTGTTCCTGCTCATCGAACAGCGGCTGCTCGGTTTCGCGCACGATGAGCGGGGCTGACAGCATCTGCTGCTCCTGCAGACCCACATGCGAATGCATCCAGTGGGTGCCCGAGCGCGTGTTGCTGAAATCATAGTTAAAGACACCACCCGGCTGCAGGGCGTCCTGTGACAGTATCGGCACGCCATCCTGGGCGGAAGGAGGTGTCAGGCCATGCCAGTGAACCAGCGTCTCATCCCTGAGCTCATTACGGAGCCGTACACTGAACTTTCTGTCGAGCAGCACCGAAAGTCCATACTGGCCTGACGGATTTTGAATACCGAAAACTTTGGCCGCGCGGCCATTCACTTCAATAACCCGGCTTACCACGGCAAGGTCGACTGGCTCGAAGGCCAGCGCTTGCTTCGCAGCCATGGGTAATGCAGCCAAGGGTAATGCAGCCAAGGATTGCATGAATGAGCGTTTTGACAGTTTAAGTTGCACGGCTAAAGGCCTCATAATTCTTAACAAAGGATGGCAGACACTGTTACAAAATGTAAGGCAGGATTAATGCTCCTCTCACAGGTGCAGTTTAATATTGGCGGTGTGGCAGTAGATTGACCAATGCAGGATTTTAGCAATGCAGATGACATTTGGTTTGGTTAAACAATTTTTGCGCTCCGAAGACGGCGCTACAGCAATTGAATATGCCCTCATTGCGGTTGGCATGGTCCTCGCCATCATTGCCGCCTTCCCCAGCATCACCACGGCAATAACCACGAGATTTTCCGGTATCGGAACCTCCTTCAGCGCGCTCGGCGGCTAAACGCTACGGCCAATCGCCAGGAATTTCTCACGCCTCTGGGTACGCAAGACATCTGCCGATACACCTGCAAACGCCTCCAGCATGCGCCCGATCAACTCGCCGGCTGATGCCATGGCAATCTCCGGCTGCCGGTGAGCACCGCCCAACGGTTCCTTAACGATATCATCAATAACACCGAGTTTTTTCAGGTCCTGGGCCGTGATCTTTAGAGCGGCAGCCGCATCCTTGGCGCGCGCTGCATCGCGCCACAGGATGCTGGCGGCCCCTTCCGGTGAAATGACGCTGAAAATGGCATGCTCCATCATCAGCACGCTGTTTCCCGTCGCAATGGCAATGGCGCCGCCCGAGCCGCCTTCGCCAATGATCAGTGAAACCAGCGGCACGCCTAGACTCAGGCAACAATCGGTCGACCTGGCGATGGCTTCCGCCTGGCCGCGCTCCTCGGCATCAAGGCCAGGATAGGCGCCGGCCGTATCCACGAAGGTGATCACAGGAATGCTGAAGCGCTCAGCGAGTTCCATCAGGCGCACCGCCTTGCGGTAACCTTCGGGCCTTGCCATGCCGAAATTATGCTTGAGGCGCGACTGCGTATCTGCACCCTTTTCCTGGCCGATCACCACCACTGACTGGCCCCTAAAGCGCCCGAGACCGCCGACCACGGCATAGTCCTCGGCAAATTTGCGGTCGCCGGCCATGGGTACGTAGTCGGTGATCAAGGCATTGATATAGGCCAGCGCATGCGGCCTGTCGGGGTGGCGGGCCACTTGCGCCTTCTGCCAAGGCGTCAAGTTGACGTAGAGATCGCCAAGGCTCTTGGACGCCTTTCTTTCCAGGGCCTTGACCTCATCTGCAATGGAAACAGTTGAATCGCCCACAGCGAGGGCCCGCAATTCGGCAATCTTGCCTTCGAGGTCAGCAACGGACGATTCAAAATCCAGATAGGAATGCATAGGGCCTCAATTTAAATACAGACATGGATAGGAGATGTGGCCGTCAGGGGCCATAAAGTCAACTTTTCTTAGCCAGCGGATGGTGGCTTTCCACCACCGCCTGCAGGCGCCCTGCCTGCACATGGGTATAGATCTGCGTTGTGGAAATGTCGGCATGGCCAAGCATCTGTTGGACGCTGCGCAAATCGGCCCCCTTGTCCAGCAGGTAGCTGGCAAAGGCATGGCGCAGCACGTGGGGAGAAATGCGCGCAGACTCCAACCCACAGGCCAGCGCCAGCCCCTTCAGCTCCAGCGCAAAATGCTGGCGGGTGAGACTGCCTTTAGCGCCATGCGAGGGAAACAGCCACTTGCAGTGAGGTTCCAAGTTCTTCAGATAGGATGCGAGAACCTTGCGCGCCTGGTCGGACACCGGCACCAGCCTTTCGCGGCCGCCTTTGCCGCGGATGTTCAGGAAGGCATCATCGGTTGCCACCGCCCGTACCGTCAACCCCACCAGTTCTGAAACGCGAAGCCCAGTTGCCGCCAGCAGTTCAAGCAGGCAGTGAAGTCTTTCCGCCTTGAACCTGGCCTTGCCTTTGGCGCGCTCAACCCGCGCGCTGGCCTCATCCAACAACAGCCCTATTTCGGCGGTTGAGAGAATCCTAGGCAAGGGCCTTGCAGCCCTGGGGCTCTCCACGATAGCTGCAGAATTGCCCGCCACCATCCCCTCGCTATGAATGAATTGATGAAACTGCCGCACCGCAGAAAGGCGCCTCGCCGCAGTGGTGCGAGCAAATCCTTGCACCTCAAGACTTACGAGATAATCGCGTATGTGATCGCTGCTGGCCGCCAGCACATCGATGTCGCCAAGATAGGCGATGTAGTGCGCGAGATCACGGCCATAGGCCGCCAGCGAATTTTCAGCAGCACCACGCTCGGCGTTCATCATCTCGAGGAAGCGCTCCACGTGCCGCAGCGATCCCGTGGCGTTATTTCTGCCGGAGCTTTTCATGCGGCAATGATTTCACAATTTCGGATTGCTCGGGCGGAAATTGGGAAAGCCCCCACACGGTGCCGAAAACCACACCGCCCAGGACGAGCACGACAAAAAGGAAACGAAGGCTATCAGGCACGGAAATCTCCAAATCACCCACAGACTACAAGAAATAGCGTTAAATAACCATCCTATCAAAAGCCTTTGCGGGCAGCCACCAGCCGTTCTAAAAGCAGCGACACACAAAGGAACGGAAAACAATGGCGAGGCGGTCTCTCAGTAAGGAGATTCAGGAAATTCGCGACAGGCTCGGTAACCATCCGATTGTGCTGGTGGGGCTCATGGGGGCAGGAAAATCCGGCATTGGCCGCAGGCTGGCTGAAAAACTCGAACTCCCCTTCATCGATGCGGACCATGAAATCGAACTTGCCGCCGACAAGACCATAGTCGAAATTTTTGCTGACCATGGTGAAGCCTACTTCCGCGAAGGCGAACGGCGGGTGATCTTGCGCCTTATTGAAAACGGCGCACAGGTCCTTGCCACTGGTGGCGGCGCCTTCATCAATGACGAAACCCGCGCCAGCATCGCAGCCCACGGCGTGTCGGTCTGGCTCAAGGCCGATCTGCCGCTGCTCATGAAACGCGTCATGAAGCGCGCCGACCGACCGCTGCTGCAGGTCGATGACCCCAAGGCCATCATGCAGCGTCTTATGGACACACGCTATCCCATTTATGAAAAGGCCGATATCACCGTTGAAAGCCGCGACGTCCAGCATACGCATATGGTTAACGAAGTCATAAAGAGCCTCGCCAAATGGCAGGGTTGGGAACGATTGAACCATGCAACAACCTGACGACCCACAAGATGACAAGGTGTCAGTGGCCCTGGGCAGTCGCACCTATGACATTCACATAGGTGAAGGCTTGCTGGAACAGGCAGGATCGCTCATTGCGCCGCTCTTGAAACGCTCCTTCACCGCCATCGTAAGCGATGAGAACGTTGCCCAGTTTCACCTTAAGCCATTGCAGGCT
>Ga0315273_10013987_pt1 | contig 10330 bp, 6 predicted proteins | sample YL17G02_0_MG_FD_205753 | JGI IMG/M metagenome (GOLD analysis project Ga0315273, IMG submission 205753) | Sediment microbial communities from Yellowstone Lake, YNP, Wyoming, USA - YL17G02_0 | ecosystem: Environmental > Aquatic > Freshwater > Lake > Sediment | place: USA: Wyoming | collected... | reverse complement strand
GCAGGATGATGGCGGGCGTCGAACTGGCGCCCATCAGCCCCACGCGCCAGATCTTTCCGGCCAGCGGCCCGAGGCCCGCGCCCACCTCGATGTCGAACTGCTGCAGGAGCTGCTTGCGCACGGCCGCTTCGTCTACGCCCTCGGGCACGCGAATCGCGTTCAAGGTCCACAACCGTTCCGGCTCCGGGGGCAGCAGCGACAGTCCCATCGCCGCCACGCCGGCCGCCAGCGCCAGGTGATGGTGCTTGTGCCTCGCCCACCGCGCCTCGAGGCCTTCCTCCTCCATCATCAGCAGCGCCTCGCGCAGCGCATAGATGAGCGACGCGCAGATCGTGTGGTGGTACTTCCGGCGCACCCAGTAGTCCTCGAGCAGGCCGAGATCGAAGCAGAAGCTGCGCGCTTTCACGCGCTTCTCGAGGGCGGCTGGCGAGAACGCGATCGGCGCGATGCCCGACGGCGCCCCGACGCATTTCTGCGCGCAACTGTAGGCCGCGCCGACGCCCCACGTCCCGACGTCCAGCGGGTGGCCCCCGAGCGACGTGACGGCGTCCACGATGGTGAGTGCGCCCTGCTCGCGGGCGATGGCTGCGATCTGCTCCACCGGGTTCAGCACGCCCGTGGATGTCTCGGCGTGCACCACGGTCACGATGTCGGCCGGCGTCTCCTTCAGCGCGCGGCGGACCGCTTCCGGATCGACCGCGCGGCCCCACTCGTACGTCAGCCGCGCGACCTGCCCGCCGTACCGCTCGCTCATGCCGGCAAGACGATCCGCGAAGTACCCGCCCACGAGTGACAGTACGCGCGTGCCGTCGCCCACCAGGTTCGCCACCGCCGTCTCCATCGCGGAAGTGCCCGTGCCGGACACCGCGAAACAGAAGGACCCCGCGGGCGCGCGGAACGTCTCCGCCAGCCTCCCGCGCAGTTCGTCCATCATCGCCATCAGATCGGGATCGAGATGACTCAGCACGGGCGCGGCCATCGTCCGCATCACGCGCGGCGACACCATGCTGGGGCCGGGGCCGAGAAGGATTCGTTCAGACGCGGGCAACGGAATCATGAATACCTCTCACGGGCAATCTGCCTTCATCGCAGGACTGAAGTCCTGCGCCACGCAGAGACACGCACCGACCGACGGCTGCGGTTCGCGCGACTGAAGTCCTGCGCCACGCCCAGGCATGCGGCGCCTTCATGCGTGCGTAGGGCAGTTCCTCGTACGTGGGGCAGGACTTCAGTCCTGCCGCTGAAGTTCCGTAGCCGCGGGGCAGCTCCCTATTCGTGGGGCAGGACTTCAGTCCTGCCTTCCATCAACTCGTCGTACAACCGGTGCAGGATCTCGCGCGCCTCGGGCCGGGCCGGGCGCAGCGGCCGGCGCACGTCGCCGCCCACGTAGCCCGCGATCTCCAGCGCCACCTTCAGCCCCGGGATGCTGTGGCCGCCCGTCACGGCCTGCGCCAGCGGCGTGAGCCTGCGCTGCAGCAGCCGCGCCTCGTCGTGCTTCCCGGCGCGCACGAGGTCGTACAGTTTCACGCAGACATCCGGCACGATGTTGGCCACCGCGATGATGCCGCCCGCCGCGCCCACCATCATCGACGGAAACAACGTCACCGCCGATCCCACGAGCACTGTGAAGGCCGCCGGCACGCGCGCGATGGTGGCTGCCACCTGCCCGACGTCCCCGTTCGAGTCCTTCAGCCCGACGATGTTCGGGTGTGCGGAGAGCGCCGCCACCGTGTCCGGCGGCAGGTTCACAGATGTGACGCTGGTGTTGTTGTAGAGCAGCACCGGCACGGGCGAGGCGTCCGCCACTGCGCGGAAATGATCCACGAACGCGTCGGGCGTCATCTGGCTCTTCAGAAAATACGGCGTCAGCACGAGCACCGCGTCGGCGCCAGCCCTCGCGGCTCGTTTCGTCGCCTCGATTGTCGCGCGTGTCGACTGGCGGCCCGTGCCGGCCAGCAGCACTCTGTCCCGCGGCACGCCCTCGCGCACGGTGGCGACGATGCGCTCGGACTCGTCGTCATCGACGTAGGCGGCTTCGCCGTTCGAGCCGAGCGCCACCAGGCCGCGCACGCCGGTGGTCATCCAGCGCCGCACGTTGTGCGTCAGGCCGGCGTAGTCGACCTCGTCGTTCTTGAAGGGGGTGGCGATGGGTGGATAGATGCCTGATAGATCCATGTCAGTATCCAGTGGCCAGTAGCCAGTAGAGGAACAGAAGTCAGGAGACAGAATACAGAAGTCAGGAGACAGAATACAGCCAGTTGTCAAACTGCCCCGCCCTGCGGCTGAAGGCCCCTTGCCGGGGGTCAACGTCGCAGGGATAATTCACGCGGAGGGGCTACGCGGCCGAAGAGCGATTGGGTGATTCGTCGGCACCAGCCGGCCTTTGGTTTCATCTCCCTGTAGAACGCTAGACTGCTCACGAAGGACAAACACCTTGTTGCCCATCTGCCTGCACGACAAAGCGACTATTGAGAGACTTCTCAGGCAAGAGGTGTACCTTCAACTCTACGGCATCGGCGACCTCGACGATTTCTTCTGGCCCTACACGACATGGTACGCCCAGGCCGGGGCCACCGTACCGGGTCCAGTGGTTCTCGTCTACACCGGTCAGTCTCTACCTACGCTCCTGCTGTTCTCCGAGAAGACGCAGGAGGCAAGTCGGCTGCTTGAGTCCATTGTCCACCTGTTGCCTCAGCGATTCTATGCGCACCTCAGCGCGGGGGTTGAGTCCGCGTTGCTCAAGACACATCGCATCGAACCACATGGCACGTATCTGAAGATGGGGCTGCTCCATAAGGCAAAAGCCGTGAATTGCGACTCCGCGAGCGCATACCCACTTCAGCCAAGCGACGTGGACGAGATCACCTCGTTCTACGCGACCAGCTATCCAGGCAACTGGTTCGACCCAAGGATGCTTGAGACAGGCCAGTACTTCGGCGTACGGTCGAAGGGCACTCTGGTCAGCGTGGCCGGGGTTCACGTATTCTCGCGGCAGTACGGCGTCGCCGCGCTGGGAAACATCGCGACGGCGAACGCCGAACGGAACAAGGGCTACGCGCGACAGGCCACGGCAAGGACCTGTCAGTCCCTGCTTGCCCACACCACACACGTGGGGCTGAACGTGAAGGCTGACAATGTCGCGGCGCTCTCGGTCTACGAAGGGCTGGGTTTCGAGACGGTCGGGTCCTATGGTGAGTATATGGTTGACAGAATATGAAGAGGCCACACTCAAGGAACAGTCTCACCTTGGTGCTGCATCTGACGGCATTGGGCGGCACATGGCTTCACAATTTCTTCCATCGGCAGTTACATTGATCCACTATTTACTTCCCATGATAGGAGAACCCCATGGCCGGGAATATTTGTCCAAAGTGTGGAAAAGCCGTCATGACTTATGCACGTTTCTTTCGGGAAGCTGAGCCATACAAAATTTCCAAGTGTGGGAATTGCGGCAGCGACCTGCGTCGGAGCAAATCTGTCTATTGGTTGTTGCTGTTCATGTGTTTGTTCCTTATCGCCTCAATGCTTGGTGTCTTTTGGATGTTCAATACCAACGGCCTTTCGAAGATCGCAGCGGGCATTGTGGGGGTCATCGTTTTCGTCGCTGGAATTCTTCTAACGAACTATCTGGGATTTGCCTTCGTGGGCTGGATACCAGCTGAGGATAAGTGATGTCATTCCTCAAGGCCCAACTCCTCGTTCGAGCCGGCCCGCCTGCGGCCGCGGTGTGGCAGAATGGCGGCCACCGGGAGGTCCGTGCCGTGAAAGAGAAGTCCGCTACGCTCGCCCTGTGCACCGTCATCGGCCTGGCCGCGCTTTCAGCGCCCGCGATTCACGCGCAGAGGCCGATGACGAAGCTGTTCATCTCCGTCGATATGGAGGGCATCACCGGCGTCATCCAGCCGGCGCAGCTCGGGCCAACGGGCTTCGAGTACGGCCAGGCGCGCGAGTGGATGACCGGCGAGGTGAACGCCGCCATCACGGCCGCCCGCGCCGAGGGCGTGAAAGAGTTCGTAGTCTGCGACTCACACGGCAACGCGCAGAACCTGCTCATCGACAAGCTGCCCGACGATGTGCGGATCGTGCGCGGGTTTCCGCGCCCCCTCGAGATGATGCAGGGAATCGACGCGTCCTTCGACGGCGTCGTCTTCATCGGCTATCACGCCAGCGAATGGAACGTGGACGCCGTGCGCAGCCACACGATCTCCAGCGGGAGGCTGCTGGGCATCAAGCTGAACGGGGCCGGCGTGATGGAGGCGGTCTTCAACGCGGCGATCGCCGGCCACTTCGGCGTGCCGGTGCTCTTCATCTCGGGTGACCGCGTCGCCGTGGACGAACTCCACAAGACGCTGCCGCAGGTCGAAGGGGTGGTGGTCAAAGACCCGTTTGGTTTCCACTCGGCGATGACCGTCACGCCGGCGCGCGGCCGCCAGTTGATTGGCGATGGGGTGACGCGCGCACTCCGCAAGGCGGGCCAGGCCGTGCCCTACACGATGAGGACGCCGATTGAACTCGAGGTCGGGTTCAAGTTCACCCCGGACGCCGAGCGGGCCGCGTACATCCCCGGACTCTCGCGCGTCGACGCGCATGTCGTGCGGGGCACCTTCGCGGACATGCTGACGATCACGAAGCTGATGCAGGTGCTGACCAGCCTCGAGCCGATTCAGTAGCGACGCGCCAACTGGCATCACGACCCTTCTTCGGCCATAATCGTCCGGCGCGGCGAGTGCCTCGCTCCGCGGGCGCACCAGTCCCGCCTTCCGATTGAGTTCCCGATGCGTCCTTCTTCCATCAGGTCGATCTGTGTGCTTGCCTCGGCTCTCGTGCCGGCACTGTGCCTTCACGCGTCAGCGCAGCCACAGGTCGCCGTCCCGCCTGCACCGACGAAGGTGCGCCCCTCACTGGCGGCCGGAGCGCTCACCGAATCGATTCACCTCGACGGCGTGCTCGATGAACCCGCGTGGACGCAGGCCCCGGCCATCATCAATCTGACGATGAGCGAGCCGACGCCGGGCGCGGCGCCGGCGGGCCGCACGGTGGTGCGCGTGCTGGCCGATCGCAAGGCCCTCGTCATTGGCGTGCGCTGCGACGACCCCGACGCGGCGGGCATCGTCAGCTTCACGAAGGCGCGCGACGGATTGCTGCAGAACGAAGACCACGTGACGGTGGTGCTCGACACGTTTCAGGACGCTCGATCGGGATACGTGTTTGCCGTCAATCCGGGGGGCGCCCGCTACGACGCGCTGATCCAGCCGGGGGGCGAGACCGAGAACGCGAACTGGGATGGCCTGTGGGAGGCCGCCACGAGCCGCGACGGCGGAGGGTGGTCGGTCGAAATCCGGATCCCCGTCTCGACCCTGTCGTTCAAGCAGGGGCTCGCCTCGTGGAACTTCAACGTGCAGCGGCGGATCCAGCGGCTGCAGGAAGTGGACCGCTGGTCGGGCTGGAGCCGCGACTACAAGGTCACCCAGATGAGCCACGCCGGCGAACTGGCGGGCCTGCCCGAGTTCGACCTCGGCATCGGCCTCAGCGTCAGGCCGGCCGTCACGGCAGGCGGCGGGCTCCCCTCCCCGGGCGCTGATGTTGACGCCACGCTGCAGCCGAGCCTCGACGTGACCCAGCGGCTGGGATCGAACCTGCTGGGCTCGCTCACCGTCAACACCGACTTCGCCGAAACCGAGGTGGACACGCGGCGCACCAACCTCACGCGTTTCCCGTTGTTCTTCCCCGAGAAGCGGACGTTCTTCCTCGAAGGCTCCGACATCTTCTCCTTCGGCCTCGGTCTCGGGGAGTCGCTGCTGCCCTACTACAGCCGGCGCGTGGGCCTGGTGTCCGGGCGCGAAGTGCCCATTCTCGTCGGCGGCAAGGTGAACGGCCGCGTGTCAGGCACGAACGTCGGCGCGCAGATCGTGCAGACGAGGGCCGTGGATGGCGTGGCGCCCGACACGACCCTGGGTGTGGTGCGGCTCAAGCAGAACGTGCTGGCTGAGTCGTCCGTCGGGCTGATTGCCACCGCGGGCGATCCCCTGGGGCGCGCCGGCAGCTGGCTGCTGGGCGGGGACGCCACCTACCAGACATCGCGGATGAAAGGCGACAAGAACTTCCTCCTCGGCGTTTGGGGCATCGCCATGGGTCGCGACGGGCTGGGCCCCGACAGCAACGCCTACGGCGTCAGCCTGGACTACCCGAACGATCTCTGGGATACGGTGGTGAAGTACTGGCGCGTCGGGCGCGATTTCGATCCGTCACTCGGGTTCGTGGCCCGGCCCGGCGTGCACGCCTATACGTTCGACACCGAGTACAAGCCGCGGCCCGGGTTCTGGAGCATCCGGCAGATGTTCTTTGAGTTCCGCAACTCGCTCGTCACGGATCTCGACGGCCAGTGGGAGAGCTACCGCGTCTTCACCGCGCCGGTGAACTGGCGGTTCGAAAGCGGCGATCGCGTGGAGGTCAACTGGGTGCCGACCGGCGAGCATCTGGTGGAGACGTTTGCCGTCGCCCCCGGCGTCGTCATCCCGCCGGGCTCGTACCACTGGACGCGGTACCGTCTCGAGGCCGGCACCGCGTCGAAGCGGCGACTGAGCGGCCAGTTCACCTGGTGGTTCGGCGGGTTCTACGAGGGGACGCTGCACCAGTTCAGCTGGACCACCGCGTGGAACCCCGCGCCGATCGTGACACTGGAGCTGAACGGCGAGTACGACGTCGGCCGCCTCGACGCTGGCGATTTCAACACCACGCTCGCCGGCGCGCGCGTGCGGCTGAACCTGTCGCCCGACCTGACCATTTCGAGTTACCTGCAGTACGACTCCCTGAGCCGGTCCTTCGGCACCAACACCCGCCTCCGGTGGACGGTCAGCCCCGTCGCAGATCTGTTCGTCATCTACAATCACAACATCCGCGACATCACGGACCGCTGGCAACTCGATTCCAACCAGCTGCTGATCAAGTTTCAGTACGCGTTCCGGTACTGAGGGCGACGTCACGCCAGGAGGTCGGATCTACGGCCTCGCGTGCCGGAACACCTCGCGCAGAGGGATCTTCAGGCCCGAAAACAGCGGCGACGCGAGCATCTCGTCCTTCGCGAGGGTCAATACGGCCACGTCGGTGAGCCCGGCGTCCGCGCGAGGCCGGCGCAGCACGGTGATGGACCGGGCCTCGGGGTCCACGATCCAGTACTCACTGACGCCCTCGCGGTCGTAAACCGCACGCTTGCGTCCCTTGTCCCGGCGCCGCGTGCCCGGCGACAGGATCTCCACCACCAGATCCGGCGCGGCCGTCGCGTGCTTCTCGTTGACCACGCGCGCAAATCGCTCGGTCGTGAAATACACCAGGTCCGGCACCAGCACGGTGAAGAGCGAGAGCTTCACGTCGAAGGGCGCGAACAGCACCTCGCCGATATGGCGGCGCTCCACGTGCGCATCCAGCGCGCGGAACAGGCGCTTCAAGATCTCCTGGTGTCCCGTGTTCGGTGATGGCGACACGATGTGCTCCCCGTCGATGAGCTCGTGTCGCAGCTGGTCCTCGGGCAACGCGACCAGGTCGCTGTAGGTCCACGCGCGCCGCGCCGGCTGAGCCGAACTCATGTCGTCTTTCCCGGGTGCCATCTCGCGGCGATTCTACCATCGTCGCCGGCGTCCCCGCAGGGACCAGACAATGCGAAGATCGGGCCAACAAAGAGGGTTTGGGGGAAGAAGCCGAATCGCGCGGTAAACACCGCGGGAATCGTGCAATCACCAAGGCGGCGCGTGATGGCGGTCGCAGTTTCTGACACGTGGGCGTGGACGGGCGTACGAAGAAAGGGCAACGCGGACGTCTCCCGACCCCTTGGGCCGTCCGCCTACTTCCCCTGCCCGCCCGGCACCTTGGCCTTCAGCTCCTCGAACCAGTTCTGGATGAGGTTGACGTGCGTGACCACCGGCAGCTGTGGGCGCGCTACGCGCTGGACCGCGTAGAACCGCTGCCCGTCGAGTGCGACGTCGTAGCACCGACTCGGGTTGCAGTCGAAGGTGAGGTCACGGACGCTGTCGAACTCGAAGAGTACACGCGGGCGACCGATGCGCGGCCTTTCGACTGCGCTCAGGCCGCCACGAGCCGAGCCGAGCGGCGGGGGCGACCCGGGCGCGAACTCCACCGCCATCATCCGCTGCTTGCCGGCCGGATCGGGGAGACTCAGGAAGAACAGTTCGCGCCCGTTCCGATTCCAGGCTGGACACCGGCCCCCGTCCACCGACACCGGTTCCGTCGCTCCCGGACCCGGGTGCGGCCGCAGGTACACCTCGAACCGCCCCGAGACGTTCGACGCGTACGCCAGCCAGCGCCCGTCCGGCGAGAACTCTGCCCCGTCCTCGGTGTGGGACGTTTCGATCAGGGACTGCACCCGGGCCTGCCTATCCTCGACGGACACCATCACGATGTCCTCTCCGCCTCGCGACGCGGCCAACTGCCGCCCATCCGGCGTGAAGGACGAGGCATTGAACTCGCCCGCGACCAGGACCCGCGGCGGGGCCGTGCGGTCGGCGGGCTGCACCGCGAGCGAGCGTCGGCCGTCTTTGAGCCAGCCGAATGCGATGCGCCGCCCGTCGGGGAACCACTGGGGACCGTATGCCTCGCTGCCCAGCGTCAGCGGCAGCGGCGTGAGCATCTCACGACTCAAGTCGTAGACCCAGACACCGCGCTCGGTGAGCGTGAAGATCACCATGACCAGCTGACGGCCGTCGGGAGAAAGGCGCAGTGCCGGGCCGTAACTGCGTACGGGCGCCGCCGGTAACTGTGTGACTTGCCCGCGTCGATCCACCGTGACGAGTGCCAAGTCGGCGTACGGCACGACCGGGCCGGACACCCAGGCGAGGGTTCCCGTCGCAGAGACGGCGAACTGCCCGGCGCCCGTGACGTCATGGTTGTTGCCCGCCGTCAGCGACTGCGCCACCGCGTCGAGCACGGGCACGTCCGGGCCGAGCTTCTCCAGCCGCTCGGTATCGAAGGGCACGGCGAACAACTGGCCCCGGCGCAGGAACACCAGGTGGCCGCTGGGCAGGTAGCGCGCGTCGGCCGCGTCCCGCAGCAGCACCTTGCGTTGCCCGGTGGCGAGGGTCTGCGCGACCACCTCTTCGTCGCCCCATGAGTAGTTGCGTTTTCGCACCGTATAAAGCAGGGCCCGCCCACCGGGCAGCGGCCACGGAAGGGTGTGGCCCACCTCCGCCTCCCCCAGTGTCGTGACCGCCGCCGGCGCCCCTTCGGGCGGGATCACCCAGATGCGGCCGTCGTCCCTGCCGAAGAACAGCTGGCCGCCAGGGCTCCAGGCCAGACCCTTTGGGGGACGAGCGAGCGCCGACACGAGATCCATGACCGGCCCCCCGGCAAGCGGCACCTTCCTGATCGCTGGTGCCGCCCAGAAGGCTACCCACTGGCCGTCGGTCGAAACCGCCAGCGCCTGCGCGCCCTCGGTGTTGGGTAGCGGGCGGGCCTCGCTACCGTCGAGCCGCCGCACGTAGAGTTGCTGCACGCCGCCCCGCCGGCCCACAAAGACAAGCGCCTGCCCGTCCGGGCTCCAGGCCAGGGAGGTGCGCGATCCACCCGGCGTGCGAACGGCACTGGGATATATCCCGCCGGCGTTCAGCTCCTCGGCCGGGCGCACGTCGAGGCTCACGCGCGCCACTGAAGGCCGTGACGGCTGAGGGCGCAGCAACCACATCACGCCCGCGCCCGCAAGGGCCATCGCCAAGCCCCCCACCACCGCGAGCGCCATCCGCAGTGCGCGCCGGCGGCGCGGTTGAATACCGCTTATCGCCGGCGACGACGCACCGCTCGTCTGCGCAATCCACCTCAGCTCGTCCGCCACGTCGTGCGCCGTGTCCCAGCGATCGTCCGGATGCTTCGCAAGACACTTCTTCACAACCCGCTCGAGCGACGGCGGCGTGAGCGGCTGCAGCGTCGCGATGCCCGCCGGCTCCGCGTTCATGATGTTGCCGATAAGGCTCACCTGGCTGTTGCCCTCGAACGCCCGCCGCCTTGTGACCATCTCGTAGAGGATCGCGCCGAGCGCCCAGAGGTCCGTCCGCGCGTCGGCCTCTTTGCCCTCCAGCTGTTCCGGCGCCATGTACTGCAGCGTGCCCAGGATCGTCCCGCGCTCGGTGATCGGGGCGGTCATCGTCGGCGCCGTCGCGTCGTCAACGAGCGCGGGGCGTTCGCCGTGGCCTGTGAGCTTCGCCAATCCGAAGTCCAGCAGCTTCGCCGACGTTACTCCCGACCGTCCCGCGCCGCCCGTCGTGAGCATCACGTTGCCGGGCTTGAGGTCGCGGTGGACGATGCCGTGCTTGTGCGCGGCGTCGAG
>Ga0315273_10013986_pt1 | contig 10330 bp, 7 predicted proteins | sample YL17G02_0_MG_FD_205753 | JGI IMG/M metagenome (GOLD analysis project Ga0315273, IMG submission 205753) | Sediment microbial communities from Yellowstone Lake, YNP, Wyoming, USA - YL17G02_0 | ecosystem: Environmental > Aquatic > Freshwater > Lake > Sediment | place: USA: Wyoming | collected... | reverse complement strand
TGTCGGCCGGCTGGTCGTGGGCCTTCGACACGCCATTCTCGTGGTTCAAGCAGAACGCCTCGCAGTTAGGCGGCGTCAACCAGAACATGGTGGTGTCGTGGCCGGCGCGGATCAAGGACAAGGGCGCGCTGCGCGAGCAGTTCGTGCACGTGATCGACGTGGTCCCGACGATCCTCGAGGCGGCGGGCATCAAGGCGCCGGAGATGGTGGATGGCATCAGGCAGGCGCCGATCGAGGGCACGAGCTTCGCCTACACCTTCGACGCGAAGAACGCCAAGGCGCCGTCGCGGCACACGACGCAGTACTTCGAGATGATGGGCCAGTGGGCGCTCTACAAGGACGGCTGGTTCCTCAGCACCAAGGTGAATCGCGCGCCGTGGCAAGCCTTCGGTCCGGCCAACCCGGACCCGCTGAACAATCAGGTGCTGCAACTCTTCAACCTGAACACCGACTTCAACCAGACGACCGACGTCGCGGCGAAGAACCCGCAGAAGGTCAAGGAGATGAAGCAGCTGTTCATCAATGAGGCGAAGAAGCACCAGGTCTTCCCGCTGGACGCGTCGGTGGCGGCACGCATCGTCGCACCGCGCCCGAACATCACCGCCGGACGCACCGAGTTCGTCTACACGCGGCCGATGGTCGGCCTGCCGCAGGGCGATTCGCCGAACATCCTGAACGCCTCGTACACGATCACCGCCGACATCGAGGTGCCGGCCGGCGGCGCCGAGGGCATGATCCTGACCTCGGGCGGGCGCTTCGCCGGCTACGGCTTCTACCTGCTGAAGGGCAAGCCCACGTTCCTGTGGAACATGGTCGATCTCGAGCGCCTGAAGTGGGAAGGGCCCGATGCGCTGTCGCCGGGCCGGCACACGGTCGTATTCGACTTCAAGTACGAGGGGATCGGCGCCGGCACGCTCGCGTTCAACAATTTCAGCGGCCTCGGCCAGCCCGGCAACGGCACGCTGTCGGTGGACGGCAAGGTGGTCGCGACGAAGCGGATGGAGAAGACCCTGCCGATGATCCTGCAGTGGGACGAGAGCTTCGACATCGGATCGGACACGCTCACCGGCGTGAACGACGCCGACTACAAGCCGCCGTTTGCGCTGACCGCCAAGCTCAACAAGCTGACGATCAAGGTCGACCGCCCGCAACTGTCGCCCGCGGACATCAAGAAGTTGCAGGCCGCGATGATGGAGAAGGCGAAGAGCGACTAACCCAGGAAAGGGTTATCGGTCGCGAGCGGTACCGAGAGAATCTCTGCAACGGCCTTGTGGCAACACGCCGCGGGCTCACTCCTTCATGATGGTATTGACTAGCGGCTCGCCGCGGGCCAGCCGGTCCAGGTTTCTTGCCATCTCGAGCGTTCGCCGGACCACGGTTCCCGTCGTCCAGCCGGCTACGTGCGCGCTCAGCAGCACGTTGTCGAGCGTGTGGAACGGAGAGCGGGTCGACGGGTCACGCGGAACGGCGCTCGGCGGATAATCCCACCAGGTGTCGATCGCGGCGCCGCCGACGCGATGGTGGAGCAATGCGTCATAGAGGGCGGCCTCGTCGATCACCGGGCCGCGCGCCGGATTGACGATCACTGCTCCGGGTTTCATCGCGGCCAGCGCGGCCGTGCCGATCAGGCCGCGCGTCTCCGGAGTCAACGCACAGGCGAGGACCACGAAATCCGCCTCGCCCAGCGTTGCGTGCAAACGATCAAGCCCGACGACCCGCTCGACATTGGGATCGGTCTTGTCGGCGCTGCGGTTGACCGCGAGCACGCGCATGTCGAAGGCGCGCGCGCGGCGCGCGACGGCCCGGCCGATCCGGCCCAGTCCGACGATCACCACGGTCTTGCCGGCGAGCTCGTCATCGGGGGCGCCCCCGAAGCGCGAGGAGCGGGTCCATATGCCCGCCCGCATCTCGCGATCCGCGGGGCCCAGCCGATGGCACCATTCCAGCATCGCGAGCAGCGCGTATTCGGAGACGCCAGGCTCGTGCTCGAAGACGTTGCACAACGTGACGCCGGCCGGGATCGCGGCCAGTTCGATCCCATCATAGCCGGCGCCCGGCACCTGGAGCAGCCGGAGCTTCGGCGCCGGCGGCCACGACTTGCCGTATTGGATGGTGACGGCGGCATCCGCACGGCCGATGAGCTCGGCCGATACCGACGGATCATCGGGTATCGCCACAATGTCCCAGGGTGCGGCGACCGCCGCTTCGATTCCGTCCCGAAAGGGCAGGACGGCGGCACCGACCAGCACGGCAAGGTACCGCGCACCCGCGCGCTTCACAGCACCGATACCTTGATCGTGGCGTCCGGCCGATCGCGCAAGCCGGGCTTCAGTTTGATACCGAGCCCAGGTGCCTCGGTCGGCGCGATGAAACCGTTTGCAAGCGGCGGGAGATCCTCAACCAGTTCGCGGTACCAGCCGAAGTAGAAGGCACGGACGACTTCCTGCACAAGCGCGTTGGGCGAGGCCATCGCCAGATGCACCGATGCGGTCAGCAGCACGGGGCCGGTGCAGTCGTGCGGGGCGACCGGAATCTCGTAGCTCTCGGCCATCGTCGCAATCTTCTTGGCCTCGCCCAAGCCCCCGCACCATCCGATGTCGAGCATCGCGACCGAGGTCGCCTGTTTCTCGAAGACCTCGCGAAACGACCAGCGCGACGCCAGGGTCTCGCTCGCCGTGGTCCAGATCCGGGTCGACTTTCGGAAGGTCGCCAACGCATCGATGTTCGACGGCCGGATCGGATCCTCGAACCAGTAGGGCTCCAGCGGCTCCATCGCGCGGGCGATCTTCATTGCGGTCGGCAGGTTCCACAGCCCGTGCATCTCGACGTGGATGTCGATCCTGTCGCCGACCCGCTTGCGGATCTTCTCGAATGGCTGCATGGCTTTCTTGAGGTCGGCGGACGAGATGTCGTTGCCGCCGGTCGCCTCGGCCGCGTGATCGAACGGCCAGATCTTCATGCCGGTATAGCCTTCGGCGATGAGGCTCTCGGCGAGATCGTCGGCGCGGTGCAGGAAGGCTTCGAGATCCTCGTACGGCCCCTGGCTCTTCTCCAGCCCCCAGTCGTCGGTGCCCCAGTTCGCCTTCGCCCGGACATAGCGGTAGCCGGCACAGGTGTTGTAGACGCGAATGCGGTCGCGGCACTTGCCGCCGAGCAATTGATAGAGCGGCATGCCCGCCGCCTGCCCCATGATGTCCCACAGCGCGACGTCGAAGGCCGACGCGCCGCGGATCTCCGCGCCGGTCGATTTGAAACCGACGTAGTTCTGCATGAGCTTGCGCGAATGCTGCTCGATCCGCAGCGCATCCTGGCCCAGCATCTGCGGCGCGAGCGTCTCGTGGACATAGGCATGAATCGCCTGCGAACCGAAGAAGGTCTCGCCCAGGCCGACGTGCCCGGCGTCGGTGTGGACCTGGATCCAGATGACGTTGGGAAACTCGGCCAGGCTGATCGTTTCGATCTTGGTGATTTTCATCAGGGGTCCGTTTCGTCGAATGCCCCGCGCGGCCTGGCGGTGCTCGCGTCCTGCGCCTCAGTCCAGTTTCTGCAGTTTTTGCAGCGACCGCATGCGCCATGGAATCGCCTGGTCCGGAAACAGCCGCGGATACTCGGTGTAGCTGACTTCGCCGACGTATATGTCGCCGCGTGCATCGACCGCGAGTCCGTGCGGTGCGATGAATTTCCCGGTCTCGAGTCCCGGTCCCGCCTCGCCTCCGAGGCGCACGACGAGTTTGCCCGCGCCATCCACGATGGACAGGCGGGGCCCGATGTTCGGGTGGTCCCGGTTCACCGACCCCATCGGACCGAGCTCGCCGATGATGAATCGGAGTTTGCTGCCGCGGCAGCAGTACAGGCCGCAGGGCCGGTGCATGTTGACCCACTGCGTTTCGTATTTTCCATTGCCGTCGAATACCTGGACGCGGTGATTCTCGCGGTCGGCAACATACACCCAGCCTTCAGGGTCCGTGGCGATGTTGTGCGCGATATTGAACTGGCCTGGATCGGTGCCCGGCTCGCCCCACGAGAGCAGCAACCTTCCATCCGGCGAGTACTTGTGCACGCGCGCATTGCCATAGCCGTCGCTCACATAAATCTCGCCCCTGGGCGACAGCGCCGTGTGCGTGCAGCGGTGGAACGGCAGGCCGCTCATGAAAGGCGCAGCCTGCCCGGGGATGCCGATCTCTAGCAGCACCTTGCCCTCGGTCGTGCACTTGCGCACGAAGTGGCCGCCGTCGTCGGTGCAGTAGAGAACATCGTTGGCGTCGATGTGCAACCCGTGGGCGCGCGGGAAGGTGCCTTCGCCCCACGAGGACAGGAAGTTGCCGTCCGCGTCGAAGACGATCATCGGGTGCAGGCCGCGGTTGAACACGAACACCCGATTCCGGCTGTCGACCGCGACCGAGGCGACGTCTTTCAACTCCCACCCTTCGGGCAGCTTCGCCCAGTTCTCCACTACACGGTAGCGGTGCTCGCCGCTCCCCAGGATCGCAGTCATCGAACCTCCTTTCCCGCCAACGGCGGGTTGTGGGTTGCCATCGTACCCAGTAGCATGCGACTTGCGAAGCCAGACAACCATAACAGGACAGGAGGGTCGTATGAAACTAGTGCGCGCGGTATTGGTGCTGACGGGCTTCGGGGTCCTCGCGACCCTCGCGATGCAACCGGGTTACGCAGACGCGCAGCCGGCGCCTGCGGCGGCGCCGGCAAAGATCGGCTCGTCGCTGATCGGCAAGCTCGAGGGGCCGGAGATCATCCTCGACGCCAAAGCCTATCCCAAGTCCTTCAAGGAAGCCCCGATCCTGGCTGACCAGGTGAAAGCCGGAAAGCTGCCCGCGGTCGACAAACGCTTGCCCGAGCCATCACAGCTTTTCGTGGTGAAGCCCCTCAATGAAATAGGAAAATACGGCGGCAACTGGCGACGAGCTTTCACGGGACCGGCCGACTACGAGAACGGGGGCCGAATCGTTTCGCTCGACAAGATCCTGACCTACGACTACACCGGCAGCAAGATCATTCCCAGCCTTGCCCGCGACTGGAAGGTCAGCGACGACGGCAAGACGACGACGATCTACCTGCGCAAGGGCGCGCGCTGGTCGGACGGCACACCGTTCACCGCGAACGATTTCATGTTCTGGTACAACGACATCTATCTCAACAAGAACATCAATCCCACGCCGTTCTTCGAGTTCCAGATCAACGGCAAGGACGGGGTGATGAAGAAGGTCGACGACTACACGGTCGCCTTCGAATTTCCCGAGCCTTATCCTTTCTTCGTCTCTCAGCTCGCGGGCAGCACGTCCATCGGCGCCGGCTTCGCCACGCGCGGAGGCTTTCAGAACTTCGGTGGCGCCTATGCGCCGGCCCATTACCTGAAGCAGTTCCTGCCCAAGTACTCGTCCGAGGAAGCGGTGACCAAGAAGGCCAAGGATCTCGGCTTCGACAGCTGGGTCTCGCTGCTCAAGAACCGGTATAGCTGGGCGCTGAATAACGAAGTGCCGGTGATGACCCCGTGGAAGACCGTGTCGCCGATCAACACCCCGACGTGGTCGATGGAACGCAACCCCTATTTCTGGGCCGTAGACACTGCGGGGAACCAGCTTCCGTACATCGACCGGATCACGATGACGCTGGCCGAGAACATCGAGGTCGCCAACCTGCGCGCCATTGCCGGCGAGTACGACGTGCAGGAGCGGCACATGGGCCTGGCCAAGCTGCCGGTCTTCCTGGAAAACGCCAAGAAGGGGAACTACACCGTTCACCTCGACCCTGCGCTCAACGGCTCGGACGCGACGCTGCACCTCGGCAACTCGTACGTAGGGGATCCGGAGATCATGGCGTTGTTGCGGAACAAGGATTTCCGCCACGCGCTTTCGCTCGGCATCGACCGCGACCAGTTGAACGAAGCATTCTGGCTCGGCGTCGGGACGCCGGGGTCGGTGGCGCCCGCGCCGGATACCGTTTACAGCCCGGGTCCGGAATGGAACAAGAAGTGGGCGGTCCTCGACCTGAAGCAGGCCAACGAGCTGCTCGACAAAGTGGGCCTGACCAAGAAGGACTCTGAAGGCTATCGGCTGCGCGCTGACGGCAAGGGGCGCCTGCGCCTCGAGCTGGTCACCATCGGCGGCCAGTTCGTTCCGTTCACGCCGGTCGGTGAAATGATCAAGCAGCAATGGAAGAAGATCGGCATCGACCTCGACGTCAAGGAGCTGGAACGCAATCTCGCCTTTACGCGCGACGCCAGCAACGAGAACCAGATGATCACCTGGGCGAACGACGGCTCCGAACAGATCTACCTTTTCCCCCGCCACGCGCTGCCGGTGGATGCTGCCGAAGCCCACATGGGGATGGCGTTCGCCAAGTGGTATGCGTCGCGGGGCACCGCGGGTACGAAGCCGGACGATCCGGAAATGCTCAGGGCCATGGACCTTTTCCGCGAAGCGTTTGGCGCATCGGAAGAAAAGCGGATCGCCAACGCGAAGGAGATCTGGCGGATCGCCGTCGAGCAGGCGTGGAGCATCGGTACGGTCGGGCAGTCGCCGGCCGTGATGGGCGTACGCATCGTGAAGAACAACATGGGCAACGTTCCTGTCCGCACGGTGAACGCACAGCATGCCCGGACTCCGCACTCATCGATGCCGGTCACGTACTACTTCAAGTAGGATAAGAGCCGCCATGAGTTGGTCGTCCCCGCGAAAGCGGGGACCCAGTGTCGTTGCTCCAAACGACGCTGGATTCCCGCTTGCGCGGGAATGACGTTACGGAGGGACCATGCTCGCTTACATAGTCCGTCGCTTGGTGCTGGCCGTGCTGACGGTCTGGGCCATTTCGGTCTTGTCATTCATGATCATCCACCTGCCTCCTGGCGACTACGTGACCTCGTACATCGCCTCGATGTCGTCGTCGGGGAGCGCGGTTTCCGAAGGCGAGGCGCAGGCGCTGCGCGAGCAGCTTGGTCTCGACAAGCCGATCACGGTGCAGTACGCCAAGTGGATGGGCCTCATCCTGCAGGGGAATTTCGGAATGGCGATGGAGTGGGGTCGCCCCGTTTCCGACGTCATAGGCGACCGTCTTGTGCTGACGATGGTCATTTCCGTGGCGGCGATCGTGTTCACTTGGGGCATCGCCTTGCCCATTGGAATCTACTCTGCGGTCTACCCCTATTCGTTCCTGGATTATCTGTTCACGTTCATCGGCTTCATCGGGCTCGCCATTCCCGGGTTCCTGCTGGCGCTCGTCGTCATGTACGTCGGCTTCGCGTACTTCGGTGCGAACGTGGGCGGTCTCTTTTCGCCCGATTTCATCGAAGCTCCCTGGAGCGTGGCGAAGATCTGGGACCTCACCAAACATCTGCCGATCCCGGCCATCGTCCTGGGCGTTGCGGGAACCGCCCAGCTGATCCGCATCATGCGCTCGAACCTGCTCGACGAATTACGCAAGCCCTATGTGATGACGGCCCGTGCCCGGGGACTTTCGGAATACAGGGTCGTCATGCGTTATCCGGTTCGGGTGGCACTCAATCCGTTTGTCAGCACCATCGGCTACCTCCTGCCCTACGTGGTGTCCGGCAGCATCATCGTGTCGCTCGTGCTGAGCCTGCCGACGGTCGGCCCACTGTTGCTGAAGGCGCTGATCGCGCAGGACATGTTCCTGGCCGGGACCATCATCCTGATGCTGGGGGTCATGACCGTCATCGGGACGTTCCTTTCGGACCTGCTGCTCATGTGGGTCGACCCTAGGATCCGGTTTGGGAGGGAGTGATGGCAGAGTTCGCTGCGGCGCTGGAAGAGGGGGTCGTCGCGGAAGACCGGATCGCGGTCGCCACGCAATGGCAGCTCATCTGGTGGCGCTTCCGCAAGCACAAGTTGGCCGTCGGCGGGACCATCGTCCTGGTTGCTTTTTATCTGGTTGCGCTGTTCGCTGACTTTTTCGCCTATGTGGATCCGACGGAATCGGAAGCCCAGCGATCGCTGATGGCGCCGCAGCCGATTCACTGGATCGACGAGGGAAGCTTCAAACCTTATGTGTATGCGTTGAAGGGAACCCGCGACCCCCTCACGTTCAAGCGGGTCTATGTTCCCGATACGAGCAACAAGATACCGGTCACGTTCTTCGGCCGGGGAGAGCCGTACCAATTGTTCGGCTTCATCACCAGCGATCGCCATCTGATTGCGGTGGAAGGCGCCAAGCCAAGTGAATCGCTGTTCCTGATGGGAACGGATACACACGGACGCGACCTCTGGTCGCGGCTCATGCACGCCACGCGCACCTCGATGACCATTGGCCTCGTCAGCGTGGCCTTGAGTCTGGTGCTGGGTGTCGTCCTGGGCGGCATATCCGGCTACTTCGGCGGCGCGATCGATACGGTCATCCAGCGCATCATCGAGATCCTGCGATCGATTCCGACGATTCCCCTCTGGATGGGCCTGGCCGCTGCCCTTCCGGCCGACTGGAGCGTCGTGCAGGTCTACTTCGCGATCACGATCATCATATCGCTCATCGGCTGGACTGAACTGGCCCGGGTCGTGCGGGGACGATTCATCTCCCTCAAGCAGGAAGATTTCGTTATGGCGGCCGAACTCCTCGGTTGCAGCAAGTCGAGGATCATCTTCCGCCACATGGTGCCCTCGTTCATCAGCCACATCATCGCGGCGACGACCCTGGCGATCCCCGCGATCATCATCAGCGAGACGTCGTTGAGTTTCCTGGGGCTGGGCTTGCGGCCGCCCGCGATCAGTTGGGGGGTCCTGCTGCAGGATGCCCAGAACATCCAGGCGCTGGTCATATCGCCCTGGCTTCTTCTGCCGTCCCTTGCCGTCATCGTTTCGGTCCTCGCGTTCAATTTCATGGGCGACGGGATACGCGATGCGGCGGATCCCTATTTGTAGACGGGAAGACGAGAGCGGGCGACCGCGCGGTCCCGCCTGAACCATCGGCCCCACCGCCGCCGCAACGACACGCGAAACCGATCATGCAGAACGATGCAAAGCTGCTCCTGTCGGTCAAGAATCTGAGGACCAGTTTTTTCCAGGACGAGGGAACGACCAAAGCCGTCGACGGCGCTTCGTTCGACGTCTCCCCGGGCAAGACGCTGGGCATCGTCGGCGAAAGCGGCTGCGGCAAAAGCGTGACGGCGCAGTCGATCCTGCGCATCGTCGATCGTCCCGGCCGGATCGTCGATGGCGAGATTGTCCTGACCCGTGCCGACGGATCACAAACCGACCTGGTCAAGCTCGAGGCCAACGGCCGGGAGATGCGTTCAATTCGGGGGGGAGAAATCGGTCTTGTCTTTCAGGAGCCCATGACTTCCTTCAGTCCCGTTCATACGATTGGCGCGCAACTCATCGAGGCGGTCCTCCTCCACAATGCGGTCAGCCGGAAGGAGGCGAGACGCCGGGGTATCGAAGCGTTGCGCAGCGTAGGCATCCCGAAGCCGGAGCGCCGTATCGACGAGTACTCCTTCGAATTGAGCGGCGGGCTTCGCCAGCGGGCGATGATCGCAGTCGCGCTTTCCTGCGATCCGCGCCTGCTCATCGCCGACGAGCCTACGACGGCGCTGGACGTGACCACCCAGGCGCAGATCCTGGATCTGCTGCGGAAAATTCAGCGGGAACGTGGAATGGCCGTCATGCTCATCACCCACAACCTCGGCGTGATAGCGGAGATGGCCGACGACGTCGTCGTCATGTATCTGGGCCGCGCGGTCGAGCAAGGCAACGTCGACGACATCTTTCACGACCCGAAACACCCGTATACGAAGGCCCTGCTGCAGTCCATTCCAAGCATCGATTCCGTGCCGAGGTTGAAGCTGCCGACTATCAGCGGGTCGATTCCCCACCCGTTCAACCGGCCGACGGGTTGCCCCTTCCACCCCCGATGCGCTTCCTTCATGCCTGGCCGATGCGACACCGGGGAACCGCAGCTCAAGCCTGTTGGTGCGGGAAGACAGGTAAGTTGTTTTCTCTACGAGTGACGAGAGGGGACCGGGAATGACCAACGGCGACGCCGGCTCGGGCAAGACCGCGCTCCTCGAGGTGAAGGGACTGAAGAAATATTTCCCCATACGCAGGGGTTTTCTGCAAAAAACCGTTGGCCAGGTGAAGGCCGTGGACGACGTCAGCTTCGTTCTGAACCAGGGCGAGACCCTGTCCCTGGTCGGCGAGAGCGGCTGCGGCAAGACCACCACTGCGCGCTGCATCCTGCGGGCGGTCAGCCCGACAACCGGTCAGGTGCTGCTATCGGACAACGGTGAGATCGTGGACGTGGCGACGCTTCCGAAGAACAGGCTGCGCGGTCTCCGCCGGCAGATGCAGATGATCTTTCAGGACCCGTT
>Ga0315273_10013985_pt1 | contig 10332 bp, 5 predicted proteins | sample YL17G02_0_MG_FD_205753 | JGI IMG/M metagenome (GOLD analysis project Ga0315273, IMG submission 205753) | Sediment microbial communities from Yellowstone Lake, YNP, Wyoming, USA - YL17G02_0 | ecosystem: Environmental > Aquatic > Freshwater > Lake > Sediment | place: USA: Wyoming | collected... | reverse complement strand
CGTCAGCGTGCCGCCCAAGGGCATCGCGTCGCACGCGTTGAGCAGGATGTTCATGAACGCCTGCCGGAGCTGTCCGAAGTCGGCGTTCACGGCGCCCGTGCCCTCGAGCTTCTTCACGACCGTGATGTCCTGGATCTGCATCTTGTGCGCCGCGAGAGAAAGCGCCTCCTCGAGCGCGCGCAGCGGGTCTAGGACTTTCAGCTCCAGCGGCCTCACCCGCGCGAAGTCGAGGAGGTTCCGGACGATGACGGTGCAGCGCTCGGACTCCCTCTGGATGAGCGACAGGTTCTTGAGGCACGCCGCGCGCGTCGCGTCGTCCGGCGGGCCGGTCTCCAGCATCCGCGTCATGAGCCGCGCGAACGTGAGAATCCCCGCGAGGGGGTTGTTGATCTCGTGCGCGATGGAGGCCGAGAGCTGGCCGAGCGAGGCCAGCTTCTCGCTGCGGGCGAGAACCTCCTGGGCGCTTCGCAGCGCCGCCGTGCGGTCCTCGACCTGCCGTTCGAGGTCGTTCGTGAGGTGCTCGAGGTCGCGGCGCGTCCGGGCGAGAGACGCGTTCATCTCGTTGAACGAGTTCGCCAGGATTCCGAGCTCGTCCGACGAGCGGACGGCGAGCGTCGCCGACAGGTCGCCGTGGCCGACGCGCTGCGTGGCCTCCACGAGTTCCGCCACGGGGCGAAAGACGATGCGGCGCGCCACGGCGCTGACGAGCGCGGCGAGGACGATCACCGCGCCGAGCGCGCCGCCCGCCATGCGCAGGGACTGGGTGTGCAGGCTCGCGTCGATCTCCTTCAGCGAAATGCCGATGTCGACGACGCCGAGGACGTTCTTGTCGGGCGGGTGGGCGTGGCAGGCGGCCGTCGAGCAGGCCGGCTCGTTGTAGATCGGCGTCACCATGCCCAGCACGCGGTGGCCGTTCGAACGGAACAGGCGGCTGCGCGCGGACGTCGTGGGCGCCACGAGCGGCTGGCCCGCCGCGTGGCAAGCGGTGCAGGCCTCGGCATCCTTGTCGACCGACGCGCCGATGTCTTTCGCGTTCGTCGAGAACATGATGCGGCCTTCCTTGTTCAGGACGCGAACCTTCTCGATGCCCTCGAGGCGGCCGATGGCCTCCATGATCCGGTACGCGTCGTGCCGCTGGTCCTCGAGCATGAGATCCCGCGTGCTGCTCGCGATCGTGCTCGAGAACAGCGCGGCCCCGCGGATGACCTCGCCGATGGAATGCTCCCTCTGGGAGCGGATGGAAAGGAGCGCGAACAGCGCAATCGTCGCGAGCGAGACCGCCGCCGCGGCGCCCGTCAGCTTGAAACCCAGATGCCGGTGGAGCGGGATGCCGAACACGGCTTCCTCCAGCCTGAGCATCCGGCAATCAGGGGGACAGTCCATCCCCCATTTGAACTAGTTCGGCGCGGGCGGTCCGGGGTCCGCTCCGGCCCGGTTTCGGGCCCTATTCGGCGCTCTTGGAGATCAGCATCCAGGAGAGAAGCGTCGACACGACCGAAATGATGAGCGCGCCGAGGAACGCCGGCACGAATCCGTCGACCGTGAATTCGATGCCGAGCCCTCGCCCCAGCCAGGCCGCGAGCATGAGCATCAGGGCGTTCACGACGAGCGTGAACAAACCCAGCGTGAGCAGTATGATCGGGCAGCTCACGAGCTTCAGGAAAGGACGCACGAAGGCGTTCACCAGGCCGAAGACGAGCGCGAGCGCCAGGATAGAGCCGATCCCGCCCGCGCGAATGCCGGGCACGAACGAAGCCGCGGCCCAGAGCGCGGCGGCATTGATGAGAATGCGCAGGATGATCTTCATGTTGCGAACCTCGGCGAGGATTGTAGTTTGAGGACGGTGCGCGCGCGACGCGCCGGAAACGGGAAAAAGGACAGATGACCGAACAGAAATACCGCCAGCGCGGATACAAGGACGCGGAACGCTCCGGGAGCGGGAGCGGCTTCGGCCCTTCGGGCCCCCCTCGGACCGAGAAGTTCGGCCCGAAGGGCCGCGGCGCCGACCGCAACCGGGCCGAGGTCTTCCGTTGCAAGGCCTGCAACGAGACGAACGACCCTGAAGCCGGGCCCGAGTCCGTCTGCAGGAAATGCGGCGCCGCGCTCCACGCGTGCGCGCAGTGCCGGTTCTTCGACGGCGCCGCGCACCAGCAGTGCCGGCAGGAGATTCCCGCGCCCATCCCCGCGAAATCGAGGGCGAACACCTGCACGTTTTATGCGCCGACGGTGTCGCTCGATCTCACCGGCACGAAGGCCGCCGGCTCGCCGGACGGCGCACGCTCGGCGTTCGACCAGCTCTTCGGAAAGCGCTGAGGGGCGTGCCGGCCGCACCGCCTGGACCCGCGTTCGTCCGCGGCGCCGCGGCTTCTGCCTCCACTCGTGCCGCCGCCCTCGGTCTCGGCGCCGCGGCCTATCTCGGCCTGCACGCCCTCGCGGCCGGACGCGTGCCGCCGGGCGTCGCCGCTGACCCGGTGATCGAGGCGTTACGCGGGCTCCGCCTCGTCCTCCTCCGCCGCTTCGAGGTCCTCACCGTTTCGATCGGCCCCTCCGCCGAGACGCTCTGGCTCTACGTGACGGGCGCCTCCGTGGCCGCTCTCGGCCCGACTCGGACCGCCTTCCTCGTCCCGAGCATTCTCGCGGCGACCGCCACGCTCGTACTCGTCGCGGCTCTCGTGCGGCGCGTCCGGCCCGAGCTTCCGACCGGCATCGCCCTCCTCGTTCCCGCCTCGTCCCTCTGGCTCTTCCATTCCGGGGAGGTCGGGCTCCGCGCGAGCGCGGCTCCTCTCGTTCTCCTCGGCGCGTGTCTTCTGCTCGACGACCGTGCCGAGCGGCACGTCGCGGACCGGCCCTTCGCGGCCGGCGCCCTCCTCGGACTCGGCGTTTACGCCTACTCCGCCTGCCGCCTCCTCCCGATCGCGTGGATGCTGCATTTCGCGCTACGCTGGCGTTGGGCGCCCGCCGCGCGGCCCGCGCTCGGCCGCGAGGCGCGGCGCCTGCTCGCCGGCTTCCTCCTCGTCTCGATCCCGAATCTGCTCTTCCTCCTCCGCGCGCCTGCCCTGCTCCTCGATCGCGGCTACTACGTGTCGCGCGGCACGCCTCTCGACAAGCTCGGGAACGTCCTCGCGACGTTCCTCCTTCCGTTCGGCTATCCCGACCGCTACCGCGTCTGGATCGGTCCGGGTCACGTCTTCGACGTGACGGGCGTCGCGCTGACGGCGAGCGGCCTCGATCCGTTCGACCTCGTCCTGGGGCCGCTCGCCGTCCTCGGCTTCCTCGCGTGGCGGCGCGGAAGGGAGTCCGCGGCCCTTTCCTTTCTCCTCGTGGCGTGGGCCGCCGGGGGCGTGCTCCTCGGCCTCTACGGCCCCAGCCTGACGCGGCTGCTCGTCCTCTTGCCCGCGTGGCTCGTCTTTTCCGCCCTCGGGTGCGGCGCGCTGCTCTCCCGCGCGCCGCGGCTCGAGTGGCCGCTTGCCGCCCTCCTCGTTCTCTCGATGTGCCTTCAGGCCCGCGCGTGGGTCTCGGTTTTCGGACGGTCGGAGAGCGCGGCCCTGTATTTCCACGAAGCGGCGACCGCGATGGCCGAGCGAGCGCGGGATCTGACGGGAGACGGCAGGCGCGTGATCGTCGTGTCGCGCAACGGTCGCGACGTCTTCAAGTACTTCTGCTGGCAGCGCATCGAGCAGGTTTTCCACGCCGCGATGCCCGAGGGGGCGCCGCGGGGCGACGACGTTCCGCTCGCGGAATTCTGCGCCGACGTCGTCCTCGTGGAGCACACGCCCGCGCTCGACGGGTGGGGCGCCGCGCTCGGGCCCCCTTCGCGCTCGACCCGGCCGTCGCTCTTCGCGGAATATGAGCTTCGCCGGGCGCCGGGAGGGCCGCCCCCGTCCGTCCGGAGCAACCTCTGGCGCCTCTGGTCCCCGATGTCGCTCTAGTATTCCTCCATGACGCTCCGGCGCGCGGGCCCGTATGGTCTTCTCGCTCTTGCCGGCCTGCTCGCCTGCTACCGGATTCTCGTCCTCCCCGGCTGGCCGGAGAACCACGACGGGGTGGCCTGCTTTCAGAAGGTCGAAATCTTCCGGCGCGCTTTCGCGGACGGAAATCTCCTACCTCTCTGGACGCCCCTTGCCGAGAACGGCTACGGCTCTCCGTTTCCGTTCTTCTACCACCGCCTCTTCAACACGCTCGCGGGCGCCGTCGCGCTCGCCACGGGTTCCGCCTACACGGCGGTGAAGGTCGTGATCCCGCTGCTTCTCTTCACGGGCGCGCTCGGAGCGCGCCGGGCTCTCTCCGCCATGGGGCTTGGCCCGTTCCACGCCGTGAGCGGGGCCGTGCTTCTCGTCTTCTCCAACTATTCCTACACGGATTGGGTCGTGCGGGGAGCGTTCGGGGAATTCGCGGCCTTCATGCTCGTCCCCTGGCTCACCCTGGCCGCGCTCGGCGTCGTGGAGGGGAAGCCCCGCGCGGGATGGGGCCTCGGCGTCGTCCTGTCGCTGATTTTCTTCGCGCAGTCGACGATCTTCATCTTCGCTTTCGCGCTCGTTCTTGTGGCCTTCCTGGGAGCGCTCGTTCTTTCGAGGGGGCGGCGGCAGGCGCTCTTCAACCTCGGTCAGGCGGCTCTCCTCGTCTTCACCGTGACGGGGCCGTTCCTCTTGGGTATCTGGCTCTTCGGCAAGGATCTCGACCTGGACCGCCTCCGGACCGGGATGTTCAGCGTCTTCAGGAACTTCGCGCCGCTCGGGGAGTACCTCTACGACCGCGTAGGCGGCTGGACGTCGAGCACAGCCGGCTACTCCGTGGAGATCGGACGCGCGTTCAACACGCTTGCCATCGTCTGTTTCGTCGCGGCGGCGGCGGGCCTCGCCAGGGGCCGCCTGCCTGTTGCCCGGGTACGCGAGAGACTCCCGGCCTGGTTGCTCGTCGTCGGGTCAGGCGTCATCTATCTCGTTCTTCAGACGCCTCTCGCGTCGCCGCTCTACCGCCTCGCGCCTCCGATCCAGTTCATCCAGTTTCCCTGGCGTCTCCTGGCGTTCTCGACCATGGTCTCGATTTTCATCCTGTGCCTCTCGCTCGATCTCCTGGAGGCAGGCCGGCCGCGCCCGGCGGTTCGTTACGGCCTCCGCGCCACGCTGGTCCTGGCCGTGCTCTTCCAGGTCTCGTACGGAGTCGGGAGACCAACACCCGACCGGATCTTCTCCGTGCAGGAAATCGAGGCGAGCCTCACGACGAAGCGGCTCGCGAGAACGTCGGTCTTCAGCGGGGCATTTCGGCCGCGCGGGGTTTCACTCCCGCCGCCGCGGCCCTTTCTCGAAGCCTCGGGCTGCGTCGTCGAAGACGCGTCGCCCGCGGCGGCGCTCTCGGGCATCGTGGACGTTCCGGAGCTTCACCTGACCGTCAACGCGGCGCCCGGCGGCACGCTCGTGATCAATCAGTTCGCGAATCCCTTCCTCGCCGTGAGCGCGGGAGGGGCGGGCCATGTCGGGACGACGGCCTGGGGCGCGATCCTCGTCCGCCCGGCGCCCGGCCGGAGTGAGATCGTCGTCAGGCGCCGCGGCCTCCTCGCGGCGCTCCGGGAACGGCTCTTCGGACGCTGATCCGGATTCAGCTGCAGCCGCTCGTCGCGCCGCAGTTCAGACATTTGTAGCAGGCGCCGCCGCGCACCATGAGGCTTCCGCACTCGTGGCAGCTCGGCGCGTCCGTGCTGTTCTCGAACGCGAGCCGGCTCGCGTACGAAGGCGCCGGGACCGCGAACCCGATGGCCCGCGTTTCCGGCCCGCCCTCGGCCGCGGTTGGCTCCGTCCTCGCGCTGGCGCCTGTAATCGCCTGGAACGCCGCGGCGATGGGGCCTGCCGCGGCTTCCGCGACCGGCGTCAGCGTTCCGAGGTTCTTGAACTCCTTCGGTGTCGCCGCAAGACCCGGGTCTTCGCGGGAGACGACGCCAGCCCTCTCCCTCAGATCCGGGGTGAGGAACTTCGACGCGAGCCAGCGAAAGATGTAGTCGACGAGGCTCTTCGCGATCGGGATCTCGGGGTTCTTCGTGTAGCCCGCGGGCTCGAAGCGCATGTGGCTGAACTTCTCGACGAGCGCTTCCAGCGGCACGCCATACTGCAACGTGAGCGAAATCGCCGTCGCGAACGAATCCATGAGGCCCGAGATCGTGGAGCCCTCCTTCGCCATCGTGAGGAAGATCTCGCCGGGCGTGCCGTCCTCGTAAAGGCCGACGGTGATGTAGCCCTCGTGGCCGGCGACGGAGAATTTGTGCGTGATCGCGCGCCGCTCGTCGGGAAGCTTGTGGCGACGAGGACTCAGCGCGGCGGCGCCCGCGGTTGCGGACGGCGCGGAGGGGGAAGGGAACCCGGCCGTCGGGTTCCCCCGGGAGTCTCTGCCGCCCTTCACGGCGTCGTCGTTGCGGCTCGCCGCGGTGTTCAGCGGCTGCGTGCGCTTGCAGCCGTCGCGATAGATCGCGATCGCCTTGAGGCCCAGTTTCCAGCCCTGCATGTAGACGTCCGCGATCTCCTCGACCGTGGCGTCATTCGGCATGTTCACGGTCTTGCTGATCGCGCCCGAGAGAAACGGCTGTACGGCGGACATCATCCGCACGTGGCCCATCGGGGCGATCGACCGGGTTCCGCCGAGCGCCTTGAACGCGCAGTCGAAGACCGGCAGGTGCTCGCTCTTCAACCCCGGCGCCCCCTCGATCGTGCCCTTTTCGTCGATGTACTGGACGATCGCGTGCATGACGTCGTCCGCGTAGCCGAGCCGCGTGAGCGCGTTCGGCACGGTCTGGTTGACGATCTTGATCGTCCCGCCGCCGACGAGCTTCTTGTACTTGACGAGCGCGAGATCGGGCTCCACGCCCGTCGTGTCGCAGTCCATCATGAAGCCGATCGTGCCCGTGGGCGCGAGGACCGTCGCCTGCGCGTTCTTGAATCCGTGCTGCCGGCCCGACTCGAGCGTCAGGTCCCACACGGCGCGCTGCGCCTCGTACAGGTCCTTCGGAACGCCGCTCTTCTCGACGGTGTACGCGGCGTCGCGGTGCATGGAAATGACTTCGAGGAACGCGTCGCGGTTCGGCGCGTAGCTCGCGAAGGGCTCCATCTCGGCGGCGATCTTCGAGGACATGAGGTAGGCCTGCCCGTGCATGAGGCTCGTGACCGCGGCGGCGTAGTGGCGACCCTGGTCGCTGTCGTACGGGATGCCGTTGAACATGAGAAGCGCGCCGAGGTTCGCGTATCCGAGGCCGATCGGGCGGAACGCATGCGAATTCTTCTCGATCGCGGGCGTCGGATACGAGGCCTCGTCGACGAGCATCTCCTGGGCCGCGAACACGACGTCCACGGCGTGCTGGAACTTCTCGATCTCGAAGCCCCCGTCCTCACGGGCGAACTTCATGAGGTTCAGAGACGCGAGGTTGCAGGCCGAGTCGTCGATGAACATATATTCGCTACAGTTGTGAACAATAAAGCCATTTGCAACAAAGTGTTGCGTGGCATCCTCGGTGAGATCGAAGACCTGCTCTTCGCCCAGCGGTTGGATGGAGACGACCTCGTCTGAGAGCTCGTCGCGATAGGACCCGAAGTCCGCGTTGAGCGCGCGGAGCGCGGCGGCCTTCGGGCTCGATGCGTCGAACCCGATCTCGCGCTCGAAGAGGACGCGCGAGGATCGGGTGATGCGGAGCGACGCGACCTCCCTCACCGGATACGGCGCGTGCCCGCCGCGCCCGTCCGGCAGAACCGCCTCCGTCTCGCCGCCGCGACGCCCTTCGTAGATCTTGGCCTTGATGCCGAAAGAGAGCAGATGGAGCTGGGTCTGACGCAGTAGCTCGCGCGACGTCGAGTCGAGGGCGACGTACTGCGACTTCTCCCCGTAGTTCCCCACCGTTCCGTCGGCCGTGAAAAGCCCCCGGAGGACGCCGGCCAGCGAGGGCTTGTCCAGCTCGAACGCGGCCGGGGTGAAACGCTTCCCCGCGCTCCCCTCGTCGAGGACCGCGAGCTCCGTGAAAAGACCGACGACGGGCTTGGAAGAGAAGGAAAGACGGCTCGTCGAGCGAGGTACCGCGCTGACGTGGACGTCGTCGGCGCGTCCGCTCGCGTTCGCCACCCGGAGGGTTCGCTTGGCCTCGTTCACGGCGCCGGCGATCTTCTGGAGGATTCCCGCCTCTTCCGGCGCCATCGTCAGGATGATGATCTCCTGCGTATGCCCCGCCGTGTGTGAGCGCGTCAGGCAGCCATCGCCGACCGCGACGCCCACCGCCAGCGCGAGGCTCTCGGAGAGGGCGCGCCGGCCGAAGCCGGGGCCCTGAAGCATCAGCCTTTCGCCGAGCTTCAGCTCGTTGACGGGCACGTCGCCCCGCCCGAGGGTGAAGACCTTGTGGTCGCCGGTGATCCTCACCTCGTACCCCGCGCGCGTGCGCAGCTTCAACACGGGCTTCGTCCCGGTCGGAAAGACACGGGTGACGAGGTGCGGGAGGCCGTCGGCCCCGATGACGCGCGCCGTCCGGCCGACCAGCGCGTCGATGCGCCGCCATCCGTCGGCGGTCGCGACAAGTGTGTCGCCCGTGACGCACGGGTTCGACGCGTTGATCCGGTGCGTCGACTTGCACGGGTTCCACTTGTTGATGAGCGTGTCGTATTGCATGCCGGGATCGCCGCAGACCCAGGCCGACTCGGCCATCTTCAGGAGGAGCGCCTTCGCGTCGTACGTGCCCATCGGCTCGCCCGACGTGACGGCCTTCGTCGTGTGCGTGCCGCCCGCCTCGGCGGCGCGCATGAACTCGTCCGTGACGCGAACCGAGTGGTTCGCGTTCTGGAACGCGATGTTGGCGTAGACCTCGCCGTTGAACGAGCCGTCCCAGCCGGAGTCGATGAGGTCCCAGGCTTTTTTCTCTTCGCGCTCCTTGCAGAGGATGAATTCCTCGACGTCCGGGTGGTCGACGTTCAGGATGACCATCTTCGCGGCGCGGCGCGTCTTGCCTCCCGACTTGATGGCGCCCGCGAAGCTGTCGAAGCCCTTCATGAAGGAGACGGGGCCGGACGCGATGCCCCCGGAGGAGAGCGACTCGGTGGACGAGCGGAGCGAGGAGAGATTCGTGCCCGTGCCCGAACCGAACTTGAAGAGCATGCCTTCCGTCTTGGCCAGCTCGAGGATGGACTGCATGGAGTCGCCCACCGAGTTGATGAAGCACGCGGAGGCCTGGGGCTTCGGCTCGACGCCGACGTTGAACCAGACGGGCGAGTTGAAGCTCGCGGCCTGGTTCACGAGGATGTGCGCGAGCTCGTCCGAGAATGTGTCGCGGTCGGCCGCGGTGCGAAAGTAGCCGTTCTTCTGCCCGAAGCCCGTGATCGTGTCCACCACGCGCCCGATGAGCTGCTTGACCGAGCGTTCGCGCTGCGCCGTCCCCGGCTTCCCGTGAAAGTACTTCTGGGCGACGATGTTCGTCGCCGTCATCGACCACGTTTTCGGGACCTCGACGTCCTTCTGCTCGAAGAACACCTCCCCCTTCTCGTTCGTGATCGCCGCGGTGCGAAGCTCCCATTCGAGGGAGTCGAAGGGGTGCGTGACCCCGTCCGTGAAAAGCCTACGGAAGGTGAGGCCGCTGAGTCCGCTTCGGGTTGTCTCCCGCGTTCTCTCTCCGGCCGTCGCTTTCTCCGTCCGCGTTCCAGCCGCCGTTTCGCGGGTCTCCCGCTCGTTCGAGGTGCTCATGGGTGAGAAAGCCTCCCTTTTCTTCGTCTTCTTTCGTCTTTCTTCCCGCCCGAAGACGAAACCACCCCCAAGCCAGCTTCCTGGTCCGTTCTTTCGCGATCGATCCGCGATTCTGTCCGCGCTTCGCGTGCCTCGCGTCCGGCGTATGGGGCTGTCTCACAAGGTAATTCCGGCTTCTTCTTTTTTCAAGGGAAAAACGCTACTGCTAGTGTTTTTGCGTCCGCCGCCCACTAGATAGTGGGGTTGAGTCGTCCGGAGGGGAATACCGGGGGGGCCCGATCCGTTTGACTTATGGCGGCTTGACGCCCCAAGATTCGTTCTCAAGAGCGGCCCATCGCCGCGGGAGGAAGCCCTTTATGTCCAGCGTTACCACGCCCGCCGCGATTCAGGCGACGTCGCCTTCCGTTTTCGTCCTCAACGTCACCGACCGCGCGGTCGACAAGGTCAGGGACTTCGCCTCCAAAATGCCGGACGCGGCCGGCAAGGCCCTGCGCGTCTTCATCCAGGGCGGCGGCTGCTCCGGTTTCCAGTACGGCTTCACGTTCGACGAGAAGCGTCCCACCGATCACGTCCTCGCGGTGCGCGAGATCGAGGTCATCGTCGACCCGCAGAGCGCGCTGAAGCTCCAGGGCGCGA
>Ga0315273_10013984_pt1 | contig 10333 bp, 11 predicted proteins | sample YL17G02_0_MG_FD_205753 | JGI IMG/M metagenome (GOLD analysis project Ga0315273, IMG submission 205753) | Sediment microbial communities from Yellowstone Lake, YNP, Wyoming, USA - YL17G02_0 | ecosystem: Environmental > Aquatic > Freshwater > Lake > Sediment | place: USA: Wyoming | collected... | reverse complement strand
AATTTCCTTCAGGCCAGCGGGCAAATAATGCACATAGGCCTGTGTGCAATAAATTCATTCAGCCCAACATGCAAAATTTACACTCTAACCAGCGGGCAATCATTGCATGCTGGCCAGGTTGAAAACATTGCATTCAGGGCGTCCAGCGTGCAATATTTGCTGTTCTAGTGAGTGCAATAATTACACCCCTGCTGAGTGCAGATTCTGCACGTGATTCAATTAACTAGTTAAGCTACTTAATATGACTGTTTGTTATTTTATTTCTGTGAAACAAACTATATCAAGATTCAATTTCTCACATCATTTGCTTCAGCAGATAATCTTTGACCCGAAAAGAATTCGTAACCGTGGTTACACTTTGGACAGATAAGTTTTCAATGATAACCTGCATCATAGATTGAACGATAATAACTTTAACACAATCAATGCCACAGGGATTTAATTATCCCGCATGCCAGATTAACGTGTAACTGAACGCTTCCGGTAAGTTTTTTTCAAAAGGTGATCTGGCAGTACCAGGTTCCATTCATAACGCGGGCTGTTTGAAATTTGCTTGTAAATACCCAGATCCACCTGGCCTGCCTGGTAAGCTTCCATGAAACGCACCAATGCCAGTGTGACCAGTTGGCTGGCTGGCACGCGATGTTCCGCGGCAAGATTTTTAATCTGCTGGCGTAAATCAGGCGGCAGATCGTAAGTTACCCGTTGTTCGCGCCGCTTACGAATCTTTTCCCTTTCGCGTGCTTTCTTCTCCCTTATCTTTTGAGGCAGTTGTGAGACTGCCTGCTTTTTCTCCATATTGGAAAGTAAGTCTGCAACTGCGGGGTCCAAAATCGATCGACGTTCAAGTTTTCGTTCAGGCATGAATAATCTCCATCAATCGTTCCAGAATCTGCTGGTAACCACCCAGGTTCGGGCGGTGGTCGGGGTAACCTCTCATTGCAGGTGAGTTCGGTGAATATTCCCATGGAGTTTTCCCGTAGGCAGCGGCTTCACGTATACGCGTGTCCTGGGGGATGGGTGGCCAAACCCGTTTGCCAAACGTGCGTGCAATTTCCTGGAGCTGGGTGTAGGTTTCGCGCGTGGTCCGATCAAAAAAAGTGGGCAAGATATTGTAACCTGCAAATGGATAGCCGCGCTGTGCCACCTCTCCCATGGTCAATAAAATTTCTTTCACTCCATCTATTGCCAGGGCATCCAGTCGAGTCGGGATCACAACCCAGTCACTGGCGACCAGTCCGTTGATATGGAGCACATCCAACGATGGAGCCATATCAATCAATACCGCCTGATAATTGGTTTGCTTTAATTGGTCCAGCAAAATAGTTTCGCGAAAGTCCGAGAGCGTGATCTGGCGCTTCACTTTTTCAGTGTTTTTGTCGCCGGGCAGAATGTCCAGATTAGGCCGGGCGTTGACAGTCAACTTTTGGAGCGGTTCGTTCAGGCAGATCAAACGGAAGAGGCCAGGAGCTTTATCTAATCCAAGCGAAAAGGCAATGTGCCCCTGCGGATCCAGGTCAACCAGCAGTGTGCGGATGCCCAACCTGGCCAGCCCATGGGCCAGAACAATGGCGGTTGTGGTTTTCGCTACCCCCCCCTTCTGGTTGGCAAATCCGATGATTTTCATTTCAATATTTCCGTTTGGTTTAGAAATCAGTCCGAATCGATATAAACTTTATTCTAGGGTCGCCCCTATAACTTTCTCAGGGTCACCCCTTAGAATTATAAAGGGTCGCCCCTGATAATGTCAAGGGTCGCCTCTTAGGGTCGCCCCTATAACTTTATCAGGGGCGACCCTAAGCGTATTATGAGCCGATTCTGACCGCTTATGGTTCATTCCTGGATAAGTATATCAATACACTTAAACCCTCCCTTTTTTTGATTACAGGACAATTTGCCGATGGTCACATTTCTGGTTAAAATGCATGCGCTTGCGCTCTCCCCCATATTATTTAAACTCATGGTTTATAAGAAAGCCCCTTATTTAAGAGACTCTGTATAGCAGATTAGTAACCGCGGTTACGCTTTACTGCCGGGATAAACGCGCCTGGATCAACCGCGCCAGTTCACCTAAAAGGTTCAACATCCCTTCCGCTTCTCTGGTGATGACCAACTCATCTGCGACCTCATCCAGTGTCTGTGCCTGGCTGATTTCATCCAACCGGGTAATGGCATTGGCAAATCGGCGCAGGCCGCTGGCGGCTACAATACCGGGTCCGCCGGAGTCTGGTAAAGAAGCCGGGTGTCGCTTAACAATTTTCTCCGATCTTTTCCCAGACAGATCAGCAACATCATCAGAGGTCAGGTTATTCTGTACACTGAGCTGGATCATTCGCTCCCATTGATTACGCGGCATCGCCAGTACTTCGCGCAGCACACGTTCCGGCAATCGGTAACGGTCAGCCATTTCCAACATGGGATTGGGTAACTGCAGGATATTAAGTAGTTGAACCATGCGCACCCGGGTGAACTGCATCACTGGCATAACCTTCTCCCAAAGCCCGGCTGGCATGCGCTGATTCTTTGCTTTGCGGAAGTACTCGAATTCATCCTTCAAATTTGGGTCAGGAGCAATTCCCATCTCGGCAAGGATCAAGGCAGCTACCTCACAAGCCTGTCCGACTGCTGAGGGGGATTCAGCATGCCGGTTTTCCAACACCTGACGATGTCGTGTTGGTTTTTCCACGACCTCTACTCTGAGAAGTAATTCCTCTTTGAGCTTCTCTTTTACTGTTCGCAGGCATGCCGCCCAAAAACGCCGTTCACCGGTTTCGATCAGGAAAATATAACGCCCACCTGGAGTAGGCACCCAGGAACCGGTGATCGGTTTGATCTGCCCATGCTCCTCGAAAGAATCCCCCATTGCCAGAAGGCGCTCAATTTCCTCCAGGTAACCCCGGTCTATTTTCGCTAAAGCCTGCCATTTAGTTGCTGCCATGTAGCAGTCGATTTTCCCGGAGAAAAAATCTGCCCGTACGGAAGTGGGCAACAGCCTGCGCGGCTGAAAGCGGTCGGGAATCATCTGGCTGGGTTTTAAACGCTCAATTCGCTCCATTTTCGCTGCTGCTTCACCGGGCACGCTGTTTTCCAGAGGAGACGAAGCTTTCTCTTTACCAGTCAGAATGTTTTCAATGTTTTCAGTTGGAAAGTCTTCAAATGCGCTGAATCTTTTTCGTGGTTTGAGGGACATTTGGTCATCTCCCGCAGAAGTTATTCTTGAATAGCCTGTTTCCAGGTAAATGCCAGAATCGATTCAACCAGTTGAGCGTACTCCTGTGTGGCCTTTGAACTGGAGGCAATCTGCTCACTGCTCCGCTGGCGGGGTGGGCGGTAGGTGAATACATCCATGTGGCCTGAATGTGCATAAGCCAGATCTGTAGATTTATGGATCGGTGCGAAAACTTGGGAGGGATACCGCTTCTCCAGTTCAGCCAGAATATCCTGAGTCTCGCTACGTTGTTCATCGCATAATGTTGGCAGGTAACCCAAAATCTCTAGCCCAGGAAGAAAATGGATGCGCACCTCTTCAATTGTGCGCTGCAGTTCGCGCAACCCCGAAACACCCAGGTAGCTGGTTTCCACTGGAATCAACACATGGCTGGCTGCGACGAGCGAGTTGATCAACAGGTCACCGGTGTTGGGTGGTGTGTCGATGATGATATATGCAAATTGAGGTTTGACGGGTTCCAGTGCTTTTGCCAGCCGGCTCTCATTGGCCATCAATGCAGGCAGGATACGCGCTGCTTCCACCATGGCCGTGCGATTACCGGGGATGGTGAACAGATTGGAATGATGCAGGCTGTTTCGGATCATGGGTTGGGCAGACGGAGGAGGGGTCTCTGTAAGCAGGGCCGCCAGTGAGTCCTCTGGCGGAGCAGTTTGGTTACCAAAAAGAAGTGCCAGCAGGGCATGTCCTTGGGGATCCATATCGACCAGCAAGATACGCCCAGCGGGACCTGGTTGACCCATCAACCGCAACGCCAATCCAGCAGCCAGGTTAACTGCCGTGGTGGTCTTGCCTACACCGCCTTTTTCATTTGCAATAGTGATTGTTACTGCCATGCCCGCCTTTCTTCTGATAAAATAGCATCGATCGCGAGAAATAGCACATTTTCGTCAATATTAGCACAATTTTTGAAACAAATCAATATATTTACGCTAATAACTAGGTATCAGGGGGTTAATTAGGCTAATTCCCTTGAAAAAATGATAAAATATGGGATAATATGGACTAGATGGAGGAGAATGGAATATGTTGAAGCCTATCAGTGATGAGGAATGGCGTATCGCACGTTTGGAACGTCTTGGATTACACGAAGATCCATTCAAGCTTTCAGCAGATCCTCGTTATCTTTATCTAGGCTCGGAACATTTGGCAGTTTATCGCCAGGCACAGGGGGTAATAGCACGCCGGCGTGGCCTGGCATTGATCACCGGTGATATGGGCATGGGTAAAAGTTCTTTAGCCCGGCGCTTGTACGATGTGTATGCTTCTGAAGAAACCATGAAGATATGTTATATCCATACAGCAGCCTTTAAATCAGCCATGGACGCCGCCAGACAAATTTCAGCCCCATTGGATGTTCCCCCTCAGCGTAGTTTTACTCGCCAGATGGAGGAAATGGAACGGAAGATGGCAGACTTCTATACGTCCGGATGTAATGTGGTGGTTCTTCTGGATGACGCTCAAGATATGGAACCGGAAGCACTCGAAGTAATCCATCGATTGTACAACTTTGATTATGACGCCAAGGTGGCACAGATCCTGGCTTTCGGGCAGAGTGAGATGTCAGCGCTGTTTGCAACCAATAAAGCGGTTGACAAGCGCGTCTTTGTTCGCCTAGTACTTCCACCATTAACCCTGGCCAGCGCTTTGCAAATGGTCTTGTTCCGCCTGCGCGTCGCCGGTCGGAACGAGCCTTTGGTTGATGATGATGCTTTTGAAATTCTTTATGAACGATCTGATGGCGTGCCACGCGAGATTATTCGCCTGTGTGCTTTAGGCACCGATTATTTGCTGCAAAGTGATTCTTCGATGATTAATTCCGAGATTATTCGGGAGGTTGTGAATTTATAATGACCAGTTCCCCTGTTTCAAAACCTGCCTGGGTACAGTTGTATGAGGCGCGCCGAATGGCTGTGGAGATAGAATCTCGCTCTCCAGGCCGCCCGCCTGGGCCGGTGCCGCGCCACAAGGTGGGTATCACTTTATCCCAGGGGGAAGTTCATGAATTGGAAGGCTGGCAGGAGCGCCTGACCGCCCTGCTACACCGCAAGGTATCAATGGGCGAGACTGTTGGCATCCTGACGCGTATCTGTACTGCTCGCCTGTTACGGCTGCCCGAATCACCAGATCAGCGGACATTGGCAGACCTGGCCGAGGATATGATCGGGCACGAGTAGTTTATTTCTTCCGTTTATTACGCGGATTACCGGAAGAAAAAATAGAGAAAACGGGTCAAAATTTCCAAAAGCCCACCAGTTATTTACAAAAAAACATCCGTTTTTAAACCTGTTATTTTCCAGAGGATGTTTCTTTTTGAGGATGGAGCACATATAGAATGAGTATAGATCAACCGGTTTTCCGCCCTGTTCGGGAGAGAAAGATTGACTTTCGGGGTAAGGAAATTGCCACTGCTGATCTCAAGGATGGTAGTGGTTATGTCTCAGTGCGTTCGTTGTGCGAGGCGTTTGACATTGACCAGCGTTCGCAGCGCAAGCGCCTGATGCGCAAGCAGGGTTTTTTTGCCCCGTACACGGTTACGGTTCTAATAAACACCCGCGGCGGCCCGCAGCCAACTTTGTGCCTCTTCGCACCGGTCGTCCCGCTGTTTATGAATGGCATTGAACTGGAGCGCGTCAAAGGGGAAGAATCGAAGCAGTTGCTAAAAGCCTTCATGGAAGAATCCGCCACGGTGTTGGCGGAGCATTTCGGTCTTAGCGAGCGTGGCGAGATGCAGTTCATGCGTGAATCGATCGCTCGCATGGTGGTAGAGCAGGAAGTATTTGAGGAGACGCTCACAAAAAAAGTCGAGGCGGAGCTGGCTGAGATTCGCCAGGCGCACGAGGAGAAAGTTCAACAGATTCGCGATGCATTCAGCGGTCTGCGCCAGCAGGTGACCTACCTGGAATCTGTCGCCGGACCCAAAGTGCGTCTCACGCCCGAGCAATTGGGCCAGCTCCGCCAGCTGGTTGCCACACTGGGAACATTGCTTCAGGAAAGCGGTGTGTCCAAACCTTACCCAGGTATCTATATGGATGTCACCCGGCTGACCGGCGTCAGCCGATCGGAAGATATCCGCCAGGAAGATTTTCAAACCGTGGTGGATTTTTTAAACGCTCAAGTCGCAGCACTGACTCGCTCCAAAGGAGCATAGTGTGTATTTAATGGTGTTTTTCTTTTAAACAGGATTGGCTGGATGGTCGGCTCCGTTCAAACTCAACCACCAAAACTTCATATCCCAGGATATCTTGAAGCCTGGGATATGGTCGTAGCACAGTTGCGCCTGGAGATGTCCAAGGTGTTGTTTGAAACCTGGGTCCAGCCATTGCATCCACTTGGATACCAGGCAGGGATCTTCCGGTTGAGCGCTTACAATTCTTACGCCCGCGAATGGGTGGAAAAACGCCTGAAAAGCCGTATCACACATTTATTGGAGAGTTTTTTTAACGAACCAGTGACGTTGCAGCTTATCGTTACCGCTACACTGTCCAGTTGGGACGGGGGTCTGGGAGCATCCGCTGCTGACCCGCGTTCTGTCGATAATCCACTTGAGCGTCCGGAGAAGGAGCGGGGCGATTCACTCACCCGTAAGGTAGTGCTGCAGCGTGCATATGGCAGCGAGCGGGCGCGTGTTATTCAGCCTGAACGGGGTATGTTTGTTACCCTGTACTTCTTCAACGAATGGCTTCCATTGCTGGGTCACTCAGCTTTTGCTACCATCCTAGCTGCGCGTTCGATGTGTTATTGGAATCCAATGACTGGTGAGCTGCGCAACACTGTGGACACAGATATGTCCGAGCTGGCACGCCGCGCGGCGGTCAGCGTGCGTACGGTGAAGGATGTGCTTAACAATGACCTGGTTCAGCGTTATTTTCTGCGTTACCTGGTGCGGCGCATGATGACTCCCAACGGTATCCGTACCGCTGGCATCTCCATGCAGGTGCGCATGGATGACCCGCTCACTCCACAGGACCAGGCTGCTTGCGGCTTGCCCGAAGAATTGCAGTGGTATTCTGTGGATTACGCCGGTGAAGAAGAGGAAGAGTAAGCGCGCTGTTTGTAGATCTCTGCGATGTGTTTTCTAATTCATCCCCGCAAGCGTATCAACTTCTGATTGGGTACCGTGCAGTAATTGTTCTAATAGGGCTGTTTCGCGCCGGTATAGTCGCTGAACCTGCTGCAACAGGTGGCAAGCTGAATCCGCTGCCAGCAGGGGTTGTTTCTCATGGGAAGGAATGTGCAGCAACGAAGCCGCAAGGTAGATCAATACCAGCGGCTCATCAGGCAACTGAAGCTCACTCAGATCCAATAGTTCAGTGTCGTTGGCGCGTTTCAAAAGGATCAGGTAGTTTTTTACCCAATCACTCAAAGTCCTCGCACCACGCAGAATTTCCAGGTTATGTGGTTTTTCCAGGGGAAGTGTCTCAATCTCACCGACCAGATAGGGCTGGTCGTCGCTCAGCTTTAAAATGCGAAAACGATCCATGCCTAACGCTGTCAGGTTAAAGCATCCATCTTCCAGTGGCTCAATCTGGATAATACGTGCCGTGGTTCCGACCATATAAGGTTTTGCTAATGGACCACAAGCCTCAACGCCTTGCCGGATCAAAGCCACCCCAAAGTTCCGATTACCCTCCAGGCAGCGCCTCACCATCAATTGATAACGACTTTCAAAGACTCTTAAGTGAAGCGGCATACCCGGGAACAGCACGGTGTTCAAGGGAAAGATTGGAAGCTCATACACGATAAATGCATTGTAGTCGCATTTCAGGCAGGATACATCAGGCTGTATAAGCTATTCTAATGTCTCTATCCAACCCCCCGGCAATTGGATCATATACAAATCCGTGGCATCTGTGCCGGAGCGACCCCAGTTGCTGGTGAATACAATGCGTGTCAGGTCTGGGTTGGCGCTGGCATGCGGCTCAGCCCAATAGTCCTGCTCCACATTTTCGGTATAGACCGAATGTGTGTGCGCCAGTCGCACTACCCGCCCGCCATCATTGAGTTCAACAGCGAAGATTGAGTTATCCATCCAGTTGGTGTTTTGGGGGTAACTGCCGTTGTAGGTGGATATGACCGCCCAGCCGGGTTGAGAAAAGGACCGACCTGAGAAATGAAACCCAATCGCAGAATGGCTGAAATCAATTGGCATCAGATCCCACACCTGTCCGCTGCTCAGGTCGAGCACAGAGATGAAATCGGTGTCAATATTTTGAAAAACGAGCACCTCTTTCCCATCTGCGTCCAGGGCGATGTCGTTGTGCCCGATGAGGCGCAGCATGCCGCGCCCATTCTGCAGGGTGCGGTCATAGACCATCAAACCGCAGGGATGCTCAAGGGTGCCGAGCTGGCCCTGTTCGCAGTAGTTAAAGAAGCCCAGGAAGTAATCGCCAAGTGGGCTGATGGTGACCGAATCAAGCTCTTCAATGTGAGGCAAATCACGCTGGCCGATGATCTGGTCATTTTGTTTGTCGTATGTGAGCAACGCAATGGCAAGATAATCCGTATCCATTGCCATAAAACCCCAATAGCGGCTGTCCAGCGATGAGCTGCCTTCGTAGCGAGACCAGACGTTAACCAGTGTTTGGCCGGGAAAATTAGCGCTGAATTCATGCACCAGGGTTGGTTGGTGGCTGTTTACGTTATAAGACATTAACTGGGTACCGTCTATGTAATAAAGGATCTCCGGGTTGGTGCCATCCCAGCGCGGGTCGATACCGACGCCTGGAAGGTTTCCCAACGGTTTAAGGCTTTGGGCATCGTACAGGTACCAGTTGGTGTCGGTACTGCGCGCGATCAGCCGCGTACCATCAGCGTTGAATGACTGAACTCGCGAGTACTCGTTGACCATACCCGCTGAATCGTCATCTGTAGCTAAGTCAACATTGCGGTCAGTGACGCGCACCAGGCAAGTGCCAAAAGTTGGATCACGGAAGGGAATGCGCGCTTGTGGTTCGGCCAGCACTGGAGATTGGAAAAGCTCAGTGCCGGTGATTAATGGTGGTTGGACATCCGTACACAATAATGCCCCACTGTTTGATGGGAGCACTGGAGGTTTCACGAGAGGTTCGGTTGGGTTTGAGTTGCTCGGATTGGCAAGGGAACTGCCGGCCTCCGTGGCGGCGAGTTGCACCGGTGAGGTGACAACCACCTGGCCAGGCTGCGGGATTTGGTTCGATGATTGGCTGCGTCCTTGTGTGAGACCGCAGGCCATAACCAGAATGGCAAGCAAGATGGTGGCACCCCTTAAGATGACCGTTGGGTTTACATGTTTTTTTCTCAAGGCTCCTCCTTTGATCCTTTCTTACAAATCAAAGAACATATGATATTTCCCTAGATTATCGCGTATCCAGTATTAAAAAATCAACTGCATTGGTATGCGCATAAGCATATTTCTTTGCAAGCAAAAACCATTTCGTCCGATTTGCCCTTCGATCGCGCTATAATCATCTCAAAAGAAAAATTCTGTATGGACGATTACTTTCATGCCAATCAGAACTTATGGAATGAATATGCCCGGGCCCACGTCGGCAGCGAGTTCTATGGGGTTGATTCGTTCAAGCAGGGCGCAACCAGCCTGCACCCGCTGGAGATGGACGAACTGGGAGACGTCAGGGAGCGTTCATTGCTTCACCTGCAGTGCCATTTTGGTTTGGATACACTCTCCTGGGCGCGCCAGGGTGCGCAGGTCACCGGGGTTGATTTTTCCGACCAGCCCGTGACTTTAGCCCGAAACCTCAGCCAGGAATGTCGGATTCCGGCACGTTTCATCTGCTGCAACATTTATGATCTGCCACACCACCTGGGCGAGCAGTTTGATATCGTATTCACCTCCTATGGCGCGCTTACCTGGCTGCCCGATATCTCCCGGTGGGCGCAAATCGTTTCCCATTTTCTTAAACCGGGCGGCACTTTCTATATTGTAGAATTTCACCCCTTTGCCCTGATCTTTGACGAGCAGTCTGCCGGGCTGCAGGTGAGAGACCCCTATTTCATGGACGGTGCCTTTGAATGCCTCGAGGGTGGGGGCACCTATGCCGACCCGCAGGCGAAAATCAAACAACCAGTCTCTTACGAGTGGGCTTATCCGCTGGGTAATGTGGTCAG
>Ga0315273_10013982_pt1 | contig 10335 bp, 10 predicted proteins | sample YL17G02_0_MG_FD_205753 | JGI IMG/M metagenome (GOLD analysis project Ga0315273, IMG submission 205753) | Sediment microbial communities from Yellowstone Lake, YNP, Wyoming, USA - YL17G02_0 | ecosystem: Environmental > Aquatic > Freshwater > Lake > Sediment | place: USA: Wyoming | collected... | reverse complement strand
GAGAAAACAGGCTTGATGAGGCTTACCAAAGCATAAAGCTGATATTACTGGTGAAACAGAAAGATATATCAGTCAGGATGCTTGCGGCAATATATTATAAAAAAACCGGCGATAGGGATAGTGCAATAACTTACAGCAGGCTTGTACTTAATGAAGACCCTAAAAACATAATTGCTTTAAATATATTAAGGGATTACGGAGTAAATTAAAAAAGGAAGGCTCAGTAAGCCGGATTCTGTTCTGTGCAGCCATTTATCTAATGCGGTCTACCCTGCAGCATCAGGCGAGCTACCTTCAAACGCTGCTTTACATGACCTTGCACCCTGGCGGGGTTTATCCTGCATCCCGTAATTGCTTACAGGAACGGTGGTCTTTTACACCGCCTTTTCACCTTATCTCTTTGCAATAAATGCATTGAGTTGTTTATTTTCTGTGATACTATCCGTTGCATGGGGTTTGCCCCCATACACCCGCAGTTTCCCGCGGCGCCTTGCTCTAGGGTGTCCGGACTTTCCTCCCCTTTTTTAAAAAGGGCGGCTGCCCGAGCCTTCCTTTAAACCTAATCTAAATTAATAAATAAAAGTTCTATATTGAATTCATTAATATAATGGTTAGCCTGTAATTGCCAAATTTGCCAGCCTGTCAGCTGCTTTATTTAAGCTTCTATCTATATGAGTAATAGAATAAGGGAAGCCCAGTTTTTTAATTTTTACATGAAATTTATTGTTTAATATCGCTAATTCGGGCTCTTTTACATAATAATCAAAGTTTACCTGGTTTACCATCAGCTCGCTATCGGAGTAAAATTCAACCCTATCAAATGTATATTCACCATCTTTACTGAGTTTTTTAATAATATCCAGGCTTTTTAAAAGAGCTTTATATTCCGCCTGGTTATTTGTTGCATCACCTAAAAATTCCTTATGGCTGTTTATGATGAAATTGTTTTCATCGTAAACAACTATTCCAATTCCTGATTTTCCCGGGTTTCCTTTAGAAGCCCCGTCGGTAAAAACTTTAATTACGGGCACTTATTTCAGTAGTTCTTCAGCCATCAGTATCCTGCCGCATGATTCGCAGTGGAATAACCTGTTTGCCATTTTTATTTCAATAACTCTCTGCGGCGGAATCGAGCTGTAACAGCCCAGGCACGAACCTTTTCTAACCAGCGCCATTGCTTCACCAAATCTTGAGTCATTTATCCTGTTATATGTTTCCATATCATCAGAACTTATTTTCCGGAGCAGTTCTTCCCGCTGCGTCTTTAATTCAGCTTCCTCTTCTTTGGTTTGCTTTGCCAGCTCGTTAAGCTCGTTTTGGTTTATCTCTATTTCTTCCCTGATTTCATCAAGCTGAACCTTTAGCCCGCCGATATGGAATGTCAGGTCCTGTTTTTTATCAGAGTTTTCTTCTTTTAAAACTCTTTCGTTCTCTTCTATCTTACTTTTCGCATCTTCAATTTCCCTTGCCAGCGCATCGTATTCTTTATTGGATTTAACCAAACCCGAGCGCAGCCGCTCGTCGTTCTTTTCTATTTTTTCCAGCAGCTTGTTGTTTTCTTCATTCGCTGCATCCTCGATCATGTTTATTTCTTCAAGCTGCTGCTGTTTAGAAATATAATCATTTTCCATTTTATTCTTTTGCACCAGAAGGTCTTCTATCTTTTCAGGTATATCGCCGCGCAAAGCATATAATTCCTGGAATTCGCGGTCTACTTTGTGCAGCCTGTACAGTAACTGTAATCTTTCTTTCATATTATATGAAGTATGCTTTAATTTTATTATTTGATTTTATTATATACAAAATATTCTTTTGCAGGGAATCCGTATTTGTTTTTATATTATCCCTTAAATCTATAATACATTCTTTCATATTTATCCTGTTCAGCTTCCCGGGCAGGTTTACGGTTTTTATTGAAGAATTAATGTGTTTCAAAACATTTTTTACTTTTATTTTTTTATTCAGCGGTATCCTCAAATAATTATTCGAGGGTTTTTTGGTGCCTGTTAAAACTTCATATATTTCAAATGCCGGTTCATCATAAGGATGAACTTCATACATTCGTTCGATTGCATTTTTAAGATCTCTTTTATCGCATATCATTTCAAGCCTTACCTCTTCGGCCATTTCGAATTTTCCTTTTGAACCTATAACCGGGTTTGACCCATCGACACCCATGAAAGTTCCAACGCCTTTCATTCTGAAAGAACAAACTGAATAATTTCCTATCCTGCCGGCACCCGCCGAAGCCATTGCGAATGTAAGCTCATCTGTATTTTCAAACGGAACAAAAACAACAATCTTATACTTTTTTGAAAGATGTTTATCTTTTTCACGGCCGCTTTTTACAATATTTGCGCCGAATATTTTTTTTGCCAGTTTTTCTGCTTCTGATGCCATGACATAAAAAAAATGTCCCGCCAATTATCGGGACATTTTCAATTTAATTTTGTTGAATTATACTCTTGCTTGACTGTTTTTGATATTAAAAACTTTAAATTCACAATCATAACTTTACAAAAATAGATTATCATTGCTTTAAATTCAATGCAAATTCCCTGCTATAACCGCATTTACAGAAGAAATTAAGGCTTTAAGTTGCTATATTTATAAATATGAAAAACGAATCGGAATCAAAATTAATTTTAGAAATTCTTAAGAAATCACGGAATATTGCAGTAATTGGCGTTAAAAAATCAGAATCCGAGTCTGCTTACACCGTTCCCCTATATATGTTTGAAAATGGGTACCACATATTTCCGGTTAATCCAAAATATGCGGGGGAAATGCTGTTTAATGAAAAGGTCTTCTCTAACGTAACAGAAATAACTGTGCCAATTGAACTGGTAAATATATTCCGCAGATCTGAGTTTGTTTACGTTCATGCAAAAGAAATTATTACAATGGATCTAAAACCACGTTATGTGTGGTTTCAGGAAGGTATTTATAATGATGAAGCAGCTAAGCTGCTGGAAGAGAATGGAATTAAAGTTATACAGGACCGCTGCATAATGGTTGAACACGCGGAGCTGCTGTAAGCTTATTCGTTATTTATAAATATTACTTCACGGCTGCGTTTTGTTTTCATTTTATCAGGAATATTTTTTAATATCTCTTCCCGTAAAACCTGTATATACTTTTTTTTCACAAAACTTCTGTGAGTAACTATACTTGTTTCTCTTATCGGACCCGGCGGTTTAAAATAGCGGATGTTCTGAATTTGTTTTTTATTCAGGTCTCTTACTGCAAGCTCCGGAAGTATAGTAATTCCGAAATTGATATCAACCATTTTCCTTAATGTATCAACATTCCCGGCCTGGTATTCAAGACTGCTTCCATGGTGATCTCTTTTCCTCAGCTCACATATATTAAGCACTTGTGAGCGCAGGCAGTGCCCTTCTTCCAGAAGCCATAAATGGTCGGGATTAATATCTTCTGCAAGTATGTATTTTTTTTTATAAGCCGGTTCGTTCTTTGATAAATAAACCACAAACTCCTCGTAAAAAAGGGGATGTTCATTTATTGAGCTGTCATTTAAAGGAGTTGCAAGAATTCCGGCATCTAGAATATTTTTTTTCAGCCGGTCTATTATTGTTTCCGTTGTAAGCTCAGCAAGCTTTATCCTTACGCCCGGGTATTTATCCATGAAGTTTTTAAGAAAAAGGGGTAAAAGATATGGCGCAATGGTGGGAATTATGCCAAGCCTTAGCTCTCCCTCTATACTGTTCTTTCCCTCATCAATAATTTCGTTTATTATCCGGGTTTCCGAAAGTATAGCACGCGCCTGTTCAATTATTGATTTGCCGATATCAGTGGGTATTACCGGTTTTTTAGTGCGGTCAAAAATCTTTACTCCAAGCTCTTTTTCCAGGCTTAATATCATCATGCTAAGTGTCGGCTGTGTAACAAAACATTTATCTGCCGCTGCCCGGAAATTCCTGTAAGTATCTACTGCTATTATGTAATTTAACTGCTGAAGCGTCATTTGGCACCATAGATTTTATTTATGATAATATAAAAATAATCAATTTGATTGATATAAGAAATAACGCTATTTTTGAGCATTGCACTTATTAAAAACTTAAATATACATTATCATGAAAGAACAAAAGAAAAAATTGACGACTGCATCAGGCAGGCCGTACACTGAAAACGAAAATACAATGTCGGCCGGGCCAAGAGGGCCTCTCCTTTTGCAGGATTACATCCTGCATGAAAAAATGGCGCATTTTAACAGGGAGCGTATTCCGGAGCGCGTTGTTCATGCAAAAGGTTCGGGAGCTTACGGAACATTTACCGTAACAAACGATATCACCAAATATACCAAGGCTAAAATTTTCAACAAGGTTGGAAAGCAAACAAAGCTTATTATACGTTTTTCAACCGTTGGAGGGGAAAAAGGCAGCGCTGATACCGAGCGTGACCCGCGTGGTTTTGCTTTGAAATTCTATACCGAGGACGGGAACTGGGACCTTGTCGGTAACAACACACCCGTTTTCTTTATAAAGGATCCGAAGAAGTTTGGTGATTTTATCCATACACAGAAACGTGATCCCAAAACAAACCTCAAAAGCCCGACTATGATGTGGGACTACTGGTCACTTAATCCCGAAAGCCTGCACCAGGTAATGATATTGATGAGCGATAGAGGTACGCCTTACAGCTACAGGAATATGAACGGCTACGGAAGCCACACTTTTTCGATGATAAATGACAAGAATGATAAGGTTTGGGTAAAATTTCAATTCAAAACCATGCAGGGCATAAAGAACTTCAATATACACGAAGCTGAAGAAATGAAGGGTAAAGACCCGGACTGGGCACAGAGAGATCTTGTTGAATCAATTGAAAAAGGCGATTTCCCGAAATGGGCTTTGAAGATACAGGTTATGACCGATGAACAGGCAAAGACATTTCCTTTTAACCCGTTTGACCTGACAAAGATATGGCCGCATAAGGATTTCCCGCTGATAGATGTTGGCGTGATGGAGCTTAATGAAGTGCCGAAAAATTATTTTGCAGAAGTTGAACAGGCTGCATTTGCTCCTGCGCATATAGTAGACGGAATAAGCTATTCACCTGATAAGATGCTGCAGGGCAGGCTGCTTTCATATCCCGATGCGCACCGTTACAGGCTTGGCGCTAATTATGAACAAATTCCCGTTAATAAATGCCCGTTCTTGGTAAATAATTACCAGCGTGATGGACATATGAGGGTTGACGGCAACGGAGACGATAGCCCCAACTACTGGCCTAACAGCTTTGATGATATTAATACCGATAGCGCGTATAAAGAGCCTGCAATGGAACTTGATGCAACACTGGCTGACTGGTACGAAAGGAATTCGCCGGGTGAAGATGACCATTTCACACAGCCGGGATGGCTTTTTGAAAAGGTAATGACCGATGAAGATAAGGCTAACACTGTTACAAATATTGTTGCTGCTATGAGTGGAATATCGGGCTCTAAAAAAGATGAGATAGTAAACCGCCAGCTTTGCCATTTCTTCCGTGCTTCGGAAACACTTGGCATGAGGGTTGCTAAGGGGCTTGGAGTTGATCTTTCGAAGATCAGCGTTAGCGGTGCTTCAGTTAAAGAGCATTCAGCAAAGAAATAATACATGCACAGCCTTTGATTTTTTGAAGGCCGTTCATCCATAAACCAAAAGCCCCCGTTATTTATCGGGGGCTTTTTTATTCTTTAATGTCATTCCCGCGAAAGCGGGAATCCAGAAAAGATTAGAACGCAGATAACGCTGAAGAAACTGTTTTGCGCAGAAAGAATTATTAAGAAGTTTTTCTTTTTTTATAATTTTCTATTTCATAAGGGAGGTCATATAAATACTTCATCAAAAAATCTAAAAATGATACTATATCTTGTGCATCCTTAGAATTTGTAGCCGGAGTTTCAGGGGTAGGATGTGCTGATTCGTTTCCAGGTTCTCTTAATTCATGTGACCATTGTTCAATTATTGGAGGTAAAATGCCTTTTGAAGCTAAATCGTTTATTTCTTGATTTAAGTTATTTCCAATTGCTCCATTTTGTCTTAAAGCCACCTGTAGAGCGCTCCTTGCCATTAAAGCCGCAGCATCCCAATTTTCTTGAATGATATTTTGATGTGCTTGTAGCCAATATCTTCCTACAGTTTCCGGCCAGTGAACCGGGTATTTTGTTATTTTTAATGGCCAAGGTAAAACTCTGTAATCATAAACTTCGTGATGATCACTTGTTGCTGACCATAAAACCATCACATATCCAGCACAATTATTGCATTTTAGGGTATCAAAATTTAATATTTTATGTCCATTTGTTTTTTTCTTTTCCGAATGATGCTGAACTTTGAAATTACCGCTTTCAAGGCAAAAAGGACACGTAATATCATGGTGGTCCAATTTTTCACCACCTACGCCGACCCATTCACCTAGATCCCACCAACTATTTAATGCCATATTGATTTCAATATAACTATTTATTTTCCTGCGGGAATATTAATCTTGTTCCGCGATACCACATCAGCGGCGGTAATAGTTGTTTCCCTCATCCTGAAATAATTTTCATTTGACTGGAAGCCTACAAATTTCTGCAGCAGGTAATTTTTAGTGCTGCCGTCTTTTTCCAGCATTACAAGCCAGAGCGATGGCGCTAATTCAATAACCGATGCTCCGTTATAATTTGCGTTCATCTTATAAATTTCCGTTTCAAGATAACCCGCAAGGTCTTCATCATCAGAATCATTAAGGAAATCGATAAGTATAGCTGATGAAAATTTTTCTTCAGGTGTAAGGTTTGTATCTAATTGATCTTCCGAATCATCCTGCTGAACTTTTTGCTGCTGCTGTTTTTCATCCTTTGAACAGGATGAGAAAAAAAAGAGGAATAGTATTAATATTATTAAGTATTTCATTTACAAAAAGACTACCTTTTTTTATTTTCCCCTCTCCATGTGGAGAGGGGTTAGGGGTGAGGTTTTATTGAATTATCCCCAGCTCTTTGCCTATCTCTCCAAATAATTCCAGAATCCTATCGAGATGTTCTGGCTCGTGAGTTGTCATATATGATGTCCTTAACATTGCCATTCCGGGAGGAACACCGGGTGAAATAAATGCATTTGTGAACACACCTGCATCAAACAGCTTGCGCCAGAAGATAAACGTTCTTTCATCATCGCCAATAACAACAGGTACAATTCCTGTCTGGCTGTAAATAACATTGAATCCCAGCTTAGTAAAGCCTTCTCTCATATGGTCGGCATTTTTAATGAGCTTATCAACTCTCCACGGCTCGGCTATGAGAATTTCCAAAGCAGCCATTGCCGCTGCGCATGATGATGGCGTGGGCGATGCGCTGAAAATTAATGCGGGTGAGTGATGTTTCACATAATTAATAACTCTTTCAGTGGCTGCCATAAATCCGCCAAGAGAGGCGAATGTTTTGGAAAACGTCCCCATTGTAATATCAACTTTGTGCATTAGTCCATAATGCGAGCCCGTTCCTCTTCCGCCTTTGCCTATAACTCCGACCGAATGCGCGTCATCAACCATAACCCTGGCGCCAAACGCTTCGGCAAGCTCAAGCATTCTTGGAAGGTGAACAATTTCGCCGGTTGTTGAAAAAACACCATCTGTAACAATCAGCTTTCCTTTATCCTTTGGAATTCTGCTCAAAACGGCTTTAAGGTCATCCATATCGTTATGCTTGTAACGCTTGAACTCAGCAAATGCGCCTTTAGCCATAAGGTCAGCTGCAACTATGCATGCGTGGTTATCTTTATCCGATATGACATATTCGCCCTTTTGAACAAGAGTAGGTATTATTCCCTGCGCAGTCTGGTAGCCGGTAGAAAACAGTAAAACCGCTTCGGTGCCGAAAAACTCTGCCATTCTGTGTTCAAGCTCAATATGCAGGTCAAGTGTTCCTGTCAGATAACGGGAACCGCTGCAGCCTGTGCCGTATTTTTCAACCGCTCTGATTGCAGCCTCTTTTACTTTTGGATGTGCCGTTAAGCCAAGGTAATTATTCGAACCCGCCATTATCATTTTTCTGCCTTCGATAGCTACAACCGGACCTTCATTTTCCTCAATTGGACGGAAATAAGGATATAATCCGGATTTTTTGACCTCGTCAGCCCGGGTAAAATCGCAGCATTTCTGGAATAAGTCCACTCTTTAGGCTCCTCTTGCGGCAATTATTATGGCTATTGCCGTGTATTAAATTGAATTTTCAGTATTAAATGAATATTATTGACTAATATTACGACGGAATTCCCGCGAAAGCGGGAATCTAATCATAAATTAGGATTATTTAAAATTAATTTATTTGCAGAACAAATAATTATTAATATTTTTAAATTGAATTTCTTGATTTATATAAATGGAACTATAATATTAAAAAATCAAAAATACAAGTTTTAAATAAACTTTAAAAAAATTAATGGATTCCCGCTTTCGCGGGAATTTGAATATAAATTTAGTTCATTTTAGAAATTTTAACAAGGAAATAAGATTGAGCACCGCTTTAGTAACAGGGGCTTCGGGATTTATAGGTTCGCACCTGGTCGATATTTTACTCCGAAAAGGCTATAAAATTAAATGTTTAGTTAGAAAATCGAGCAGCTTGAAATGGCTTGAGGGCAAAAACATTGAATATGTTTACGGCGATATGTTTTCTGCCGATATTTTACCGGATGCGTTAAAAGATGTTGATTACGTTTATCATGTGGCAGGAGTTACCTTTGCAAAAAAAAAGGAGACCTTTTACCGCGGGAACGTTGAGGCAACAAAAAGCCTGCTGGAAATTTGCCTGAAGGCAAAACCGGACCTGAAGAAATTTGTTCATGTAAGCTCGCAGGCATGTGTGGGACCCTCATTTGACGGCAAGCCGATTGATGAAACACGGGACTATCACCCATTGACAACTTACGGCAGGTCAAAGGCTGAAGCCGAACGGCTTGTGATTTCATATTTTGAAAAGCTCAAATGCACAATTGTCCGCCCGCCTGCTGTTTACGGCCCGCGTGATTATGCTATTTATGAATATTTCAAATCGATGAACAAGGGCTTGCAGCCTTTGATAGGTTTTGATAATAAAATGATAAGCCTGATTCATGCGCGTGACCTGGTGAAAGGGTTTGTTCTGGCAGGTGAATCGGAAAAATCAGCATCGAACATATATTTTATATCGTCCGAAGAATTTTACAACTGGCGCGATGTCGGCGCAATAACCGGGAAGCTGCTTGGCAGAAAAACCTTTCGTATTGTAATTCCGCATTTTGCAGTTAAGACAACGGCATTTTTCTCACAAGTCTTCGGAACATTTTCTTCAAAGCCGGTAATACTGAACCGTGAAAAAGCTCGCGAGCTGGTACAGGCATACTGGATATGCTCAGCAGATAAAGCAAAACGCGATTTCGGCTTTAGAGAAGACTTAACCCTTGAAGAAGGTTTTAAAGATACGATTGATTGGTATAAGGCTAATAAATGGCTGAAGTAATTTGAGATTGCAAATTACAGATTTGAGATTTGAAAGCATTTCCACTTAAGTCTTCCCACTCATGGAGAGGGCTAGGTGGAGGAAATATTAGAATTCATCCTCACCCCGCTGAAAGCTTTTCTGCGTAAATCTATGAAATAAAAGTCCCTCTCCTTCGGAGAGGGAATAGGGTGAGGATATCGCGTTATCAACGTTCTATTTTTTTTAAGTTTATTCGCAGGCATGCGCGGTTAAGAATTTGGGGCTAAAGCCCCTGTTTTTTATTATCCTAAACCCCGGCATAAATGCCAGAGCTACAGAAATACGCTTCAATTATTCTTCGCGTTCTTTGCGGTAAAAACTTTTTATGATTAGATCCCCGCCTATGCGGGGATTCACTGCCAGTTTTAATTCTTCAGTATCTTAAACTCAACTCTCCTGTTTAGCTGCCTGCCTTCATCGGTTTCGTTTGTTGCTACCGGCATGCTTTCGCCGTAACCCATCGATGTTATCCTGTTTGAATTAATTCCCTTTGATACGATATAATTGGTTACTGCATTGGCGCGGTCATGTGATAAATGTAAATTAAAATCATCGCTGCCAACATTATCGGTATGACCGGAAAGCTCTATTTCCATGTTTGGGTTTTCGTTCAGCAGTTTTACAACTCTATCCATCTCCTGGTACGATTCTGGTTTCAGGGTTGATTTGCCGAAATCAAAGAAAATATTGTTCAGTCTGAATGAGCCGCCAACCTGTATCGGCTTCATTTCGATATCAACATGCATTTCTTTGTATTCGTTAATTACGGAAAGGTCTAAATAATTTGAAATGGAATAAAAACCTTCTTTTTCTGCAAGGAATGA
>Ga0315273_10013981_pt1 | contig 10335 bp, 8 predicted proteins | sample YL17G02_0_MG_FD_205753 | JGI IMG/M metagenome (GOLD analysis project Ga0315273, IMG submission 205753) | Sediment microbial communities from Yellowstone Lake, YNP, Wyoming, USA - YL17G02_0 | ecosystem: Environmental > Aquatic > Freshwater > Lake > Sediment | place: USA: Wyoming | collected... | reverse complement strand
TACGGGCGCCTCTCGCACGCGGCCACGAACCCCTCGAACAACTCGCGGAATTCGCCGGTGCGCCAGAAGTTCTCGGGGTGCCACTGCACCGCGACGCAGAACGGCAGGCCGGAATGCTCGATGGCTTCGATGACGCCATCGGGGGCCGTGGCCGACACCTCGAAGAGGTCGGCCAGGCGCCTCACCGCCTGGTGATGGCGGCTGTTGACCGCACACGAATCCGCCCCCGCCAGCCTCTCCCGCATCAACCCGGCGAGCCGGGACCCTCGGGTCACCCACACCTCGTGGGCGATGGCCCAGAGCGGCGTCGGCTTCGAGTGTTCGAGCGACGTCGTCGTCTGGGCCGGCACGTCCTGCACGAGGGTGCCCCCGAGCGCGACGTTCAGGACCTGCATGCCCCGGCAGATGCCGAACAGGGGGAGGCGGTTCGCCACCGCCAATTGGAGAAGGGGGATTTCGAACGCGTCGCGCGCCGGATCCACGCCCGCGACGCTCGGCTCGGGCTGCTCGCCGTACCGCGCCGGATCGACGTCTCCGCCGCCCGTGAACAGCAGGCCGTCCACGCTGGCGACAATCTGCCCGGCGACGTCCGTGGCCGGATCCAGCACGCGAGGATCTCCACCCGCCCGCCGGACGGACTCCAGGTAGTCGAGGAGCGAACGACAGGGGGGGACGCCGATGATGGGCATGGTGGAATTCAGAATTCAGAATTCAGAATTCAAAATTGGCCTTTGAATTCTGAATTGGCAATCTTCCATTCCGGTGCCTCCGAGCGGTCACGTCTACATGCGAGGAGGCACCGGGATGCCCATCAGCTCCAGGGCAGCGGTCATCTGCGCCCGGAAATAGGCGACACCTGCGGCCCGCCAACATCGCGCGTCCTGGCGGTCCTCGTTCAGGATCGGGTACCGGTGGTAGAACGCGTTGAAGGTCTGCGCCAGGCCGAAGGCGTGCTTGGCCAGCACGGACAACTCCAGCGTGCGCACCGCCTGTTCGACGATCTCGTCGAGCCGCGCCGCTTCCAGCACCAGATTCCACAGGTCCTGTGCGCCGTCCTCGCCGGTGAGTTCGCCGGCCGGCGTCGTCGCAAGGCTCTCCAGCACGGCCTGCCCGGTGAGGCCGTCCCGGGCCTGGAGTTTCTGGAAGATGTTGTTCGCGCGGACCACAGCATACTGGAGATAGGGCCCGCTTTCGCCTTCGAAGTTCAGCGCCTCGTCGATGTCGAACGCGATCACCTTGCCCCGCGAATACCGGATCATGAAGTAGCGGACCGCCGCCAGCGCGATCATCCCCGCCACCCGCTGCGATTCGGCCTCCGGCAGATCGGGATTGCGCTTGACGACCTCATTGCCGGCCTTGCGGACCAGCGTGTCCAGCAGGTCGTCGGCCTTCACGCCGAGGCCCTTGCGCCCGGACACCTCCACGAACGGCCGCGCCGCGTCCGCCTCGGGGATCTCGTACCCGAGCTGCTTCGCCGTCGCGTGCGAGAGCGCCACCATCTCGTAGGAGAAGTGCACCGAGCGCGCGGCCTCGTCCGGGCGGCCGATGGCGTAGAGCGCCTGCTTCAGCAGCTTCTGCAGGTACGACTGCCGCACGTCGATCACGTTGTAGACGCTGGCGGCGCGGCCAAACGGCGGATGCTCCGCGCCTTCCGGCGTTGCCGCCGCGGTCGTGGCCCAGAGCACGCGGCCGTTCGGATGGCGGTCGAAGGCGCGATAGCGGAAGTCGCGGTCGAGCAGGCCGAACTTCCAGAACTGGTACGCCATGTCCTTGCCGACGTAGGTGACCGTGCCGTTGGACCGCACGATCACCTTCTCACGGTCCTCGGCCTCGTCGCCCGCCTCGCGCTCCGGCTCCTCTTCGCCCGGCTGCTCGTCGATCTTCATGACCCAGCAGCCGGCCAGCCGCCCCTGCGTCTGCAGGGCGACCGCGCCCTTCTCCTTGAGGATGTCGAACGCGCGCGCCCAGAACTGCATCCTCAGGATGTCGCCTTCCCACGTGAGCAGGTCGTAGTCCACGTTCATGCGCGCCATCGTCTTCAGGTGGCAGCGGACGATGCGGTCGGCGATGAAGGCGGCCATCGCCGCATCCTCGCCCTCGCCGCGCTCGATGTGGTGCAGCGTGTCGGCGCGCGCGGACAGGCGTTCGCGGTCCTGCTCGTACCACTCGGTGACGCGTGCGTAGAGGTCCCAGCAGCCATAGTCGAAGCGCGTCGAGTCGGCGACCTGCCGCACCTCGTCGAGCGTCCTGCCTTCGAGCTGGCGGAACCCGACCACCACGTCGGCCACCTGCACGCCGGTGTCGTCGATGTAGTTCTGGATCTCGACGTCGACGCCGCGGAAGCGGAGCAGGCGGCCCAGCGTATCGCCGAGCGCCACGTTGCGCAGGTGGCCGATGTGCGCCGCCTTGTTCGGGTTGATGGCGGTGTGCTCGACGATGGTCTTGCCCCCCGCCCGGTCCGTGCGCGGCGCGTGGCCGGACAATCGCTCGACGAGGAATGCGGGCCGGTCGAGGAACCAGTTGAGGTAGCCCTGCGGCGTCGGCTCGACGCGCGCGACGCCCGGCACGGCGCCGATGGCGTCGGCGAGTTCCTGCGCGATGAGGCGCGGCGCCTTGCGCACGCGCCGGGCCAGGTCGAAGGCCAGCGGCAGCGCGAGGTCACCGAGCGCGCGGGTGGGCGCGTAGTCGACGACCGGGTCGAGCGTGGCGCGGTCCAGCGCGTAGACGCGTTCGACGGCGTCGAGGATCGCGGTGCGGATGCGGTCGTGGATCGGGAGAATCATCGGTCCTGCTGTCTCGTGGTGATGATACGATCGTCAGGCGGAATCGGGCTGTGTCTGGCGCGCGGCGGCCAGGCGTTGCGCCCGCCGGTAGTCCTCGGGCGTGTTCACGTTGAAGAAGAGCACGCCGTCCAGATCAAACGGCGCCAGCTCGTCCGGTCCGAGTTCACGGGTCCGGACGTCGGCTGTCAAGTCCTGCGCCCGGAGCGTGCCGCCGGCCAGGCGGCGTCGCAGCGGGTCGAGGCACGCGCGGCCGTACACGGCGCACAGCGGCTGGTACCCGTGACGCGGCCTCGGAATCGTCACGTCCGCGTCGGGGCCGACGCTCGTCAGGTACGCGAGAAACCGCCCCGTGAGGAACGGCAGGTCGCAGGCGACCACCAGGACGCGGTCGGTGGTGGCAACCGAGAGCGCGGTGTGGATGCCGCCGAGCGCGCCGGTGCCCGGGACCAGATCCTCGAACACCGGGAGCCCCGTACCGGCGAAGCGGTCGGGGTCGTTGGCGACGACGAAGATCTGATCGGTCAGCGGGCGAATCGCGGCGAGTTGCCGCTCGAGGATCGAGCGGCCGCCGATGGCGAGCGCGGTCTTGTCCCGGCCGTCGAGCCGGCGAGCGAATCCGCCGGCGACGATCGCGGCTGCCCACGTCATGTCGATTAGGTACCTTAGCAGAAAATGCCGGAAGCCGGTATCGGGCGCATGCTCGTGGCGAGCCTCCACCAGGGGATCGCCGATCTCCTTCCGACGCGGCTCGAGTTCTATGAGAACTGGCTGAACCCGACCGGGTTTCGCAACGGGACCATCGGCCTGGCACCGCTGCTGGCGGTGCTGAGCTTCCTGCGGCACGAGGGCGAGGCGTACGGGCTGGTGGTGGATCGCGCCGGGGAATGCGCCGCCGACTGGACGGTTGCCGAGTGGTCGCCGCTGCGGCGGTGGGCCATCCGGAGGCTGCCGTCGCCCCTGCGCGCGCGCGCCGCGCTCCGCCTGTCGAAGCGCCTGATCCAGCGGTCGTACGCCGGAAGCCGGGCGAACGTGACGCTGCGGCGGGGTACGGGCCGCGTCGCCGTGCGCGGCTCGATCTTCTGCGGCGTGCGCGCGCCGGCGCCTGAACCGCTGTGTCGGTACTATGCGACCGCCGTGGCGCGGCTCTTCCTGCTGTTCGACCTGCAGGCCCAGGCGCGCGTGACCGGGTGCGTGGCGACCGGGGACCAGGGATGCGTGGTGACGGTGGCGATCCGCGGCAGGCGCGCCGTGCCGGCCACGTCGCTCGCCGGATGATCATGATGAGACTGCCGACTGCACCCCTGCTCGCCGCGCTGGCGGCGACCGGCCTGCTGTCCGCGGCGCCGGCCGATGGCCGGCCGCGGCCCGCGCCGGTCGCGTCGGACGGCCCGATTCTCGTCATGCCCTTCGAGAACCCGTCGAGCAACGGCCGCATCTTCTGGTTGCGCGAGGGCGCGGCGGTGCTGCTGTCCGAGGACCTGCGCGCCGCGGGCGCCAATGCCATCGAGCGCGACGAGCGGGTCAGGGCGTTCGAGCGGCTCGGCGTGCCGCTGAGCGCGAGCCTGAGCGACGCGACCGTGATCAAGGTGGCCGAGCTGCTCGGCGCCGCTACCGTCGTCGTCGGCACGCTGGCGCTCGAGGGCGACCAACTGGTCGTGACGGCGCGCAGCATCCGGATCGACGCCGGCCGCCTGCAGGCCACGGCGAGCGAACGGGCAGCGCTCCCAGATCTGGCGCGCGCCTTCGATCGGCTGCTCGCGCGCCTGTTTCCCGCCATCCGGCCGTTGCCGGACCACAACGAGAAGACGCACGCGCCGCTCCCGGCGTTCGAGGATTTCATCAAGGGGCTGCTGGCCGAGACGCCGGCCGGGCGGGTGAAGTTCCTGCAGGCCGCGCTCACCGCCCGGCCCGAGTACGACGCGGCGCAGCTGGCGCTCTGGCAGGTGTCCTCGCAGCAGGGCGAACACGCCAAGGCGCTCGCCGGCGCCCTTCGCGTGGCCGCGAAATCACCGGCGTTCCGGCGCGCCCGGTTCCTGGCCGCATGGTCCCAAGTGCAGCTGAAGCAGTACGACGCGGCGCTCACCACCCTGCGCGCGCTGGCCGACCAGGAGCCGTCCGCGACCGTCTTCAACAACCTCGGCGTCGCGCAGTTGCGCAAGGGCGGCGCCGGCCAGGGCGCCGCCGGCAGCTACTACTTCTACAAGGCGCAGGAGTTGGATCCGGGCGACTCCGACTACTCGTTCAACCTCGGCTACGCGTACTTCCTCGAACACGACCAGTTGGCCGCCGCCCACTGGCTTCGCGAGGCCGTGCGGCGGAATCCGGCCGACGGCGACGCGCACTATGTGCTGGGGGCCGCGTTGGTGGCCACGAACGCCTCCACGGAGGGCGCCCGGGAGAAGGAACTCGCTCACCGCCTCTCCTCCGCGTACGCGGACTGGGACAAGCGGCCCGCCGGCGACCCGATCCCGCGAGGCCTCGAGCGGCTGAAGGACGACCTCCAGCCCACGCCCGTCGCGCGCGGTCAACTGGCCTACCAGGCGACCGAGCAGAAGGACCAGCAGGACCTCGCCCGGTTCCACCTCGACCGCGGCCGGCGGTTCCACGAGCAGGAGAACGATCGGGAGGCGACGGCCGAGCTGAGGCGGGCCATTTACCTGTCGCCCTACGACGCGGATGCCCATCTGCTGCTCGGCCGCATCCACCTGCGCAACGGCCGACTGCGGGAGGCCATCGACGCGCTGAAGATCTCGCTGTGGAGCCGGGAGAGCGCCGCCGCCCACGCCGCCCTCGGCGAAGCCTGGCTGCAATCCAAGGATCCCGTCGCTGCCCGCGCCGAGGCGCAGCGCGCGCTGGCCCTCGACCCCCTCTCGCCCGAGGCGAAAGCGCTGCTGGGGAAGCTCGACAAGGCGCCCAGGGATGGCGTGTAGGGCGGCCCTTCAGGGCCGCCGTCCTTGCCGGGGCCTGAAGGCCCCGGCTTTACGGCGGGGCTGAAGCCCCGCCCTGCGCCGGCGTTTCGATCCATAATGGGGCCGCCCCGCCGGTCCCAGCGGATTTCCGGTGAGCCGACCATGACGCACGTTCCGCGGTTGTTCGCCTGCTGCCTCTCCACGCTCCTCGTCGTTCTCGCTGGCCTGTCCGTCGTGGCTTCCGACCCGGCCCCGGTCGTCTACACGGCCAACGTCTCGGCAATCATCCATCCCGCGACCGCCGAGTACATGATCCAGACGCTCGACCGGGCGAACGCCGAGCACGCCTCGGCCGTGGTCTTCGTGCTGAGCACGCCGGGCGGCCTCGTCGATTCCACCCGCGACATCATCTCGCGCATGCTCGCCTCGAAGGCGCCGGTGGTCGTGTTCGTCGGGCCGGCCGGAGTGCGGGCCGCCTCGGCGGGCTTCCTCATCACGCTGGCGGCCGACGTGGCCGTCATGGCGCCCGGCACGCACATCGGCGCGGCCCACCCGGTCAGCGGCGCCGGCGAGAAGATGGACGAGACGGAGGCGAAGAAGAACGCAGAGGACATGGCGGCGTACGCCCGCACGCTGGCGGCCAAGCGCGGCCGCAACGTGGCGCTTGCCGACGACGCGGTGAGGAACAGCAAGGCGTTCACCGACCAGGAGGCGTTGTCGGCGACGCCGCCGCTCATCGACTTCGAGGCGAGCGACGTGCGCGATCTGCTGAAGAAGCTCGACGGCCGGACGGTGCAGCGCTTCGACGGCTCGTCCATCGTCGTGCACACCGCCGGCGCCCGGGTGGTGCCGTCGGAGATGACGTGGCGCCAGCGCCTGCTCGGCGTCATCGCGCACCCGAACATCACCTACATCCTGCTGAGCCTCGGCATGCTCGGGCTCGTCGTGGAGTTCTGGCACCCCGGGGCGGTGCTGCCGGGCGTGGCCGGCGGGATCTGCCTGCTGCTGGCGTTCTACGCGTTCCAGGTCCTGCCGGTGAACTACGCGGGCGTCCTGCTGATCCTGTTCGGCATCACCCTGTTCGTCCTCGAGTTGAAGGTGGCGAGCTACGGCCTGCTGAGCGCCGGCGGCGTCATCGCGCTCGTGTTCGGCTCGCTGATCCTCATGAGTTCGCCGATGCCCGAGTTGCGCGTCAGCCTGGGCCTGATCGTGCCCGTCGCGCTGGCCCTGAGCGCGATCATGATGTTTCTCGTGCGGCTGACTCTCGCCTCGCAGCGGCGTCGCCCCACGACCGGCGCGGCGGGGATGGTGGACGAACTGGGACGCGCGCTGACCGCGATCGAGCCGGGGACGGCGGGGCGCGTGGCGACCCACGGCGAGATCTGGCGGGCGATCGCCGCCGAACCCGTCGCCGAGGGTGAGACGGTGCGCGTGACGGACGTGGATGGCCTGACCTTGACGGTCCGGCGTGATGTGGCAGGGATGCTGCCGGCGGCCGGTGACGAGCCGCGGCGCGATCCCGGGGAGTAGATGATGGAAACACCGATGCAGTTCGCGACGCCCCTGCTGGTCTTCGTCGTCGTGGTCGTGCTCTACCTGTTCGGTTCGATCAAAATCCTCGCGGAGTACGAGCGGGGCGTCATCTTCCGGCTGGGGAAGCTCCTGCCCATGCCGAAGGGCCCGGGCGTGATCCTGGTCTTCGCGCCCATCGACCGCATCGTCCGCGTGAGCCTGCGGACCATCGTCATGGACGTGCCGCCGCAGGACGTGATCACGAAAGACAATGTGTCGGTGAAGGTCAACGCGGTCGTCTTCTTCCGCGTGATCGACCCGCGGCGCGCGATTGTCGAGGTCGAGAACTACCACTACGCCACGTCGCAACTCGCCCAGACGACGCTCAGGAGCGTGCTCGGTCAGGTGGAACTGGACGACCTGCTGTCGGAGCGTGAGCGCCTCAATCAGCGGCTGCAGCAGATCCTGGATCTGCACACGGATCCGTGGGGCGTGAAGGTCTCCGCCGTCGAGGTCAAGCACGTGGATCTGCCGCCCGACATGCAGCGTGCCATCGCCCGGCAGGCCGAGGCCGAGCGTGAGAAACGTGCTAAGATCATCCACGCCGAAGGCGAGTACGCGGCGTCGGAACGGCTGTCGCAAGCCGCCGTGATCATCGCCAGGGAGCCCGTGACGATCACGCTGCGCTACTTGCAGACCCTCACCGAAATCGCTGCCGAAAAGAACTCGACCATCGTCTTTCCGCTGCCCATCGAACTGTTGAGCCTGCTCGTCAAGGGGCGTGAGCAGCCACAGCTGATGAACGGGACGGGGGGCGCGGGTGCGTGACCAGTGTAAGCGAATCGAGGGGAGCCGGGGCGAATGGCAGGAGACGACGGGTTCCGAGAAATCCACCTGAACGGGAAGCAGCTCGTCTTCCTGTTCATGGCGATCACCGTGGTCGCCGCCGTGATCTTCTTGTGCGGCGTCATGGTCGGGCGCGGCGTCCGCAACTCGACCGCCGCGAGCGCGGCCGTCGAGCCGGCCCCGGCGCCGGGAGTGGCGGGCGACGTGTTGCCGTCGTCGGACCCGCAGACGCAGGCGAAACCGGCGCCGCCGCCGGCCCCGCCCGCGATGCCTCCGCCCACGCCGGCCGAGGAGGCCGCGCCGCAACCGGCGGCAGCTGATTCGGCCAGGGCGGGCGAGCCCGCAAAGAAGGAGGAGCCGGCGAAGAAGGGCACCCCGGCCGTACCTCCGGCCCAGGCGCCGGCGGCTCCGGCAGCCGCGCCGAAGCTGGAGGAGACTCGCGCCGCCGGCGCCGGTGAACCCGCGGGCGACGGGTGGATGGTGCAGGTCACCGCGCTGACCGACTACGCCCAGGCCGAGGCGATCGTCAAGCGGCTCGTGGCGAAGGGGTATGCTGCGTACCTGCTCGGCCCGCCGCCCGGTGGCACCGCGCTCTACCGCGTCAGGGTCGGCAAGTTCAAGGAGCGGCGCGAGGCCGACACGGTCAGACGCCGCCTCGAGAAAGAAGAGCAGTTCAAAAACTGTTTTACTACGCGCTAGCCACCGCGTCCGGCGCCCTTCTCGTCTTCAGCTTCCCGCGATTCGGCCAGGCGGGCCTCGGGTGGCTTGCGCTGGTGCCGCTGTTCGTGGCGCTCGCCTCACCAGCGCCCGGCATGCGGCCGATGCCGCGCCGGGCGTTCCTGCTCGGCCTCACCTGCGGCGCGTGCTATTTCACCGGCACCATCTACTGGGTCGGCCAGCTCATGCAGGTGTACGGCGGCCTCAGTTGGCCGGTGGCCATCCTGGTGACGCTGGCGCTGGTGGCGTACCTCGCGTTGTTTCCCGCCTTTTTCGCGCTCATCACACGCCGCCTGGTGGAGGCCTTCGGCCCTGCCGCGCTGCTGCTCACCCCGGCCGTGTGGGTGGCCACCGAGTTCGGCCGTTCGTACCTGCTGACCGGGTTTCCCTGGGTGCTGCTCGGCTACACCCAGGCGAGCGTGCTGCAGATTGCGCAGGTGGCCAGCCTCGTGGGCGTGTACGGTCTGTCGGCGCTCGTGGCGCTGGTCAACGCGACGCTCGCCTACCTGTTGTTCGCCCCGACGTTTCGGGCCCGTGTGGCGGCCGTCGCGATGGTCGTCAGCCTGATCGTGACGGCGTCGGTGTGGGGCACGCTGCGGATGCACGACGAGGCGCTGGTGCGCCACGGGACGCCCATCCGGGTCGGCATCGTGCAGGGCAACGTGCCGCAGGACGAGAAGTGGGACGCAGCCCGGGCGACGGCGATCTTCAACCGCTACCTGGCGCTGTCGGCGCAGGCGGCGGATCGCGGCGCCCGGCTGATCGTGTGGCCCGAGTCGTCGACGCCGTTCATGATCGAGGAGGATCCGTCCGGGCGCGAGGCCATCCGGCAGCTCGCCCAACGGAGCGGCGCGTTCTTCCTCATCGGCAGCGACCAGATCGAGCGCCGGCAGCCGCTCAGGTACTACAACGCGGCGTTCCTCGTCGGTCCCGACGGCCGCACGCTGGCCGTCTACCGCAAGATGCACCTCGTGCCGTTCGGCGAGTACGTGCCGCTCAAGCGGATCCTGTTCTTCGCCGCGCCGCTGGTGGAGTCCGTCTCGGACTTCTCGGCAGGGGAGCAGGCGGTGCTCCTGCCGTTCGGCAACCATCCGATCAGCACGTCGATCTGCTACGAGGTCGTCTACCCGGACCTCGTCCGCCGGTTCGTGCTCGGTGGCAGCCAGGTGATCACGACCATCACCAACGACGCCTGGTTCGGGCGCTCCTCGGCGCCGTCCCAGCACTTCGAGCAGGCGACCCTGCGCGCGATCGAGGAAGGGCGCTACCTGGTGAGGGCGGCGAACACCGGCATCAGCGGCATCGTCGATCCGTACGGGCGGGTGGTCGCGCGCTCGGGCCTGTTCGAGCCCGCGGTGCTCGTCGGCGACGTGCGCGCCCTGACCGGCCTGACGCTCTACGCGCGTCTCGGCGACCTCGTGGCGTACGCCGCCGTGATGCTCACGGCCGTGGCACTCCTCGCCGCCATCGGCCTCCGGCGCACGTCGTCGTTCGACCAATGACTCCGGCCAGTACCCCGCCTTCGCCCTCCGGGCTGCGGCGGGCGGGCCAACGACGCGGGCCAACGA
>Ga0315273_10013980_pt1 | contig 10335 bp, 11 predicted proteins | sample YL17G02_0_MG_FD_205753 | JGI IMG/M metagenome (GOLD analysis project Ga0315273, IMG submission 205753) | Sediment microbial communities from Yellowstone Lake, YNP, Wyoming, USA - YL17G02_0 | ecosystem: Environmental > Aquatic > Freshwater > Lake > Sediment | place: USA: Wyoming | collected... | reverse complement strand
CGCTCGCCGTCCTCCTCGCCCATTCGGCAGGAGGCGGGAGTCAATGCGGCTTCAGCCGTGCCTTCGAGCGCTCGCGCGTTCCAGGCCGCCGCGTCGGCCGGCATTCCCGATACGCTTCCCGAGGCAGAACGCGCCAAGCACGAGCGCGCACGCCGTTTGGCCCGCGTGCTCGCTTCGGACATCGCGATCTACAACAAGGAGAAGCGCGACGGCGGGCTCAAGGACGGGAACCTGGTTGCCGTCCTGGGCTACGAGATCAAGAAGTCGTGGGAGGTCTACAAGGAGCGCATCACGCCGGAGCTGGCGAACTCCACTCCCTACTTCCGCGACGCGCTGAACGAGATCGTTGCCGAGGGCAAGAAGATCTTCTAGCACCCCTTCTTCCGTATCTCACCGCCAAAGAAAGTACCCGCAAGCTCCCGCAGCCAAGAGCATCACTCCCGCTCCAGCCACCGTCCAGGCAGGCGTGATCCACCCTTGGCCCAGCGCGATTCCCAGAAGCAACGCAGTTCCGAGTACCGCGAAGCGTGTCGAGAAGTCGCGCAGCGCGAACACGCGGGCGCGTGCCTCGGGGCCGATGGAGACCTGCATGACGGCTTCCGTCGTGACGAGCAGGAGCGCGACGAAGAAGCCGGCGAGAAGCGCGAGCAGCGCCAGCGTAAGATAGGCCGGCGTGAACGAGAAGATCGCGAGCATGAGGCCGGCACCGGAGAGTCCCAGTGCGACGAGGAGGCGCTTGGAGAAACGCGCGCCCGCCGTCGCGAGCAGCAGCGTTCCCGCGACCATCCCGAAGCCCACTGCGGAGAGGATTCCGCCCATTCCAGACACGAATCCGGCCGCTCGGTTCTTCACGAGCACCGTTCCGGCGACGTGAAGCGCGCCCCCGGCGATCCAGAGACAGACGAGCGACAGGAGCGACCCCAGCACGGCGCGGTGCGAGACGGTGAGCCGCGCTCCCTCCGCCACGTCGTGCAGGAGCACGCGGTAGGCGGCGCTCCACCGCGCGGGCCTCGCCACCCGCTCGTGCCGCTTCGGGCGTGTCAGCGCCAGGAAGAAGACGGAGACGAAGTAGGTCGCGCCATCCAACGCGAATCCCCAGCGCCATCCCACCCGTTCCACGAGAAGGCCTCCGGCGAACGAGCCTGCGATGGTGGCCACGACGCCGGCGAGCGTGGCGAGCGAGTTCGCCTTGACCAGTGATTCCTCCGGCACGAGATCCGGCAGGATGGCGGATCTCGCCGGAAGGAAAAAGGTGTTTGCCGTGTAGAGCAGGAACACGAGGACGAACGCCGCGGGGAGACCGCCCCATGCGGCCGCAGGGATCAGGAGCAGGACCAGACAGCCGCGCGCGAAGTCGGACGCGATGAGAACCCGCCGGATGTTCCACGTGTCCACGAGCGCGCCCACGATCGGGCCAAAGAGAATCGCGGGAAGGAAGCTCGCCACGGGAATCAGCGCCAGTTCGGGGGCCGGGTTGCCGGGGTCGCGCGCCCGCTCGACGATCAGCGCCAGGAGCGCGAGATAGGTGAGGCGATCCCCAAAAATCGAGACGAGCTGCCCGATCCAGAGGGCACGAAAGCTCGGGTTTCGGAAGAGCCGAGCGTCGGCCCCTTCCATCAAACGCCCGCCGGCTCGAATTCGGGGGCGGCGTCCGGAGCGTCCCCCGTTCCCGGGGCGGCGGGAGGGCGCGAGAGCAGCGAGTGATAGATCTCCTCGAGCCGGGTCACGATCAAAGGCCACGCGTAGCGCTTCGCGGTCTCGATTCCACGCGCGCCCATCGCGGACCTCAGGTCCGGCCGCTCGAGCAGAAGCTCCAACGCGTCCGCGAGGGCACGGGGGTTCCGGGGAGGAACGGTGAGCCCCTCCTTTCCCGAAGTGAGCACCGTACGGTAGCCCGGCAGATCGGTCGCGACCACCGGAACCCCCGAGGCCATGGCCTCGAGGAGCACGATTCCGAAACTCTCTCCGCCGCGGGCGGGCGAGCAGAAGATGTCGGCCGAGGCGTAATACCACGGCAGGTGTTCGTTGCTCACGCGTCCCTCGAAGTGAACGCGTCCCAGGAGCGCTCCGGAGGCCATCCGCTCGACGCGGCGCCTGAGGCGTCCGTCTCCAACCACGATCAAGCGGAAGCGCGCGCCCCGTGCCGCCAGCCACTCGCACGCGGTCAAGAGCTCGGGGAGGCCCTTGCGGGGATCGTGCCTTCCCACGAACAGGATGTTCGGCGTGTCGTCCTCGAACCGCTCGAGGCGCTTCAGTCCGGGGCGAAAGCGATCGAGGTTCACCCCGTTGGGGAGGATCTCCACCGGTCCGGAAAAGTGCCGGGCCACGAACTCGTGGGCCGTCTCCGAGACCGCGAGCGCGCGGTCGATGCGCCGGTAGTAGGGCAGGAGCTGCCGGCGGAGGAGACGGAACGGCAGATCCGAGGAGGACGTGGAATGGAACGTTCCCACGATCGGCTGCGTCGCGACGCGGAGAGCGAGCAATGGAAGCGTGGGAGAGAGGGGGCAGTGCACGTGGATGACGTCGATGCGCTCTTCCTGGAACAGCGCGCGGAGCCTTCGATCGAGTCCGAAACCGATCGTGACGTTGTTCTCGGCGCCGTTGTAGGGAATCACGACATTCCGGCCGATCCGCCGCACGTGTTCGCTTTGGATCTCGCCGCGGCCGAAACGCGAGGTCACCACGACGACGTGGTGTCCTCGATCGCGAAGCGCCAACGCCGTGGCGTCCACGTGCTCGGTCACCCCGCCGACCGCGGGGTGGTACGCCTGTGTCACGATCGCGACCCTAAGCGGCATGGCCTTCGTCGAAGACGCGCCGGAAGATGCACCACTGTCCTACGTGGGTCGCGATCACCCGCTCCTGCGCTTCCGCGATGCGCCGTGTGATCCGCCGGAGATCGGCGTCGAGGCGAAGCGACGGATCCGAGCGATCGGCGCCATCGAAGGAGATCACGTGCCGGCCGGACCGGTCGCGCTCCGCGTGCGCGTGGAGGAGCGGGGCGCGGGCGCGGCGTGTGAGGAGCGCGGGTCCCGCCGGGATGGGAATCGGGCGGCCGAAAAAGTCCGCAGTGAGCGAGCGCCCGAAGACGTCGCCGTCGGTGAGCAGCACCACGACTCCTCCGTGGCGAAGGGTGCGCAGGAGTGGCGTGAATCCGTCCCGAGGCGTGCTCACGAGAATCCGCTGGCGCTCCTTGATTGCGCGAACGGTGCGAGTCAATCGGTCCCCGAATTGGATTCCGGTGACGACGTGCACCAGAAAACCGAGGCGGGCGAGCGCCAGTCCCGCCAGCTCCCAGTTCCCCAGATGTGGGGCCGAGATCACAGCACCCCTCCCCTCCCCGAGTGCGCGGTAGAGAAGCTCCATCCCCCGAAAGCGGAAGCGCTCGTCGAGCGCGCGCGCGTCCAGGGTCTTCTGAGCGAAGTACTCCATCAGGAAGCGGTGATAGCTCTCGAAGATCGATCGCGCGATCCCCTCGCGCTCGCGAGGTCCGAGAAGCGCCGGATGCCCCGCCTCCGCCATGCAGACCAGGTTGGACATGACCGCACCGCGCCGCGTCCGGGAGAAGCCGTACTCCAGGCGGGCAGCCGTGCGCGCGAGGATGTCACGCGTGCTCTCGGGAATGGCGGGCACGATCGAAAACAGAGCTTGGAAGACGAGGGTCGGCAGTTGGGTCGGCTGGCGAGATCGATCCTTGGAAATCGCTATCACCGCCCGGAAGCTACACAAGCCCTCGCGGGGGTGTCAAGACGCGCGCCGTCAGGCTTTTGTTTGACTTGACGGATCCGGCTGCCTAGAGTCCGGTCTTACTCGGTGGCAATTCACCCACCGGGAGGCCGGATCCAGCCACGGTCAGTGTCCGCTCTCTTCCTCGACCGCTTGCGTATCCTCGAAGAGAGCATCGGCGGTCTCGACATCGTAGAGGCATCGGCAACGAGACCCCGCTGCCGCATGGGGACAGACGGCATAGACACGATTGTCGCGCCGGCAATAGACTTCCGGGGCGCCATGCGCCATGCGCCACGGGGTGGGGGAGTGCGAGTTTCGTTTCACGGTGTCCTCCTGGGGCGCTGGTTTCGCTCGGTTCCAGCCGCGGCCCGGGTTTTCTCGCCGAGCGCGGTGTTCACGTTTGATCCTTGTCAGTGCAACGCGCATGCCACGGGGCGGCCGTGCGCAGGAGGGGAGATCAGGAATGGCGAGCCAGAAGCTGGTGCGATGTGAAATCCAGAAGCCCGATTCCACGGGAGAGCCGACCGTGCGCTACGTTCCGCTCGAGATCTACGGCCTGTGGGAGTACCTGATGCGCACCAAGCATCAGTTCAAGGTCACACAGAGCATCGCGTCGCTATGGATCGACGTGGATGAATCGCCGGAAGCCGCGTACGGCGAGAATCAGTACGAGCGGGTGACCGAAGTGCAACTGCTCCGCTACTCGGAGCAGGACGGAATGTTCAGCAGGGTCAGCCGCTATTTCCCTACGCAAGAATATCCGCTCCTCAAGAGCCTTCTGCTGAAGCACTATCAGAGCGTTTCCGATCCGTCGGCTCCCGCCCCCCAGCTCAAGGAGCGGCCGGGCATCTGGATCCGCCGGGACACACGCTCCTAACGCGCACGGAAGCCCGCCGCGGGAAGCGCATTCTGCGGCGGACCGTGCGGAGTGCACTCCTCGCATCGCCGCCCCGGCCGCGGTCCCGCCGCCGCCCCTAGAGACTTAATCGCAACTCGCCTGATCCCAGAGCATTACAAACGTGGTTTCAGCCCCTGGCGCGAGCTGGTTGTGGCCGGAACTGGCACGCATCGTGCTCCCCGGCACAAGAGCCGGCGACGAGCCACATCTGCGTCCAAGCCGCGAGAGGTCCATCCTAAGGAATCAACCGGAATCGAGGAGCGACGCCATGGTGGTGGTCAGCTATTCGGGACGCGAGATCAATGCGAAGATCGTCTATTACGGCCCTGGTCTGAGCGGGAAGACAACGAATCTGGAGAAGATCTACGACAGTGTTCCCGAGACCAACCGCGGTCGCATGGTCTCGATGAAGACCCAGACCGACCGAACGCTGTTCTTCGATCTCCTTCCGCTCGATCTGGGCGAACTCCAGGGCATGAAGACGCGTCTGCTTCTCTACACGGTTCCCGGGCAGGTCTACTACAACGCCACCCGAAAGCTCGTGCTCAAGGGCGTCGACGCCGTCGTCTTCGTCGTGGACTCCGCGGCGGACAAGATGGCCGAAAACCGTGAGAGCTTCGCCAACCTCGAAGCGAACCTGAAGGCCTACGGGATGGATATCAAGACGCTTCCGGTGGTCATTCAGTTCAACAAGCGCGACCTGCCGAACGCGGTTTCGATCGAAGAACTGAACAGCGAGATCAATCGACACAACTTGCCGTGGTACGAAGCGCAAGCCGCGAACGGCGTCGGCGTCTTCGAAACCCTGCGCGGAGTCTCGAAGCTCCTCCTCGCGAAGATCTCCAAGGATGTGCTGGACAAGGACGGAGCCTCTATCGCCGGAGGGAAGCGTCCGGCCGCGGCCGAGGCGCCGGACGGGGAAACTTCGGCGGACTCCAAGACCGAAGAGAAGGGCGTCGGCGGGAAACTCTTGAAGTATCTGAAGCGGGGCAAGGGCGCGGCGCAGAATGGAATGGCCGAGACGCCGGCGGAGACGGCGCCCAAGGCAGAGACCCCGATCGAACTCTCCCCGGAGATCCCCATCGAGCCCTCGCCGTTTCTCTCAGACGATGCTCTCATCGAGGAACCCTCGATGTCGTTCGGCTCCGAGCCGAGCCCCATGAACGCCGAGGAAGAGCTGGTTCTCTCCGACGCCGACATTGTCGGCCGCGTGCCCGCGTTTGCGCCGGCGGACGAGCCCAAGCCCGAGACGACGCGAGGCGCCCACGAGGATGAGCCGATCGGCGAGTTCGAGCGCGAATCCTCGCTCTTCGGCGGGAGCACCCCCAGCTTGCCGTCCCGGCGCGTCGAGCAGCCGGACGGTGGCGAGGACACGAGGCGCATCTCGATCCCGATCGATCTGGGGCAGCTGCCGCGCTCGGGAACGATCACGCTCACGGTCGAGTTCCAGATCCGTGTCCAGTCGGACGAGCCGCGCACCGGCTCCAAGAAGGGCACGAAGGCCGCGAACTTGGGCGGGACATTCTCGCGCGAGCTCGAAGTCATTCCCTGACGCACGAGCGCCTCGCGAGCGTGTTTTCCCGCTTCGGCAGCCCATTTCTCTTGACAGGTTCTTCGGCCGCTCCCTAGGCTCCGACCCGTGACTCGGGCGCTGCCAATCACCATTCCGGAAGGATCGCTGGGCCCCTCCTCGCTAGGGGAGGAGCGTCTCGCGCTCGCAGAGAACCTCGTGCGCGGATCGGCCGATCCGGAGCAGGCGCTCCAGGCGGCGCGCATCTTCGCCCTCGAGGGCCGTCGCGATCGCGCCGTCGAGATCCTGCGCCAGGGAATCCTGACGCGGCCCCACCACGCCGAAATGCTCTCGCTCCTCGCCGATCTCCTTTCCCGCGCCGGCACGTTCGAGGAGGCAGACCTCTACTTTCGCCGCGCGCTCGAGTGCGATGCCAAAGCCGCGGAGACGTGGTACCGCCGCGGCCTCCACCACGGCAGGCAAGGACAGGCCGCAGCGTCCAGGAGCGCGTACGAGGAAGTGATCCGGCTGGACGCCCGGCATGTGAAGGGCTGGGTGAATCTCGGCCTGGCGCGGGCCGACCTTGGGGAGAAGGACGCGGCGATCGAGGCGCTGGAGCGTGCGGTCCTGGTGGACCCCGGTTGCGGTGAGGCGCGCTCCAATCTCGGGGTGCTCTACGCCGAGGCGGGTCTGCGGGCCGAGTCGATCGAGGAATTCCGTCGCGCCGTCGCCCTCGCGCCGGACTCGTCCGAGGCGCATTTCAACCTCGGCTGGGCGCTGCTCGCCGAGGACGAGCTGGAGCAGGCCGAGAAGACTCTCGAGGAGTCGGCGCGCCTGGATCCCGCGAACGCCGAGACTTTCTACGCGCTGGCGCTCCTGCACCAGCGCGTCGGGAACTACGCGCGCGCCGTGCAGGAACTCAAGCAGGCGATCGAGCGCCGCCCCGAGGACGCGCGCCTGCACTATTACCTCGGTGTCGCCTATAACTGTCAGGATGCGGTCGACCAGGCCATTCTGGCGCTCGAGCGGGCAGCCCGCCTTCGCCCCGATGACCCGCGCATCCACAGACTCCTGGGTGTCGCCTACGACAAGAAGGAGTTGCCCGCCCGCGCACGGGAAGCCTATCGCCGGGCCGCGTCGCTGAGCGGGTAGCGCGCGCGGCCGTGACACTCGCGCCGGCGATCGCGATTGTACGGCCCGTCAACGTGCTCGCCTTGGCGGCGGGCACCGCGGCCGGGGCGGCCCTCGCCGGCGCCCCTGGCCTCTCGCCGCTGCTCCTCGTCCCCGCATTGACCGCGGCGTTCGGCTACGCATGGAACGACGCGGCCGATCTCCGCGCCGACGAACGCAACCGTCCCGCCCGCCCGATTCCCTCGGGCCGACTCTCCAGAAGCGTCGCCGTCGTCCTTGCGTGGGCCTGCCTTGCCGCGGCGGCGGCCGTCACGTGGCGCTTCGCGCGCGAGGACGCGCGGCTGCCCGTCACGTTCCTCGCGATGGCGGCGATGCTTTATCTCTACAGCCCGTGGATCAAGAACGGAGGCGTTCTGGGACCGGTCACCGTCTCGGCCCTCTCCGCTCTAGCGGTCCTCTGGGGCGCCTGGCTGGGGCCGCACCCGGAGAACGCGCACGTCGCGGCATTCATCGCCGTGGCGATCGTCTTCGCCCGCGAATGCGTGAAAGACATTGAAGACCTGGAGGGCGACCGCGCGACAGGACGCACGACCTGGCCGGTTCAGGCGGGGGAAGCCGCCGGCCGGATGGGCGCACGCGTGGCGGCTCTGGCGGCACTGGCGGCGCTTCCACTCCCTTGGCTTCGCGGCGATGCCGGCATTCTCTACGGCGCGGTTGCGGCGTTCGTCGTGGCGCCGCTCCTCGTCCCGACAGTGTTGCGGCCGCCCACGAACTCGCGGGAGGCGCGCACGGCGTCACTCCGCCTGAAGGCGGCGCTCATCGCGGGGATCCTGGGACTGTGGATGGGCGCGACGCAATGGCCCCCAAAGATGCATTTGTAACTCCTAATATAACAATAGAATAAACAATTCATCTCTCCCGTTGGATTAATCGTGTGCACGCCACAGTGCCCGCGCGTGGCTCGATTCGACCGCGTTCCCCGCCACGCCCGCCAATGCGCTCTCGCCGCGTCCGGCGGGCATTCCCCATTCAGAAGAGTTTGCACGCTGCCGATGAATCCACAGGACGAGCCGACCGGGATTGCGTCGTAACACGCGATCCGTCGGTTGGCGCGACGCCGTGGCGCCTCCCGGCAGGAAGCTGGAGAGAACGAGGGCACGATGCTCCTCTTGACCAGAAAGCTGGGCGAAAACATCCGGATCGGAGACGACGTGAAGATCACGATCGTGGAAGTGAAGGGGAACCACGTGAAGCTCGGGATCGACGCGCCTCCGAGCGTGAAGGTGCACCGCGAGGAGATCTACGAACGGATCCAGCAGGAAATTCGCCGGGCAGAGCAGGCGAAGTCCGAGGACGCGAACGACTCGGGATCCGCGCCCGGGTCCGCGCCAAAGCCCGAGTGAGTCACATCCACGAGGAAAATCCGGCGGAGATGGATCGCTGGCTCAGCCGCTGCGACGAGGTTCTCGCACTGCTCGACTGCGCGCTCCGGGGCTGCCATGCGCGGAGCCACCCCGTCGTGCACCGCGCATTGACGGAGTCGGTGCGCAGCCTGGAACTCGCGAGCGAAGACGTTGCGGGGCGGGTGCTGAGCCTGCTCGACTACTGCATGGCCGAGTCGGGTCAAGGCAGGTTCGACGAAGCGGCCGAAGTGCTCATCGAGCTCAAGGAGAGCTGGATCGAAGCGATGGCGATGATTCGGAGGGAGCGCGACCGTGCTGCCACCCTCAATTGACGCACCCGAGAAAGACGCCACGACCCGAATCCTCGAAGCGAGGCGGCGCGTGCGAGAAGGCTACTACGACCGCATCGAGGTCCGCCGGATCCTGTGCGGGATTATCCTCCGCCGTCTGGCCGCAGCAACTGCCCCCGGAGACCGCGAACACCCCGATTCCGCTTGACCCCCGCCGAAGAGCACTGGTAAAAAGATAGCCAGACGCCCTTTCACAACCTGAAAATACGGGGTTAGGCACAAGGAAGATGCCTCGGACCGGCTCGGAAGCCGCAGAACTGCTTCAGCGCGCAGATCCGCTCGCGAGGGCGCGGGCGGCCCTGACGATTTCCACTGGCGCGTTGGGCGCCGAACTGGGATCGCTTCTCGAGGATCGCCTGTTCGACCCGGATCCGGAAGTTCGCGTCCTGACGGCGACCCTTTTTGCCGCGCCCGCCGCGGCAGCATCCCCCGAAAATCTCTTCTCCGCGCTCGAAGATCCCTGCTCCGACGTCGTCGTTGCCGCCGCCGAGGCGCTCGTTTCACTGCGCCCCGCCCGAGCGGTCGATGCGCTCACGGAATGCCTCGCCTCGCGCCCCGACCTCGCGGGACCGCTCGCGCTCGCGATGGGGGTGCTGGGCGATCCCGGCGTCGAGGAGTTCCTGCTCGACAGGCTGGATCAAGAAGACCCGGCGGTGAGAATCGCGGTGTGCAGGGCATTGGGCGCGTGCGGAACAGCGCGCTCCGTTCCCGATATCTTGCGTCTCCTGGCGGGCTCCGAGGCGGGTCTCTGGGTCGAGGCTTTGGCCGCGCTCGCGCAAATCCGCGAACGCGTGCCCAACGCGGTGCATGAGAGTCAGCTGCCCGAAGCAATCGGCGGGCGGATCGCCGCACTCCTCGCCTCGCCCGACCGGACGGCGGTCCTGACCGGTATTTCGCTCGTCTCATGGCTGCGCCCCGCCTATGGGCCCGGGCAATTGGTGGCTCTTCTCGAGGCGCCGGATCGCGGCGTCCGGGAACGGGCGCGCGAGGCCTTCGGCGCGATCGCCGGGGGCGCCGAGAACGCCGTGCTCGAAGCGATCGTTGCCGATGTCGACCGGCATCCCGAAGCGGCCGCAATCGCGCTGGACCACGTGGCCGCGGCGCGGGACGCGGCCTCGCGCGCCATCGTCGTGCGATTACTGCGGCACGAATCGCCGCGAGTTCGCGAACGGTCCGCGGCGCTCGCGGGGCGCTCCGGAGGAACGGATCTCGCCAAGGCGCTCGCTCTGCTCGTGACGGATGGCGTGGGTCATGTCCGGGCGCGCGCGGCGGAGGCCCTGGGGTATTTGGCCGCCGATTCCGCGGGTCCCGCGA
>Ga0315273_10013979_pt1 | contig 10335 bp, 5 predicted proteins | sample YL17G02_0_MG_FD_205753 | JGI IMG/M metagenome (GOLD analysis project Ga0315273, IMG submission 205753) | Sediment microbial communities from Yellowstone Lake, YNP, Wyoming, USA - YL17G02_0 | ecosystem: Environmental > Aquatic > Freshwater > Lake > Sediment | place: USA: Wyoming | collected... | reverse complement strand
CTATCTTGCGCTTGTTGTTAAGCAGGTTCTTCTCAATCAACTCGACGATAGAATCCAGGCGAATTTTCGTTTCGAGCTTGAGCATATGCGTTCATCGGAGCGGTATTTCAAGAGGTCTGTGAGTTTGCTGATAGCGCTGCAGATAATCAACAACAATATCTCCTCGGTTGAAATGGTAATGAAGCAATGCCTCAAGACGATGCCTTTTGAGAAATACGACCTGATAGATTACGTTAAATACGCGGTGAGGGCGGCGAGGAGCTTGTTTGACGCGAGGGTGGTGGAGACGCAGTTGAACTCGATACGGTCGAATTTTCAGCCGGGGCTTGTTCCGATGGGCTGCGAGACGGAGCTTAGCAACGCTGGGGCGGCGGTTGTGGAGCCGGACGCGACGCCCGCGGAAAAAGAGGACCCGGCATACGACTGCTTCCGGTATTTTTGCGATTTTCAGCTGGACATTTTGGCGTGGAAATCAGGGGGGTACATCGACGACAACAGCGGGTCGGCGGACAGGGCAAGGCGTCAGGGCTTTCTGGAGCTTGCGCCCGGCCGATTGAATGTTGCGCTTGAGCTATCGAGACCGGCGACGGCGTGCCCGTGGCTTTTAAATCAGCTTATAAATGAGATTACAGCGTTTTACAACGTTCGGCCACATAGCTTGCATTTGTCGTTTCAGCTTCGCAGGCGGCAAATCGGCAAACAGAAGGTGCTGCCGCTTGGATTTGTGAAGTGCCTGCTGGTATTGGGCGGGGGCACGGAGGTAAGCAAGACGGGCCGGCTGTGGATTTCGCGGATGGGACACGACGAGATTACAAGCGGAGAAGAGCTTGTTTTTGCCAGGACAAGCCAGCGGCAGTGGTTCGTGGGGGCGGACGGTGTAGGGGACAAGACGCCATTGTCGGCGACAACACATACACAGCAGTATAAGTTCATACGGCTGGAACAGCGGGCGAATTACGAGCCGTTGATTATGTGCCTGAAGGGTTTGCAACTGGCGTATAACCCGGCGGATTACCTGACAGCGGAACAGTTGAAAAAGAGCGCAAAGCTAAGACGCGAATACGAGGAATTAAAGACGTGGGCGGCCAATCCCACGGAAATCAGCCCGAAGATAATAAGGGATTTTTTGCACACGGTCCGCGAAGGGCTGATGAACGAGGCACATCACAGTCCGTCGCACAAGCCGCATTATATTGAGTGGGCTGTTGGGGCAATCGATATGCGGCTGCGGACGTTCAACGAACAGGCGACCGAGACCAAAACGGATTGATTATTGATGATTGATTATTAAAAGCAGGGTCTTTCAGCGAGCAGTAAGTTTTGATTTGAGCCGATCAATTGCGAATTGAGCCATAATGTCGTGGTCGAAGGATAAATCGGAAGGCAGGGCGTTAATATCGAACCATTGTGCTTGTTCGGCGTCGTCACCAGCTTTTATACGGTCGAGGCCCTGATTGATAATTCCCATAAAGACGACGGTGATTTGCCTGCCTCTTGGGTCGCGGCCTGGTTTGCCGAAGGTGTGCATTTGTTCGAGGCGGACTCCGGTGAGGCCCGTTTCTTCCTGTAGTTCTCTGGCGACGGCGTTATCGAGCTCTTCATCAATGCCAATGAAGCCGCCTGGGAAAGCCCATCTGCCTTTGAAGGGTTCATTGCCTCGTTTAATGAGCAGAAGTTTGATTGCATCGGCGGTGACGGCGAAAACCACGGCATCGACCGTTACCATGGGCCTTGGCCAGTCGTAAACGTATTTACCTTTCTTGTTCATATCAGTGAGATGATGATAGTTTAATGGCGCGAACGATTCAAGTATCAGAGATTTCAACATAATGAAAATAAAAAATGACTCCTGACCCCTTTTTTGATAAAAGGCCATTTATGCCGATAAGAACACGGTTTTTAGCGAAACGACTCCTGACCCCTTTTTCCCCCCCACTCGCAATGACGTCGGACGAGATTGGGAATTAAATCACGCGATTACCCGTTTTGGGATGTCGGTTTTTGGGGCCATTTGTTGGGTTTTTCGAGGGTATTCAGGGTACAACTGGCCTATACGCTGTGGAATCGCGTAAAGCGGGCGATTGCAGTTTTCGACCGTCGGCTGACATTTCACAGCAGACTTTTTTGGTTCTTTTTGCAAAACACGAGAACGTCCGAGAAAAACACGATTCAGAAGGCCTGATACAATACTTTCCACGTCTTCGCGAAACGGGTAATCGCGTGATTAAATCGATTGCCGAAAGGGAGGTAAACGCATAAAATAGGAGTATGCACGACGTTAAAACAGTAATGAGGAATTTAATCGAGATATCGGAAGTTGCGCCGGGGGGCGGATGGCGCGGATGGGTTGCGGTTCGCGCCGCGGGCAAGGACCAATTTTCAAAATCGGGATGGGAGAAGCTGCTGGCTGAGCCGGAAAAACTGCTTGAGGGGGCGCAACAGACGCTGAAGAGCGATGGGTTAAATACTGTTACGGTTAAGTACCTGGATATCGGGGGCAGGGGCGTTAAGGCGGTGATAAAGCGACGCCATCGCGACGGGGGGATACGCGGATTTTTCAGGTCGATGGGGGCGGCGCACGCGATACGGAATTTTATCGCGGCGGTCAAAATGAGGCAATATGGTATGGCCGTGGCGGCGCCATTAGCGGCGGTGTATCACAAGAGATTTTTGTTTTGCGACGAGAGTATATATATCAGCGAATACGTTGAGGGGACAAACCTGTATGAATTTTTGAAGCGTATGCGGGCCCAGGCCGAGGAACGGTACTGGATAATGCGGGAGGTTTCGGGGCGGATGGCGGAGATATTCGCGGAGCTTCATAAAAATAATTTGTGGCACAGGGACGCTAAGGCGACTAATTTTGTCGTCAACCAGGACGGTGAGGGAGAGTATTGCGTTACGATTACCGACGTGGACGGGATTAAGCAGTATTTTTCCCACAGCGAAGACAGGCAGATGCAGGGACTGTGGCAACTGGCGGTGTCGGTTATGGGGTTGCCGGGCATTACGCGGACGGATTATCTGCGGATGTTCGAGATATACTGCGATGAAGTGAGGATACCGGCGGAGCAGCGAGGGGACAACTATCGGCGACTTGCGCAGAAGGCACAAGCGAAGTATCGTTTGAAGCGGAAAACGAGCACGTGAAATGACGGGTGAAGAGCCGAGACGGATTTTGATTATAAAGCCGAGCGCACTGGGGGATATAGTTCTTGCGCTGCCGGCGTTGTCGGTGCTGAAGAGGAGTTTTCCGGAGGCAAGAATATCGTGGTTTGTCCGGCCGGAGTTTGCGCCGCTGTTAGAGGGTCATCTATATATATCTGACGTTATTCTGTTTGACCGCAAACAACTGTCCAAATGGTGGTGCAGTCCGGGCAGTTTTAATGCGTTGAGTTCTCTGGTTAAGCAGCTCAAGGCGGGCGAATTCGATTTGGTATTCGATTTTCAGGGGCTTTTCAGGACGGGATATTTTAGTTGGGTGACGGGCTGCAAAAGGCGATTCGGGATGGCGGGAGCGAGGGAACTGGCGCATCTGTTTTACACGGATAAAATTTCGCAGGATGCTTCGAGTATTCACCTGGTTGATTATTATTTGAAAATGGTTGCCGCGGCTGGCGCGCAGCAGGGAAAGCTGGAATTTAAGTTGCCTGAAGATACCACGGCTGCGGAAACAGTCGACAAACTTTTGAAATCGCAGGGCATAAATGGCGGATATGCTGTGATTGTACCCGGGGCGGCACAGGCGAATAAGCGTTGGCCGATTGAACGATTCGCGGAATTAGCGGGCAAAATAGACGAGCGATTCGGATTATCAATCGTGGCAACGGGTTCGCAAGGGGAACGGGAGTATATTGAGGCAATTCAAACAGGTGGGAAAACACCTGTAATAAACCTGGCGGGGGAAACAACGGTGCGTGAGCTGATACCGTTAATGAAGAAGGCGTTGTTGGTGGTCAGTAATGATACCGGGCCGGGGCATATCGCGGCGACGGTGGGTGTACCGATAGTGATGATATTCGGGCCGACGAACCCGGCGAGGGTGTGCCCATACGGAAGGTCGGAATGCGTCGTGGCAATTGAGCCAACAACGAGGGGAATGAAGGCGGACAGCTACGAGCCGAGACACGATATTAGCCATATCACAGTCGAGCAGGTTTTCGAGACGGTCTGTCAGCAAATCGGTAAAAACGACTCCTGACCCCTTTTCTTTTCCCTTTTCTTTTATTTCAGCGTAACCGTCGGCATTTTGTAGCAATAGACCCAGTATCTGGATTCGCTCCATGCCGATTCGGCCTCAAAAGGTCGGCCTGAGAAAAGCTCTCGTTTATCGGGGACGAATTCGAACTTCACCTCCAGGCGTGCGACGCCCGCGGTCAGACGGCGTGGAATCAAAAACTCTTCCTGGCGCCATCGGCGATTACTTTTGATTACATTGTGCTCGGCGGCACCAAGCTCGCCGGCCTTTTGCGGATTACTGTAAACGCACGTATTGCTGCCTGCGGTGTACCACTGACCCGCGTATTGCCAATCGGCTGCGCCTTCGGTCCGCACCCACACGTTGGCCCGCTGGTTGGGATATACGTAATCGAACTTGCGCCGCAGCATCACCCCAAGATTGTCGGGGTCCAGACGCACCTTGAACCCAGATGTCCCTTTCGTTGCCCGCACAAGGTCCTCTTCAGCAGGGAAAAGCTCCTTTGAGCCGAGATGGTCGGGGCCCCACTCGTAGCGAGAGATGAGTGCGTACGGCCGGCCGGCGGGATTGCAGCGGTATTCATGCGACCTGATATCCTGCTCGTCACAGACGCTGAACTGGTCGGTGGCGACCAGGGCGGGCGAATCAATTCCATACCAGTAAACCACGCCTGAGTAATGCTCGTTCTGCTCGTTGACGCCTCCATGCTCAAGTCGGATAACGGCGCGCCTGCCGAACGGGAAGATGTCCGCGATGAGGAATCGATAAGCCGAGTTGAGCAGGTCCTGTTTATCTTTAGCGTTCTTCGCTTCGGCTCCGACGGGGTGCCCTGCAAAGGGGATGGTCATATTCCGTCCGCCCCAGTAGTCGCCGCCGCCGCCCCATTCCTCGGTGCCCGTGCCCCAGCCCTGTGGCGTGTTGCTGTCGTCAAAGAAGAAACGTGGATCGCCTTCAAGCGTCTGTAATCTGCCTCTGCGAGTGAATATCCAGCTCATTCCGACGAAATTTCCGCTCCAGGGACCGCCGCCTTCGACGGTCGCGGTATCGAGAAAGGTATTGTCGAGACCCGGGATTGGCACAGGATGGTCGGTATAAGTCGCATGGAAATACGCGGCGTGGTTGACCGGGTCGGTATAAGGAACGGTGCGGATTTCCCAGCTTATGCCTCGCAGATTAGTGTTTTGTTCGTTAAGGATGTCGATCTTTGCGCCGCGAAAAAACGGCATAGGCCAGTAGCACGACAACTCCACTTTATCCCTATCGTAACGAATCACGGAAGGAAAACCTTTGACGAGGTACTCCCGGTCATTGTTGTTGTAGAGATGCCCGGCGCCGAAGAACAGGGCAACAGGCGCGTCGATTGACGGGTACTTTCGCCCGTCCCAGGTTATGCGCAGGCGCGCGTTTCCGAAATTGTACGACTGCTCGCGGCTGACGGTAAATTTAATCGCCCGTATCACAGTAGGACCGTCATCCAGTTTTGCGATGATTCGAGTTTGATTGGGCCTCAGGTCAACCAAACCACTGAGGGTTGTCACGCCCGGGCCTTTTGGGCCGATATCGGTTCCGGCCCTGTTCAGGAGGGTCAGCACCTGCGGATCGGGCGGCTGCCTGTCCCAGGATACCAGCGGCCGCGACAGATTCTCAATTCCCGGTGAGAATATGTGATATATGTAGTACCCCGTCCCGTAAAACGTCCGCGTATAAGCTATTCTCAATGAGTCCTCAAACACCAGAGGCACCCACATCAGGTCGGCGCCTTTGGTGATAGACCAGGTCCACGTGAGCGGATTGGGAAACAGCTCCTGGGGGATAAAAGTGGTGTCGCTGAGCACTTCTTTGGCATTGACGGGGTCAGCGGTGGCGGTCTCGCGAACCAGAAAATCGTTTCCGTCGATTTCGTAGTGCCAGGGGCTGCCGTGCCAGTGGTTGGTTCTCATGAAATAGAGCACACCCGGACCTTTGATATCAAGAGCCACGTTAAACTCATCGGATTGCTGGTAGAGGAAATGGCTGGCGTCGGCTGAGCGGTTGTTTCCTTCGCGGTCGTAAGTGCTGCGCATATAGGCCCGAACGCCGATGCGCTGGTACGGCAGGCGGTCCCACATCAGATAGCCGTCGAGTCCCACCGGAATTACCGGCGGTTCGGCGGATTGCGTTAACTTGATATGGCCTGCCTGCCGGCCGATGTCATCGGCACAGCTCAGCAACACCAGCGAGGCCACTGCAACAACGAGAACTTGTACAATTCTGCGAATCATTTATTTTTTATTATCCCGATTGCTTTAGCGTATCGGCGCAGCGTTCGCAGATGTCGGGTTGTTGCGGGTCGGAGCCGACGGAGGGCCAGTAGTTCCAGCAACGCTGGCATTTTTGATGAGCGCTCTTCTGGGCAATAACCTGGGTCGGGCCTTCGGCTTTTTCGAGTTTTACCTCGCTAACAATGCAAAGCGCGGCGAAGGATTTCAAGCCAAACTGCTCAATCGCGGCGGCGGTTTCATTATCGCAGCGGATGGTTACGCTTGATTCCTGATTGCTGCCGATGAGTTTATCGCGGCGAAGCGGTTCGAGGGCTTTAAGAACCACGTCTCTAAGAAACATAAGTTTTTGCCATTTGGGGTCTTCGAGTTTTGGACCGGATTCTGGCAGTATAGCGAGATGGACGCTTTCGACATTTTGGGATTTATGCTGGATTGCAGACCATGTTTCCTCGGCGGTGTGGACAAGGATGGGGGCTAACAAGAGGGTAAGGGAATCGAGGATTTTATGCAAGACCGTCTGGCAACTTCGACGTGACAAACTGTCCGCTGGATCGCAGTAGAGCCGGTCTTTCAACAAATCCATATAAATACTGCTCATATCGACGGAGCAGAAGTTGTAGAGAAGAGAAAATGCTGTGTGAAAACTAAACGCTTTATATTCCATATTAACATCATAGATTAGATTTTGTAGTTGCTGCATCGCCCATTTGTCGATTTCGAACATTTTGTCGTAGGCGACTGAGTTTTGGGCGGGGTCGAAGTCGTAGATGTTGCCGAGTAGATAGCGGATGGTGTTTCGGATTTTGCGGTATGCGTCCTGGGTTTTGCCGATGAGCTCGTCGTTGCAGCGGACGTCGTCCTGATAGTTGACGCTGGCAACCCAGAGGCGGAGGATGTCTGCGCCATATTTGGCGACTTCGTCCTGCGCGTTGGTGTAGTTGCCGAGGGACTTGGATTGCTTCATACCCTTTTCATCGACGGTGAAGCCGTGGGTGAGGACGGCCTTGAAGGGCGCTTTGCCGATTGCGCCGAGGGCGGAAAGGAGCGACAACTGGAACCAGCCGCGGTGCTGGTCGCTGCCTTCGAGGTAGAGGTCAACGGGGATGGGCCAGCCCATCTTTGTTGCAACACTGTACCAGCTACAACCTGCCTCAAACCAGACGTCGAAGATGTTTTCTTCTTTTTTCAGTTCGTTGAATGAGAAGCCGGGGGGCAGTTTGAAGTCCGAGCCGAGGATTTGCTCAGGGGAATCGGTAAACCAGCAATCGGAACCTTTGACGGCGATGTATTTTGAAACCGCCAGGACGGAGTCCTTTGTCAAAAGGGTTTCGCCGTGGTGATTGACGAAGACGGGGATAGGCAGGCCCCAGCTTCGCTGCCTGCTGATGCACCAGTCGGGACGTGATTCGAGCATACCTTCGATGCGTTTCTGGGCCCAGTCGGGGACCCAGCGGACGTTTTTGACGGATTCGAGCGAGAGGTTTCGGAGTGTTTTTCCGAGGCCGGGAATTTCCTTATCGACGCTGACGAACCATTGTTCGGTTGCGCGGAAGATGACAGGCGTTTTGCTTCGCCAGCAGTGGGGGTAACTGTGGGTGATTTTCTGCTGTTTTACGAGCAGACCTGTTTTGGCGAGGTGGTCGATTACTTCGGGGTCAACTTTGAGAACGCTTTTGCCGCGGAGCCAGTCGGGGACGGTGTTGTCGTAAGAGCCATCGTCTTTGACGGGGGAATACACAGCGAGGCCGTTGGCCTGACCAGAGATATAGTCCTCTGCGCCGTGGCCGGGGGCGATGTGGACGAGGCCCGTGCCGTCTTCGGTTGTTACGTATTCCGCGAGAATTGTTTTGTAGGCGTCTTTATCCGTCGGGTTCTTTTCGACGAAGGGATGCTGATAGCGCAAACCCTCAAGTTTACTGCCGAGGACTTTGTTTGGGCTGACTTTGTACTGTCCTTCGTTTAATCCGGCAGCGGCGACGACAGCGGGGAGGCGGTCTGAAACGACAAGGGAGACGAAACGTTTGCCATTAAGCTGATAGTCGAGTGTTACATATTCGAGACGCGGGTGCAGCGCGACGGCGAGATTTGCGGCTAAGGTCCAGGGCGTCGTCGTCCAAATCATAAAGCAAACTTTGGCATTTTGGGCCTGTTCGCTGGTTACCAAACCAAGTTCGGTTAATCGCGGGATGCTGTCTTTGGCGACGGGGAAATTGACGAAGATGCTGGGAGAATCGATATCTTTGTATTCGAGTTCCGCTTCGGCGAGTGCGGTTTCGCAGCCGACGGACCAGTGGATGGGCTTAAGTTGTTTTTTGACGAGACCTTTGCCGACGAGTTCGGCGAAGACCTCGAGGACGCCCGCCTCGTAAACGGGTTTGAAAGTGAGATACGGGTTTTCGAAGTCGCCGAATATGCCTAATTGCTGGAATTGCTGGCCCTGGAGCTTGATATATTTGCTCGCGTATTTTTTGCAGAGCTGGCGGATTTCCGGTTTGCTCAGTTGGCGGATTTTGTCGCCGAGTTCTGTAACGACTTTCGATTCGATGGGCAGGCCGTGGCAATCCCAGCCGGGGACGTAGGGTGCGTCGAAGCCGGTCATTGTTTTGTAGCGGACGACAAAATCCTTGAGGACCTTGTTGATGACGGTGCCCATGTGGATATCGCCATTAGCGTAGGGGGGGCCGTCGTGGAGGATGTATAACGGCGCACCTTTTCTCGCGGCCCTGATTTTGCCGTAGAAGTCGCGTTTTTGCCAGTCCTTGCGCATAAGGGGCTCGCGCTGGACGAGGTTTGCCTTCATCGCAAAACTTGTTTGCGGCAGGTTCAGTGTTTGGCTGTAACTTTTCTTGTCGTCGGACATTGTTATACCTCAAAAAAGTAAAAACACTATGCTAAATCGAATGTTCGTTAATGTCAACGTTAGTAACCCCCCAATAAATTAGGGGGCTAAATTTTAAACGAAAAAGGCCTTTCAGGATTGCCACCCTGAAAGGCCTTTATAAATCGATATTTGACGCTCTCAGGGCAGCTTGGGTTTATCTCCTATAATGATAATAATCGCAATACAAACGGGGCACATAATGTGCTTTGCCTGTGCGATTAACCGTGCTGTATATTGTTTTAACGCCATAAATTCACCTTAACAATGTTACAAACCTACTATAATAGTCGGTTATTGTCAATCGCTGGTTTAAGAAATATGCCAGAGGTTGATATTGACATTTCGAGCTTTGGCGGATATACTCTAAGACATTAAGAGGACAAACAGGTACAATCAGAAATCAGAGGAGAAATACCTATTGACCTGCTGGGTGAGCAATCAGGAAAGATGGTCGTCCTATGATTAACTTCCAGTGTCCCCATTGCAGCCAGAAAGTGAAGGCCAACGATGTTTATGCCGGCAAACAGGTAAAATGCCCCAAGTGCGGTCAGCCAATACGCATACCGTCGGCAGCAGAGCAGTTACCGGCAGAACAGCCGGGCATAATCAAATTTCGCTGTCCCGGCTGTAATCAGAAAATAGGCCTCAGTAAAGAATACGCCGGCAAAACAGTCAAATGCGCTAAATGCAAACAACTAATCCAGGTGCCGGCTGATAAAGCTCAGCAGGCAGCACGTCAGCCGGACATAGAGAGTATCCTGAGACCAAAACCAGCGCCTTCTGAGCAGGCCGACGACTTTGGCGCGGGCAATGTGCCCGGCGACAATTTTTTCGATGAACAACTTCTCGCGGCGGAAGCGAACGCACCGGCTGCCGATGGACTTCTGAAGCTTTCATCCACGCCGTCACAGGAGCAGGCCTCCATTCAAAAAAGATGTCCACGATGCGGAGAAATGAATCCTGTTGGCGCTCACATTTGCGGCATCTGCGCTTTT
>Ga0315273_10013978_pt1 | contig 10336 bp, 5 predicted proteins | sample YL17G02_0_MG_FD_205753 | JGI IMG/M metagenome (GOLD analysis project Ga0315273, IMG submission 205753) | Sediment microbial communities from Yellowstone Lake, YNP, Wyoming, USA - YL17G02_0 | ecosystem: Environmental > Aquatic > Freshwater > Lake > Sediment | place: USA: Wyoming | collected... | reverse complement strand
CCGTTCGTTCCTGCGCCTGAAGCGCCTGGGCGAGGCGGCCTCGCCGATCACGGAATACGCCATGATCGTCGTCGCGGCCGGCGTCATCTGGTACGGCGGGCAACAGATCTTCCGCGACCGGACGCTTGCGCCGCAGGATTTCATGGTATTCATGGTCGCGCTGCTGTCGATGATGTCGCCGCTCAAGAAGCTGGCGGGCGTCAACTCGACGCTGCAGGAGGGCCTCGCGGCAGGGGATCGTATCTTCCGGCTGCTCGACACGCCGCCCGACATCGCGGATCGCTCCGACGCCCGGCCGGTCGCCGGGTTCACGGACGCGATCCGGTTCGAGGACGTGTCCTTCTCCTACGCTTCCGGCGAGCCGGTGCTCACGGGACTCTCGCTCACGCTCGCCCGCGGCGAAACCGTCGCCCTGGTCGGGCCGAGCGGCGCGGGCAAGTCGACGATCGCGGACCTGCTGCCGCGTTTCTACGATCCCACCGGCGGGCGGATCACACTCGACGGGCAGGACCTCAGGGACCTCAGGCTCGCGGAACTGCGCCCGCTGTTCGGCATCGTGCCCCAGGAGACAATCCTGTTCCACGACACCGTCGCCCGGAACATCGCCTACGGCCGGGACGCCGTGCCGCAGGCCGAGATCGAGGCGGCGGCGCGGGCCGCGAACGCGCACGACTTCATCGCCCGCCTGCCGCAGGGCTACGACACGCCGATCGGCGAACGCGGCGTCAAGCTCTCGGGCGGCGAGCGCCAGCGCGTCGCGATGGCGCGCGCAGTGCTCAAGGACCCGGCGATCCTGATCCTCGACGAGGCCACTTCGGCGCTCGACAGCGCGAACGAGGTGCAGGTGCAGGCCGCGATCGAGAGCCTGCGGGCCGGCCGCACCGCGCTGATCATCGCGCACCGGCTCTCCACGGTGCAGCGCGCGGACCGGATCCTCGTGATTGAGCGCGGGCGGATCGTCGAGGAGGGGCGTCACGCCGAGTTGCTCGCGCGCGCGGGCCTCTACGCCCACCTGCACGGTCTCCAGTTCCAGGTCCAGGACTGACGCCCGTGGCTGCGCCGGGCGTGCTGCTGGTGCGCCTCGGCTCGCTGGGCGACGTGCTGCTCGCCGGCGCGGCGGGGCAGGCGCTCCATGCGGCGCGGCCCGATCTCCCGATCACGTTCCTGGTCAAGGCCGAGTACGGCGGTCTCGTGCGGGGGCAACCCTGGGCGGCCGACGTGTGGACGCTCGCGCCCGGGGAGGAGCGCACGGCTGCCGGGATCAAGGCCCTGAGGCGGCGCATCCATGGCGCGGGCTTCATAGCCGTGGTCGACCTGCAGACCAGCCCGCGCTCGCGCGCACTGCTCGCGGGACATCCGTGCGTGTTCGCCTGGCGGGCGGACCGCTGGGCGCGGCGGCGCTGGGTCTCCCTGAAATGGACCCGGCCGGCGCCGGTCCGCCCGGCGTGGCTCCGGTTCGTCGACGCGGTCGCGCCGCTCGGCGTCGATCCCACGGCAGCCCCACCGCCGCGCCTCGCGCTCGATGCCGGGGCCGTCGCGCGCGCCGCCACGTTCGACGCCGGATGGTCCGGGGGGGCGATCGTCCTGCTCGCCCCGGGTGCGCGCTGGGCGACCAAGCGCTGGCCCGAGGGGTCGTGGCTTCGCCTTGCCCGCGCGCTTGCCGGGGCCGGGCTACGAGTGCTGCTGGCGGGGGATGCCGGGGACCGGGAGAGTCTGCCCCGTCTCGCCTCGTGGGCGACGGACGAGCCGCGGGCGCGCTGGTTCGAGGGCCCGCTCGAGGACCTCGCCGCGGCCGCCGCTCGCGCGCGCGGTGCGGTGACGAACGACAGCGGGCTCATGCATCTGGCAGCGTCCGTAGGGGTTCCGGTGATCGCCCTGTTCGGCTCGACGCACCCGGCCCTCGGGTTCGCCCCGGCGGGCACGGGTCACGGCATTCTGTGCGCGAACCTGGCCTGCCAGCCCTGTACGCTTCATGGCCTCGCGCGCTGCCCGCTCGGGCATCATCGCTGCATGAAGGGCCTCGCCCCTGAGTCGGTGCTCGAGGCCCTCGCCAGCCTCGTTCCGGAAGCAGGGGCCGCCCGGATCCCGGAGGAAGTGCCGCCAGAGGACCATTGACCCGGGAGGGCCAAAGGCGCATCCTTCCTGCGCTCGTGCTCGGAACAAGGGGCTCGACTGTCCATCGATGCCTCATTGAGAAAGATCCGCGCCTGGTTCCCCTCAGAGCTCCGACCACCGGAGGTGTTGCATGCTTGGGTCCCCCAAGGTCCCGTACCGTCATCCGGGCGCACCCCGCCGACCTCGGCCTTCGGCCCGGACGCTGGCCCTCGCCGTCGGCGCGCTGCTCGCGCTTCCGGTCACCGCCGGCGCCGTTCGACTCTCCGACATGGGTCCCTATCTCATCCCGTCGACCGGGGCGGACCTCACGCAGTTGCGGGCGCAGAAGGCCGCGCTCCTGCCGGGCGACCCCGCGAGCAAGATCGAATCCGGGGTGAGTGAGCGCGCCACGATCCTGACCCAGGCGCTCTCCAGCAAGCAGCGGCGGGTGACGCTCGACACGAGCGAGGCATTCTCCTCGCCGGGACTCCCGGTGGACGACCTGGGGCGCATCTATGTGCGCATCAGCGGCGATGCCGCCGCAGCCCACCTGCCCGAACTCCAGGGTCTCGGGGTCGAGCCCGCCGCGGTCGCCGCGGACTTCGACATCGTCGAAGCCTGGCTGCCCTACGACCGCATCCAGGAGGTCGCCGCGCTGTCGTGGGTCCGGCTCGTGGGTATGGCAGGGATCGCATGCCCGGAGATCGGCGCCGCCCAGAGCCAGGGCGATGCCATCCACCGCGCGGCGCTGGCCCGCTCCACCTTCTCGATCGACGGCACCGGATCGACCGTGGGCGTGATCTCGGACGGCGTGCTGAATCTCGGGCTGTCCCAGGCGTCGGGCGACCTGCAGGCCGGCGTGAACGTCAACCTGGTCGGCAACGGCGACGAGGGTACGGCGATGCTCGAGATCGTGCACGACCTCGCGCCGGGCGCGAACCTTGCGTTCTCCTCGGGCAACGGCGGCGCGGGCGCAATGGTCGCGGCCCAGAACTGGCTCGTCAACACGGCCGGGTGCACCATCGTTTCAGACGATCTCTGGCTGCCGCGCGAGCCCTACTTCGAGGATGGCCCGGTCGCGAGCAACGCCGCGAACCTGGTCACGCTCAAGAACATCGTCTACTTCACGTCGGCCGGCAACCGGGCCCAGCGCCACGTGCAGCAGAACTTCGTCGACGGCGGCACGCGCGCGATCGGCATCGCCGGCACGTTCCGGCCGCACGCGTTCGCGCCCGGCGACTACACGCTGAACCTGCGCCTCAGAAACCCGAACGGCACCGGCGTACGCCACACCATCGTGCTGCAGTGGGGCGAAAAGTTCGGCGCCGCGACGCAGAACTTCGACCTCTACCTGCTCGACGGCGCGCTGGCGAACGTGCTGCAGTCCAGCACGACGGTGCAGAACGGCGCAGGGGACGCGGTCGAGTTGATCGACTTCACCTACAACGGCCCGGACAACGCCGCCGCAGTGCTGGTCGTGGACTTCAACAGCGGCGCCGCCGCGCCGGCGAACCTGCCGCTCAAGATCGCGGCCAACGGTCCGACGTTCCTCGAATACGTCAACCCGGCCGGCAGCATCAACCCGCACGCCGGGCACCCGCTGATCCTCGCGCTGGGCGCGATCGACCAGGCCGATCCGGGCAACGACACGCCCGAGGCGTTCTCCTCGCGCGGTCCGTTCACCGTGCTGTTCCCGCTTGCGGCGACACGCAACAAGCCCGACGCGATGGCGATCGACGGCGTCCAGGTCACGGGCGTCGGCGGATTCCCGACGCCGTTCTTCGGCACCTCGGCCGCCTCGCCGCACGGCGCCGGCCTCGCCGCGCTGCTGCGCGGTGCCGTGCCCGCACTGACCTCGGCGCAGGTGCGCACCGCGCTCCTGACGAGCGCCGTCGACCTCGGGCCGCCCGGCTTCGACTACGCCACCGGCGCGGGACGCCTCGATGCCTACAACACGGTGTCGCCGTTCTTCAACCAGCCTCCGGTCGCCGTCGCCGGCAACGACACGACGGTCGAGTGCACGGGCGCGCTCGGCACGCCGGTCCGGCTCGATGGTTCGCTCTCCTACGACCCGGACAATGACCCGCTGATCTACACCTGGAGCGCCCTGGGGATCGCATTCGACGACGTTCACGCGATCAAGCCGGTGGGTTCGTTCCCGCTGGGTTCAACCGAGGTGATCCTGAGCGTGTTCGACGGGCTGGTCGCCGACAGCGACACCGTGGTCGTCACGATCGCCGACACCAAGCCGCCGGTCGTGACCGTGGCGCTCGATCCGGCGCTGCTCTGGCCGCCGAACCACAAGCTGGCGACGATCAACGCGACCGTAACCGCGGTCGACGTGTGCGATGCGACGCTGGTCGTGCGCCTGAAGTCGATCACCGGTAACGAGCCCGACAACGGGCTCGGCGACGGCGACACGGCGAACGACATCCAGGGCGCGGCGATCGGCGCGGACGACCGCTCGTTCCTGCTCCGCTCGGAGCGGATGGGACCGGGCAACGACCGCGTCTACACGGTGTGCTACGAGGCCGAGGACGGCTCGGGCAACGTCGGCTTCGGCTGCGCCACCGTGACGGTGACGCACGACCAGTCGGCGCATGCCGAGTTCGCGCCCGCGAGTTCGACCGACAGCGCCTGGGAAACCGGTGGATGGATCGACCTGGTGGCCGCCGGCGAGCTGAGCGTCGACGAAATCACGGCGGGAGCCCCGAGCGTGGGCGGCGAGTCGTTCGCCCGCACGGCGCTCGAGGGCGAAGTCGTCACCGGCGGCGACCCGGGCAGCAACCTGCTCGTGGGCGGCAGCGTGCTGGACACCCCGGCCACGCCGCGGGTGCGCTGGTTCCTGCCGGCGGAACAGATCCACGCCCTGCTGACCGGGGCGGGGGACCCGACGCTGTCGGTCCGCGTGGTGGTCGACGGGGTCGGCTACCTGGGGCAGGTGGACGTCCCGGGTGTGCCCGCGGCTGCGCTCGCGCCCGTGGCGAATGGCGACCTGGCGGGCGCGACCTCCGCGGCCACCGATGCAGGCGACGGCGCATCCGCCCGCCCGCCCGGCCGGCTCTCGCTCACCGGTGGCGTGATGCGCAGCGTGCAGTCGGGGCTGTCGTTCGGTCTGCCGGTTTCCGCGCGAGCTACGATCCGGCTCGTGACGGCGAGCGGGCGCGTGATCGCCCGGGTGACGGATGGCGTCTACGCAGCCGGCTGGCACGTCGCGGCGCTGCCCGGGGGTCTCGCGCCGGGCATGTACATTGCGGTTCTCGACGCGGCCGGCGAGCGCGTCCACGCCAAGGTGCTGATCGTCCGCTAGCACGCAGGGCGGAGTCTCTCGATCGCCCCCGGGCCCCGCGCCCGGGGGCGATTTCGTTCTCCGGGTCTCGTCTGCTACCATGCTGCGGACCTGCACGCCCACGCCTCCCCGCGGAAGGAACCCATGTCCGAAGACACGCAGAAGTTCGTAGAGGACCTGACCGACCAGTCGGACGATTTTTCGCGCTGGTACCTCGACGTCATCCAGAAGGCCCAGCTCGCCGACTATGCGCCCGTGCGCGGCTGCATCGTGTTCCGGCCCTACGGCTATGCGCTGTGGGAGCATATGCAGCGCCTGCTCGACACCCGCATCAAGGACACGGGACACGAGAACGCGTACTTCCCGCTGCTCGTGCCCGAGAGCCTGCTGCAGATGGAGGCCGAGCACGTCGAGGGCTTCGCGCCCCAGGTCGCATGGGTCACGCATGGCGGCGACGAGAAGCTCGAGGAGCGCCTCGCGATCCGTCCGACGTCCGAAGCCATCATCGGGAAGATGTACTCGAAGTGGATCGACAGCTGGCGCGACCTGCCGGTGCTGATCAACCAGTGGGCGAACGTCATGCGCTGGGAGAAGGTCACCCGGCCGTTCCTGCGCACCACCGAATTCCTGTGGCAGGAGGGGCACACGGCGCATCGCACGGCGGAGGAGGCGCAGGAGGAGACGCTCAAGATGCTCGAGGTCTACAAGGCGTTCGCCGAGGAGGATCTCGCGATCCCGGTGCACAAGGGCGTCAAGAGCGACTCGGAAAAGTTTCCGGGCGCCGACAAGACCTACTCGATCGAGGCCCTGATGCGCGATGGCAAGGCGCTCCAGGCCGGGACCTCGCACAACCTGGGGCAGCACTTCGCGAAGGTCTACGACATCACGTTTCAGGACCAGGACGGCGAGCGTCGACACGTCCACCAGACGTCGTGGGGCGTGAGCACGCGCCTGATCGGCGCGATCATCATGACCCACGGCGACGACCAGGGGCTGCGCATGCCGCCGCGCGTCGCGCCGGTGCAGGCCGTGATCGTCCCGATCTACAAGAAGGACGAGGAGAAGGGGCAGGTGCTCGAGTTTGCCGAGCGGGTCCGCGCGCAGCTCGCCGGCGCGGGCGTGCGGGTCAAGCTCGACGCGCGCGACCAGTACACGCCGGGCTGGAAGTACAACGAGTACGAGATGCGCGGCGTGCCGGTGCGCATCGAGGTCGGCCCGCGCGACGTGGCGAAGGAGTCGGTCGTGTTCGTGCGCCGCGACACGCGCGAAAAGGCGTTCGTTCCCGTGGCCGACGTGGCCACGCGCATGGTCCCGCTGCTCGAGGAAATGCAGCTCGCGCTGTTCGAGCGCGCCCGCCAGTTCCGCGAGGACAGCACGCGCTCGGCGGACGATCTCAAGACCATGGGGGCGATCCTGGCCGAGCACCGCGGTTTCGTCTCCGCGCATTGGTGCGGCGACGCGGCGTGCGAGGCCGCGATCAAGGCCGAGACCTCGGCCACGATCCGCAACCTGCCGCTCGACGGGGCGGACGATCCGGGTCGCTGCTTGCGCTGCGACAAGCCGAGCCGGATGCGGGTCCTGTTCGCGAAGTCGTACTGACGGGGCAATGAGTCGACTGGCCGTTCGACTGCCGAATTGGCTCGGCGACGCCGTGCTGGCGCTGCGGGCCGTCGACGCGCTGGCGGCGCACGCCGGGGCGGACCGCCTCGTGCTGATCGCGCGGCCCTGGGCCGGGGCGCTGTTCGGCGAGCGCTGGCCCGGGGCGAGCTGGCTCCTTGCTCCGGGCGGCGGCGGCCGCTGGCCGCTCAACGTGTCTGCGCTCGCCGCCGCGCGAGCGGAGAGGATCGTGCTCTTCCCGCCGTCCCTGTCCGCGCGCCTGCATGCGTTCTTCGCTCGCGTACCGCGCCGCCTCGGCCTCGCCGGCGAAACCGGCGGGCTCCTCCTGACGCATCACGCGCCGCGTGCCGCCCGCGGCGAACGACACCTCGAGGACGAATACCTCGATCTCGCGCGCCTCGCCGGCGCGGAGCCCGTGCTGCGTCAGGCGCTGCTGCCGACCGCGGCGGCCGCCGAGGCCGTGCGCAAGGGGCTCGCGGCCGAGGGTCTCGCGCAGGCCGCGGACGTCCTTGTGCTCGCGCCCGGCGCGCGCTACGGCCCCGCGAAACGCTGGCCGGCGGAGCGCTTCGCCGAGGTGGCGCGGCGCTGGGCGCTGGCCGCGCCGGGCCGCGCCGTCGTGCTCGCCGGCGGGCCGGAGGACGCCGTCGAGACCCGCGCTGTGCGCGCCGCCTCCGCGAAAGGCCTCCCGCTCCACGACTGGACCGGCCGCACCAGCCTGCCCGAGTTGCTCGCCCTGGTCGCGGCCTGCGGTGGCACGCTGGCGAACGACTCGGGCGTGGCCCACCTGGCGGCCGCGGCCGGCCGCCCGACGGTCGCGATCTTCGGGTCGACGGACCCGCGCTGGACGGCGCCGCGCGGCCCGCACGCGCGCGTGGTCACCCGCCCGCCGGCGTGCAGCCCGTGCTTCCTCCGGGCCTGTGCGATCCCGGACCGCTACCTCTGCCTGCGCACGATCGACGACGCCCTGGTCCTCGGCGCGCTCGACGACGCGCAGCGGGCGGGGAGCGCCGCGTGAGGGTCCTCCTGTGTTCGAGCCTGCGCGGGTTCGGCGGGGGGGAGGAGTGGTTCGCCTCCGCGGCGGCGCTGCTGGCCGCGCGCGGGCACGACGTGTGGCTGGCCGCGCGCACGGGCTCGGACCTCGCGCGCGTGGCGCGGGAGCGGGGCTTGAGGGTGCGCGAGATCCCGTTCGGCGGCGACCTCGACCCGCGCGCTGTCGCCGTATTGCACAACCTGCTGACCAGGGAGCGCAGCGAGGTCGCCGTGACCAACCTCGACAAGGAATCACGCGGGCTCGCGCTCGCCGCGCTGGGCGCCGGGCCGCTCGCGCTGGTGCCGCGGCGGGGGAGTGACATCCCGATCAAGGATCACGCGCTGCACCGCTGGCTGTTCGGCCGACGCGCGGCCCGGATCCTCGTCAACTCGCCGGCGACCGCCGCCACGATACTGCGCAGCCTGCCGTCACTCGACCCCGCGAAGATCGCGCTGCTGCCCAACGGCGTGGACGCTATCGACCTGCCGGAGGTCGAGCGCGCGGAGTGCGAGGCGCGTTGGCCGGAGGGCCACGGCCCGCGCCTGATCACCGTCGGCGAACTATCGGAGCAAAAGAACCAGGCGGGGCTGGTGCGCGCGCTCGCCGAGGTGCCGGGGCCGTGGCGGCTCCTGGTCGTGGGCGAGGGCCGCGCCCGGCCGCTGATCGAGGGCGAGATCGCGCGCCTCGGGCTGAGCGCGCGCGTGCGCCTGGCCGGCCACGTGCCTGACGCGCGGCGCCTGACCGCCGCGGCGGACCTGTTCCTCCACTTCTCCGCGGACGAAGGGCAGCCGTGGGCCGTGCTCGAGGCGCTCGCCTCGGGCGTGCCGACGGTGGCGACGCGGCTTCCCGGAATCGAACCGCTGATTGAGGAGGACGTGACCGGCGCACTGGTCGCACCGTACGACGAGGTTGCGCTCGCCCGCGCCGTGACCGCGCTGCTCGCCGATCCGGCGCGGGCGCGGGCGCTCGGGGCCGCGGCCCGCCACCGTATCGAGCGCACGCATTCGGCAGCCCTGCTGGGCGATCGCCTCGAGGGGCTGCTCGAGTCCGCGCGCCTGGCACGCACGCGCGCGCCGCGCCGCGCGGTGTTCCTCGACCGCGACGGCACGTTGTTGCCGGAGTCGGGCGTGCTCTCGGACCCCGAGAAGGTTCGCCTGCTGCCCGGCGTCGGCGCGGCGCTCCGGCTGCTCGACCAGGCCGGCTACGCGCCGGTCGTGGTCACGAACCAGGCCGCCGTCGGACGGGGCCTCGTGAGCCCCGAGGCGCTGCGCGCCGTGCACGCACGGATGCGGATGCTGGTGCGGGCCGAGGGGATCGAGCTGGCCGGGATCTTCGTCTGTCCTCACCGCCCGGAGGACGACTGCGCGTGCCGCAAGCCGAAGCCCGGCCTGTTGCTCGACGCCATCGGCGAGCTGGGGCTGTCGGCCGCGGGTTCGTGGCTGGTCGGCGACACGGTGAAGGACGTGGTGGCGGCGCAGGCGGCCGGAGTGCGCCCCGCGCTCCTCCTGACCGGGTGGGCGGGTGCCGAGCGCGCGGGCGCGGCGGCCAACGCCCGGGCCGAAAACGAAACGGCGCTGGGAGCGGTGCTCCGGGCGCCGGACCTGCTCGCGTTTGCCGAGCGCGTGACGCGCGGCTGATGCGCTACTGCGATCCGTCCGCGAACGCGAGCACGTAGCTCGAGTCGCCGGGCGAGTTGTGAAACCTCAGCGTCGCGCCGCCCGGGGTGAGCTGCGACTTCTCCAACCAGCCGCGCTCCACCAGCGCCTCGAGCGCTGCGGGGTAGTGGCCGCTGCGCGCGCGCTCGGCTTCGAGCGCCGCGCGCACGTCGCGCAGGCCGAGCGAGGTGTAGGCGTTTGCGGCCGGCCGGCCCATCTGCGCGGCCGGGCGCGTGGTGTTCCAGGCCAGTAGTTGCATCGTGAGCACGAGCCCCGCGCAGGCCGCGGCGAGCGCCGCTTCGACGCGCCACGTCCCCCCCATGCCGCCACCGCGCTGCGGGCTGACGTTCGTCGCCACGGTCTCGGGCGCGCGACGGCCCTGAATGTCGATCCAGCCGGCCTCGATCAGGCGGTACAACGCCTCGTAGGCCTCGAAGTCGTTGAACGGGGCCTCGAGCACGAGTTCGCCGAGCGTCCGGCGGCCGTCGACCAGGCCGAACAGTTCCTTTTCCTCTTCGCCCAGTGAGGTGTCCGGATCGGGCAGCTCCTTGAGACCGAGCACGAGCGAGGGGTCCGTCAGCTTCTGCTTGTAGCGCCGGAGCTCGTCCATGCGTCGCACCGCTTCCATCAGCATGGACTCGGTGGAGAGCG
>Ga0315273_10013977_pt1 | contig 10337 bp, 10 predicted proteins | sample YL17G02_0_MG_FD_205753 | JGI IMG/M metagenome (GOLD analysis project Ga0315273, IMG submission 205753) | Sediment microbial communities from Yellowstone Lake, YNP, Wyoming, USA - YL17G02_0 | ecosystem: Environmental > Aquatic > Freshwater > Lake > Sediment | place: USA: Wyoming | collected... | reverse complement strand
CCTGGATCGTCCGAGCGAGATCTTCGCCACGAACCGGCTGGTCATGGTGGCCAAGCCGGGCAACCCGAAGGGCATTCGCTCCCTCGCCGACCTGGCGAGGGCAGGCACGGTGTCGCTCTGCGCCGAGAGCGCTCCGTGCGGCCGGTACGCGAGGGAGATCCTGACCGCGGCCGGGGCGAGCATCCCCGAGTCGAGCATCACGCGGGGTCAGGACGTCAGGACGACCCTGGGGGCCGTAACCGAGGGCGACGCCGACGCCGCCATCGTGTACCTCACCGACGCGCGGGCGGCCGGATCGAGGGTGTCGACAATCGAGATTCCCGCATCACAGAACCTCGAGGCGCGGTACCCGATCGCCGCGACGGGGGCGAGTAGGAACCCCGTCCTGGCCCAGGCCTTCTTGGCCTTCGTGCTCGGGTCCGAAGGCCAGTCGGTGCTCCGAGACGCCGGCTTCGGCGCTCCGTGAGCCCGCCGCGCAATCCGCCGCTGCGCACACGACCACCGGTGCTCGTGGTCGGTGTCGCCGTAGTGGCAGTCGCATTCTTCGCCCTGCCGCTGATCGGCCTGATGCAACGGGCATCGTGGGCCACGCTCGGCCACGACCTCACCACCCCCGAGGCGCGCGCCGCGCTGCGCCTGTCGCTCGTCTGCTCGGTGAGCGCCACCGCCCTCTCGGTGGTGTTCGGCCTGCCCCTGGCCTGGGTACTGGCCCGTGTGCGCTTCCCTGGTCGCCCGTTCGTCCGCGCCCTCGTGCTGCTCCCCCTCGTCCTGCCTCCGGTCGTCGGCGGCGTGGCGCTCCTCGCCGCCTTCAGTCGCCGCGGCATCGTCGGTGAGCACCTGTATGACTGGTTCGGCATCCAACTCACGTTCACGACCGCGGGGGCGATCCTGGCCGAGACGTTCGTGGCGCTGCCGTTCTTCGTGATCACCGTCGAGGCCGCGCTGCGGCTGATGGACCGCCGCTACGAGGATGCCGCCGCCACCCTCGGCGCCGGTCGCTGGACCGTCTTCCGCAGGGTGACCCTGCCGATGATCGGCCCTGCCGTCGTCGCCGGCGCCGTGCTGGCCTGGGCCCGCGCCCTCGGCGAGTTCGGGGCGACCATCACCTTCGCCGGCAACATCATCGGCAAGACCCAGACGCTGCCCCTCGCCGTCTATCAGACCCTCGACACCCGACCCGATGTGGCCATCGCCATGAGCGTCGTGTTGCTCACCGTCTCGCTCATCGTGATCGTCTCGCTCCGGGACCGGTGGCTCGCGCGCCCATGACCGTCTCCGCCGATCTCCACCTCGAGCTCGGATCCCTGAAGCTCGATGTCGAGCTGTCGATCGAGCCGGGCGAGGTCGTCGCCCTGCTCGGTCCGAACGGGGCCGGCAAGACCACGCTGTTGCGCAGCCTCGCCGGCCTCCAGGGCACCGACACGGGCCGCGTCGTCATCGACGGCGATGTGGTCGACGACCCCGAGGCCGGGATCTTCATCCCACCCGAGCGTCGACCCGTCGCCGTGGTCTTCCAGGACTACCTGCTCTTCCCCCACCTGACCGTGCTCGAGAACGTGGCGTTCGGCCTGCGGGCCCGAGGGGTGGGCCGGGAGCCGGCCCGGGCGACCGCACGCCTCTGGCTCGACCGGGTCGGAGTCGGCGAGCTCGCCGCGTCGAAGCCGGCGGCCATCTCGGGCGGTCAGGCCCAACGCACCGCCCTGGCCCGCGCCCTGGCCACCGACCCGCGGCTCCTGCTGCTCGACGAGCCCCTCTCGGCGCTCGACGCGGGCACCCGAATCAGCGTGCGGCGCGACCTGCGCCGTCACCTCGACCACTTCACCGGTGCGACCGTCCTCGTGACCCACGACGCCCTCGACGCGCTCGCCCTGGCCGATCGGGTGATCATCCTCGAGGCCGGGACCGTCACCCAGGCCGGCACCATCGCCGAGGTCACCACCCGGCCCCGCACCGACTATGTCGCCGACCTGATCGGCGTGAACCTCCTGCGGGGCGAGGCCACCGACACCTCCGTCGACCTCGTCGATCACCGTGCTCACGTGATCATCGCCGACGTCAGGCGGGGCCCTGTGCTGCTGTTGATCCACCCGCACTCGGTCTCGCTCCACCGGCAACCGCCGGAGGGCAGCGCCCGCAATCAGTGGCTCGGCGAGATCACCGGCTTCGACCTGCTGGGCGACCGGGTGCGCGTGCGGCTCGACGGCGATGTGCCCCTCGTCGCCGAGGTCACCCCGGCGGCGGTGGTCGCCATGGGCCTGGCCGAGGGCGAAGCGGTGTGGGCGACCGTCAAGGCGACCGACATCACCGTCTACCCCGCCTGACCGACCGACGGTCAGCGGTCGGCTCAGCGGTCGGTCGGCGGCCAGTTCGGGTCGAGTTGCTGCAGGAAGACCGCGCAACGTTGCTCCTCGTCGGTCTCGCCGATCGCCCGCGCCGAGGCCCGGAGACCATCGAGCGCCCGCAGGAACCCACGGTTCTCCTCGTGCTGCCAGCGCACGTAGCCACTGCCCCGCCACCCGTTCTGACGCAGTCGGTCGAGCCCCCGGTGATAGCCGACCCGGAACGCGGCATACGACTCGACCGGGTCACGACCGAGCTCACCGAGGCGGGCCCAGCCGTCGAGAAACCGGGGGTACCGGGCGACAACATGCGAGACGGCATCGCGGCGCTCGGCCTCGGGGCGGGCGAGGGCGGACGCCAGGTCGGCTCTCGCCGTGTCGGGCTCGAGGTCGAGCACGGTCTCGGGCGGACCCGACGTCGTGAGGTTGACGGGGTGTGGTTCAGACATGGGCGTGACTGTAGGACCTGACCGACCGCGATCCGACCGGGAGCGATCAGTTGGCGCGGGCCACGACCCTCCGCACGAACGTCGCGAAGGCGTCGGCATGGCTGCTCTGCGCGGCGTGGCCGGCGCCCTCGATGCCGGTGAGCTCGCCGCGCGGGGCGAGCTCGGCAAGCTCACGGGCTGCCCGCTGGTGGTAGGGCTTCGATTCGGAGCCGTACCCCGCGAGCACCGGCACGAACACCTGCGTGGGGTCATAGGGCGCCAAGCCCCTGATCGACGCCAGCTCGGCAAGCAGCGCCGGGCCTTCCGCTCGGCGCTCACGACGCGTGCGGGTCGGAAGGCGCTCCCACCGATCATCGCCGATCATGCGGCGCATGAATCCCTCGGCGGCGTCGGCCGGACTCGAATCGGTGGTGACGGCGACGCCCCCGGCCGAACCCGACGGCCACCAGCCGAGCCACGACATCGGCGCCTCGAACGCGCCGACCGACACCACGAGCTCGGGATGCTTCTCGGCGGCGGCCAGGGCCACCACGCCACCCAGGCTGTGGCCGACAACCACCGCCGGCCGGGCATCGAGCACGGCGACCAGGTCGTCCACCTGGGCATCGATCGACGGCGCCGGGCCGGCGCCGACCGAGCGGCCATAGCCCCGGCGGTCATAGCGCACCAGGTCGAGGTCATCCAGCCGGCGGACCACCTTGAGGAACGACGCCGATCGATCCATCGAGCCGTGGACGAACACGACCCGGGCCCCTTCGGCTCGACCGTCGGTCGAGCCGGAGTGTCGATAGACGGCCAGGCCGCCGATGACCTCGTCGACGATCGGCGCGCGGGCGGCACCGGTCACGGCACGCGCATCAGGCGCAGTGTGTCGGCGGCCCGACCCTGGTACTCGGGCGAGCCGGCCAGCACGGCCACGAGATCGCCGCTGCGCACCTCGCCTCGGGTGCGGATGATCTCGAGCGCGCGGGTGACCATCTGGTCGATCGGGAGCGCCTCGATGCGATACGCCCGGGCTCCCCAGCTGAGGCTCAGCTGGCGAACGGTGCGCTCGTCGGGGCTGAAGGCGAGGATGCGGGCCTCGGGCCGGAACCGGGCGATCGAGCGCACGGTGAAGCCGGTGCTGGTGAGACAGACGATGGCCTGGGCATTGGTCTCGAGGGCGGCGCGCCACCCGGCCATGCTCATGGCGTCGGTGATGGCGTTGTCGGTATCGGTCACCGATGTCATGTGGGACTCGGCCAGGCTGCGGGCCCAACCTTCGTAGTCGAAGAGCTGATCGGCCCGTTGCGCGATGCGGGCCATGGTCGCCACGGCGTTGACGGGGTCGGACCCCATCGCCGTCTCGCCCGACAGCATCAGCGCCGACGACCCGTCGAACACGGCGTTGGCCACGTCGGATGCCTCGGCCCGGGTCGGGGTCGGGGCGTGCACCATCGACTCGAGCATCTGGGTCGCGGTGATGGTGGGGCGGCCGAGGGCGATGCACCGCTGGATGATCTGCTTCTGGAGGTGCGGCAGCTCCTCGATCGGGAACTCCATGCCGAGATCGCCCCGGGCGACCATGACGGCTCCCGACGCCTCGATGATGCCGTCGAGGTTGTCGACGGCGGCGCGGGTCTCGATCTTGGCGATGACGAGCGGACCGCGCGGGTGCGGTTCGACGCCGACCCGACGCACGTCATGGGCCGAACGCACGAACGACACGGCCACCATGTCGACGCCCGCCTCGATGAAGGCGTCGAGCATGATGAGGTCCTGCGGGGTGGGCGTCGGGATGCGCAGCCGGTCCGACGGGATGTGCACGCCGGGGCGACCAGCGACCACGCCGCCGTGGATGATCCGCACCTCGAGGGCGTCACCGGTGTTGCCGATGACCTCGACGACGACGGCGCCGTCGCCGAAGCCGAGAGTGTCGCCGTGGTGGATGTCGGCGATGAGATCGTCGTAGTCGACCGGCACGACCTCGGCCGTGCTGGCCTCGGTGCCGGGCACCATGCGGATGATCGAGCCCTCGTCGAGCATCAGCCCCTGATCGGGAAACCGTCCGGCCCGAACCTTGGGGCCGGGCAGGTCGACCAGGATGCCCACCTCACGGTCGAGGGCGGCGCTGGCGGCCCGGATGCGCCGAAACCGCTCGAGCGTCACGTCGAGGCCGTCGTGGGCCAGCCCGATCCGGGCGACATCCATGCCGGCGGCGATCATGTCCTTGAGGGCGGCCTCGGAATCGGACGCGGGACCGATGGTTGCGACGATCTTGGTGCGACGAGCCATCCGGACACGGTACCCGGCCCGTTCACGCATCCTGGGCTGGTTGTCGGGCTGGGCATCGGGCTGGGCATCGGGCTGGGTATCGCCGCGACGCCCTACGAGCGGGGCACGTCCTTCCAGGGCAGCTCCTTGTCGACCCGCACGTCGCCGGGCAGGCCGAGCATGCGCTCACCGAGGATGTTCTTCATGACCTCGGTGGTGCCCCCCTCGATCGAGTTGGCTCGCATGCGCAGAAAGCCCTTCTGCTCGCAGTCCCACGACATCGAAGCCTCGGGTCGCACCATGGCGTAGCTCGTGTAGAGCATGCCCTCGGCGCCCATGAGGTCGAGCACGAAGTTCGTCACCTTCTTGTTGTGCTCGGCGGCGAGCACCTTGCTGACCGAGCCCTCCGGCCCCGGCGTGCCGACGCGACGCAGCTGCGACGCCCGGATGTTCGTGAGCCGCAGCACCTCGGCCTCGATCCACAGGGTCGTCAGCTCATCGCGCTGCACGGTGCTGCCGCCACCGTTCGCCCGCCACACCCGCAGCGCCTCGCGGATGATGCCACCTTCGCGTTGCGGGATGACCCCGCCGATCGACACCCGCTCGTTCATCAGGGTGGTGAGAGCGACCCGCCACCCCTCGCCGACGTCGCCGAGCCGCTCGCCATCGGGGATGCGCACATCGGTCATGAAGACCTCGTTGAACTCGGCCTCGCCGGTCATCTGGCGCAGCGGCCGCACCTCGACACCCGGCGCGTGCATGTCGATGACGAAATAGGTCATGCCCTTGTGCTTGGGCAGATCCGGGTTGGTGCGGGTGATCACCATCCCCCAACGGGCCAGGTGGGCCAACGTGGTCCAGACCTTCTGTCCGTTGACGATCCACTCGTCGCCGTCGCGCATCGCGGTGGTCGCGAGCGAGGCCACGTCCGAGCCGGCCCCCGGCTCGCTGAACATCTGGCACCAGATCTCCTCACCGGTGAACAACGGCCGCAGGTAGCGCTCCTGCTGGGCGGCCGAGCCGTGGGCGACGATGGTCGGGGCACCCATGCCGTACCCGATCGGGTTGCGGGCCCCGGCGCTCGGCGCCTTCGCCCGACCGAGTCGCTCGTTGACGGCCTTCTGCATGCCCGGAGCCAGCCCGAGCCCGCCGCGGCCTTCGGGGAAGTGCACCCAGGCGAGCCCCAGGTCGAACTGGGCGCCGAGGAAGTCGACCCGCGCCGTGGTGGCGGGGTCATGGGCGGCGAGCAGCCGCTCGCACCGCTCGAGTACATCCCGCTCATCACTCACGATGACGTTCCTCCTGGCGATCCTGGCCTCGCGCCCAACACGTGATCCGAGACGGAGGCGCAGCGGTCAGGGCCTGCAGCAACCGGCTGCTGTCGAAGCCTGGCAGGTGGGTCAAGGCCTCGGCCAGCCCGCTCGTCTGGAGCTCGTTGATCGGCACCAGGCACCCGTGATCGGCGTTGCCGGCGACGATCACCACCCCTCCCGCATCGGCGTAGGGCCCCGACTTGGTCGTGAGCACCTCGACCTCGGAGACGTCGGTCCAGTCGACGCCCTCCTCGCGCCCGTCGGCCAGCACCCGACGCACCCCGAAGTCGTCCACCCGCAGCTCGACGGTCGCTGACCGCAGCTTGCTGATGCGCTTCTGATTGCGCAGCACGGCCATGATCACGAAGATCGGGCCGAGCATGATGAGCACGGCGACCCAGGCGTTCACGGCGAGAGCCTACGGGTCCCGGCGATCATCGCATGCGAACCCGTCATCATCAGGTGCGGACCCGTGTTCAGTTGAGGCGGGCCCGCAGTCGCTCGGCGCGGCGTCGCCACTCGTCGCTCCAGTTCTCCCCCTGGTTCTCTCCCCGGCCCGACGCGAGCCCGCCCGATGCCTGCCCGCCGGCCGCGTCGTATTCGACGGCGGCCTCGTCGAACCGGCCGACCGAAGCCAGCGCGGCGGCCAGATCGGCTCGGTCCTCCGCCGATGATCCCGGGAGCACGGTGCGCAGGCGCAGCACCCACACCAGCGAGGCGCGGTCGCCGCGCGACAGGAACACGCTGCGCAGGTTGGCGAGCATGCGACTGAGCATGAGGTCGGTGCCGACCGGCTCCAGGTAGGCCTCGTCGAAGGCGACGTCGACCCCGTGGAGAGCATGGAACATGACCTCGCACCGGTGACGGTCGATCAGAGTGCCGCCGGCGAACGGGTCGACGAACACCTGCGGGTCGACCTGATCACGCAACAGGAAGTGCCCGGGCATGGCCACCCCCACCAGCGGCACCCCGAGTCGCCGGCCGACGACGATGGCCAGCACCGACAGGGTGATCGGAATGCCGAGTCGGCGGGCCACGACCTGGTCGAGATAGGAGTTCCGGGGGTCGTAGTAGTCGGCGGCGTTGCCGGCGAACCCGAGATCGGCGAACAGGTGGTCGGCGAGGGCATCGAGCCCCGGCGCCGCGCAGCCGGCCGCCAGATCGTCGAGCCGACTGATTTCCAGGTCGACGTCGAGGTCGGTCCGACCGTGCGCGGCGATCAGCAGTGCCGCCTCGTCGAGCGGGATGTCGGCGCCAGACCTCGACACCAGATCAGCGAACCGTTCCGTGACCTCCACGACGCCAACGGTACCGGGCGGGGCCTGCGCTACGGTCCCCGGTCACACCGGTCCGCCGCCCACCGCCGACGAGAAGAGCTGAGATGTATCCCGGAACCTTCGCCGAAACCACCCCCGACAAGGCCGCCGTCATCATGGGCGGTACCGGCGAGATCATCACCTACCGCGCCCTCGACGCCGAGGCCAACCGCCTGTCGCGGCTCTTCCACGCCGCCGGATTGCGGCCGGGCGACCACGTGGCGTTCTGCCTCGAGAACCACCCCCACTTCCTCGCCGTCGCCTGGGGCGCCCACTACGCCGGGCTGTATTACACGGCGATGAGCTCCCGGCTCACCGTCGAGGAGTCCGAGTACATCATCAACGACTGCGGGGCCCGGGCATTCATCACCTCGGCGTACAAGGCCGACATGGCCGCCGAGCTGATCGACCGCATGCCCGAGGTGGCCACGCGCCTGATGCTCGACTCGACCATCGACGGCTTCGACCCGTACGAGTCGACCGTCGCCGGCTACCCGGCCGAGCCGCTGCCCGATCGCGTCGCCGGTCGCGACATGCTCTACAGCTCGGGCACGACCGGGCGGCCGAAGGGCGTCAAGACGGCCGCCACCGCCGATCCGATCGAGACCGACACGCCGGTGACCGCTCTGGCGCAGATGCTCTTCGGCTACACGGACGAGACCGTTTACCTCTCGACCGCTCCGCTCTACCACTCGGCCCCGCTGCGCTTCACCATGTCGGTGCACCAGGTCGGTGGCACCGCCGTCGTGATGGAGCACTTCGACCCCGAGCAGGCCCTCGCCCTGATCGAGCGCTACCGGGTGACGGCCAGCCAGTGGGTGCCCACGATGTTCATCCGCCTGCTCAAGCTGCCCGCCGCCGTGCGGGCCCGGTACGACGTGTCGAGCCTCGAGGCGGTGATCCACGCCGCCGCGCCCTGCCCCGCCGCCGTCAAGGAGCAGATGATCGAATGGTGGGGCCCGGTCATCCACGAGTACTACGCCGGCACCGAGGGCAACGGCTTCGTCTACTGCAACTCGATCGACTGGATGACCCACAAGGGGACGGTCGGTCAGGCCCTCATCGGAGAGATCCACATCGTCGACGACGACGGGGTCGAGGTGCCGGTGGGTGAGGCCGGCACGATCTTCTTCGGCAAGGGCGCCGACTTCGAGTACCACAACGACCCCGACAAGACCGCCGAATCGCGCGATCCTCGGGGCTGGAGCACGCTCGGCGACATCGGCAAGCTCGACGCCGACGGCTTCCTGTACCTGACCGACCGCAAGTCGTACATGATCATCTCCGGCGGCGTGAACATCTACCCGCAGGAAGCGGAGAACGTCCTCGCCATGCATCCGAAGGTGCACGACGTCGCCGTGATCGGCGTGCCGAATGCCGACTTCGGCGAGGAGGTGAAGGCCGTGGTGCAGCCGGTCGACATGACCGATGCCGGGCCCGACCTCGAACGTGAGCTCATCGACTACTGCCGAACGCACCTGGCCGACGTCAAGTGCCCCCGCTCGGTCGACTTCGAGGCCGAGCTGCCCCGCCATCCCACAGGCAAGCTCTACAAGCGCCTGGTGCGCGACCGGTACTGGGTCGGTCACGAGTCGAAGCTCCTCTGAGGGCGACCGACCATGAGCGCCCCGACCGATCGGCCGACCCCGTTCGCCTTCCTCGACCACGATGGGCCCATCGCCTTCGCCCACCGCGGCGGCGCCGGCGACTGGCCCGAGAACACGATGCCGGCCTTCGCCGGGGCCGTCGAGCTCGGGTACCGCTACGTCGAGACCGACGTGCATGTCACCGCCGACGGGGTGCTGTGCGCCTTCCACGACGAGCGCCTCGACCGCGTCACCGACCGCACCGGGCTCATCCGGGACCTGCCCTGGTCGGTCGTGGGCGAGGCCCGCGTCGACGGCGAGGAGCCCATCCCGCGCCTCGAGGACCTGCTCGGCTCATGGCCCGAACTGATGGTCAACATCGATCCCAAGCACGACTCGGCCGTCGACGCCCTGGCCGAGACGCTGCGACGAACCGCAGCCGTCGAGCGCGTCTGCATCGGCTCGTTCTCCGACCGGCGCATCCACCGGCTCCAGAACCTGTTGGGGCCGACCCTGTGCACGTCGCTCGGGCCCAAGGGCGTCGCTCGGTTGCGGGCCGCCAGCATCGGGGTGCCGAGCGGCCGGCTGGGCGCCGCCTGCGTGCAGGTGCCCCCGTCGCAGGGACCGATCACGATCGTCGACGAGCGGTTCCTCGACGCCGCGCACCGACGGTCGATGCCCGTGCACATCTGGACGATCGACGAGCCCGACGAGATGAACCGGCTGCTCGACCTCGGGGTCGACGGCATCATGACCGACCGCCCCGCTGTGCTGAAGGACGTGCTCGTCTCCCGTCACCTCTGGCCCGATCCGCCCGCCTGACCCGGTGACCTCCCGAACCACCTCGTTCCTGCGGCGCTAGAGAGCGGCTTCCGCCACGCGAACGCCGCAAGAACGGGAGTGGGCGCGGGCTACCGTGAGCCGATGCCCGGTCCCGGCCCGTTCGTCACCCGCTACGCGCCGCGCGGCATGGTGTGCAGCGTCGACCATCTGGCGTCGTCGGCCGGCGTGGCCATGTTCCGGGCCGGTGGCTCGGCCGCCGACGCCGCCGTCGCCACCAGCGCGGTGCTGGCCGTGACCA
>Ga0315273_10013974_pt1 | contig 10338 bp, 15 predicted proteins | sample YL17G02_0_MG_FD_205753 | JGI IMG/M metagenome (GOLD analysis project Ga0315273, IMG submission 205753) | Sediment microbial communities from Yellowstone Lake, YNP, Wyoming, USA - YL17G02_0 | ecosystem: Environmental > Aquatic > Freshwater > Lake > Sediment | place: USA: Wyoming | collected... | reverse complement strand
GGCCGACCTGTTTGGCGTGACCTTCAAGGGCCGCTTCGAAGGTCCGATGCAGAACTCCTATCTGCGTCTGGAAACTGATCCCGCGACGGGAAGGCGTCACCCCCTCCTGGCCGGACTCGAAGACGCGCCCCGCATCATCAACGGTGTGCACCGCGTCGAGGTCGAGGCCACGCGACCGTTCGCCAGTCCGCCTCTGACGCTCCTCCCGTCCTATCCCGACCTCCCGATGGAGAAAGTGTATCCGCGGGTGCCGAAGACCGAGGTGCCCCAGGTCTACCTTCGCGAACCGGGCGCCGGCCGGGTGGTGTACTTCCCGTTCGACATCGACCGCACGTTCTGGGACGTCCTCGCACCGGACCACTTCGCGCTCCTGCGCAACGCGGTCGTGTGGGCGACAAACGAAGACCCGCTCGTCACGGTTACCGGTCCTGGCGTCCTGGACGTCACGGTGTGGCGCCAGAAGGCATCGCTCACGGTCCATCTCGTCAATCTGACCAATCCGATGATGATGAAAGGACCCGTACGCGAACTCATCCCGATCAGCGAACAGAAGGTGCGCCTGCGCCTGCCCGCGGGGATGCAGGCGCGGGCGGTCAGGCTTCTGGCGGCCGAGGCGACCCCGCGAGCCGACACGTCAGGTGAATACCTGGATGTCACCGTGCCCTCCATCCTCGATCACGAGGTTGTCGCGGTGGACTTTTGAGAACCTGCATCCCATGAACCAGCTGTGCGGTATGACATCGACTAATGGCGCGGGCACTGGAGGAGGACGGGGACCCAGGGCGTGATCGTCAATGCGGGCGGCATCGTCGCCTACTACCCGAGTCGCGTGCCGCTGCACCGGCCGGCGGAACACCTGGGCGGACGCGACCTCTTCGGCGAGCTGTCCCGCGCGGAGCGGTCGCGCGCAACCTCGGCCCCCCCGGGCCATGTCGCTCCCATGGAATAGAACAGCCGTTCGCGGAAGGTATTCGGGTCGCGGCTTTCCTTGTGGTAGTTATGCGGGGCGTCACACTGCACCGTCTCCACCTTGTCGCCCTGGCCATAAAGCTCGTAGATGGCCTTCACGGCCGGGAATGCGCCGCTTTGCCCCAACGGCCGGTAAAGGGTGCCTGCCAGATAGAACCCCGGCAGCGTTTGGATGTAGACCTTCTCGATCGAGTAGTCTGTGTCGTGGATCTCTGGTCGATCACCGCGTGTCTCGCCGTCTCGACGCTGTGTTACGCGGCGTTGTCCACGATGGTGCTGAACCTGCCCGCCGACATCTATCCGACGCATTCCGTCGCGTCGGTCAGCGGGATGAGCGGAACCGGGGCCGGCATCGGGACGATCGTGGCCACCTACCTGACGGGTGTGGTGGCCGACCGCTACTCCTTCGCGCCCATCCTCGTCGTGGCGAGCCTGGTCCCGCCCGTCGCCGCGCTCGCCGTTCTGGCGCTGGTCCGAAACACGCCGACGTCCCGCGACCTGCTGAACCAGATCTGAACCGGGTTCCCGCCCTCACCGCTCCTGAGGTCCGAGCAGGCCCGATTCGATGCCGGCGCTCAACCGGATCTGATCGGAATGTCCGGATGGAGCAGCGCCGCCGAGGCGGAGTCCAGATAGATCGTGACGTTCGGGTGTTCGCGCAGGGCCGAGGCCGGGACAGCCGGGGTCACGAACCCTTCGAGAGCGGCCTTCACCGACCCGGCCTTCCTCGCATCGGGAACGACGCAGAGGATCTGCCGCGTCCGGAGGATCTGGCGAATCGACATCGAGATTGCCCGCTCCGGCACTTCGGAGAGTGAAGCGAACCACCCTTCGCCGACCTGCTGCCGGCGACACGCGTCATCCAACCGGACGATGATGTAGGGTTCGTCGGTGACGAAGTCCGCCGGCGGGTCGTTGAACGCGAGGTGTCCGTTTTCCCCGATGCCCACGAACGCCACATCGACGGGCTTCGCGCTCACGGCTTCGCCGGCCCGGCGGCACACCTCGCGGACGTCTCCGTCGCCGTCCAGCAGGACGGAATCGCCGAGCGTCGTCTTCCGGATGACGCGGTCGAGGATGTACTTCCTGAAGCTGGCGGGATGCTCGATCGACAGGCCCACGTATTCGTCAAGGTGGAACAGCGTCACTCGCGGCCAGTCCACCCTCTGCCGCGCCGTCAACTCCTCGAGGAACTCGAACTGGGACGCGCCGGTGGCCACGATGATGCGTGCGCCGCCTGTGGTGGCAATGGCGTGCCCGATTGCCGCCGCCGCGTCCGCCGCCGCCGCCTGGGCCATTGCCCGCGTCGTGTCGTAGCGTTTGATGATCATCCTGTTGTTTCCTGTCTGGGAGCGGCCGGGCCCCGTCAATGAATGATCTTTGCACTCGATGTGTTCGGAGCGGCCATAAGAGCCCGTAAGAAGACAAACACAGACAACTTTGTTTTCTAACGGGCTTTAACGGTCTGTCGTATCATCGCTCTGTTGCCACGGCCTCACAAGACAGCCATGAGTGCACCGAACCTGGACCGTTTCACCCGCCGTCAGTTCGTGGGCGTCGCGGCCGCGGCGGCGGCATCGGCCGCTACCGGGTCGCCGGCGCATGCAGCCGGCCGCGCAACGTCCAGTGCCGTCCGCCGGTTCACCCACCGCGGATTCCTCGATCTCCAGGTCAACGGGTTCGCGGGCGTCGACTTCAACGATCCCGCGGCGACACCCGACCAGGTGCACGAGGCGATCGCCGCGATGCGCGGTCGCGGCGTGACGCAGCTGCTGCCGACGCTGATCTCGAGCCCGGTGTCCCGGTTCGCGCAATGCGCCCGGACGCTGCTGCGGGCCAACGCGAAAGCGATCCTGGGATTGCACATGGAAGGCCCGTACATCTCGCCGGAGGACGGTGCGCGGGGATCGCACCGGCGCGAAGATACGGCGCCGGCGACCGTGGACGACTTCGAGCGGCGTCAGGCGGCGGCCGGCGGGCGCATTCGCGTGGTGACGCTCGCGCCGGAGGTGCCGGGCGCGCTGAAGCTGATCGAGCATTTGCGAGCGGGCGGGATCCGCGTGGCGATCGGCCACACGGCGGCGACACCCGAACAGGTGCGCGATGCTGTCGCTGCCGGCGCGACGCTCTCGACGCACCTCGGCAACGGCTGCGCGCAGATGCTTCCGCGGCATCCCAACTTCCTCTGGGAGCAGCTCGCCGCCGACACACTCGTGGCCTCTCTCATCGTCGACGGCCACCACCTGCCATCCGCCACCGTGACGGTCATGATCCGCGCGAAGACCGTGCGCCGCGTCGTGCTGGTGACCGACGCGATGGCGGCTGCCGGCCGGCCGCCCGGAGAGTACCAGTTCGGGGCCGTCAGGGTGCGGCTCGACGAGTTCGGGCGCGTGGCCGTTCCCGGGCAGCCGAACCTCGCAGGTTCCGCGTTGTCGATGGACCGCGCGGTCGGCAACACGGTGCGCTTCGGCGGCGTGTCGCTCGAGGACGCGCTTCGAATGGCGTCGACAGCACCGGCCGACTACCTGGGCGTCGAGCCGGCCGGCACCCTGGACCTGGAGTGGGATCCGGTGTCCTTCATTCTGCGCGTGGTGCGGGTGAACGACTGACGAACGCGCGTGCTGCCGGTCAGTTGTCGCCCGACAGGTGCACCCTGCGCGTTTTCCTGTTTGCGTCGCCCCGGCCGGCCGAGGGAATAGCGCCTTTCGGGCCACGGCCGAAAGGACGGATCTTCATGACGCCACGCCTCTGCCAGATCCTCTCGATCGCGGCCATCGCCCTGGCCGTCGAGGAGGCCGACGGCAACGTCGGCGACGTGGGCTTGACAGAACTCGATCAGCGCCTTGGCCGCCGAGTCTGAGATCTTCGGGGCCGCGACCACGGCGAGCGGCGCTACGCCAGAGGCCTGGCTCGCGAGGGATCTTGCCTGGAGTATGGCTTGCGACAGCAGGGCCACGAGTCGATCACGCCGGCCCTCTGCTTCCGGCCTCAATTCGACGGCGTGCGGTGATCGCCCTTCCTGACGAGAAGATCAGCACGGCGGTCGCCCACGGGCACGTTGGCCTCGGCCTTCCAGCCGGCTTCCCGGAATGCCCGGAGGAGCTGGTGGTGGAAGTCCCCGTCAGGCGGGATCGGGCTGAATCGCTTGGCCTTGGCAGACATCGGTCAGGCTCCTATCACGGCCACGGGAACTATCGTGCCCCTGTTAATTATCGTGGCCATGATTTCACAGCGCGACGGCCAAGACGTCAGAATCGAGGCGAGGCATCCGCCGAAGGCGTGGGCATTCGATGCTCTGGGAAGCCACAGGTACACGGCAACCTGCTGGTGCTCAATGCCTCAAGGGTCTTGTGGTATATACTCTTGGTATATATCACCGGGAGGCTCCATGACGACAACCGCCAAGCTCTTCACGAACGGTCGAAGTCAGGCCGTGCGCCTGCCACGAGAGTTCCGATTCGAGGGCGATCGCGTCAGGATTCGTCGGGCAGGTCGGGGTGTGCTCGTGGAGCCGATGTTCGGGGACGTGTCAGGGTGGTTCGCCGAGCTCGATCGCCTCGTGTCGGAACCGTTCATGCCGGAAGGTCGGCAGCAGCCACCCACACCGAAGAGAGACGTGTTCGATGACGACGTACCTGCTTGATACAAACGCCTGCATCTCGTTGATCAACGGCACGCAGGTCGAGGTGCGTCGCCGATTTCAGCGGGCGGTGGCCAGGGACAGCGTGATGCTCCTGTCGGCGATCGTCGCATTCGAACTCTGGTACGGCGTCGCAAAGAGCCAGCGCAGAGCGGCCAACACCCAGCGGCTCGAAGCGTTTCTCGCCGGCCCTCTGGAGTGGACGCCGTTCGATGATGACGATGCCCGCGCGGCTGGCGACGTTCGTGCGGAACTCGAAGCGACGGGCACGCCGATTGACGCCTACGATGTGCTGCTCGCCGCGCAGGCGCGACGCCGCGGCGCGACGCTCGTCACATCCGACGTCAGGGAGTTCGGGCGCGTCGCCGGCTTGAAGTGGGAAGACTGGGCGGCTTCCCGCCGCTGATTGCACTGGGTGACACCGATGGCCCGGAGTTCGCGTTGCGTTTCGGCTCGTGGGCCTTGTTCAGGGCACGATGAGCGTGGGAGCGGAGCGACCGAGTCGAATGGTGGAGGCGGCGGGAGTCGAATTCTATTGAACCGTTTTTCGTAACTGGTGATGGCGCACGACTTCTGGCCGCAGGTGTTTGACCGCTCGCCGCTTACACCACGCTCGTCGGTCCCCGGGAGTCCGCAGCAATCCTCCCGGATCAACCACCGTCGCGGAGACATTTTGGAGAGCGAACCGTCTCCAATTCCGCAGGGCGCAGGGAGCGGGTCCCTGCGCCAACTGCGGGTGGCCGGCGCAAGCAGGCCAGGGTGAGCCAGACCGTTACCCACGTGCTACAGTAGGCGCGATGAGTGTGAGCTTTCGCATCGATCTCGAACGCGAGGACGATGGCCGCTGGATCGGCGAGATCGCCGACCTTCCAGGCGTGCTCTGCTATGGCGCCACCCGCGACGAGGCCGTCGCCCGCGTCCAGGCTCTGGCCCTGCGCGTCCTGGCCGAACGACTGGAGCACGCTGAAGCTCCGGCCGAACTTCTGGACGTCTCCTTCCGCGCGGCGTGAGTACCTGGCCCTCCACCCGGGCACGTCGCGTGCTCGCCGCACTGACGCGCATAGGCTGGCTGCTCAAGCGGCAATCAGGTTCCCATCGAACCTTGAGTCGGACTGGCTGGCCGGACTGCGTCTTCGCCTTCCACGACGACGAAGAGCTCGGCCCGAAGATGCTCGCGCGCATTGCGAAGAAGACGGGTCTTCGCCCCGAAGACCTGTAGTCAGCCCACCGCCTGTTCGGTGCGGCAACCGCCGCGCGTGGAGGACGAGCCCGCGACCAAGCGCCGCCCCGTCAATGGCCGCCTCGCATCTCACTCCAGCCCGTCGACGATGCGCAGTTCGAACTCCCAGCCCTCGTGAGACTGGAGGAAGGTCTCGATCTCCTCGATACCCGGCGGGATCCCGTCGACGACCAGAGTCACGCGGCCTTCGCCGGCCGACGTGATTCGTCCCTTCAGCGTGTCGTGCAACATCCGGCGATCGCCGTGGAAGGTCGTGGTGTAGCGCGTGGCGAGGCCGCGCGACATTTTCTCTCTGACGCGCCCGAGCGCACTGTACGGGCTGGTCTCGCTGTACGCCGCGAATTCGTAGCCCAAGCCGTCCTTGCCCTCCTCCGACGCCCTGACCGTGTATCCCAATCCGCCCTCGTGGCAGTTGATGATGAACCTCCGCTGCTTGCCGGCGACGTCCTCGACCTTCTCGCGAATCGGGAAGTCCGCCTTCCAACCGGTGATTCTCCGTTTCATGGATACTCACCTCCTCGGACGCCAGCATTGGCGCGTCTGGGCGCGCATGTGGCGCGGACCCATCGACGGTCCGGAAACAGATCGGACTGCATGTCCCAGCCGGTCCTGCGCTCGCTTCGGGAAACCGAGCGTAGACCACGTGTGCGTATCGCATCCGACCTAGGCAGGAGCGTGTCTCCGACCGACGACCTTGACCCCCACGTCATCGTCGGCAATTCCAGACAACACGACGGGATCGCGGTCGGGGAACTCAGCGACGAGAGACAGATTGCCCCCCATCGCCTTGACGGTCTTCCGAAGCGTCGACAGGAGGAGGTCGCTGCGCTTCTCGATGCGCGATACACCCTCCTGCGTGATGCCGAGCGCCTTGGCCATGCGGACCTGAGTCAGCTTCCTGGCCTGCCGAAGTTCCTGCAGGGTCATCTCCTCCGCCAGAAGCTGCGCGGCCCGAGCTTCGATCGTCTTGCGGCGCGCGGAGTTCAGCCCCTTCCTGATGCGTTCGAGGTTGGTCATTGTCATGACTTCCTTCCTTGGTCTTTCTGCTTCTTCATGCTGGCCAGGTGAGCGTCAAACCTCGAGTCCGCTCTCGCGACGAACTGCACATAGAATCGCTTTCCACTTCCGCCGGACTTGTCGCCCCCGCACAGAATGATGGCCTGTCGGCTCGGGTCAAAGGCACATGCGAAACGCCACGCGCCGTCTGCGGGGTCGAACCTCAACTCCTTCATGTTCGCGTGGCGGGAGCCATTGAGCGTGTCGACTCGAGGTCGGCCAAGCAATGGGCCGAGACGAAGGGGACTTCCTTTGCACGCCCGGGTCAGTCAACTCGTCACGCGAGAAGTCGCTCTCCTCCTGGGCAGCGTGAAAGACGCCGGACGATTTGGGTGGAAGCCCGGGAAACACCCAAGGAGCACCCGAACGAAGACTGCAACCCATTGTGTCCATTGGATGATTATCGGCGGCACTCGATCCGGTCGCGCCGATAACTCCGCCGATACCTACGCAACCGAGAGACGCAAACCCCCAGTCCCCCGCGGGCTCTCGCGAGCCGACGGACCAACGGTAGCAATGTCCGACGCGCCGGCCGTCGGGCCCGACTACGGAAGGCGTGGGCCCGCATGTACGTCACACCTTCAGAGGGCCTCGCAACCACCCTGAGATACGTGCACCTGAGTCCCGCGGCCATCGAGGGGGCGATCCGGCTCTTGGATCAGCCCGTCCCCATACACAAGGTCGGAGACCTGTTGGAGACGGGCGGAGGGTAAAACGCGAAGTACAAGCAGGACACGAGTTAAGTCGGTACGGTTCAAGCCTTTGCCCCGGTGAACCCCCGTATTGCCCCCACGAAAAACCCGCTTGACAGGGTCTTCATCGCGGCGCCGTCCCACGCTCGGTCCAGCTGGTCCGGTCTCCGATCGACCCACGGGCGCGCACCACGGCCGAGCGATCCACGGAGTAGCTGCCTTTCGGAAGGCGTCCACTCGATCGGATCAAGCCCAGATGGCAGCGGCGCGTCCCTGAGCCGAGTTCCGCACCGGAGCGCCGGTGAGCGAAGGCGGATCGGAATCTGACAGTGTTTTGGTGATCGGGACGCTGTCCCGGCGTAGAACGGCACCGTGGTTGCGCCTTGGGACGACGTGTACGAGACGGGGCGGGAGGGGACATGACGACCAGGGACCTCCTTCAATCGAAACGTGAAGAAATCCTCAGGATCGCGGAGCGGCACGGTGCCCGCGACGTGCGGGTATTCGGGTCCGCTGCGCGGGGCGAGGCAACCGATCAGAGTGACATTGATTTTCTCGTGTCAACGACCGAGCAGACCACTCCGTGGTTTCCTGCGGCGCTCGTCGGAGAGCTTGAGCGTGTGCTTGGGCGCAAGGTCGACATAGTGACGGAAGATGGCCTGTACTGGTTGCTCCGACGCCGCATCTTGCAGGAGGCCAGGCCTCTGTGACGAAGGACCCGCGCGTCTATCTTGCACACATCTTGGAGCGGGCCAACCGCATCGAGGAATACCTCCGCGACGGCCAGGCCACGTTCATGAGCGACCCGAAGACACAGGATGCGGTGATCCGGAATTTCGAGGTCATCGGGGAGGCCGCGAAGCGAGTGCCGCAGGAGTACCGGGCAGCGCACCCGTCCATCCCGTGGCAGCTCACGGCCGGCTTCCGGTATGTGCTGATTCATGGTTACGAAGGCGTCGACTTCGGCCGCGTCTGGACTACTGCGACGCGCGACCGGCCGGCGGGCCAGAGCAGGATGCGGGATGGCCGGCTCATGGTCATTCCTCTCGGGCGCGACTCCGCTGGCGGGATACCTCTCTGCACGCACACCTGCGCCTATTCCGCGCGCAGCGCGTAGACCGTTTTCGTCGTCGCCGCGCCGCATGAGGTCGCCGCGGCCCGCCCGTCTATCAGCGGCACATCGCACGTGCCGAGCTTTCTGGAAGTGTCCGGTAGTTACGCTCCGAACGCATGCGAGTTGTGACCGGACCCGGATTACCAGGGACGAATCGGCGCCTTCCAGTGTCACGGCGTCGGACATCCGCCGACAGGTCAAGCCATCAGTCCGTCACGCACTCTCCGGCTTCTGGCACATGTCGGCTGCATGCGGCCAGCGAGTCGCGGATACTCCGGTCAGCGGCATCAGATCGCCCCCTATGTTGGTCGCCGGGATGCACTCCTATTGACATCGCACAGGAGGGATGGTAGCTTCTATGGAATGTCCAAAGAAGCACCGGTCCAGAAGCAGTCCGACGTCCTCCAGGGGACCCTTGACCTCATGGTCCTCAAGACCCTCGAGGCCATGGGGGCTCAGCACGGCTACGGCATCGCCCGCCGGATCGAGCAAGTGAGCCGGGACGTGCTGCGGCTGAACGAAGGCACGGTCTACACCTCCTTGCTCCGGCTGCAGCAGCAGGGGTGGATCGCCTCCACGTGGGGCGTGTCCGAGAACAACCGCAGGGCCAAGTTCTACTCCATCACCCGGCGGGGCCGAAAGCAGCTCGTCGCGGAAACGGAGAACTGGGAACGAATCTCCGGCGTCATCGTCCGCCTGCTGCAACTGGCTCCTGGAGGTGACGTGTGATGGCGCGTGTGTCGGCATTCGTCGCGAAGGTGCGAAGTCTCTTTGCCGGCCGCCGAGCGGACCGCGAGTTCGACCAGGAACTCGAAGCCCACATCAGCCTGCTCTCGGACAGATACGTCCGCGAGGGGATGACACCGGACGAAGCTCGGTACGCCGCGCTCCGCCAGTTCGGCAACGCCACATCGCTGAAAGAGACGTGCACCGAGATGCGAACCTTCGCTCCGCTTCGGACACTCGGCCAGGATCTGCGATACGGTGCGCGCGTGCTTCGAAAGAGCCCTGGATGGACCCTCGTCGCAGTGGTGACGCTGGCCCTTGGCATCGGCGCCAATACCGCGATCTTCGGCGTCGTTCAGGCCGTCCTCCTCACACCCTTGCCCTATCCGGCCTCCGACCGCCTCGTGGTCCCGTGCACGGCCTTCAGGCGGCTGGGAACGGACACCGGCAGTGTGGCCTACGCGGACATCATGGACTGGAAGGCCGAGCGCGGCCTTTTCGACGCGGTGGCCGCCTACAACCTCTCGACCGCCGACATCACCGACGGGGCCGAGCCGGAACGCGTTCGGGCGCTTCGCGCAGACGAGGAGTACTTCGGTGCGATCGGGACTTCTCCGCTGTTCGGCCGGTTCTTCACACCCGAGGACAACGTCCAGAATGGGCCTCGCGTCGTGGTCCTGTCTCACCAACTGTGGACGCGCCGGTTCGGCAGAGACCCGCAGGTCGTCGGCAGGCCCATCGAACTGTTCGGCGTTCCCGCGACCATCATCGGCGTCGCACGGCCTGATGCTATTTGGCCCGGCAACGCTGAGCTGGTCCGCCCCCTCGGCACGGGTGGACCACCCGACGCCAACATGCTGCGCCGAGACAATCATGCCTACCGGGCTCTGGCACGCCTCAG
>Ga0315273_10013973_pt1 | contig 10338 bp, 7 predicted proteins | sample YL17G02_0_MG_FD_205753 | JGI IMG/M metagenome (GOLD analysis project Ga0315273, IMG submission 205753) | Sediment microbial communities from Yellowstone Lake, YNP, Wyoming, USA - YL17G02_0 | ecosystem: Environmental > Aquatic > Freshwater > Lake > Sediment | place: USA: Wyoming | collected... | reverse complement strand
ATCCCGGTTGCCAGGACGACAAGATCGGCCCGCGCCGCGAGGAGCTTGCCGGTTGCCACGTCCTCGACCTTGAGCAGCAGCCCGTTGCCGCCGTCCGCCGCGACCGTGCCGACCTTGCCTTTGACCAGCTTGATCCCCGAGAGGCCGGCGACGCGGGTGAGGACGTCCTCGTTGCGCCCCGGCGCCCGGCGGTCGATGTAGTAGATGGTGACCTCGGTCTCGGGCAGTTGCTCGTGCACGTACATCGCCTGCTTGAGCGAGGCGAGGCAGCACACGGCGGAGCAGTACGGCAGGTGGTTGACGTCGCGCGAGCCAGCGCACTGCACGAAGGCAACGCGCTTCGGCGGTTGACCGTCGGAGGGGCGCACGATCTTGCCGCCGGTCGGTCCCGTGGCCGCGGCGAGGCGCTCCATCGCAACGTTGGCGATGACGTCCGGCAGGATGCCGCCGCCGAGCTCGGGGAGCTTCTCGAGCGGGTAGGGCGTCCAACCGGTGGCGACCACCACGGCGCCCACCTCGATCTGCTCCTCGCCCGCCTTGGCGTTGAGGTCGATCGCGTTGTAGGTGCAGGCGTCGGCGCAGGCGTGACAGCCGGGAGGGCAGGCGGAGCGCTCGAGCGTAAAACGGCGGGGCCAGGCGTTGGCGTGAAACGGTCGGATCGCCGTCGTCTCGGTCGCACCGAGGTTGTAGGGGTCCTTGATCTTGGCCGGGCACACCTTGCTGCACTCGCCGCAGAACGTGCAGCGCTCGCTGACGAACGCGGGCGCGTGGGCGAGCGTCACCGTCCACTCACCATTCTGTCGGGTCGCCTTGACCACGCGCGTGTCGGGGCAAACGCGCACGCGCGGGTTGCGCTCGAGTCTGCGCGTGTTGATCTCCATGCCACACGAGGGCGGGCAGAGCTTCGGGAAGTAGTGGTGCATGCGAAGGACTCTCCCGCCGATCGCGGGCTCCTTCTCCACCAGGACAACCTCCCGGCCCGCCTCGGCGGCCTCAATCGCGGCGGTGACGCCGGCAATCCCGGCGCCGACCACCAGCAACGGCAACTGCGGCGACGCGCTCATCGGCTCCTCCGAGGGGACGGTGCGCCACCGCGCACCTCCATGGTTGGCTCGCCGAACAGGGCGTAGCGAAGCCAGCGGAATGCGAAGCGGAGCATCGCGAGGTCGTCGTCACGAAGCGCCGTGACCTCGTCCTCGGTCAGCTCGAAGCGCTGCAGGAAGCTCGAGGTGAAAACAAACTCGCGGAAGCGGTCGAGATCGAAGCACGCGGTGTGGAACATCTCCATGCGCTTGGGGTCGAGCTGGCGGCCGCCGATGAACCACGGGTGGGAGACGATCTCGCGGAAACCCTCTTCCAGTTTCTCGTGCTCGACCACGCCCTGGTCCGTGCGCCACACATCGGCGGTCCAGCGGGCGGGCTCGCTGCGGCCCTGGCAGAAGTCGTCCTCGAGCAGAAAGTACAGCGGCTGCGGCTCGACGCCGGCGCGCGCCGGCGGGAGCGCCATACCGAGCGGGTACATCCGGCACGCCCACGGGCGGTCGTGGTACACCGTGCACCCCTGCTCCCCGACGAACGGGCAGCGGCGTCCCTCCTCGTCGTTCATGCGCAGCAGAACCACGGGCAGGTGCAGGTCCTTGGTGATCGGCGTGAGGGTGTGCCGATCGAGAAAGTCGTGGGTCGACAAGCCACTCTTCCTCGCCAGCCGCAGCACGTCAAGCGGCGTCAGGAGGATGTTGACGTCAGCGCAGCACGAGTTGAAGCAGGCGACGCCGGGGTGGCAGCCGAACTGGAACGGCTCGTCGCCGCCGATCTGCCGGCTGCTCTTCAGGAACTCCGGGAGTCCTTCCGTTGACACGCTCATGGGCGCTTGCCTTTCCGGGGGGGGGTGTTCTTCGACTGGGCGGGTGGCTTTCCGCGTCTGGTCTTTTCTTTTCTTGCTGTTGCGTCTTGCCGCTTGTCGCTTTCCTCGGAGTTGAGGTGATCGTCGGGTTTTTCGACGATTACCTCAGCGTCGAGGATGCGGTTCCGGATGGCGTCCTTCGACCATACCGGCAGGGGCGAATCCGTGCCTGAGGCCGGGTCGACGCGATAGCGGTACGAAGCCTTCACCCCGTAGTGATCGAACATCCACTCCCAACCCCGCCGGAAGTACGGACAGTCGTCGTTGAAGCAGGCAAGGTGGACCTGCTCGTCCCAGCCCGAGTTCTCAGGCAACTGGAACGGTTGCAGCGGGTGGCCGCAGTGTGGGCAGAGGGGGTGGGCGCTTTCACCGGTCATGCCGAAATCGACTCCTTTGGGGGGAGAAGCGAAGCCCCAGGCGCCGCGAGGGCGCCTGGGGCTCGTTGACAATCATGCCTCATCCACCAAGCAGCTCGTGCTCCTGGGGCTTGGCAAACATGTGCAGGATGGGGCGCTTGTACATCTCCCACTCGTGAGTTGTGGGGTGCAGCTTGCAGTTGACGAAGCAGTGCCAGTTCGCCTCGTCCATACGGGGCTTGTCGGCGCGGAAGTAGTAGCCGGGCCAACGGGTCTCTTCACGGAAAAGGATGGAGCGGGCATGCGCCTCGGCCTGGTACATGCGGTGCGTGTTCTCCCACGCGCGCATCAGCTCGTGCAGATCGGAGGCGCCGAGCTTCGCCGAGTCCTCCTTGAGGAACACGAGCAGCTCGAGGCAGCGCTTGAGCATGCCCTCGGAGGTCGTGAACTGCGCGGTCACGCCGCCGGCGTACTCGTCCATGATCTTCTGCAACCGCATCATGAACATCTTGGGCCGGATGTAGTTGGGGTTGACGTCCTCCTGCGTGGTGGCCTTCTTGGTCTCGTCGAACAGGGACATCGGCCTGAGAGTCTCGGCCTTGAGGCGCTCGACGGTGTTCGGGTCGATCGTGGGGGCCGCCGGGTGCTCCTTGGCGATGTATCGGATCGCGGCCTTGGCAGCGATGCGGCCCTCGGCGTGGGAGCCGGAGGAGAACTTGTGGGACGAGGCGCCCGTCGCGTCGCCGGCGCAGAACACGCCCTTGACCGTCGACATGTGCTCGTAGCCCCAGAAGTACTCCTTGGGAGCGAGGTCCTCGGGACCGGAGACCCAGGCGCCGGAGGCGCCGGAGTGCGAGCCGATGAAGTACGGCTCGGCGGCGGCGATCTCGGAGGACTTCTCCTCGGGCGAGACGTTGGTGGCGGCCCAGAGGATCGCCTGGGAGATCGTCATGTCGAGGAAGTCTTCCCACGCCTCGGCCTCGAGCTCCTTCAGCTTCTTCTTGGCGGCCTTCTCGTCGCCGGCGGCAGCCGCGATCTTCTGAATGGCCTCCTCTGTGCGCATGGAGATCGGGCCCTTGCCCTGCATCACGTCGAGCATGCCGAGGTAGTTGCGCAGGTTGGCCGGGACCGGCTTGACGTGACCGTACGGCGCCCAGTTGTCCAGCTCTCCCTTGCGCGTCTCCATGTAGTTCTCGCCGAACGCGTTGGTCGCGCGCGACTTGAACAGCAGGAACCAGGCTCCGACCGGGCCGTAGGCGTCCTTGAAACGGACCGGGATGAAGCGCACCTCCTGGCAGGTCATCTCGGCGCCCGCCTTGAGCGTGAAGTAAGCGGAGGCGCCGGCGTTCCACGGCGGATACCAGGCGCGGCCCTGGCCCTCACCCGAGGACCTCGGCTTGAACACGTGCACCGCTCCGCCCATGGCGACCAGCGTGGCTTTCGCCTTGAACACGTAGAAGGTGTTGTCGCGCGTGGAGAAACCATAGGCGCCGAGGCACTTCTCGCCGTCCATGATCGGGCCGACGATGAACACGCGCTCGTAGATGTTCTCCTTGCCGATTGCATTCTTGGCAGCTTCGGCGACGATGACCTTGTACGACTCGCCGTTGATCATGAGCTGCCAGCGGCCCTCGTGAACGTAGCCGCCCTTCTCGTCTTTCCAGATCGGCAATCCCCACTTCTCGAACAGGTGAACGCTGGAGTCCACGTGGCGGGCAATCGATGCCACGAGGTCCTCGCGGGTGACGCCCATGAGGTCGTTGCGGACGTAGTCCACATAGTCCTTCATGGTGTTCTGGCCGTCCCTGAGGCCGACGTACTGGTTGATGGCCGAGAGGCCCATCGCCACGGCGCCGGAACGATCCACCGCCGCCTTGTCGACGAGGGTGACCTTCAGGCCATGCTGCTTCGCCCAGTAGGCTGCTTCGACCGCTGCGCCGCACGCCGCCATGCCACCGCCGAGGATGAGGAAGTCAGTCTCTACCTCTACCGTCTTGAAGTCGACCATGTCTTCCCCCTTCCTCAGGCCTTCGTCCACACGGCTGGCAGGCCGAGTGACTCGGGCTCCGTGAACAATGTTGGGCCATCCAGCGTCGGGGCGTTGGCCCACCCACCGGCGGGCTGAGCTTGACCCTCAGGGGTCGTGCGGATGGGGAACTTGAACCGCTTGAGCGTGCCGTTGCGGAACTTGACGGTCCACATGATGCTGTCGGTTGACCGCAGTGGGACCACGGAAGCTCCCATGGGCACGAAATCCGCATAGCCACGGACGTCGACGGCCTGCGTCGGACAGATCTTGACGCAGTTGTAGCACTCCCAGCACATCTCGGGTTCCTGGTTGTACGCCTTCATGGACTCCTTGTTGAGCACCATGAGGTCGTTCGGACAAATGTACTGGCAGGCAGTCTTGTCAAGCGCCTTGCACCCGTCACACTTGTCCGGGTTCACAAAACTAGGCATGCATAGCCTCCTTGCCGCGGGTGCCGATCCAGCCCCTGCCGTTCGCGCCCCGCCGTAGAGAAACGCCCGCTTCCCCGGCACCAACGGAGAAGCTCCCAAGTGAGTGTGTCGTGCCATCGATCCGAGATAGCACCACCTCCCGCCGCGAAGATTTGGGCCGAGCCCGGCCCGCTGCCGCTCTTGGAAGCAAATCTTGTGCCTGAATTCACAAGTTTGTCACGAGCAGTCCTGTGAGTGGTTTAGCCGCAGGTCGAGGCGGCGGCTGGCAGCGCCCGTTACGCGTTGTAAACAACATGACGAGTAGCTCGGGGGTGGCAGCGGTGCGCTCAAAAACCTATTTTTCAATAGGTTGATCGAGGATCCTGGATGTTACCCAATGGAAACGGCGGGACGCGACCTCTGCCGACGCCGTCACGCGGGCTCAGGATCAGGAGGTCGAGGCGATGGGGCCGCAGCGGAGGGTGATCAGGTCGACCTCGGGCGGGGAGCCGAAGCGCAGCGGCACGGCGCCGACGCCGACGCCGCGCGAGACGTACAGCACGGCGTCGCCGCGGTGGTACGGTCCCGCTATGTACCGCGTGCCGAGGCGGGCGAGATTGACACCGCGAGTGGGCAGTGCGATCTGGCCGCCGTGGGTGTGCCCGGAGAGCGTGATCTCGGCCCCGGCGAGCCGGCCGGCGACCCAGCCATTCGGCTGATGGCAGAGCAGCAGACGGAAGTCCGCCGGGGTCGACGCCAGCACCGAGTAGTCCGGCCCGCTGCCCGGCGGAGCGTCGAGGTCGTCGACGCCGGCGAGGAGCAGTTGCGAGCGCCGCCGCTGCAGGACTGCGGTCTGGTTCACGAGCGGGGTCGCGCCGACGGCTTCGAGTGCCCGCATCGCCAGCTCGCCGCCGGCGAGGTGGTCGTGGTTGCCGAGGATGCCGAACACGCCCATCGGGGCGCTGATGCCGGCGAAGCCGTGGACGAAGATCTCGGCATCGACCTCGCGCCGGTCGAGCTGATCGCCGGTGAAGACAACCAGGTCGGGAACGAGGCGTTCGACGAGCTCGCGCACGCGAGCGAGCCGTTCCGGCGGCATGAACGCTCCCGCGTGGACGTCCGCGACCTGGGCGATCCGCAGGCCGTCGAACGCCTTCGGCAGCGCCGGGTGGGACAGCCAGACGCTCTTGAGGAGCGGCAGCTCGGTCGCCTCGAGCCACCCCGAGCGACCGAGGATCGCCCCGCCCACGAGAGCGAAGGTCCCCTTGTGGATCAGGTTGCGTCGAGTAGTGAGGTAAGTGATCGCCCGCATTCGTGCGCCACGAGCCGTGAAGCCTACCACATGACCATAAACGGTGGGCCGTGTTCACGTAACGGGTCCACTGATGGCGAGGGCGAGAGTACCTTCGTGCCCCGAAGGCAAGGAATGGCCGGCGACGGCAGGGCTGGCCGGGTATCGGGCCCGCCATTTCGTGTCCTGTGGGTGGCCGCAGCGTGTTTTGCTAGACTCTACACATGTCTCGAGAGCAACTCGCGGATCAGACTAACAAGCTGGTGCTCGTCCCGCGCAACGACTCGCAGGGCGCGAAGGTCGAAATCGGGAAGGAAGCGCTGCGGCTCGGCCGCGATCCCGGCTGCGACGTCGTGATTGCGGAGGCGACGGTCTCACGCCGGCACGCCCGGATCTTCTGGGACGGCAACGAGCTTGCAGTCGAGGACCTCAACTCATCCGGCGGTACGTTCCTCAACGGTCTCAAGGTGCAGCGCGCCGTTCTCAAGCCGGGCGACGTCCTCCGCCTGGGCCCGCGCGCCGAGTTCGTCGTCGAGGAGGAGGCGCCGTCGACCACGCTCGGCCTCGCCTTGCAGAAAGAGGGCGAGGAGCAGGGCGGTGTCCGCCACCTGCAGGTGCTCCTCGACGTCGCGCGGGCCCTCAACGCGGCAACCGTGCTCGAGGAGGTCCTGGAGATCGTGCTCCAGGCCGCCGTCAGGCTGACCAAGGCCGACCGCGGCTACGTCGTCCTCGTCGAGGGCGGCAAGAAGCGCAGCGCTCTCGCCGTCTACCCGCGCGGGCTGGCCGAGAGCGCCTGGGGCGAGCAGAGCACGTTGCTCGACCGCGCGATCCGCGAGCGCCGCACGCTGCAGACCGGTGGCAAGGTCGATCTGTCGACGTCGATGGTCGGGCGTGGCGTCGGCATGGCGGTTGCGGCGCCGCTGCTGGTCGCGCGCCGTCCGATCGGACCGTCCGCCGATGCGTCGTTCATCGCCACGGTCGAGGCGATCGGCGGCATCCTGGTCGAGCGGCAGGCTGCCGGCTCGGCGTTCTCGCGCGAGGAGCTCGGGGTGTTCGAGTCGCTCGCGTCCGATGCCGCGGTGGCCGTCGACAGCGCCCGGCTGTACCGCGAGGCACGCGAGAAGGCCAAGATCGAGCACGAGATGGAGCTGGCGCGCACGATCCAGACAGCGCTGCTGAAGGACCCGCCGCTGGTGGCGTTTGCCGAGATATCCGCGTACTCGCAGGCGGCGCGCAGCGTCGGCGGCGATCTCTACCATTCGGTGATTCGAGACGACGGGTCGCTGGCGGTCGCTCTTGGCGACGTCTCCGGGAAGGGTGTCGCGGCGGCGCTGATCATGGCGATGATCCAGGGGCTGCTCGGGATGCTCAACGACATCGGCCGGCCGTTGGACGAGTTCCCGCTCCAGCTCAACCGCACGCTGCAGCAGTACAACCCCGGAAATCGCTTTCTTACGCTGGCGACCGGCGTGCTCACCCCGGCCGGCCAGTTCACGCTGGTCAACGCCGGCCACTGCCCGGTCGCGGTGGTGCGGGGCGACGGAAGGGTCGAGCTCATCAAATCCCACGGCCCGGTGCTGGGCCTGCTGCCGTTCGCCCGCTGGGGGTCGGAGACCGTCACCCTCGAGCGCGGCGACGTCGTCGTGCTCTACAGCGACGGCATCGCCGAGTCGTTTGCTCCGAATGGCGATGAGTTCGGCACCGAGGGTGTGGAGAAGACCGTTGCCGCGCTCGCCGGCAAGGATGCGAAGACCATTGCGCATGGCCTGCTCGAGGCGGCCGCCACGTTCCGGCAGGGGCGCGAGGCCGAGGACGACGTCACCATCCTGGCGATGCGCTACACCGGCGGCGGCGCCGCGGGGTAATCGAGGCTGGACGCGGCCTCCGGCTCTGGAGGGCGTTACCCGCCCGGGCTCAGTGCTTGGCCGCGGCCGGGGAACGGAGCACAACGCGAACGATCTCGCTGCGCCGCCACAGACGGATCGGCGGTCCCCACGATCCGGTGCCGCGGCAGACGATGAGCCGCATCGCGCCGACGTCGAAGGCGCCACCGACGAACGGGTACTGCAGCGCGACGAGGTAGCCGAACGGCCAGATCTGGCCGTCGTGCGTGTGACCCGACAGCATCAACCCGACCCCTGCGCGCGCGGCCCTCTCGGCGAGCCAGGGCGTATGCGATAGCAGGACGGTGGCCCCGTCCGGGCGCCCGGCGAGCGCGGCGTCGAGCCGGCCTTCGAGGAACGGCACAGGGGCCGTGCCCCGCGGGGCAAACTGGCGGCGGGCGGTGAGGTCGTCGACGCCGGTGAGCACGAAGGCCGGTGCGATCTCCGCCCAGCCGTCGCGCAGCACGCGGAAGCCGGCATCTTCCATGAGCTTCACGCTGCGGTCGAGGCCGGCGTAGTACTCGTGGTTGCCGGTCACCGCCCACACCCCGAGCGGCGCGCGCAGGCGGGCGAGGCGGGGGAGAAGCTGCTCGACACGGCCCGCATTGCCGTCGATGAGATCGCCGACCACGACGACAACGTCGGGGCGCAACGCCTCGATCTGGGCGCACCGCCGCTCGAACCACGCGCCGCCGAGCAGCGAGCCGAGGTGCAGGTCAGAGACCTCGACCAGGACCGTTCCGTCGCGCTCGGCGGGGAGGCCGCTCATCACGACCTCGTGCCTGACGACGACCGGGCCGCGGGCGTGCTGGACGGCCCCGATCAACCCCATGAGGAGTGCGAGGGCGGCGCCGGCGGCCGGGAGGTTTGCCCCGAACGACTGGAGCGCCGGGCCGAGCCTTCCGCCGCCCGCCGGCACGAGCAGGAGGAGAAGGCGGACGGCGTCGCAGAGCACTACCGCCATGAAGGCGAGGAAGAGGACCCCCATCCAGATCGCGCCGAACAGCTCGAAGGGGTAGGACACCGCCTCAAGGCCGCGGCGGTCGAGGATGCGCCCGAGTGGGTAGCTGATCCACAGCAGGGCGGCGATGGCGAGCAGCCCGCGCCCCGACAGGTGGCTCGCCACCAACGGGGTGCGTCCGACGCTCCAGAGGACGAATGCGTGCAGCGCTGTCCAGATCGACAGCGCCACGATCAGGAACACCGCGAGCCGGCCGGCATCGTTCATCGCGCCATCCTACGCGGGATGCGCGGTTTCATGACAAGGCGGCGAAGGCGTGTACCATGCCGCCGCCCGCGCGGCGGCGGGCGGGAGGATGTCATGCGGACGTTGATAGCAGCGAGCGTTCTCGCAATGCTCGCCGGAGGGGTGGCGATGGCTGCCGAAACGCACCCGTTCTCGATCCACGACATGCTGGCGATGGACCGCATCTCCGATCCCAGGGTCTCACCGGATGGCGCCCGCGTCGCGTTCACCGTTCGCGCGACCGACCTCGCGGCCAACAAGGGCAGGAACGATATCTACGTGGCGGCGGTCGACGGGTCGTCGGCGCGCCGGTTGACCTCGAGCGACGCCAGCGACTCGCAGGCCCGTTGGTCGCCCGACGGCAAGGCGATCTACTTCGTTTCCAGCCGCTCGGGAGGCTCCCAGGTGTGGCGTATCGCCGTCGATGGCGGCGAGGCCGAGGAGGTGACCCGCTTGCCGCTGGACGTCGACGCGCTCGAGGTTGCCCCGAACGGCAGCGCTCTGCTGTTCTCGGTGGCGGTCTTCCCCGGCAAGACCATCGACGAGACGAAGGCGCAGCTCGAGGCGAAGGAGGGCGCCAAGGCGACCGGGATGACGTTCGATCGCCTGTTCGTGCGCCATTGGGACACATGGTCAGACGGCACCCGCAGCCACATCTTCATCTACCCGCTGCCGGAAGGCCCGGCCCGGGACCTCATGCCCGCGATGGACGCCGATTGCCCCACGAAGCCGTTCGGCGGCAGCGAGGACTTCACGGCGTCGCTCGACGGCAAGAGCGTCGTGTTCTCTGCCAAGGATGCCGGCCGTGAGGAGGCATGGTCCACCAACTACGACCTCTTCGAGGTGCCCACCGACGGCTCCGCTGCCCCCCGCAAGATCACCAACAACCCGGCGTGGGATGCCCAGCCGAAGCTCTCGCCCGACGGAAAGAAGCTCGCCTACCTGGCGATGTCGCGCCCCGGCTACGAGGCAGACCGCTTCACGGTCGTGGTGCGGGAGCGCGCCGCCGGCAAGGAGTGGCGGATCAACCTGCGCGTGGACGATGGGCCTTTCGGCGACCGCTCCCCGGCCGATCTCGCCTGGTCCTCCGACGGCCGCGAGCTTTACTGCACCGCCGACCATCTCGGCCAGCACGCGCTATTCGCCGTCGACCTCGCCTCCGGCAAGAGCCGCATCGTCGTCGGCGAAGGCACGGTGGCGGCGGCGCTGCCGCTTCCGTC
>Ga0315273_10013971_pt1 | contig 10339 bp, 7 predicted proteins | sample YL17G02_0_MG_FD_205753 | JGI IMG/M metagenome (GOLD analysis project Ga0315273, IMG submission 205753) | Sediment microbial communities from Yellowstone Lake, YNP, Wyoming, USA - YL17G02_0 | ecosystem: Environmental > Aquatic > Freshwater > Lake > Sediment | place: USA: Wyoming | collected... | reverse complement strand
GAACTGTTTATACATTATCCACACTTTTTATCTTTGTCAAATAGTTTTAATTAAAAAATTCCTGTTTATTCAATAATATGATAAAATAATCAAACAATTAAATTAATTAAAATTATGTCTAATCGCAACACCAATCTCATCGCCGCTGCCCTTTTAATTATAATGTTCTTTTTAGCCGTCTTCAGTATGAAAGACGATTCTTTGACAATGGATGAAATGTCCCATCTTCCTGCCGGCTATTCATATTTAACCCAGAAAGATATGCGCATAAATCCGGAGCATCCTCCTTTGATAAAAGACCTGGCTGCCGCTCCCCTGCTTTTCATAAAAGGAATAAAATTTCCCTCGGATATAAAAGCCTGGAAAGACGATATTAACGGCCAATGGGATTTCGGCTCATACTTCCTTTATCAGACCGGCAATCCGGTAGACCAAATGATTTTCTGGGGCAGAATACCCATGATTCTAATTTTGATTTTACTCGGCTTTTACATTTTCAAATGGGCTAAAGAATTATTCGGAAACAAAGCGGCGCTCTTGGCTTTGTTTCTTTTTTCCTTTTCCCCGACTTTCTTGGCCCACGGCAGGCTGGTTACCACCGACGTAGGAGCCGCTGCCGGCATTCTAATTGCCACCTATTACTTTTTAAAAGCTCTCTATCTTCCGACCAGAAAAAATATAATCTTAGCCGGAATATCTTTAGGAATAGCCGAACTCTGTAAATTTTCCGTCATACTTTTAATTCCCGCTTTTGTTTTCTACGGTTTAATCTGGTGGCTGGTAAAACTGGGAAACTTTAAACAAACTTTAAAAACTTTGGTTGCGGTTTTTGTCATTGCTTTTATTCTGATTTGGCCAATATATCAATACCATGTCTGGAATTATCCTCCAGCAATGCAAGTCAGAGACGCTACAAATAACCTGGCTGCTTTTCCTGATTTTATAAAAAAGCCCATAATCTGGGGTTCCGACAAGCCGATAATCAGGCCTTACGCCCAGTACTTTACCGGCTTGTTTATGGTCTTTAACCGGGTTACCGGCGGCAATACAACATATTTTCTGGGCGAAGTCTCCAACCGCGGCTGGAGATATTATTTCCCCGTTATTTATCTGATAAAAGAAACCGTCACCTTTCATATATTAAGCCTGATTGCCGTAATTTACACTTTTTGGTTTGTTAAAAATTATAAAGGAAAAAACATTCTGGATAAAGCTTCAGATTTAATAAAATCATATTTTACGGAATTCTGTATGCTGGCGTTTATGGGTATTTATTGGGCGGCCAGTCTGGTGGGAACGCTTAATATAGGAATAAGACATCTCCTGCCGGCTTTTCCTTTTACCATTTTACTAGTCAGCGCCGTCATCGGCTCCTGGCTTAAAGAACCTTTTTTGAAAAAAAAGTATTACCTTTTGGCTATATTAATCTTATGGCAGACAATCTCAATAATAGCCGTTTACCCCCACTTTTTGGCCTACTTCAATGAACTGGTGGGCGGACCCAATAAGGGATACATCTATGCGGTGGATTCTAATCTTGATTGGGGTCAGGATATGAAAAGACTGGCCAAGTGGACTGATGAAAAAGGAATCAGCAGAATATATGTTGATTATTTCGGCGGAACTGATCCTAACTATTACCTTAAAGAAAAAAACTATGGCTGGTGGTGTTCCCGCTCAAAAGAAGAGTTTCCTAGAGGAAGTTATTTGGCGGTTTCAGCCACTTTCTTGCAGAACGGCACCGGCAAAATGGCCAAAGGATTCACTCAGGGCTCAAACGGCTGCTACCGATGGCTAAATAATTACCAACCGATAGAAAAAATAGGATACTCGATCTTTATCTACCGGATAGACTAATTCTTATACTTAAAAGGGGCGAAATTACCGAACCTCAATTCAATATATTCCAAATCCTTCCTTTTCTGAGGAGGGATTTTTTCTTCCAGAACCGCCCTGAGTTTTGTTATCTGCCATTCAACGTCTTTTTGAAGGTCAAAGTAAGCCTGCCAGCCTTCATCCATGACTAAGTTTAATTTATCATCGGATTCCATCTCAAACTGTTTAAGCGTAATTTTTAAATCAGCTTTTAATTTGGAATCAATATCTAAAATCCGGGATAATTTTTCTTTATCAACTGCTTTTTCTCCCAGATTGTTGGTTTTTTGCTTATCAATAATCCTTACCAAGCCTTCATCCAAACCGGCCGGTTCAAAAATTATTCCTTCCTTGTCCAGAAAAAAAGAATTTTCTCCCTGAATTAAAACCGCAACCGGTTTTCTTTCAGTAATATTAACGGTTAAAGCATCGGAAAAATTTCTCTTTAATTGTATTTTCTCTATTAAAGGAAAAGCTTCGGAAACATCCTTGCTGATCTGATTTAAATCAGCCAAAAAAATGCTTCTGGAAGAAAAAAGCAATACCTTTTTCTCAATATTCTTTTTAATGATTTCCTGCAGCGCATCGCCGGAAACTTTCTGATTGCCGGAAATCATAATGTTCTTTATTTGAAAGAAAGAAGAAAAGCAAATTAAATAGAAAACTCCGGAAATAACCAAAACGATAAAAAGAACGAACCAAAAAGCCTTGCTTTTAAAAATAGATTTTTTCTTCTTGTATCTGTGCGGTCTTCTGTATTTATGCATATCCTCTTTTAATCTTCCTCAATTTCTCAAAAAAATTAGTAAACCAATATTTTTTACTGATGACGAAATCCTGGGTTTTAACATACTCATAGGATCTGCCGCCGAATCCCATTTTAAACAAAGTAGGGCCGGCCCAGGGATGCTTAGGATTTTCCTGGGGATTAACGTAGCCCCAGAAATCGTAAAGTTTGCAGCCTCTTCTTTTCGCTTCTTTAATTGATTCCCATTCCAAAAGATAAGCTAAAGGAATTTTATGGTATTTGGGCAGAAGAGCGGCATGATGATAAAACCCTGTGCCGGACCAGAAAATAACATAGGAAGCTGCAGCAATTTCTCCCTTGTATTTTGCGAAGAAAATGCAAATTTCCTTGTCTTGCTGAAAAACCGAAAATTCTTTTTTAAAATATTCCAAGGAAAAAGGAATAAACTTTTGGACTTTTACCACTTCCAAATGAATTTTATTAAAAATCTCCGCGTCTTTCAAATCGCTACCTTGATAAATTTCAATATCTTGATCTTTCTGAGCCTGCCTTATCAAATACCTGGTTGTTTTCCTCATCCGGCTGAAAAGTTCTTCTTCCGAAGAAACAAGATCCAGTTTCCAGCTGGCTTCCGGATGAGCATGAATGGGAGCCTGCACAAACCCTAATTTCTTAAAAATCTTGTTATTCTCTTCGTTTCTTTCCAGGATAGGATTTATCCTTATAAAATCTGCTCCTTCTTTTTTGGATATTTCTTTTAATTCTTCCAAAAGCGTTTTTAATATCTTTTCTTTCTGATTGTGGGATTTAAAATTCGGTCCGTGCGGTATTAACAGGAACGTTCCCCTTCTGGCAACGTTTTTTATTATTAAAGCAGTAGAAATTAGATTGTTGTTTTCAAAAATTCCCAAACGCCAAATCTTATTTCCCATTGCTTTCTGAAATTCTCCCCAATTCCAAGAACTTAAAAAAGTCTTTTCTTCGCATTCCGAAAGAAAATTCTCCCAGATTTCTTTTTTATCTATTTCTTTGATTATCATAATTTAACGCGCTGATATTTTAATTTAACAGGAGAATCATATTGTTTCAAAAAATCAACTATTACCTTGGCTTCCTTCTGAGAAATGTTTATATGCGTGGGCAGATTCAGAGTCTGCAAAGCCAATTCCTCGGCCTTGGGACAATTGCCGGAAAGATACTTCAGCTTCTCCATTTTCGTATCGTAAGGAGCAATGGCGGTCGTATACCAATCACCTATCAATATGTTTTTCTTCCAAGCCTCTCTGATTATTTGATGAGCACCAAGATGTTTGATGGTAAACCTTAAAAAAATATGTTCTCTATCCTTAGAAAAAACAGGGAGAATAAAATTAGATTCTCCCAGATTATCAAAATAAAATTGGGCAATCTCTTTACGATGATTGTTAAATCTTTCTAATTTCTTAAATTGATTCAAAGCTAAAAGAGCCAAAGCGTTGGGAAGCTTTTTGGGAAAATAACCCGGTTTCTTTCCTCTTTTTTCCTTCCAATGAACGGCCTTGGATAAAATGTTCAGCCATTGAAACAGAACCAATAAATACTTCCCCAAAAAACTATAGGTAGGCAGAATAATCCAATTCATTAAAACAGGATGAAGCAGCTGCTGATAAATCCAGAGATAGGAAGGATAACCGATTTTTTCCTGAAAAATCCTCAGTTGCCTTGCCATTTCATCATCATTAGTTACGGCTATTCCCCCGTAAACGGAGGAAATAACCTTATCTCTTGAAAAACTGAAAAAAGCCGCCCTGCCGAACGTTCCTACTTTTTTCCCTTTATATGAGCTTCCCAAAGAATGAGCGCAGTCCTCAATCAGAATAAGATTATTCTCCTTACAGAAAGATAAAACTTCGTCCAGATTTACCGGTAAGCCGAAAGTATGCTGGACAACCAATACCCTGCTTTGGGGAGTTAATTTTGTTTTCAGTTTTTTAACGTCAATATTAAAATCACTTTCATCGACATCTTCATAAACGGGCTTCAAATCAGACCAGATTATGGGATTGGAAGCGGCGTTGCAAGTAAAAGCCTGGAGTAGGACCTCTTTTTGCTTGGGATCCAAGGCGCAAGCAAAATTTTTATTGTTAAAAGGCAGGCTTTCTAAAATAGCCAGAAAGGCTGATCGGCCACTGTTAAAAGAAACAGCGTGCTTAACTCCCAGATACTTTTTAAATTCATTTTCCAATTCTTCAACAGCTTTTCCTTTTTTCCAAAGCCACGGCTTAAATTTCAATTTAAAAGCCAACTGAACATCATCTTTTTCAGTATTAGGTGATAATGATATGGATATAGGTTTAATCATTTGACAAATATGGAATTTATGTAGTATAATATAAAAATAGGGGCTGATTGAATGTTGTTTGATGCAATTATAAGCGCGTTTAGCGGAGGACTGGCTGTTTATCTTTACAGCAAAGGGAAATATTCTTGGGCTGCATTTTGTACGGGATTCTCAATATTTGCAGCATTGCTATTTCTCTCATAGGCATAAGTATTATACTTATGCCTTTACTCTTTTATTAAAGCACTTATTATCTCTTTTGAAATCCTCCCCTCCAAAAGCAGTATGTCATTTTCCCCATTAAATTCTTTTATCGCCTCATTAATTTTTTTCGGATTTTCTGAAAAAATAATATTTTCAGGTTTCATTCCTTTTCCAATAACTCCCTCTTTAATCTCTTTAAAATTATCTTTAGTGGTAATAACCGCCAATGAGCAAATTTCAGCAATCTTCTCCCCTATTCTCTTATGAATATTTTTTGAAGAAGAACCCAGCTCAATCAAACAAGGCATAATAATTGCTTTTTTGCCCGACCAAGCCTTTAAGTAATCCAAGTCAGAAACTACTCCGTCCGGATTGGAAGAATAGCTGGAGTCGACGAAATTAAAACCAATGGAACTTCTTTTTAAAACCATACCTCCCTCCTGATTTGAAATATTTTGAACTTCCTGCCTGATTTCTTCCAAACTCATTCCCAGTTCTTTTGCCGCCGCCACCGCTCCTAAAAGATTTAATACATTGTGCTTTCCTAAAGCGTTTAAACTGAAATCAGCCGATTCTCCGCTTTTAAGAAAAACTCTAAAAGACAAACAATCCTTATCCATTAAAATATTTTCCGCCCAAACATCCAATTTTTCCTGAAGAGAATAAAGCTTTTGATTTTTAACTTTTACCTTGTAATCAGGGCTTTGAATTTTAGTTTTCATATACCGGCTGTCGCAATTCAAAATAGCCGTTCCCTCTTCCGGCAAGCTCTCGATCAATTCAAACTTGGCGGAAATAATATTCTTCTGGGAGCCGAAGGTAGCCAGATGCTGCTCGCTAATGCCGGTTAAAATCCCTATCTTGGGCTTAGTAATCTTGCAAAGTAATTTTATTCCTCTCCTGTTATAAGCTCCCATTTCAGCTATAAAAACCTGGTGTTCGGGCTTTAATTCGTCAATAATGCATTGCGAAATACCCATTTCGCTGTTTTGATTTTCCTTGGTTTTTAAAACGTTGAATTTCTGCGAAAGAATGGCAGCTAGAAATTCCTTGGTCGATGTCTTGCCATAACTTCCTGTAACACCAATGACTGTAAGGTTTTTAAATTGTTCTCTCTTTTTAATGGCTTTTCCAATAATTTGATTTTTTCTTAAAACCGTCAGGGGTTGGAAAAAAAGAACAATCACTGAAACGATTAAAGGAACAAAAATATCGAAAAGCAGAAGACCCAGTATGAAAAAAGGATAATCTTCGGGAAAGGTTTGGAAAAAAAGAAAGACAGCGGCAATTTCTAACAACAAGGAGATAAAAATCAAAAGAATAGTCTTAAAAGTTAAAACCGGAGCTTTTATTCTTTTTCCAAAAAGATTTTTAAAAGTATTAAAAGTTTCAAGAAAATAAATGAAAGAGACTGCCGCTGCCAGGCTTAAAGCAGACACTATACCCAAGAACAAACTGTTCTCATCCCAGAATCTCCAGCCGAAAAGGAAAAAAGAAAGAAAAACAAAAACAAAGAATATCTTCAAAAACAAAAGCTTGTTAAAAAGAAGTTTTCTGCCTTTCTCGGTCTGGAAATGAGCCAGAAAACGGCCTATATGATATTCCTTCAACTGCCAAAGATAAAGCCAGAATAAAATATTTTCAAAAACGGCAATGAACCAAACGACACCAAAGAAATAAGTCATAATTTAAGACTTTAAAAAAGAAATAATAATTTGGGATAATTTCCTGGGAACTTCCAAATGAGGGCTATGGCCTATCTCGGGCAAAAGCTCCAATCGGCAATCTTTGATTTTCTCCTCAAAAACATAAGCGTATTTGACCGGAACTATCTTATCTTTTTTACCCCAAACAACCAAAGTGGAAGCCTGTATATTAGATAAATCGGAAAGCAAATCTTCGCTGATGACTTTTTTCATCGTCTCTTTCATTGTTCCCTCGGCTTTGACGTAATCTCTGTTGCGTATGAAGAAATAAAAAACGTTTCTGAAGGCATCTTTGAATCTGACCAGGATCTGAGGGGAAAACACGGCATTGCCGATTTTAGACAAAGAAAAAATTATTCTTGCTTTCAAATCAGGCTCTGATTTAATGCCTGCCGAATCGCAAAGAATAAGCTTTTTTAATCTTTGCGGGTAAAGGCCGGCGAATCTGATGGCAACCCTGCCCCCGAAAGAATGACCGATAAGAAAAAACGGTTCCTCAAAACTATGAAAAGTCCTGATTTCCTTAATAAAATCATCCAACCAGTCAACATATTCCTTTGTTGACCAGGCCTGGCCCGGAGTGATGCTTTTTCCGAAACCGGGAAAATCGGGAACTATTACCGTATAATTTTCATCAGCCAGAAATTTCTGAACCTCAAGCCAAGAATCGGAAGACCCACCCCAGCCGTGTAAAATAAGAACGGCAGGACCCTCTCCTGCAATTTTGTAATTGATCCTTAAATTATTAACCGAAATCCTTTCTTCTTTCATTTAATAACTTTGAAGCTTAAATATTTCTGAAGAACCTTGGGAACAACAATCGTTCCGTCCTTTTGCTGATAATTTTCAATGATGGCAAGCAATGGCCGCTGAGAAAAAACTGTTCCATTAACAGTATGAACAAAATCCGGCTTGCCGTCTTTCTTTTTATAACGGATGTTTAATCTTCTGGCTTGGAAGTCGGTGCAATTCGAAGTAGAGTGGGTCTCTCGATAACGATTCTGGTTGGGAAACCAGGCCTCGATATCATATTTTGCCGCAGCAGGAAACCCTAAATCGCCGGTACATATATGCAAAATCTGATAAGGAAGTTTTAAATCATTCATTAGGTTTTTCTCTATTTCCAAAAAGAATTGATGTTCTTTTTGGGATTCCGCCGGCTTACAAAAACTGAACATTTCTACTTTATCAAACTGATGAACCCGGAAAATGCCCTTGGTGTCTTTGCCGTAGGCGCCGGCCTCTCTCCTAAAACAAGTGGAAAAACCAATGTATCTTTTAGGCAAGTCTTTCTCACTTAAAACCTCGTCTGTATGCATTGTCCCCAAGGGCTGTTCAGCTGTTCCGATTAAATACAAATCATCCTGGGGAAGATAATAGGCTTCATTGGCGTCGGCCTGCTCCAAATATCCCATCCCCCGGGCCATTTCCGATTTCAACATCACGGGCGGAAGGACGGGAACAAATCCCTTTTTGGTTAAAGTGTCAAAGGCAAGCCTGATCAGGGCGAATTCAAGCAGAACAGCTTCTCTTTTAAGATAGCCGAAGCGGGTTCCGGCAACCTTAGCTGCTCTTTCAACGTCAATTAAATCCAGTTTTTCCGCTATTTCCAGATAACTTTTCGGTTCAAATTTAAATTCCGTCTTTTTGCCGACCTCCTTTAAAACAACGTTGGAATTTTCATCTCTGCCTACCGGAACATCATCCAAAGGCAAATTAGGAATCTGATACATTAAATCATCAAGTTCTTTTTCCGTTTCTTTTAAGTCTTTATTCAGTCTGTCGCTGTTTCTGTCCAGCTCGCGCATTCCTAAAATAATAGCATCTTTTTCTTGTTTAGATCCAGCTTTTTGAATTTCTATGGTACCGCTGCTTTTTTTAGCACTCATGTCCTCAAACGCCTGAAGCAACTCTCTTTTCTTTTTATCAACCTCTAACAAATGACCTATATCAACATCTGCTCCCTTTTTTCGGCAGCCTTCTTTCACTTTCTCCGGATTTTGACGAATGAATTTGATATCCAACATATTATTTTTTCCTCATAGTAGGAAATAATATTATCTCTCTTAAGCTGTGGGAATCAGTCAGTATGGCGGCCAGCCTGTCAATTCCCATTCCAAAGCCTGCTGCCGGAGGCATTCCGTGTTCCAAGGCCTCCATAAAATCCTCATCCAGTCTCTGAGCTTCCTCCAGCCCCTCCTTAAAAAACTTTTCCTGCTCTTTAAAGCGCTCTTTTTGTTCTATTGGGTCATTAAGCTCGGAAAAAGCATTGGTCAGTTCCCAGCCGGCTATTACCAACTGAAAATTAGCTAATTTATTGGGATAGTCTTCCAAGGCTTTAGCCAAAGGCTGGAATCCCAGAGGATGATGGATAATAAAAGTAGGCTGCCAGATTTTCGGCCGGCAGTATTTCTTGTAAATATCGTCTGCTATTTCCGCCTTGCCAGCCCCTTTTTTAACCTCAACTCCTAACTTTTTGGCTTCCTGCTTTATTGATTCCAAATTAATTTCTTCCAAATTTATCTTTGTCTCTTTCTTTAAAAGCTGGCTGAATTCAATTCTGGGCCAGGGAGCCTTAAAATCAATGTCTTTATCTTCATATTTAAGCTTCAAAGTGCCGAATATTGATTTAATCACGTTTCCAAACATCTTTTCCGTGAATCTCATCAAATCTTTGTAATCAGCATAAGCCCAATAAAATTCAAAATGAGTATAGTCGGGATTATGGCTTCTGTCAGTTCCTTCATTTCGAAAAACCCTGCCGAATTCATAAATCTTTTCAAATCCTCCGATTAAAAGACGCTTTAAATAAAGCTCGGGCGCAATCCTTAAATACAAATCCATATCAAGGGCGTTCAAATGAGTTTTAAAAGGCAAAGCCCTGGCTCCTCCGTAGATCGGCTGGAGAATGGGGGTTTCCACTTCCAGAAATCCTTCCTTATCCAAAAACTCCCTTATTCCTTTGATGATTTTGGAACGAATTTCAAATTTCTTCTTTACTTCGGGATTAAAAATCAAATCCAGATACCTTTTCCTAAATCTTTCCTCAACATCTTTTAGGCCGTGCCACTTTTCCGGCAAGGGCAACAAGCTCTTGGAAAGCATCTTAAAACCAGCTGCTTCAATGGTTTTTTCCCCTTTCTGGGTTTTAAAAAGAATTCCTCTTACTTCAATGAAGTCGCCGATATCAAAGCTTTGGCTGAAAAAAACATATTGTTTCTCCCCTACCCTGTCCGTTCTCAAAAAAACTTGGATCTTGGCGCTTCCGTCATCAATATCAAAAAAAGTTGAACCACCATGTTGCCTTAAAGATTTAATCCTGCCAACTAAAACAACTTCCTTTTTCGAACGTGACAAGGAAGTAAAATCCTTAAGAGCCTCATCAACCCGATGGGTTCTTTTGGTCTTTTCCGGATAAGGGTTGATAAAGGCTTTTTTTATAGCCTCCAACTTTTTAAGGCGTATTTTTCTTAATTCATCGATGGT
>Ga0315273_10013970_pt1 | contig 10339 bp, 6 predicted proteins | sample YL17G02_0_MG_FD_205753 | JGI IMG/M metagenome (GOLD analysis project Ga0315273, IMG submission 205753) | Sediment microbial communities from Yellowstone Lake, YNP, Wyoming, USA - YL17G02_0 | ecosystem: Environmental > Aquatic > Freshwater > Lake > Sediment | place: USA: Wyoming | collected... | reverse complement strand
TGAGCTTCTCCCAGTACTCGGCCATCGAGCGGTAGGGGTGATGGAGGAGCGCGCGGCTGAGGCGCGCGACCGGGCCATCGCAGGCCATGATCTCGTGGACTTGCCGCTCTTCATATCGCGCCTGGCCCCGGCGGAAGAGCCGCAGCACCCAGTCGCGCTGCCACCCGGAGTGCTTGATCTCGCGGCCGAGGAAGAAGCTGCGACGTCTGATCCGGTAGCCGTCGGCGGCCGGGTTGGCAAGGGTCCGCCTGATCTCGTCGGCCAACTCCGGCGTGACCCATTCGTCGGAGTCCACGATAAGGACCCACTCGCCTGTCGCCTGCTCGATCGCCCAGTTCTTTTGGGCCGCGGGTGAGTCGTAGTGACGCTGAAACAGGCGCGCGCCGCTTCGCCGCACGAGGTCGGCTGTAGCGTCAGTGCTCAACGAGTCAACGACGATGATCTCGTCGGCGAAGGAGAGCCGCGCCAGGGTCTCGCCGATCAGGTCGGCCGAGTTGTATGTTGTCACAATCGCGGTCAGTGCGTCCAACGCGCTAGCGCTTCCTCGTACAACGCGTTCACTCGCTCGACCATTCGCGGCCGGTCGAAGATGGCAAGCGCCCGCTTGCGCGCGGCCTCCCCCATCAGCCTTGCCTTGTCCCGATCGCCAAGCAGGTCTAGCAGCGCGTCGGCGAGAGCGCTCGCGTTGCCGGCAGGGACGACCACTCCGGTCTCGCCATGCACGACCAATTCCGGCAGCCCGCCGACATCGCTTACCACGGCCGGCTTCGCCATTGCCATCGCCTCCAGCGCTGCCACGCCCAGTCCTTCGGAAAGGGACGGCATCACGAACACATCGGCTCGTGCCAGCACAGCCCTGACGTCTGGCACGAATCCGAGGAACTGGACGCGATCGCCCAGCTCGAGTGACCGAGTCTGAGCGCGGAGAGCAAGCTCCTCAGCCCCCCTGCCGCAGATCAGCAGCTGCGCCTCCGGCGCCGTTCTCAGCACCTCACCCATCGCGCGTAGAAGCACCCGGTAGCCCTTGCTTGCGGCGAGGCGGCCGACGGCAAGGATGGTGGGTTCGCCGTCGGGGGCGGGCCCCTGCTGGGAGCCCGGGTCGAAGTGCCTGCAGTCAACGGAGTCAGGGATAACCGCCATCAGTGAATCGGGTAATCCGGCCGCGAGGCAGCGGGCGCGGATGGCCTCCGAGATGCAGATCAGCCGGTCGCAGTACAGACTGTACTTAGCCCTGCCCAGCCAGCCTCGTCTGATGGGAGACTCCGTCCTGCGCGTGACGACGATCCTCGGGACCTGCGCGCGCCGCGCGGCGATGCCAGCAACGAGGTGGCTCGCGGACTCGTGGACGTGTACGATGTCCGGTTTGAGTTGCGCCAACCTGCGAGCCAGATGTCTGATGGCGGCAATGCCGGGGAGGCCGCGCAATGGAATAGCCTCCCACGGGAGATGGGTGGTCCGCAGGCGAGCGGCGAGTTCGCTGCCAGGCTCGGCGACGAACCAGGTCTCCTCGCCGCGGGCTGCCAGGGCAAGCGCCAGGCCGAGCGATTGCGCCTGTCCGCCTCCCCAGGCCCGGTGCGAGTCAATGTGAACGGAGGATGGCACGGGCATCGCCTCTAGCGTGGATCAACCGGCTGGGACTGCCTGGCAAGGATGCGAAGAGCCGCGGCAAGGACCTCCTGCGGTGTGATCGCCATCATGCAGTTGCGATGGCCGCAGTCCGGCGTCACCGGATGTACACAGGGCCACCAGCAGTCCTGCTGGTGGAAGATAACCTCGTGTCCCTCGCCCTGTGGGCCGGTCCTTCCTGGGTCCGTCGGTCCGAAGAGAGCGACTACTGGCTTCCCCATGGCGGCCGCGACGTGCATGGGGCCTGAGTCTATGCCAATGAGCAGATCGCACTTCGCCAGCACTGCCGCAAGCTGGCTTGGGGTGGTCCGGCCAGCGAAGTTGCCGCGCTGCCGCGGCGCGACCGGCGCAAGTATCTCGTAGCCCAGTGCGCGATCGCTTTCCGAACCAACTACCAACAGCCTGGCATGCTCGTCACGCTGGAGCCGGTGAGCCACCTCCATGAAGCCATCGGTTCGCCAGGACTTGTAGGGCCGGCCGCTGGACTCTCCTGGGGCCAGCGCAATCAGAGGCCCGTCACCCGAGAGGTCGGCCTCGGCGAAGAGCTGGTCGGCGTAATCACAGTCGGCCGAGGCGAGCCGTACCAGGCCCACGTAGTCGGTCTTCTCCGGGTCGAGGCCGAGGCCTCTCACGAGCCGCATCACCTTCTCCGGGCAGGGGATGCCGCGGACCTGAACGCGATGAGTGAGCAGGTGAGCGAAGTGGGAGTCGAGGTAGCCCACGCGGTGCTTGGCGCCCGAGATACGGGCGCACAGTGTCATCGTAGCTGACTGCGAGAAGGCGACTGCCAGGTCAGGGTCGTGTTCGCGCAACTGCATCCCCAGCCCGACGGCCGTGTGCAGCGGTCCCGAGGGGCGCTGGTGGACTTCATCCACGAACCCACTCTCGGAGAGGAGCCCGGCCAGGTAAGGCCTGACGACACTCGTGACGTGGGCCGCGGGGTATGCCTCTCGGATCGCCTTAAGCGCGGGTAGCGTGAACATGAGGTCGCCGATCTGGTTGAGGTGAAACACCACGACACGTCGCACTCGGCTCCGATCGCTCAGTTCCTCCCGGTACAGCGCCTCGACATCCCTGGTCAGCCTGCTGACGCTGTAGCGTGTCTCCGCCTCTGCCCGTCCGAACTCGCCGAGCGCACGGGCCTGGCCGGGATCGCTGAGAAGCGCGGCCAGGTCCTTCTCAAGAGCGCCTGGTGTGACCTCACCCACCTCCACGTGGTCTGCGAAGCAGGAAGTGTCGGCCTCGTCCAGGTTCCCAGGTCGCACGATGCCGAAGTAGCCGCCCTTGCCGGCCGCAACAACGGGTTTTCCGCAGGCCATCGCCTCAAGCGCAACCGAGGCAGTGCCGATGACGGCGTCTCCGAGCGACAGGATCCGGGGAATGTCGCCGCGCCCGCCGAGCGCGAAGACAGCTTTCCGGCCCAGCCTGACGTTCGTCCGCTCTGCGGCGACCGCAACCGCGCGCTCCTCCGGCCCCTGGCCTACGACGACCAGTTCAACTCCCGGGACACTGCGTTGAAGCGCCTCCATCGCCTCGATTGCGGCGAGGGCAACGGGCGCCTTGCTGTGGCTGAAACGACTGACGTGGACGACACGGGGCGCGCCCGGGAGAAGGCCTAGTTCCTGCGAGAGTTCCTCATCCGGTGGCCGGGGACGGAAGCGGTCACAGTCCACCCCGATTATCGTCCTCACCACCCGGTCGGTCGGCAGCCCGAACCCCTTGACGAGGTTGCGCCGGCTTGCCTCGCTTACCACCGCCACGCGCCGGCTCCAGTAGAACACCGTGTACCTGTTGACCGGGCTGCGAGTGCCGTGGATGGTCAGAACGTAAGGGACCCCGGCGCGACGGCAGGCGAGGTACGACACCGCACCCGCCCGCCAGTTGTGCGCGTTGACGATGTCAACGTGCTCTTTCTCTAGCAGCTTCCTCAGCGCCCATACTCCGGGCATCATCAGTCCACCGGCGAAGTCAATGTGGACGTGCTCGATGCCCGATGCTTCGAGTTCGGGCACAAGCTGTCCGCGATGGGAGGCGACTATAACCCGATGACCTCGCCCCTTGAGGCCGCGCGCCAGCCGGATGGCATAGCTTTCGACGCCGCCGTAGTTGAGCCACGACAGCACCTGGAGGATGGTGAGGCCCGAATCGTGCACTGCCACCTCAGGCCTCCACCTGCCGCGCAAGCAGCAGCGCCCGAGCAGCTTCGATGACACGGGCCGGCTCGATCATCTCCATGCATCGCCGGCGACTGCATCGGCGATTGCGACAGGGCGCGCACTCGATCTCTGCGACCACCTTGGCGTGCCCAGGTCCGTAGGGGCCGAGCCGGCGGGCATCGGACGGGCCGAAGATCGCAACCGTTGGCGTGCCCATCGCAGCCGAGAGGTAGAGAGGACCGGTGTCATTGCCGATCGTGACCCGACAGCGGCGAAGCACCTCTGCGGCCTGCTTGAGGGTCGTCTTTCCGGTGAGGTCGAGCACCTCCGTGCGCGAAACCTGGGCGATCTCGCGGGCGAGACCGGCATCGCCCGGCCCGCCTACGATCACCGCGGTAACGCTGAACTGCTCCGCCAGCGCCTGGGCGACTGCCCCGAATCGCGCAGCCGGCCAGAGCTTGGACTCCCAACGCGCCCCCGGGATGATCGCCGCCAGCTCGGCTTGGGCGCCAACCAGGGAATCTACCGCCTTCCGGTCGTCATCAGAGATGCTGATCGTGAACTCCACCGGCTGCCGGGGCGCGCCCAGGGCCTCGGCGAAGTCCAGGTACGAATCAACGGCGTGAACGTCGCGGCGATTGGGCACGAGGCGATGGTTGTTCAGCAAGAACGTCCCCTCGTGCAGCGTGCGAAACCCGATGCGATCCCCCGCGCCGCTGAGATAGGCAACGGCCGCGCTTTTGAACAGCCCCTGAAGATCGAGCGAGACGTCGAAACGGAACGGACGGAAGGCCTGTCGCAGGGCAGCCGGCGAGGAGAGGGGCGGAAGCGACGCGGCGCGGGGTGGCGCAGATAGGGGCACATCGCCATGCGCCCCCACTGTAGGGCGGCCGCGCCCGCCAATAACGAGCACATCGTTGAGGTGGGGATTGCCGATGAGAACGTCGGCGGCGGGCGGGCCCACTGCCCATGCGAGGTAGCTACCTGGGAAGCGCCGTCGCAAGGCCGCGGCGACCGGCAGCGACTGCACAACATCGCCGATCGAGCTGAGCTTCACTATGAGGATGCGCTCTGGATCCCTCACCGGTGTGTTCCCTCGCGCTCCGCCGGAGGCCGCGACTTCCACCGCTTATGGAGCCAGAACCATTGCTCCGGATGAAGCCGGATGCGTTCCTCGACGATGCTGGTGAAAGCGGCTGTGTTAGCGAGGATGTCCTGCTCGCGATCGCCAGTCTCGATGAGCGGAACCGCCTCGTCAACCTGAGCCACGTGCGTGTTATCGGGTTCCCGCCAGCCCCATGTCGGGAGCACTGCGGCGCCGGTGCGAAGCGCGAAGGCGGCCGCGCCCGGCGCAGTAGATGCCGGGTGACCGAAGAAGTCCACGAAGACCCCGTCATCCCCGGCGTTCTGATCAATGAGAATGCCCACCAACTCGTTCTGGCGAAGGGCTCTGAGCGCACTGCGCACTGCGACATCGCGGTGAAGCACCCGCATACCCAGGCGCTCCCTGGTGAGGCGAGCGTACTCGGTGATCTCGGTATCGCGCTGGGCTCGGGCGATGACACTGAGCGGATAGCACTCGGCCGCGATGCGGCTACCGACCATCTCCCAGTTTCCAAGGTGGCCGGTCAGCAGAATGGCGCCCTTCCCGCGCGCCAGCGCCGCCTCGAGGTGTTCTCGGCCGCGGAGCTGGACAAGGTCGCGCAGCTCGTCGGCCGACATAGCAGGAAGGCGCACGAACTCCGTCATGCAGAGCCCGAGATGCAGATAGCAGGCCTTTGCGATGGTGGAGATCTCCCGCTCGCTCTTCTCACGGCCGAAGGCGAGTCGGAGGTTCGTCATGACGATGCGCGCGTGACGGGGGGAGAGCAAGCGCATCGCCAGGCCGAGGCCGATGCCAAGGCGCCGCGCCGGGCTCTTCGGGAGACGCTGCCAGTGGCGCGCCATCCAGAGCACGGCCGCATTGCCAAGACGCGTCTGCGCGCGGCGGTGCCACTGGTAGAGGCGGGAGTCTCCCTCGCGTCCGTAGATGGTGCTCACGCCGGCCCTTTCGCAGCCAGCAGCCAGTCCAGCTCCTCGGACAGCGGCGCCGCGCCGGCCCGCTCGGCAAGCTCCACTTCCAGCACCCAGATGGGAGCATCGGCGCAGTCTGGCGGCATCCGGACCGCATCCTTCACGGTGGTCACTACCATCTCTGCCTCACGGGCGCCGGTCGCCAGGAGATGGCGGATCTCGTCCGCGCGGTAGGCGTGGTGGTCTGGGAACCGCACAGGTTCCACCGACACTGCGCCCAGTTGCTCCAGCGTGCGCTCGAACGCCACCGGGTTGCCGATGCTCGACAGCGCCACCAGGCGCCGCCCGCGAACGGCCTCCGGTGGAAGCTCGTCGCCGCCGGCCAGCTCCCTCAGCCGCAGAGGTAGGTGCCGGGTCTCGCAGATGCGAGCAGCGGGCGCGCTAAGGGCGATCTGCGCCCGGAGCGCTCGCAGATCGCCTTCCCTCACCAGGTCGGAGTGGGTGATCCAGATGGCGTCGGCACGGGCCAGGCTCCCCGGCGGCTCCCTCAGCAGACCTCGAGGGACGAGGAAATCATACCCGAACGGCGCGAGCGCGTCCACCAGCGCTAGCTCGATGTCCTTGGCAAGACGCTGGTACTGGAAGCCATCGTCGAGGACGATGACGTCGGCGCCGAGGCGCTCGATCGCCTGTCGGCCGGTCCTGCGCCGGTCCTTGCCGACCAGCACCGAAACACCGGGGAGCGCCGCCGCCATCAGGTAAGGCTCGTCTCCCGCGACATCGGCGCCGACCAGTGGGCCGAAGCCCTCAGACACGACGACCGCGCGGCGTTCAGCGGAGCCGCGGTAGCCGCGACTGAGGACGGCGACGCGCCGGCCCCGATCCGAGAGCCAACGGGCCACGGCGATCGCGGTCGTTGTCTTGCCGGTGCCACCCACAGTGATGTTGCCGATGCTGACGATCAGCGCCGGCAGCCGCGTGCGGCGGGCGAGGCGGAGCCGGTATCCGGCGTGGTGCACACGCACCGCAGCCCCATAGGCCACCGACAATGCCCACAGACCGGCGAGCGCGAGCCGATCGAAGGGCCCGCGGACACTCCCGGTGATGAGGCTGGCCCACTGCGCTCTCGCCGCCGTTGTCGTTGACCCGCGCTTGGCGGCGAGGAGGTCAGCGGCCGCCGCGACGCAGCGTGCCGATGCGCCGCGCTGCCCCCTCACCAGTTGCTCGGCCTGCTGCCCGAGGTAGGCGCGGAGGCGTGCGTCAGAGGCAAGCCGCAGGAACTCGTTAGCCAGGGCCGCGCCATCGGCGATGCGAACGCCCACCCCCGCGTTCAGCAGCAGGTCGGCCGTGTCGGCGCAGTTCTCAGTGTGGGGACCGAAGAGGACCGGAACGCCCACCGCCGGAGGCTCCAGCAGGTTGTGCCCGCCGACAGGTACGAGCGTCCCCCCAACGAACCCCGCCAGCCCAAGGGCGTAAGCCGCCCGCAGCTCACCCATGGTGTCGAGGACGACCGCGGCCTCGGAGCCGGCACGCCGGCCCTCGCTCCGCGCTACCACGTGCAGGCCCTTTTCGGCGAGCATTGCGAACACTTCTGGCAGTCGCTCGAGATGGCGCGGCGCGAGCAGGAGACGGGCCGACGGCTCGCGTGCGCGAATGGCAAGGAAGGCATCGGCAACCTGTTCATCTTCCACAGGGTGGGTGCTGCCCGCCACCAGCCACAGTTCGTCACCCGAGACCGCGAGGGTGTCAGCAAGCCGCGCTTCGGCGGCGCCGTCCCGGTCGGCGACCGTGTCCGCCTTGGTGTTGCCCGCCAGCAGGATCAGGGGGGAGCGGCCCGACAGCCCGATTCGGCGCAGCCGCCGCGCATCATCGTCGGATTGCACGCAGATGACATCAACCAGTTGGTAGAGACGCCGCACGAACGATGGGAGCGCGCGCGCGCGCCTCACCATCCGGTCGGAAACGCGGCCGTTCACGGCGATCACGGCCGCGCCCTGTAGGCGAGCGGCCGCCAGGAAGTTGGGCCACAGTTCCTTCTCGACGATCACGACGAGATCGGGGCGAAGGCGGAGCAGCGCGAGACCCATCGCGGCCAAGCAGTCGAATGGAAGGTAGAGGAATGCGTCTGCGCCAGAGCAGCTCCTACGCGCCATCTCCATCCCCGTGTCGGTGTGCGTCGAGACGGCGATTGCGGACTCCGGGAACCGTCGCCGCAGCTCCGCGACGACCGGCGCAGCGGCGGTCATCTCGCCGGCGGAGACGGCATGCACCCAGATGCGGGGACCGCCCGTCCGGGGCAGACGGGGGACCAGGCCGAACCGATCGCGCCACCGCCCGATGGGCTTGTGCAGCACGATTATGCGCCAGCCGATCCAGACTGCGATGATGGGAAGCAGCGGCAGCAGTAGCAGATTGTAGGCCAGCAGCTCCAGCGCGAGCCGCAGCACCTCGCCGGGCTTCCTGCTCATGGCTTCGCGGGCGTCTCCTCGCCCGAGGGCTGAAGCTGGGCCTCGTAGAGCCGGCGGTAGAGCCCGCCCAGGCGAAGCAGTTCGTCGTGGGTGCCATCCTCGGCGATCCGCCCGTCGGCCAGCACCACAATGCGGTCCACCCGTTGAATGGTCGAGAGGCGATGAGCGATGATGAGGGTGGTTCGGCCCTCCATGAGACGCTCCAGCGCACCCTGAACCAAGGCCTCGGACTCGGCATCCAGTGCGCTGGTGGCCTCGTCGAGGATGAGGACACGAGGGTCGCGCAAGATCGTGCGGGCGATGGCGATGCGCTGCTTCTGGCCCCCGGACAGCCTGGTAGCGCGTTCGCCGACTGAGGTGTCGTAGCCGTTGGGAAGGTCGCGGATGAACTCCTCGGCATTTGCCGCCCGCGCTGCCGCCTCGATCTCGGCCTCGATGGCCTCCGGCTTCCCGTAGGCGATGTTGTCACGGACCGACCCGCTGAACAGGATCGGATCCTGGGGGACGATCCCGATCTGGGACCGGAGCGAGCGCAGCGTAACACTCGAGATGTCCCTTCCATCAATCTCGATGCCACCTCCGGTGGGATCGTAGAAGCGCGGGATCAGGTTCACCATGCTCGTCTTGCCCGCGCCACTGGCTCCGACGAGGGCCACCACCTGGCCGGCGTCTATCTTGACATCAACATCGCGCAGCACCTCGTCATCGCCCAGGTAGCCGAACTGCACGTGCCGGAACGCGATCTCGCCGCGGAGGCGGGGCAGATCGGCGGCGCCCGGCGCCTCCGGCACCTCCTCGTCGGCATCGAGTATCTCGAAGACGCGATCGCCTGCAGCCGCGCCCTGCTGACCGGAGAGCCAGATCTTCCCGAGCAGGCCGAGCTTGCTTCCTAGGCGCTGGCTGACGTAGGCGAAGGCGATCAAGCCCCAGACCTCCAGTGGGCCCTTGATCGTCAGATAGCCTGCGACGTAGATGAGCAAGAGCATGCCTATCGCACTGATGAACTCCACCAGTGGCACAAGCACGGACATGACTCGCGCGACCCGCATGCTCGCGCGGTAGTTGCTGCTGCTGATCTCATCGAACCGGGCGACCTCGCGCTGCTCCATGCCGTAGATCTGCACGGTCTCGATGCCGCTCATCCTCTCCTGCAGGAAGGAGTTGAGGGCGCCGAGTCGGACCTGCACGTCACGGGTCAGCCGACGGAGCCTATCGCCCGACCGCGCGATCACGAAGGCGATGCCGGGCATGCAGACGAGAGCGAACAGTGTCAGCTTAGGCGAGAAGAACGCCATCATCCCTATCGCCATGACAATGGCGATCGGTGCGCTCGCGGCCTGCATCAGATCGGCGCTGAGCGCTCGCTGGAGGACAGCGACATCATTGCTCACCCGCGAGAGCACGTCCCCTGTCTGCCGCGACTTGTAGAAGGCTAGCGATTGCTTTATTAGATGCTGATAGAGTCGCTGACGCAGCTCGCGGATCAGCCTCTGTGCGAACAGCTCTGAGAAGTAGGAGCGCCCGAAACCGAAGAAGCACTTCGCCGTCCACGCGGCGAGCATCAGCAAGACGAAAACCCGCAAGCTGCGCAGCCGGCCGGGCACCGTCTCGTCGAGCATCCAGCCGTGTCGCTCCATCCACTGACGGGCCTTGCTGAGGCGCGCGCCAACCTCGGCTCTCGCTTCCGCTTCGGCAACCGAGCCCGCGCCCTGCGCGCTATCACCTGCCACCGACGCCGGGGCCTCGGCAGCGCGGCCATCGGACTGGACTGCAGCCCCGGACGCACCTGAAGCGCGGCCTGCTCCCGCCGGCGCGGTGTGAGACGATGGCGCGATGGAGAGAAAGACCAAGGCGATAAGGAGTGGTATGACCGCTGTGTCGAGTGCCTGCTCGGCGATGATGCACCCGAGGCCAGTCCAGGCAGACCACATTCGTACGCGCGTCTCGCGTACCAGCCGCCTAAGCACGCGGATGGCGCTCCTGCTTCTCGGGGCGGCCCTCTCGCTTGCTGGACGCCTCATGCCGCCCTCTTCCCGGCTGACCGCGCGGCGATCAGCTCTAACAGCAGATCGGCGG
>Ga0315273_10013968_pt1 | contig 10339 bp, 12 predicted proteins | sample YL17G02_0_MG_FD_205753 | JGI IMG/M metagenome (GOLD analysis project Ga0315273, IMG submission 205753) | Sediment microbial communities from Yellowstone Lake, YNP, Wyoming, USA - YL17G02_0 | ecosystem: Environmental > Aquatic > Freshwater > Lake > Sediment | place: USA: Wyoming | collected... | reverse complement strand
CTTGGAGCGTCAGGCGCCAAGCCAGCCATCGTGCATGCCGGAGCGCCCAAAGCTGAACGCTGATCGCTCTCTCCCATCCTGGTCAGCCTTGACTGATATATCTTACCTTACTTGACCCGCATACTCAAGAAATGCATCCCGCCCAGGGCTTCCTGCGGCGGGCCGGTGCCGCCAGGCGCATGTCGCGCTTCCCCGCAGGGGCCGCGGTCCTGCCCGCCCGATCTCCCCCATCCTTCCCAGTCCAGGCCTGACCACCGCCCGCAGCAGGCACGGTCACTTGACAGGTCGCTCGGTATTGTCATATCATCATAATGTCGTAACGTTATGGCCTTTGGGCCCAGGCGGGCATTGGGTGGCAGGCAGACGGAAGCGAACCCCCGAGCGTCGTCTCCAGGTGGACCGGGCGAGCCCGCTGCCGCTGCACGTCCAGGTGAAGCAGGCGCTCAAGGACCAGATCATCAGCAGCGCCTGGAAACCCGGCGACCTGGTCCCCGGCGATCTCGAGTTGTGCGCCGAGCTCGGGGTGAGCCGAACGACCGTCCGCCAGGCGCTGGCCGAACTGTCCCACGACGGCTGGGTGGTGCGCCAGCGGGGCCGCGGGACGTTCGTGGCGCCGCCCAAGCTCACCGAACGCGCCGTCGAGCGCCTGTCGGGCTTCTTCGAAGACATGGTGGCGCTGGGCTACCCGCCGGTCAGCCAGGTGCTGCGCCAGGAGGCCCGCCCGGCCGACGAGCAGATCGCCGCCCGGCTGAACCTCAAGCCCGGCGCACGCGTGGTCGAGATCGAGCGGCTGCGCTTCGTCGAGGACGAGCCCGTGGTGTTGACCACGACCTACCTGCCCCAGTCGCTGGCGCCCGGCCTCGACACGGCTGACCTGACCCGCCGGTCGTTGTACGAGTACCTGGAAACCGAATGCGGCCTGTCGCTGGCGCGCGGGCAGCGCACGATCGAGGCCGTTGCGGCCGATGCGCGTCAGGCCAGGCTGCTCCGTGTCCGCAAGGGCGCTCCGCTGGTGTTCCTGCAAAGCGTGAGCTACCTGGCCGACGGAAGGCCGATCGAATACTACCTGGCGCTACACCGCGGCGACCGCTCGCGCTTCGAGGTCGAGCTGGTCCGGCGCCGCCTGGGCCGAGAGGCGACGCGACCGCCCGCGGATCGCTTCGGGCGGCTGCCTCCGGGTGGCGGCAGCGTACGGCGCAGGACCGACAAGTGAAGGCGCGGGCTTGAATGCTCAGGAGGGGTTCGTGACGAACAGGGAAGCCATCCGGGCCAAGGTCCGCCAGGCGGTGTATCGAACGCTCGGCCTGGAACCACACATCGATCCCGCACCCAGGCGCCGGCTCGTCACCGAGCAAGACCTGCGCGGCCTGGCCTTCGGATCGGAGTTCCAGGTCCCGGACGCCGGCCTGATCACGCCGCTCGCCCGGCAGGTCGCCATGGACCGCCACATCACGCTGCGAACCGCCTCCGCATCCACCGCAAGGGTGGAAGCGGACGTGCCGCGTTTGTCTGTGCCCTCCGCCGGCGGCAAGGCCGTCGCCATCGGCGCCGACCACGGGGGCTTCAAGCTCAAGGAGTCCCTCAAGGCCTACCTGGGCGAGCTGGGGCACCAGGTCATCGACTGTGGGACGAGCAGCACCGAGGCGGTGGACTATCCAGATTTCGCCCTGGCGGTGGCCGAACTGGTGTCGCAGGGGCGTTCGTGGCGCGGCATTCTGGTCGACGGCGCGGGCATCGGCTCGTGCATGGCCGCCAACAAGGTGCCGGGCGTCAGGGCGGCGATGTGCTACGACCAATCCACAGCCCTGAACAGCCGCGAGCACAACGACGCCAATGTGCTCACGCTCGGCGCCGGGCTGATTGGCGAGACGCTTGCCCGGCAGATCGTCAAGACGTGGCTCGAGACGCCGTTCGGCGGCGGACGGCACGCACGCCGGGTCGACAAGATCATGGAAACCGAACGGCGCTTCCTGCGCCGCCCGTAGGCGGCACCAACGAGGGACACCCAGGATCCATTGGGACGCGTGATGAAGCCGATTGACGAGAAGACACTCGACCGCCTCATCGAGCAGATCACCAGCCAGGTGCTGCTCAGCCTGCAGGAGGAGCCGGCATCCAAGGGCTCGCCTGCCCCGGCGCCGCTGTCGGCGCACGATTTCGTGCGGCATGCGCAGCCGGTGCTCAGCGCCGGCGCCGATCGCCTGGCCAGCACGCTGGGCATCGCGCCCACCGACAAGAGCCTGGCCCACACCATCGATCACACGCTGCTCAAGCCGGATGCCACGCAGGACCAGATCGCCCAGCTGTGTTTCGAGGCACGCAAGCACGGCTTCGCCTCGGTGTGCGTCAACTCCGCCCACGTCAAGCTGTGCGCCGATCTGCTCAAGGGCAGCGGCGTCCCGGTATGCACCACCATCGGCTTCCCGCTGGGCGCCACGCCCACCGACGTCAAGGTGTTCGAGGCCCAGCAGGCCATCCGCGACGGGGCCAGCGAACTGGACATGGTCATCAACGTGGGCGCTCTCAAGTCGCGCGACTACGAGCTGGTGCGGGGCGACATTGCCGCGGTGGCGCGGGCCTGCCACGCCGGGAACGCCATCCTGAAGGTCATCATCGAGGCCGCCTTCCTGACCGATGAGGAGAAGGTGATCGCCTGTCAGCTGGCCAAGGTGGCCGGCGCCGACTTCGTCAAGACCTCGACGGGTTTCGGGCCCAGCGGCGCGACCCCGGAGGATGTAGCCCTGATGCGGCGCGTCGTCGGCCCGTCGATGGGGGTAAAGGCGGCTGGCGGCATCCGCACCTACGCTGACGCGCAGAAGATGATCGCCGCCGGCGCCAGCCGGATCGGCGCCAGCGCCAGCGTCAAGATCATTCAGGGAGCCGAGAAGTAGCCGGCAAGGAGAAACGCCAATGGCGGTGGATCTACGGACGTACATCTTCCTCGACAGCTTGCAGCTCCAGCACTCGGGCTTCCTGGGGACCGTTGCCCGGGGCTTCCTGCCCCTGCCCAACGACACCTCCCTGTGGGTGGAGATCTCGCCCGGGATCGAGATCAACCGCATCACCGACATTGCCCTGAAGTCGACCCGCGTCCGCCCCGGGATGCAGATCGTCGAGCGTTTGTTCGGGATGCTGGAAGTCCATCATGAGGACCAGGCCGAGGTCCGGGCCGCCGGGGCGGCCATCCTGCGGGCGCTCGATCTCCAGGAATCGGATCGCATCAAGCCCAGGGTGGTGTCGAGCCAGATCATCCGTCACATCGACGCCCATCAAGTTCAGTTAATCAACCGCATGCGCCATGGCCACATGCTGTTGGCCGGCCAAACGCTGTACGTGTTGGAGGTCGAGCCGGCCGGATACGCGGCCCTGGCGGCCAACGAGGCCGAGAAGGCGGCCGACATCAACATCCTTGAGGTGATGGCCTTCGGCAGCTTCGGGCGCGTGTACCTGGGCGGCGAGGAACGTGACATCATGGCTGCCTACGGAGCGGCCGTGGCCGCCATCGAAGGTGTAAGCGGCCGCGTGGTCGAAGGCGGCCGGCGCGACTAGGTAGCAGGAGATCGTGAAGCGCGACCATCCGAACTCATCAATCGAGTCATCAGGAGGCAACTGTGGCTGAGGAATACGGGGCAACCGAAGCGCTGGGAATGATCGAGACCAAGAGCTACGCCGCCATGGTCGAAGCGGCCGACGCGATGGTCAAGGCGGCCAAGGTCGAGCTCGTCGCCTACGAGAAGACCGGCGGCGGGTTCGTCACGGCCATCGTGCGTGGCGACGTTGCCGCCGTCAAGGCGGCGGTCGAAGCCGGCGCGCGCGGGGCCGAGAAGGTTGGCGAAGTTGTCGCCATCCATGTCATCCCGCGCCCGCACGCGAACGTGGACCGCACACTGCCTCTGGGCCGGGCCGGCAAGGGCGGCAAGTAGCCAGACTGCGTGGCGGTTGTCCCAGGCGGTCCCCGGTCAGCGCGACCGGTTCCGGGGGCCGCCCGGGCGGAAGCACGCCGAGGCATAGCGGTCGAATGGAGTAGCCAATGCTGCTGGGCAGAGTAGTGGGCACGCTCGTCGCCACGCGTAAGGAGCCGTCGCTCGAGGGGCTGAAGTTCCTCGTGCTCCGCCAGCTGGACATCGACGGCAAAGAGATGTCCGGTTACCGGGTGGCGGCCGACGCGGTGGGGGCGGGCCTGGGCGAAGTCGTTCTGTACGCCACGGGCAGTTCGGCGCGCATGACCACCGTCACCGACAAGCGTCCATGCGACGGCGTCATTATGGCCATCGTCGACACGCTGGAGGTGGATGGCGTGGTGACCTACGACAAGGCCAAGGTCGGGTGATGGGCAGCCGCGCCGACCGCGGGGCGCAGGTGCACGCCGTGCTCGATGACGCCCGGATCGATGCGATCATCCAGAAGGTGATGTCCGAGCTGCGCCAGGCGGAGAGCGGCCCGCATGAGCCGCTCCCGCCGGTGGTCCCGGCCCCAAAGGCCGGACCCGCGCCCGAGCTGCGCCATGCCGACAACGGGTTCCCGGACGTCGATACCGCCATGCAGGCAGCGCGACGGGCGTTCGAACAACTGGGCGGGCTGCCTCTGGCGCTGCGCGAGCGGATGATCAACGCCATGCGCCGGACCGCCCGCGAGAACGCCCAGGTCCTGGCGCGCCTGGCCTGGGAAGAAACCGGCATGGGGCGGCTCGAGGACAAGATTGAGAAGAACCTGCTCAACGCCACCAAGGCGCCCGGTCCCGAGGTCCTCACCCCGACGGCCTGGACCGGTGACGACGGGATGGCGCTGGTCGAGTACGCCCCGTATGGCGTGATCGGCTCGATCACCCCAAGCACCAACCCCACATCGAGCGTGATCTGCAACGCCATCAGCATGGTTGCCGCCGGCAACGCGGTGGTCTTCAATGCACACCCGGGAGCCAAGGCCTGCACGAACCTGGCGGTGCAGCTGCTGAATCAGGCGATCGTCGAGGCCGGCGGGCCGGCCAACCTGGTGTGCGCCATCGCCGAACCGACGATCGAATCGGCGCAGGAGATCATGCGCCACCCGACGGTGAACCTGCTCACGGTGACCGGCGGGGAAGCCGTCGTGCACGCTGCCATGCACAGCGGCAAGCGCGCTATCTGCGCCGGCCCGGGCAACCCGCCGGTGGTGGTGGATGAGACGGCCGACATCGACCAGGCCGGACGCGGCATTGTGCGCGGCGCGTCGTTCGACAACAACATTGTCTGCATCGTCGAGAAAGAGACCTTCGCCGTGGCGACGGTCGCCGAGGCGCTCAAGCGCGCGATGCTGGCCCACGGCAGTTACGAGATCGACGCCGCCCAGCTGGATCGGCTGATGAAGGTCATCTTCACCCAGGTGCCTCCCCCAGGGAAGGCCGGGCTGATGAACAAGGCCTTCATCGGCAAGAGCGCCGCCGTCCTGCTCAAGGAGGTCGGCATCAGCGTGGGGGATGAGATTCGCTTGATCGTGGCCGAGGTGGGCGCCGATCACCCGCTGGTGGTGACCGAGCAGATGATGCCGGTCATGCCGCTGGTGCGCGTGCGCAGCGCCGACGAAGGCATCGACCTGGCCAAGAAGGTCGAGCACGGCTACCGGCACACAGCGGTGATGTACTCCAAGAACCTCGATGCCCTCAGCCGCATGGCCCGGGTGATGGACTGCAGCATCTTCGTCAAGAACGCCCCGTCCCTGGCCGGGCTGGGCGCCGGCGGGGAGGGGTTCTGTTCCTTCACCATCGCCAGCCCCACCGGCGAGGGGATCACCAACCCGATCAGCTTCAGCCGCATCCGCCGCTGCACGCTCAAGGACGCGTTCCGGATCGTATGAGACCCATGAGCCCATTCCTCAGCAAGGCGATGACCGATGATTGAGCCCGCGCTCGCTCTGGTCGAGTTCTCCAGCATTGCCGCCGGCATGCAGGCTGCCGACGCCATGGTCAAACGGGCCCCGATCGACGTGATCAAGGCGGGCACCGTGCACAACGGCAAGTACCTGGTGCTGATCGGCGGCATGACGGCGGACGTCGAGGAGTCGCTCGCCGCCGGCCGGGAGGTCGGCGCCGATGCGGTCCTGGACTTCGTCTTCCTGCCGCACGTGCATCCCGAGGTCGTCGAGACGATCGGCGGGGCGCGCGCGCCGCAGGCCAATGACGCGTTGGGCGTGATCGAGACGACGACCGTGGCGGGCGCCATTCACGCCGCCGATGCCGGGATCAAGGCCGCCATGGTCCGCCTGGTCGAAGTGCGCCTGGCCGACGGCCTGGGAGGCAAGGGCATCGTCCTGTTCTCCGGGCTGGTGGCCGATGTCGAAGCCGCCGTCCAGGGCGGCGTCGGCGTGCTCGAGCGGCCGGACCTGCTCGTGCGCCAGGTCGTCATCCCGCAGCTTCATCCCGGCATGTGGGAGAACGTCGGCGGCGCCACCCGCTTCGGCGATCGCGTGGTGGGTCATCTATGAAGTTCGCCCGCGTGCACGGCACCGTCGTGGCAACCCGCAAGTACGAGGGGTTGGAGGGCGTCAAGCTGCTGGTCGTCCAGCCGCTGGACGAGGACCTGCGGCCCGTCGGCCGGCCTCAGATCGCGGCCGACGCCACGGCCCAGGCCGGCCCAGGGGAGGTCGTGCTCGTGGTCGGCAGCCGGGAGGCGGCGCAGGCCATGCCCGTCGTGTTCGTCCCGGTCGACCTGGCTATCACCGGCATCATCGATGAGGTGGACGTCGAACGCGGGCTGCGGCGCACGCAGCCCACGGCCGTCTGGCATGTACCACCTTCCGAGGACGAGGACTGACGATGTACATCGGCAAGGTCATCGGGACCGTCGTGGCGACGATCAAGATCTCGCACCTCGACGGCCGCAAGTTGCTGCTCGTCGATCAGCTCGACCTGCACGGGAAGGAGACCGGGGCGTACGACATCGCCGTGGACGTCGTCCAGGCCGGGCCGGGCGACACGGTGCTAGTGATCGACGAGGGCAACGGCGCCCGCCAGATCCTCCAGCTTGACCCTGGGGCGATCCGAGCCGTGATCGTGGGCGTGATCGACGAGGTGGCGCTGAGCAGGTAGCAGCTAGCGATCAGCGATCAGCGATCAGCGGTCAGCCATCAGCCAAGGGCAAGCCGCAAGTCGCAGGTAGCCTGGAGCTCGGAGGCGCGGGTTGGGCCAGCCGAGGAATGAGAGGGGAATCGGCGGGGCCAGCTGAGCTGGCCCGATTGCTTCCTCGGATCCCCGGCTTCGGGCTAGCGGCTGCCGGCCGCCTCGGCCGCGCGTCTGACCAGGTCGACGTAGTCGGGCTTGAGGCTCGCTCCTCCCACCAGCGCGCCGTCGACCTCCGGCATCACCATGAACTCAGCGATGTTGTCGACCGTCACGCTGCCCCCGTACTGGACCCGGACCGCCTGGGCGACGGCCTCGCCGAAGCGGTCGGCGATCGGGCCCCGGATCGAGAATGCGATGACGCGGTTGGCGTCCGCAGGGGTTGCCGCCCTGCCCGTGCCAATGGCCCAGATTGGCTCATAGGCGATCACGCAGCGCGCGACCTGCGCGGCGCTCAGTCCATCGAAGGCGCCGGTGACCTGACCGCTCACCCAGGCTTGCGTTTCCCCGGCCTCCATCTGTTCCAGGTTCTCCCCGACGCACACGATCGGAACCAGGTCCCTGGCCAGCGCCGCCTGCACTTTGCGATGGACGGCGGCATCGGTCTCGAGGGCTCCTCCGGCCGCGCGGCGTTCGGAATGGCCGAGGATGACGAAACGGCACAGGCCGGCGAGCATCGCCGCCGATACCTCACCGGTGTGCGCGCCCTTCTCCTCGAAGTGCATGTTCTGCGCGCCCACGGCGATCGACGTCGGCGACAGCGCCTCGGCCACGGCCGCCAGGACGGTGAAGGGCGGGCACAGGATACGATCGGCGGCCTCGATCTCCGAAAGCGGAAAGCGGATTCGCCGCACGAAGTCGAGGGCTTCGTCCGTGCGTCCGAGGTTCATCTTCCAGTTTGCAGCCAGGATCGGTCGCCGCATGATTGCTCTCTTCTAGTCGGGAGGTGCGTTTTGCCTTCGTGCGACGCGGAGGCGACTCCGCAGCCTGTCGGGGATCACAAGCCACGGTTCACCGCCAAGCCCACGCGAGTATACCTCTGCCCCCCATCCATCAACCGGATGCGACCGTCCGCTGCCTCAAGAAAGCGGCTTTCCGGCGCCCCTCCCCGCCTCGCCATGCCGGCGTATAATGCACGCAACGTCACACGCCTTTATTCATCCGTTTTGTCCTACTTCCAGGGAGCTGCCATGTACCGATCCAGGTTCTACGTGCCAGTCGGCGCGCTGCTCGCCGCACTTCTGCTAGCCGCGTGCGGGGCGGCCACAGCCCCGCCGACATCAACTCCAGCGGACGAGGCGATGCCGACCTCCGAATCGACGCCGGCCATTGCCGACGCGGGCTCGTCTACCCCCCCGGCCCCGACCGGCGCGCCTGCCTCCGTGCCCACCGCCGCACCGACGGCCACGCCCACTGCTATCCCGACACCCGAAGTCATCACGATCGACATCGCCGACCGCTTTCAGGTCATCCGGGAGAGCTACAGCCCCGAGCCATTTATGAAGACCTTCGTCCTGCAAATCAGCCCGGACGGGCGCATGGCGGCGGTCGGCGGATGCGAGCCCGAAGAAGATGGCAACTGCTACACGCGCACCGTCCTGCGCCTGATCGACATCGACACCGGCAGGACGCTCTTCAACCTCGAGCCGCTGGCCCCGGTGATCGACTTGCTCGCCTTCAGCCCGGATGGAACTGCTCTGGCCATCGCCGCCTGCGACCTGCCGCTGTACCTGGTGGGCGAAAGCGAAACCATCTGTGATGGCCGGCGCCTGTGGACGGTCGACACCACCACCGGCGAAGTCCTTCACAAGATGGGGGACTTCCACTCCAGGATCACCAGCCTGGTCTGGAGCCCTGACGGCTCGCGCTTGTACAGCAGCGTGGAGTTCCTCAAGCAATACGATTTCGTCGATAACGAGATCACCATCTTCGATACTACGACTGGCAAGCGCCTGGGGATCATCGAGCCGGAGGTGGGCAACTGCTCCGAGCAGTGGCTCGACCTGTCGCCCGACGGCCGGTTCCTGGTGCTTGATCTGGCTGCGGATTGCGGCTACCCATCCTTCGTCCAATGGTGGGACCTTCGGGACCCGAGCCACCCGAAGTCGGTCCATCAAGAGGTCCCGGCGAACTACCACCGCCTGAGCCCCGATGGCACCCGAGTCCTGACGGTCAACCGCAACGACAACACCTTGCGGCTGTTCAACATCGAGACGGGCGAGGCTGTCGCCGGATTCCCGGCCGTCGCCCGCCAGTTCTACCTCACCAGGGTCGTCTATCTCGACTCAGACCGTTTGCTGCTTGAAATCGACGGCGTCCCGCAGTTCCTCGATTTGTCGAACGGCGAGATCCAGCCGGCGCCCTGGACGGCCACGACCGAGTTGAGCCGGTTCGTGTTCGCCCCCGACGGCCGAACCATCTTGAGCTATGGCTACATTGACTCAGACAGCCTGGTGACGCCGTCCCTGAGCCTGTGGGACATGGCGACCTGGCAAGAGACCCCGATCGCCGCCTACGTGATGCACAGCCCGTTCGGCCTTGGCGGGCAGCTCATCTTCAGCCAGGATCAGACGCGGCTGGTCCAGGCCCAGGGAGACTATTTGAGCTTCGTTGTCTGGGGATCACGCCCACCCGAACAGGCGGATGCCCTCGAGGCTCTGCAGAACTACCTCGGCCTGCTGGCCGATGGCGAGTACGCCCAGGCCGCCAAGGCTCTGATCCTGGAAGAAACTGCAGCCCGGAACACGATGGTCCTGGACCAGGCCTCGGTGACCGCCCTCGTGCCCGAGGCCGATCCAGCGGAGCCGGCTGCACTGCTCGAGCTGCTGTGCACCGATCCGGCCTTCCCGTGTGCTCCGGTGAGGGATGTGACCTATCAGGCGCAAGTGGACGAGGACACGTATCTGTTCATTGTGACATTCGCCGGGCCGGACGGCGGGGTGGCGGCGTGGCCGCTGTGCGCCGGCGTGCCAGCATCGAAGTATTGCTCTCGAAGAGACGGCATGTTTGAGTACTACGTGCGCAGGCAGCCGGACGGGACCTTCCGCGTGATCGGCGGGCTGCCGCCGGCGATCGACCTGCGCCAGGTGGAGTAGGCCGCGCGGTGCACAAGTGGGTGAATCGAGGCGGGGACGCTCACACGAACGTCCCCGCCTCGATTCTGGGTCGAGGCCTGCAAGCCGAATCGAAGGCAAGCGCCTGTGCATTGAGACTGATGGCTGGTTCTGGCCGCTACTTCTCCGCCAG
>Ga0315273_10013967_pt1 | contig 10340 bp, 9 predicted proteins | sample YL17G02_0_MG_FD_205753 | JGI IMG/M metagenome (GOLD analysis project Ga0315273, IMG submission 205753) | Sediment microbial communities from Yellowstone Lake, YNP, Wyoming, USA - YL17G02_0 | ecosystem: Environmental > Aquatic > Freshwater > Lake > Sediment | place: USA: Wyoming | collected... | reverse complement strand
CCGTCATCGCCCGCATTGTTCGGATCCCAGAGGCTGCCCATGATTTTCGTAGCCAGGCTGTCCCACCGGAATGAGGGGATCTTGTTGCCTGTGAATGCCGTGCGAGTGTAAGCCTTGCCGTCCGATGACAGTTTGGTGGTCATCGGGTCGTAGATGACCCGCAAAGTGCCGTCCGCATTGACCGACTGCGAGAAATCGCCTTGTCTCTCGATGGCGGTCGGCAGGGTGTAATTCGCCGGCACAGTCTGTGTGTTCTCGATTTTTTCGAATATGCCGAAAACGAAGAGTTTGTTCTTGATAATCGGAAGACCGACACTGCCACCCGCGGTCCAATACGGGGCATTATTGTGCCTGCGGCTGAGCCGGTCACTGACGGCGTTCAGATCCGGGTTGCGCCCGGAGTAGTAGGCCGTGCCGTGGATGGCGTTCGTGCCCGACTTCATGGTGATGATCGCAATACCTCCGGCGGTGTGACCGAACTCAGCGTCAACCGAGTTCTGCTGGATTGTGTATTCGGCCACGGCATCCATGGGTGGCGTGTAACCCAGCTTGTTGCCCGCGATGAGCGGCGAACCGTCCAACAGGATATCGTTGCGATATTTCGATCCTCCTCCGATGTCCAGCTCGTTCGCCGTCCAATTGTGGTACGGCTGAGTCTCGACCAGGTTCCCGCGATTGACAACGGAAGGATCAAGAAGTGCGAGTTGCCACGGGTTGCGGGTGGCCGAAGGCAAATCCACCACCATCTGTTTGTCCAATGTGAGATCGCGCGAGGCCGTGTTGAACTGAACGGCCACCGGCGACTCCGAAACGGTGACTGTTTCGGAGAGATTTCCAATCTCGAGCTTCATGTCCACGGTGACGTCGCCGCGCTGCCCGGGTCGGACACCACTCCCTGTATCCTGCCGCGAAACTCCCGAGCGGGCGCCATCACGGCCATCAACAGGAATAAACGCACTCCATACTAGTCTCTTACCCATATGATCTCCTATGAGCGGCCCCGGTATGCTGCAACGCCGCAGTCCGGCAATTCGGATCTTCGCCGTCCCGGTTTAAGCTGATGAATCACAGGGACCGGCAAGCGCGGCCGGCCGCTTTGAACAATGGCCGGGCGCGCTCAGGCAGACTTCCTGCCGTTAAGCGTCGCAGCGAATTCTTTCCTGGATTCTGTCGCGTTTGTGCGGCCGGACGCACCTTTAAGGGTTCGTCCGGTGTGGGAAGATATTCCGCCATGCGAAATACCTCTTTTCACAATATGGTTCGAGACTAAGCCCGCTTTTATTTCAGGTCAAGGAAATTCCCAGAATATTCTAATTTCCTGTCGTCGTCGTGAGGATCAAGGCAGCGTTTCGCGGGAGTTCAGCGATCGGGCCTTCTGAGCTGATTCGAGCGCCACATTATTGAAGGAAACCGTACCGGCGTGCTGCAGCACATCGCTGGCTGTCAGCCCGCGGAAGGTGCAATTGATGAAGCGCAGGGCGCGATCCAGATTCGGGCTGTCCATGCGGCAGTTCTCGACAAAAACGTTACGGCAATTCCGGATATTTCACTGCCCATGACCACTCCGCCGCGCCCATCCTTCATGGTGACGCCGCGCACGATGACGTTAGTGCAAAGCACCGGGTGGATTTCCCACATGGGAGAGTTTTTAATCGTGATTCCCTCGATGAACACGTTGCGGCAGCGATAGGGCTGGATGAAATTGGGTCTCAGGTATTGCCCCATGCCGTAAATGCGCTCTTTCACCGGCATGTATTTTGCGGGCTCGGGGACGAATTTAAGCGTGGCGCCCTCCAAAAGGTGAAGGTTCACATTGCTCTTCAGGTGAATCGGTCCGGTCAGAAAAACTCCCGGGGGCACCAGAACGCGTCCGCCTTTCGCCGCGGAGCAGGCGTCAACTGCCTTGCGGATAGCCTCGGTGCCATCGCTGGATCCATCGGCCACCGCGCCATAGTCGGTGATTTGAAACTCGCGCCCGGCAAAGGCCGGCGGCACGATGCGTGCAAGGACCGCAGGCACCGCATCTCAGCCCCTTGCGGCAGACGCCGAAGCCTGGTACCTGCCCGCTTCCGCCGCGTCGCTTGAATCTCTCAATGAACTCATCACCAGGCGGAGCGCCAGAACAGCCACCGGGAGCCTATAAAATTTGACCATATGCCGTTTCCTTTATTATTGACAGCGCAGCTAAATCTCGGGGTCTATCCACGCGGGGCGCTGCGCCGGGATATAACTTGCGAGCAGAGCAACCGGCATTATAAAGCCTGGAACCACACCAAAGGTCAAGCGGATCGTGGCAGCGCTGCGATTCTTTAAGCCGGTGGAAGCTTTACAGGCATAACATCATGGGTTCGCACAAGGAGGGATGTAGGGGCACGGCGCGCCGTGCCCCTACGGGCTTGGTGCCGTAATCCCGGCGTTAAAACATCAGGCTGTCGTACGATGAAGCATCGGTCACGTACTACGCTAGGAATTGACGCCGGATGCGAGGAAACCGCCGTCGATGGCGAGGCATTGCCCGGTGATGAAGCTTGCACCGTCGGAAGCAAGCAGCACGGCTGCACCAACGATTTCCTCGGGTCTGCCAAACCGTCTCATGGGTGTGCGGATGAGGATTTCCTCTCCACGTTTGGTACCCGTGAGGAGCGAGCCGTTCATGGCAGTCGGGAAGATTCCCGGGGCAATGGCATTTACGGAGATGGCATCCCTGGCCCATTCGCAGGCAAGGCTTCGCGTCAGGGAAAGAACGGCGGTTTTTGCAGCACAATAGGCAGCCACTTCGTGGAACGCGACAAATGAACCCAGGGAGGCAATGTTAATCACCCGTCCGTGCCCGCTGGCCTTCAGCAGCTCATGAAACGACACACACGCCCTGAGCACGCCGCTCAGGCTGGTGTCGAACATCGCGGACCATTCGTGCTCCTGCGTGTTTACCGTCGGCTTTCGGAAGGTATGGCCGGCCGCGTTCACCAGGATATCGAGGCGGCCGAATTGACGCATCGCGGCGTCGCGGAGCGCATCGATAGACGCCCCGTCTGTCACGTCCACGGGCTGACGGAGGGTTCTTCGTCCCACAGCTTCGATGGCCTTGCAGGCCTCATCCAACAGATCGAGGCGACGGCCCGAGGGCACGACATCCGCACCGTGCTGAGCCAGGCCGGCGGCAATCGCCAGCCCCAGGCCCGAAGTCGCGCCGATGACTACCGCCACCCTGCCATCCAGATTCAGACAATTGCTCACCGAATGATTTCCCTCCGAAGACTCCGTTAAATGCCTCTCCGGACATGGCATCCAAATGCTCTACACCAGCCTCATCGCGGCCCCGCAAGAGGTATTCGCTCCCTCAATATGGGATAACCGGATGGCGGCCGTCACTCGGGTCTGCCCACCGGTCGTTCGGAACCAGCGGGGTCCAACCCGGTCGCGACGGGTCGCGGTCGTAGGGATATCCTCCCAGCCTCCGGTACAATTCACCATACTCCCGCAACTTGTCGCGATCCAGCTTCACACCGAGCCCAGGCCCGGTCGGCACGGCAATTGCGCCGCGCTCATATTTCATTAATCCGCCTTCGATGATATCGTCCACCAGGTGATGGTAGTGGGCGTCAGCCGCGAAGGACAGATTCGGAATCACGGCTCCCAGGTGAAGCATGGTCGCAAGCTGGATCCCCAACTCCCCCGAGGAATGCACGGCCACACCCAGTTGGAAGGTCTCGCAAATGCCGGCAGCCTTTACGCAGGCGCGGATCCCGCCCCAAAAGGTAGTATCCAGGAGGATGACGTCTACCGCGGTGTGCAGGACATTGGCCGCCAGCTGTTCGAAGTTCACCACGACGGTGTTTGTTGCCAGCGGAATCCTGACCATCTCGCGAGTGCGCCGCATTCCGGTCAGCCCGAAGACCGGGTCCTCGAGATAATCGTTGGGCAGGCCCTCGATTGCCTGCCCGAACCGGATCGCCTGTTCGACGGACCAGATTCCATTCGGATCAAAGCGGAACCTGTCGCCGGGCAACGCAGTCGCAAGCGCACGGTAAGCCTCCAGTTCGTAATCGGGAGGGAAAACGCCCCCCTTTAATTTGTGCGAGGTAAATCCGTATTTCTTCTTGAGATCTTTTGCATTTTGGACCAGTTGATCCACTGTACGAACCTCACCCTCACCCGTGGCGGGATTCGGAAAGCGAAAAAAGCAGTAGGAGGCGAACGGGACCCGATCGCGCAATCGTCCGCCGAGGATTTCAGAAACCGGCACTCCCCAGGCCTGTCCCAGGATATCCAGGCAGGCAAACTCGAGGGCGGCCAAGACCTGGGTGCGGTTGTTATAGAGTGAGGCGGTCGGATTGGCGATGAGATAGCGCAACTCCTCGATCCGGGCCGGATCATGCCCGATCAGGTAGTCCTTCATCGACCTGAAGATCGCTTCGGCGGACTCACCGCCTCCCCCCATCTCCCCAAGACCGATCAGGCCGTTGTCGGTTTCCACTTCAACAACGGTTCGAACAAATCGCCCCCAGTGACAACCGTTGGCATGCCGCAAGGGGGCCGCGATGGGAACCGTTACCGTGGTTGCTCGGATATCCAGAATCTTCATATGTTTGAATTTGCGGTCGGACCCGCCTATATTGTTTGCGACACAAACATTATCAATCTGCACTGATGGCGTCAAATGCAGAATTTCACATTCCGAACGTTAGCGGATTGACTCACGCCCATGGTCACGCATACAATCTGCCCGCCAAACATGCGAAAAATAGATCTCAATAATATTAAATCCGCCTCGAGTGAGACCGCTCGTGCCATCAACAGCCGCATCGTTTTGAATCTCATCCGGAGCCGGCAACCAATCTCCCGCGCCGAACTGGCGCGCATTTCGGGACTCCAGCGCAGCACGGTGTCGGTAATTGCCGAGCAGCTGATTTTGGAAGGATGGGTCATAGAAGGCTCCACGGGCCGCCTGCCTCGAGGCCGCCGCCCCACCTATTTGAAGCTGAACACCCAGCGTGCCATCATCGGTATTGATATCCGCCCGCTCAAGACCATCGTTGCGACAGCCGATGTCAACGCCCACTTCGATTCTCAAGAGGCATTTTCCACGCCTGCGAATCCCGAAAAGGCCATCACCGAGCTGTGCGGGCGCATTCGGAATATCATCCAATCCCGGCCAGGAATCACCTTTGAGGGGATCGGGGTCAGCCTTCCGGGGCGCATCGATTCGAAGTCCCAGAAGTTGTGTTTTGCCCCGAACCTGCACTGGCCCGATAGCGATCTCAAGACGCCCCTTGCGCGCGGAACGGGGTTGGAGGTCGAACTCGAAAATGCGGCAAATGCCTGCGCCCTGGCAGAAGTCTGGTTCGGCCCCAATGACAACGTACACGACCTGGTGGTGGTCACCGTCTCGGAAGGGATAGGAACCGGCGTGTTCATGAATGGCCAACTGATCCGCGGTCCGGGCGGAATGGCGGGCGAGTTCGGGCACGTCACTCTCGATCCGAACGGCCCGGTTTGCGCGTGCGGAAATCGCGGCTGTTGGGAGGTTATGGCTTCCAACAGCGCAGCCCTGCGCTATTACGTGGACACCAGGGAGCTTGCGGATGATTTCAGTTTCCTCGATCTCCTGGCCCTGGCGGAGCAGGGCGATGTCAAGGCCGCCAAAGCCCTCGATCGAATGGCCGCCTATATCGGCCGCGGCCTCCGAATGCTGATCGCGGGACTGGCGCCCGCCACCATCATCGTGGTCGGAGAAATCACCCACGCCTGGCATCGCTTCGGGCCTGCGATCGAGAAGGCTGTATCCGGGTCGCCGCTCCCCGGCAGCATACCCAGGATCGTCCCGGCCCACAACGGCGAAATCGCCAGGCTTCGTGGGACTGTCGCTCTCGTGTTGCAAAAGCACTTCGCGGCATCCTCGTTTTATTGATTTCCTGCGCTTGCGTCCGCCGCCGGACCGATTTCTTTAACCAGATCGAGGAATGCGCGCGCGGCGTGGCTTAAGACGCGGCGTGCGGGGTAAGTCAAACGTATTTTCCTTTCGACATAGATCTCGCTTACCCGGACTTCCCTGAGCGTCCCCTGCTCCAACTCCTGCTCCACGCACATTCTCGGCAGGAACGCCACGCCTTCGTTCCGTTGCACGAGCTTCCGAATCGACTCGACCGTGGGCATTTCCATGTCCATGTTCAACTCCACCTTCAGGCGCTGAAACTCCCGAAGCACGATGTCCCGGTAAGGCGATTTAACATTGTGGGCAATGAACGTTTCCATGCCCAATTCCGCAACCGAGACCGACTCCTTGTCCGCCAGCCGGTGCTGAGGAGATACGACGAACGCCAGGTGGTCGATGTAAATCACCCGTGAAGCCAACCGGTTATCTTCGGAATCATAGCTGATGACACCCAGCTCGAGATCTCCCTCCACAAGCTGGCCGGGCACCTTGCTGGAAAGACAGCGCCGTACCTGCACGCGCACCCTCGGATAGAGGCGCCGGTACTTTTGGATATGCCGGAGGAGATAAAGCGTGGTGGATTCGTTGGCCCCGATGATCAACCGTCCTGATGCGTTGTCCCGCAATTCGGCGAGCGAGTTGTCGAGATCAACTTGCAGATTTCCCAGGCGCCGGGCGTGCTCCAATACAATCTGGCCGGCGTCCGTGAGCATCAACTCCCTGCCCGAGCGGTCGATCAGCCTTTCCCCCAGCTCGGATTCCAGCCGCTGTACCGTCATCGAAACAGCAGGCTGGGTGCGAAAAAGCTTTTCCGCCGCCCGCGAAAAACTTCGCTCAGTGGCTACCGTAAAGAACACATGAATGGGATACAGATCAATCAAATTGATTTTACTAGTTCTATTCATAATACCAATATTATAGCATCAGTAATATTTATATAGTTCTATAATATTATCAATTTGATTGCCATCCTGATGCCGCGGATAATCTTCTTTGCATTTCTCAATAAACCTTAACGGAGGAGAGCCCGAAAGAGGCCGATGCGCATATGAACCAAAAAATCTGCATTTTCGATACGACGCTGAGGGATGGGGAGCAGTCACCCGGCTGCAGCATGACCGTCGAGGAAAAGCTGCGGATGGCGGCAAAGCTGGAGGAATTGGGTGTGGACATTGTCGAGGCGGGATTCCCGATCGCTTCGGAGGGTGATTTCGCCGCAGTCAGCGTCATCAGTCAGCGTTTCCCCGCGATGCGCGTTGCCGCTCTTGCTCGCGCCTGCATGGAGGACCTGGAGCGGGCGGCGGCGGCGCTCGATCGGGCGAAGAAACCGCGCATACACACCTTCATTGCCACCAGCGACGTCCACCTGCGCTTTAAGCTGAAGAAGTCGCGCCAGCAGGTGCTGGACGAGGCGGTCGCAGCGGTACGCCGCGCGCGCACCCATGTGGATGATGTGGAGTTCTCCGCCGAAGATGCGACGCGCACGGATCCCGATTACCTCGAGGACGTTTGCCGGGCTGTCGCTGCAGCCGGTGCCGGCACGATCAACCTGCCCGACACGGTGGGATTCTCCACCCCCGACGAGTTCGCTCCCCTGATCAGCAGAATGGTTCGTGCCCTGGGGAGTGACGTAATCGTCAGCGTTCACTGCCACGATGATCTGGGACTGGCGACGGCGAACTCACTTGCAGCGCTTCAAGCAGGAGCCAAGCAGATTGAGTGCACGATAAACGGCATCGGAGAACGTGCTGGAAACTGCTCCCTCGAAGAGGTGGTCATGGCCATTCGCACGCGCCAAGACCGGCTTCCCTTTGAAACCTCAATTCACTCCGAGCAGCTCTTCTCCGCCAGCCAGCTGTTGTCAGGGATCATCACGTTCGGTCCCCAGCCCAATAAAGCGATTGTGGGTCGCAATGCATTCGCACATGAAGCAGGCATCCACCAGGATGGTTTCCTGAAAGAAAGAAGCACATATGAGATCATCGATCCCCGGAGCGTCGGGGTTCCCGAGAGCCGTCTTGTTCTGGGAAAACACAGCGGGCGTCATGCCCTCAGGCACAGGTGCGAGCACCTGGGTTATCCCATGGCCAGCGAGGAGCTGGAGGCCGTTTATCAAAAATTTATCGCATTTGCCGACCGGAAGAAGGGGGTGCTCGATGAGGAAATCCTTGATCTGGTGCAAACTTCGGTCAAGCGTTTTGCCCCGGCAGCAAACGCCTAGCAAGGTCCGGGAAAGCGCTGTTGGAGTGCCGAGGCGCCGCTTTCCGGCGCAAATTGAGGACCAAAAGCCTCCGGCTTTATGGGAAGCTTTTATTCTTTGGATCTGAGGCCGGTTTCTTTTTTGCCTGCCTGGCCGCTTTTTTAGGGGTAGCCTCGGGCTCATCCTGCTTTTGCACTGGCGTTACAGCTTTTGCGGTTAATTGGCCCCGCCACAACCCCGGATGACGGTTTTGGGGGCCGAAGCCGGCGCAGATTCCAGCTTTGGTTCCGCCGCTGGTTTGCCCAGCGGAATGCGGACCGTAAAGCTGCTGCCGCGCCCGGGTTCGCTCTGAATATCCAGCCCGCACCCGAGCAGTTCCAATCGCTCGCGCATGCTGAAAAGACCAAACCCTCCCGTCGCATCGCACCTCGTGAGGACCTTCGAAACATCGAAGCCCACTCCTTTGTCGCTGACGACGATGTGCAGATGATCGCCCTTGTCGGTCTCCATGCGCACGAGCGCGTTCTTGACGTTGGCGTGCTTTACGATGTTGAAAAGAAGCTCGCGCACAGCTCGAAAAACGACGGCCCGCAGGTTTTCGTCTGGGATGGCGGGGGTCTCGGCCACGGTGAGCTGGACATTGAGCTGGTGTTGTTTGCGGAACTGCTGGCACAGCCATTTCAGGGCCTCGGCCAAACCCTCCTGGTCAAGCAAGGGCGGGCTAAGCTCACAGGTCAGCGATCGCAGTTGCGCATTCTTCTGCTCGAGCGCCTGGTTGCTGTCCGAAATGGCCCGCAGTTTCCGGTTGACGCGCTGCAATTCCTCGGTTCGCTCGGCGAGCTTGTGCTCGAGTTCGTCGTGGGCCTGCTTCAATGCCTTTCCGGCCTGTTGGAGTTCCGTAATATCCCTCCAGGCGACGATGCTTCCGACGATCTCGGAATTGGCTCCGCGGATGGGAGCGGCATTGCACAGCAGCGTCATCTTCTGACCCTTTGCGTTGGCCATGACGACTTCAATGTTTCGGGCGGCTTCGCCCGTGGTAAGGACGCGGGTCATCGGCAGGTCTGAAACGGGCATCGGGGTGATGCCGTCTCTCTGGTAAACCGTCCAATGACTGATGACCTCCTCGGCCGTCATTCCATCGTGCTGTGCCCCAAGGGCGTCGCGCCCATAGCGGCTGATCATCCGGATCCGTCCGTTCGGCGCATCGGCGATTGTGATGCCCTCCGGCACATGTTCCATCAGGGCATCGAGCAGGCGCTTTGCCTGCTCGAGAGACTCGTAGCGATCTTCGCTCTGTCGCAGGGCTTCCTGCCCCTGCTGTGTCTCAGCCAACAGTCGGCTTGCATCCGCTTCCGCCCGCTTGCGCTCGGTGATATCGATCAGAACCCCGTTCAGCCTCATCGGCTTTCCGGAGTCAGCGACATCCGCGCAGGAAGAATCTTCCACCCAGATGATCGATCCATCCGGAAGCCTCAGGCGATAGATTTCCGTATACGCGCCCCCGCGCTTGCGCAGGCCGGAAAGCACGCGCAGCAGCCGCGTCCGATCTTCCGGCAGAATCATTTTGAAGAATGCCGTGCCGGTGCTGATCTGTGCGCCGGCGTATCCCAGGAACCGCTCGGCGTTCTCCGAACGGATCAGCCGGTCGGTGATCATGTCCCACTCGAATGCAAGCACGTTGCCGGCGCTCACCGACTTCAAAAGCCAATTGTCGACCTCACGCGCAGCTTCTGGCGCCGGCGCCTCAACGGCAGCGCTCGCCGCAGCATCATCGATCTGCGTTCGACGACGCGCTTCGAGCTCGGCTTCAGCCTTGGCAAGCCGGGCTTCCATCGCTTCATACAACGGGAAATCGCCTTCCATAAGGCCTCCGGGCGCAAATTATGTCACTACCATCGGGTAATTTAAAGAGTTCTAGATATTCACCGTGGGTCTGGACCCGCGCTTCTCCGAACGGCATAATACCCGTTCGTTATTCAGCGACCGTCTCGCACCTGAATCCGGAGAGGAAATCCCCCTCGTGATTGTTTTTTCAAACGTAGTCAAACAATATGGCAGGCAGGTGCTTTTCACGGACGCCAGTTTCCAGATCAATCCCGGGGAGAAGGCCGGCCTGGTTGGCCCGAACGGCTGCGGAAAAACGACCTTGTTCCGCCTGATTTCCGGTTTCGAGCAGCCCGACGAGGGTTCCGTCTCGGTCCC